>Ga0207683_10004347_pt1 | contig 12237 bp, 9 predicted proteins | sample KBSM73metaG_FD_184333 | JGI IMG/M metagenome (GOLD analysis project Ga0207683, IMG submission 184333) | Miscanthus rhizosphere microbial communities from Kellogg Biological Station, Michigan, USA - KBS M7-3 metaG (SPAdes) (version 2) | ecosystem: Host-associated > Plants > Roots > Rhizosphere >...
GAGGTCATGTGCCGAAGCGTGGAGGTCGACCGCGGGATAGAGCGCATGCGAAGGGGGAGGGAGCGGCGCGAAGCCGGCGTCGGCGTAGGCGTAGGGCCTTCCGTACCCCCCTGTCGATGCGAGGTGTACGTCCGGCGCGATCCAGTGCGTGCTCCGCATGCGGAGCGGTTCGAAGACGCGACGCGCCGACACCTCTTCGAAGCTCGCACCGGCGACACGCTGCACGGCGAGCGCTGCGAGCGAAGCGCCGACGTTCGAGTAGACCGTCGCGGTGTCGGGCGCTGTTTCCAAGAACGCGGCGCCGCGGGGCTTTCCGTTCTCGAGCATCATCCTGCCGAGAAATGCGAGAAGCGGCTGCCCGTCGCGTGCAGCGCCGATCTCGTCCTGCCGATCGCGGATCGACGCGCGATGAGCGAGCAACATGCGCACCGTGATCGGCGTCGCCGACCGAGGATGATGCACCCTGAATCCCAGGTATTTCGAGGCCTCCGCGTCGAGATCGATCTTCCCCTCCTCGACGAGCTGCAGCACGCACGTCGCGACGATCAGCTTGGCGATCGACGCGGCTTCGAAGACGGTGTCCGCGTTCACGCCGCTCCCTTGCGCGACGTCCGCCAACCCTGCACCGTCGACGACCACTTCGCCCTGGCGCGTCACCGCCGCGTACCCAACGCCAGCGACGTGCGCGCGAGCCATCATCGCGTTCGCCGCAACCCCTGCTTCCGCACCCGCACTCGCACTCGCTCCCGCTCCCGCGCCCGCACTCGCTCCCGCGCTCGCACTCGCACTCGCGCCCGCGCTCGCACTCGCACTCGCACTCGCGCCCGCGCTCGCACTCGCACTCGCGCCCGCTCCCGCGCCCGCGCTCGCGCCCGCTCTCCCATTGCTCCGACACCCCATCGCCGCGCCCACGACGACCGCCACGGCGCCGACGATTCGCCTCACACCGCCCTCCGCCGCCGTCTCAGGGCACGTGATCCGCCGCAACGCCCGCCGCGCCGGCGCCAGCGTCGGGCGGCCCACCCTTGCCGGCCTTGCCATGGCTCAGCACAGTACCGCCCATCACGGTGACGACAGCCTGTCCGCCCTGGTACGTCGCGAACGACGACCCGCCGCCGCCTCCTCCGCCCGCGCCACCGACACCGCCGATCGCGCCCGCGCCACCGGCCGCGCCGCCTTGACCCTTGGTCATGACGGGCGTGCATACGCCGGCGACCACCGCGCAGCTCGACGTGCACGGATCCCCCATGCCGCCCACCGCGCCTGCGCTCGCCGGTCCACCAGCGCCGCCGGCGCCGCCGGTTCCGCCGTTGCCCGCGTCACCGCTCTTCACGCTGCCGCCATTGATCGTGACGGTCGCGTCCCATGCGAAGACGCCGATGTTCGAGCCGCCGCCCATCGCGGGTCCGCCCGGCGTTCCAGGTCCGCCGCCGCAGCCGTTCTTTCCCGCCGTGCCGCACGACGTCTTGCCGGGCGTGGGAATGAACAAGCACGTCATCGGATCGGGGCAGTCTCCGCACTGCACGCACGCCGGCGCTGCGCCGCCGGCGGCGCCGTTCCCACCGGCGGTGCCCGTGCCGCCGCTCATTCCGGTGCCGGCGACGTACTCGTTCGTGGAGTCGTAGGTCCCGAGCGGAGCTCCCGTGCCTTGCGCGCCCGGTGTTCCCGGCGTCGCGACGGCGCCGGCGCCCGCCGCGCAGATCGCCGCTCCCGCCGTGCCGACATCGCCCTTGGAACCGTTGGCGCCGGCGGCAGCGCTGTTCATCGCGATGTTCACTTCCGAAAGCACGAGCGCCGTCGTCGACCCGGTCGCGACGACGCCGTAGACCGACTCGCCGGGCAGGAGGTTCACGGTGGTCTTGCTCTCGATGTGCATGAGCGACAGACGCGCCTCTCCCCCGAGGTCGTTCGCTTCGACGGTGATGTTCTGGGCCGCCGGCGCGCGCACGGTGACGAGATCTTGCGGCGCGACGCATGCGCGCTTCCACGTCGTGCCCGTCACTTCCCAGCCGCCGACGACCTCGATGCCGGCGGCGAGCGTCACCTTCTCGACGTACGTTCCGGCAGCGACGAAGACCTTGGTACGGAACGCCGCGCCCGCGCGCGTGACCGAGAACGAGATCGACTTGCACGGCGCCGCGCGCGTTCCGCACGTGCCGCTGTTCACGCCCGTCGGTGTCACGAAGATGCCGTCCGCATCGACGGGGCTGACGTCGGGGCAGGTGACGTCGGCCGCGTCCATACCGCCGCCGTCGACCACGGGGCTCGAGTCGAGCAGGGCCATGCCGTCCGTACCCGAGTCGTCCGTGATGCCGCCTCCGTCGCCGTCGGGCGTCGTCGGATCGGGGATCGTCGCGTCTTCACCGCAAGCGACTGCGAGCGGGATGCCTACGAGAGCGACGAGCGAGGTGAGCTGGACAAAGCGAAGAGGATGCACACGCCTCCACATGATGGTCAGCGTAGCATCGCGCGCAAGCTGCGCGCGCTACTCGCATCGTGGCGCGCGTGCCTCGGATCGTCGGCTGCGCACACCACCGTCAGCGCGACGAAGCCCGCCCACAGAGCGGCGAGATGAAAGAGCATCGCGGCTCCTCCCCAACGCGTGAAGAGCAGCCCGGAGATGGGCGGGCCCACGAGCATTCCCGCCGCATATGCCGCGTTGTAGAAGGAATTCGCGCGTCCGAGCTCGGCTTTCGGCGTCACGACTCCCTGGAGCGCGAGGCTCACCGGAGAGATCGAAGCGAGCGTTGCGCCGGCCACGAAGACGGCAGCGCACATGAGCGGAAATGACGGCAAGAGGACGAAGCTCGCGACCATGAGCCCGCCCACCGTCGCGAGCACGCGCATCACGAGCAAGTGACCGTGGCGATCGCCGAGGCGGCCGGCCCACGTCGACATGACGAGCATCCCTGCGGCGAAGAATGCGGTGATGAGGATGGTGCGCTCGGGCGCTACGTTCTTCGAGCCGATCAAGTAGAGAGGCAGGAACAGCACTACCGACGCCTGGAAGTAGCCGTAGGAGAACGTGGCGAAGCACGAGGTCTTCGTCCGCCAGAAGACCGTGAACGCGCTCGAGCTCGGCGCGGAGGCAGGAACGCCTTCGCTCGTCTCGCTCGTCTCGCTCGTCTCGCCGTGGCCGCCGGCAGCTCCGGCGACGTCCGGCGCGAGCGCGAGCAGCACGACGGCGATCGCCACGACGGCCAGGCCGCCGGCGGCGACGAACGTGCCGCCGGTGCCGAACGTGCCCACCACGATCGAAGCGATCAGCGGCCCGACGACGTAACCGAGCGCGAGCGAGATCGCATAGAGGCTCATGACGAGCCCCTTGTTGCTGCGATCGGAGCGAGAGAGAAGCGCCGTCTCTGCCGCGACCCAGATACCGACCGAGAACGCGCCGTCGAAGAAGCGCGCGACGCTCAGACCGAAGAGCGTCGAGAGGAACGGAAAGCTCGTGACGCACACCGCGTAGCCGGCGAGCGCGACGGCGAGGGTCTTCTTCGCGCCGAAGCGCTGGACGATCGCGCCGACCGGGATCGAGAAGGTGACGATCCCCAGCGCGAACGCCGCGGCGAGGCCGCCCATCGCGAGCTTCGGAATGCCGTGCGCGTCGAGATGCACGGCGAGCACCGCGATCGAGGTGCCGTACGCGATGCCGAGCAGGACGATCGTCGCGTAGATGACCCAGATGTTGCGGTCCGGGATGCGCCTCGTCACTGGAGCGCCCGCTATTCCGAGAAGTCGTTCGTGAGATAGAGCGCGGTGCCCACCATGACGAGACCGACGCCGACCGTCTTGTAGTCGGGGTTCATCATGTTCGTGTAGTGGCCGTGCGGCTCGCCTGCGCCCGGGCCCTCGTCGAACATCGCCTTCTGGATGGCGTCGATCTGGAGGAGCTCGTTCTGCACGGGATCGTTCGCGAGCTTGTACCAGCCGTTGGGATCGCCCTGGTTCTCGGCGGCGCCGCCCATGAAGCCCGCGTTCCACAGCGAGCCGTCGTTGCCGGCCATGATGAAGTGGTTGTGCGGTGTGTGGTCCATGATCAGCATCTGCGTGCCGGCCATGGCGAAGGTGCCGAGCGTCTTCGAGAGTACGACCGGCGCGATGTTCTTCGTCGCGCGGTACTTGTTGATGTCGGCGAGGTTGCGCAGCTCGAACTGATCGAAGCCGCCGGTTCCGGAAGAACCGCTCGATCCGCTGCTGCCGCTGCTGCCGCTGGAGCCGCTCGTGCCGGAGGAGCCGCTGCTTCCGGAGGAGCCGCTCGTTCCGGCGCCGCCGTCCTTGCTGCCGCCGCTCGATCCGCTGCTGCCGCTCGTGCCGCTCGCTCCGGAAGAGCCGCTCGTTCCGGCGCTGCCGCTCGTGCCGGTGCGCGGCGCGTCACCGTTCGCCGGATCGGTCGCGGAGTCGTCGGTCGTCGGATCGGCGGGTGCGGCTTGCTTCTCGACGATCGTCTCGGTGGTGCACGCGACGAGCGCGGCGCCTCCCGCGAAGCACGCTGCCGTCAGAAATAGGTATCCCCAGCTCCTCGACCGCCCCATGGCGGGGATGGATCGTCGATTACCCGGCCGGGATCAATCGAAGAAATGGGGCGATCGTCGAATAGTCGTGCGGCCGCAACTGTCAGCGCGTGGTGACCGTGATGGGCGTGCTCGACGGCTTGAACGTGTTGTCGAGCTCGCCGTCGACGACGCGCAGCGGGTCGGTGTCCTTCGCTGCGGCGAGAAGATCCTTGTAGCTCGCGCTCTTACCGTTCAAGAGCGTCGCGGTGAACCGGCCCATCGCGTATCCGGAGCGCCACGACGGCGCCTCGATCGCGTTGGTGATCAGGTCCAGGTTCTTCGTCCCGCCCTGCTTCAGCGGGATGTAGTCCTTCTCGTAGTAGTTGTACGAGACGCAGCCATCGATCCAGAACATCTGGTAGCTCGACGGGAAATCCGCCGCGGTGAACCGGCTCGGATCGAGCGGTCCGAAGCCGATGTACGAGTGGCCGTTGTAGAGGAACACGTCGCTGTTCTTGATCGCGTACTTGTGCGGCTCCTGATCGCTCTCCGATCCGAAGTAGGCGATCATCTGGATGGCGGCGGCGTGCGCCGGCTCGCTGCCGATCTGCACCGTGACGTCGCGCTCGATCGTGATCCACTTGCGGAAGATGCGATCGGCGAACTGCTTGTCGAGATCGGTCTTGTCCGCCTCGGACAGGCCGAGCGAGTCGGTGCCGCCGTGGAGGTTCGTCAGGTCCTTGATCGACGCGTTGTCGATCTTCTTGCCGCTCGCGAGCGTGAAGTGCGCGAGGTCCACGTTGTCGGGGCCGCCGGGAACGACCTTCCAGCCGTCGGACTCGTTGATGACCTCGGAGAGGTTGGTCATCAGCTCGCCCCAGTTGAAGTCGTTCGAGTAGCCCGCCGAGTGATCGTGATCGATGAGGCCGTAGACGAGGCTCACGATGACCGTGTTCGGCTTGATGCCGCCCTTGTAGAGCCGCGCGTATTCCGGATACGAGGCGCCCTTGTTCGTCTTGTCGGCGCCGAGCGACGCGGTGATCGGGATGTAGAGGCGATCGACCTCGGCCTTCGTGACCTGCTTCACCGGGTCGGTGAGGCGCGCGCGATCGGCGTTGACCTTGTCCTGCTCGGCCTTCATCGCCGTCTTGCACGAGGCGACGCCGGGGTCGAAGACGTACCAGATGCTCGAGACGAACTCCTGCGCCTCCTCGTCGTTCGGCGTGCACTCCGTGAGAATGCGCTGCGACTGCGACGCGTAGTCGGGCTTCATGAGCGCGAGCGGGATGGCGGTGCGCGAGGCGTACTTGGCGTCGACGACGGCGTTGTCGTTGTACGTGTACTTCACCTCGAGCATGTCCTTCGCGGACGAGGGGCTCGCCGGGTCGACGACCTTCACCGTGCGCTTCACGAACGTGTGCGGGTCGACGCCCTTGAGCTCGCGGCTGTTGACGGCGACGTTGCTGGTGCGGAGCGGACCGAACGCGGTCTGCGACTGGGAGCGGACGGCGCTCATGATGGCGTCGTCGCTCGCGCCGGGATCGAGATAGACCGTCCCGATGAAGGAGAGCGTCCGCGATCGGGCCGTGATGCTCGTGAGGTCGTCCTCGCCGGAGGCCGAGTCCTCGCCGCCGGAGTCGGCCGAGCAAGCGGCGGTGGAGGCGACAAGGCCGACGAGAAGAGGCGCGAGGTACGTGAGACCAGTGCGGAAGAAGCGGGACGTCATGGTGACGCCGTGCATCGCACGATGTGTGCCTACAGCCTACATGGAACCGTGCGTTGAAATAGTTACGAAATCGTCGTGAGAGGGTGCCTTTAGCAGCCCTCCCATGGACGTTTCCGGATCCATCGGGCGCGACTCCGCCCGGCGGTCAGCCGGCGAGCTCTCTCCTTAACTTGTCGGCCACGGCGCTCATGGCTTCGGGGCTCTCGTACTTCGTTCGCGGCCAGAAGAAGCCCTTGAGACCGTCGCCCTTCGTTCGCGGCACGACGTGCGCGTGGAGATGCGGCACGCTCTGGCTGACCACGTTGTTCATCGCGACGAAGGTGCCCTGCGCGCCGAGCGCGGCGGGGATGGCGCGCGCGAGCTCTTGCACGCGCGTGAAGAACGGGGCGACCGAAGCCGCCGGAAGGTCGGGCAGCGTCACGACGTGCGCGCGAGGAACGAGGAGGACGTGTCCGTGGAAGAGAGGCTTCGCGTCGAGGAACGCGACGCACGTCTCGTCTTCGAGCACGACCTCGGCCTTTGCCTCGCCGCGAACGATTGCACAGAAGACACAAGCCGCTGTCATCGGGAGACAGTATGGTCTCGGCATGCCGCGGGCGAAACAGATCCTGTCCGCGCTCACGTTCGGCGCGCTCGGCGCGCTCGGCGCGCTCGGCGGATGTGCGGCGCCGACTGCGCCCGGCATGGTGGTCGTGCGGACGAGCAGCTCCACGAGCGGCCCCGGGTCGATGCTCGTCGCGTTTCCGACGACGCCGTGCACCGGAAGCGACAGCGCCGTGTTCCTCGACGACCACGGCGCGTTCGTCGCGGCGGTCGCGCCCGGCACGGCCACGTACGTCGCGTTCCCCGAAGGAGCAACCAGGCTCTTCGTGTTCTCGAGCCACGACATCAACGCGGAGCCCGGAGCGTGGTTCGCGCGACACGAAGTCGCGCGTCCGCCGGAGCGCGTCGAGCAAGGCCTCGTCGTCGAGGTCGCGCGCCGCGACGCGAAGAACTGCTATCGCTTTGCGCCGCCGTTCCCGCGCGTCGTGACCTATGACGACGCGACCCGCGCGACGAAGGACCTCGCGTGGCTCGACGTGCGACCGGGCGAGGGCGCTCGGTGGGCCGCGGAGCATCGCGCGCGCATCACGGAGCTGCTCGAGAAGAAGCCGGGCCCGGTCACCTCCGCGCGAGGTCGCTTCTGGGAAGCCGGCTCGTCGCTCTGATCGGAAACGCCGCCGCCCTCTTACCGGGCCGTCGACATGGACGAGACTCTTCGACGAACCGGAACCGTTCCGTGATGTCAGCCATTTGATCTCGATGCCGCAGGGGGGGCTCGAGCGGGCCCGCGAGATAGTTAAGGAGGTAAAGCTTCAGCTCCTTAACTATCTCGGCACCCCCGTCGCGCGCCGTTCGAGCAAGGTCGGCGCTTCGACCGAGAAGCCGTTGTCGACGACCGTCGCTCAGCATCTCCAGCCGCGAGCGCCGTGCCCGGCGGTCGGTCGCGGCCGTCACTTTTTCGCGAGGGCCTTCGTCGGCTCTTTGACCGGGAAGCCGTTGTACACGGCCGTGTACTCGCACGCTGGGCTCCACATCGCCCAGCCAGCGCCGCCGTTCGACTCCGCGCTGTTGGCCTGATCGACGACGTACTTCGAGCCGTAGATCGACGTGCGCCACGAGAACGCCTGGAGCCACGACCGCACCACGGTGCTCGCCTTCGCGGCCTTCAGCTGCGCGACCGCCGCCTTGGTGCCCATGCCCACGATCTCGGGGTGATCGCCGGGGTGCTCCCAGCCGTTGTAGCCCTTGTCGTAGTGCGACGGGTACACCATGGGCATGATGACCTCGGCCTCGGGGCCGACGACCGCGATGTCCTGGCCGAGGCGATCGATGTCGAAGCGCGAGCCGGTCGCGGCGACGCCGAAGAGATCGAGCGAGAGCGAGACGCCCGCCGGCTTCGTCTCGGCGTGAACGCGCTTCACGAAGTCGCGGATGACCTTCGCGCGCGCACCGCCGTCGGGGTTGGGCATCTTCGCGAAGCGCTCGGTGATGTGGACGGGGAAGCGAACGTAGTCGAGGTTGATCTCGTCGGCGCCGGCCTCGATGCCTTCCTTCGCGATCTCGATTGCGTAGTCCTGCGCTTCGACGTTCGTCGGATCGAGCCAGTCGATGTGCACCGGCTGACCGGTGGCCGCGCTCTTCAGCGAGAGGCGCCCGTCCTTGGCCTTCTTGTCGGCCATCGGATCGTGAAAACACGGGATGCGTAGCGAGACGCGGATGCCGCGCCAGTGCGCGAACCGGATCGCGCGTGCGAGGTTCGGGATCGACGGCTTGTCGGCGGCGCCGATCTCGACGGCGATCTTCGCCTTGGTCGGATAGGTGACGGGGCCCTGGTAGTCCTTCGCGTCGAGGATGACCGCGTTGATGCCGCGCGCCGCCATCTTGTCGAGGCTGCTCTCCCACTTCTGCGCGGTGAACGGCCCGGTCATGAAGAGCGCGCGCAGGGTCTTGTCTGGCGGGAGGCCGAGTCTCTCCTCGGCCGGATCGCGCGGCACGCGCGTGAGGATGCTGGGTATCTCGACCTTGGCGCCCGCGACGAGCGAACCGTTCTTCTTCTCGATGGCGCGCGCGAGATCTTTCGCGGTGTAGATCTCGGTGAGCTCGAGGTACGCCGACGCGATCGTCGCGTAGGTGTCGCCGGCTGCGACCGTGTGCGTGATTTTGACCGCGTCACCGCTTTCGACGGCGCCGCCGGTGGGGATGTTGCGCGACAGATACGCGGCGAGGGTTTCCGGCGCGGGTTTCGCGTCGGCGGGTGCGGGTGCGGGAGCGGGAGCGGGAGCGGGTGCGGGAGCGGGAGCGGGAGCGGGAGCGGGTGCGGGGGCGGGTGCGGGGGCGGAACATGCGGTCATGAGCGCGACGAGCAGCGCGCTCACGGCTCGCGCGGTCACCATCCGAGACGCTCCTTCGCGACCGCCACCACGCGATCCGCCATCAGCTTGTGCGTCTTCAAGCTGGGATGAAACCCGCATCCGAGCCCGTCGGAGTGCCTCTGCTCGGGCAGCTCCACATATTCGAAGTTCGTCTCACCGGTCGCTCTGATCTTCTCGATCGCAGCCTTCATGTACTTGCGCGCGAGCGTGAGGTTCTTTTTCCCCTCAGGGTATACGTCGGTGAGCATGGGCCCGAGCAGGCACATGATGAATGCCTGCGGGTACGCCTTGCGCACGCGGTCGAACAGGTTCGTGTAGATGCGGACGTAGCGCGTCTCGCCTGGGTCGTACGTCGCGAAGTTGTTGGTCCCGATGTTCATGACCACGAGCTGCGGCGTCCACGCCTTGAAGTCCCACAGGCTCTCGGGTCGATTGGGCAGCGTGCGCTCCCAGTAGTCGGTCATCTCGCCGATCGTCTTGCCCGACCACGCGACGGTGACGTGCTCGGCCTTGAGCGCGCGCGCCGCGAGAGCGCCGTAGGTCAGGTACTGGTTCTCCTCGGCGGGGTTGAACGTGCAGACCGCGCCGGGACCCTCGTTGCCGTAGCCGGCGGTGATCGAATCGCCGATGAGCTCGATGCGCCGATCGGACGGCGGCGGCGGTGGGAGCATCGTGCCCTGCACGTCGAAGCCGAGGAACGCCACCTCGCCGACCTTCGCCTCGGTCCGCTTGTAGATGGCGACGTCGTGCACGCCGTCGGGTAGCCCTTCAGCGAGCGTGTAGCTCTCCTTCGTGTGGTCCGTCTTCAGGATCGTCTTCGGCTCACCGTCGACGATCACCTGGAAGAGGTTTCGACCGTCGTCTTTGAGACGCGCGCTGATGGCGGTGCCCTTGAAGCGCGCGGTGATCGTGGTGCCGGGCCATGCGAAGCGGAGCGCGCTCGGGTCGCTGGTGTCGAAGCGTCCGACCAGCTTCACGCTCGCCGCGGGGCCGGTCAGCGCGGGCTGCGTGACCGCCTCCTTCGCGGCGCTCACCGCCGAGCCGACGGAGGCGGCGGCGATCAGCGGCGATGGCTTGGGCGCGCTCGCCGACTCCGGTCGCGTGCAACCGGCGAACGAGGCGAGAGACAGCGAGATGGAACCCACGACGAGCGCGCTGCGCACGAAAGGCCGCACGCAGAGATCGTACCTCCTCGAGAGCGCCCGAGTGAAATCCCCGTGGTCGATCCTGTCACGGGTTCTGCGCGGTCACCGTCACGCTGCCGGCGTTCGGCGGGACGCGCACGATCGACGTCTTCGTGAGGGCGTCATACGTCGCAGTGCTGCCTCCGCCCATCACCGATGCGGGCGCGACGTCCGCACGAACCCGCAGGATCACCGGCAGCTTCGACGCGGAGAGCGTGACTGACCATCCGGTCGCGAGCGCCTTCAGCTCTACCGTGACGCGACTGCCGTCGGCTTCGTGGATCTCGAACGAGGTGGGCGTCGCCGACGGCCACGCGAGGATCGTCCGCGCCCCGTGCGAGTCCGTCGTACCCAGACCGATCACGTCGTTTTCGATGTCGACCGGGACGATGGAACCCTCGCGGACCCAGAGCGGCACGCGCTGCCGGTCCGTCGAGAAGTCGGCCGTCACCGTGGTGCCGCCGTCGGCGACGGTCGTCGACCACCAGTCGTACCAGCGCCCGCCGGCGGGGAGCGCGACCGAGCGCTTGCCCGTCGCGTCGAGGAGCGGCGCGACGAGCAGCGCGTCGCCGAGCTGGAAGCGGTAGTCGCCGGCCCACGTCTCGGGCGCGCCGATGGGACGAACGATCGATGTCCCCGCGGCGGGATCCTTGGCGCGCTCCTCGTACGCCTTCTCGGCCAGCGACGCGAAGAACGGCACCAGTGCGTGATGGAGGGTCGCCCAATATTTGTAGATTGCAACGGTCTCGTCGGTGTGGTCCGGGACCGTCCACGGCGTGAGGTTGTCACGTCCGTGGAGCTGCATGAAGGGCGAGAGCGCGGAGACCGCGATCCAGCGCGCGAAGTTCAGCGAGTCGAACGGGATCTGCGGCCCGAGCAGGTTCAGATCGTCGCGATCGAGGTAGCCGCCGAGATCGGAGCCCACCGCGATGTAGCCTGCTTGCGCGGAACGGAACGCCTCGTCCAGCGCGTCGACGAGGCCGATCCAGTCGCGCCGGTTGTCGCCCATCCAAGAGACGGGCGAGTGCTCCTTCTTGGCGTAGAAGCGACCTTCGAACTCGTAGGACTTATCGTACGCGCGCGTGAGCGTGAGAAAATCGGGGCCGCGCACCGAGCGGCCGTAGGCGAGGAAGTCCTCGTAGTAGCGCTCCGAGTATTCCTGGTGCGGCTTCATTCCCTCGGCGGTCGTGAGCGGATCGACCTTCACGTAGTTCTCGCCGAAGTCGAGCTTCCACCCGTCGAGGCCGGCCTTCAGCACGCCGTCCTGCTGGCGATGCCACCACGCGCGCGCGCTCGGGTTGAAGAAGTCGACCGCGGCGCCGACGCCCTTCCACCAGTTGTAGGTCTCGCCGTTGTCGACGAAGTAGTTGCACTTCTGACCTTCGTCGAGGTTGGGCGATGCTCCGGCGTAGAGATCGCCGCCGCCGTTCTCGAAGTCGAACGACTGGTCGTTGACGAACATCGTGATCCACACCACGAGCTTCACGCCGCGCGCGTGCATGTCGCTCACGAGGCTCGGGAAGTCGCCGTAGCGCGACGGGTTCGGAACGAACGTGTTGTATTGCGTCTCCCACGGACTATCGAGGACGACGGTGCCGACGGGAATGCCGCGGCTCTTGAAGCCGTCGACGAACGCATAGGTGTCGGCGCGATTCGAGATGTCCTTGCTGATCCACGGATCGAAGGCCCAGCGCGGCGTGTGACCGGGACCCGGGGCCGTCGTCGCCGAGTCGGGATCGAGATCGGTGCGCACGCACGGGTCCGGCGGCTTGACCGGCGGAGCATTGCTGCCGCCGTCACCGCAGGCGGTGAAGGCGAGGACGAGCACAGCGGCGAACGAGAAGGAGAGGAGGCGCGCGCGTTTCAAGCGCCACGATCCTAGCGCGTTACGGTGCTATGGATCGCGCGTCATGTCG
>Ga0207683_10004348_pt1 | contig 12236 bp, 10 predicted proteins | sample KBSM73metaG_FD_184333 | JGI IMG/M metagenome (GOLD analysis project Ga0207683, IMG submission 184333) | Miscanthus rhizosphere microbial communities from Kellogg Biological Station, Michigan, USA - KBS M7-3 metaG (SPAdes) (version 2) | ecosystem: Host-associated > Plants > Roots > Rhizosphere >...
CATATAACTTGCCTGTGGGCTGCGGTGACTGTGGGAGCAAAACACAATAATTTCTTTTTTCTTCAGGTTATTTATTTCGGAAAGTCTATTCTCCAATTCCTGAACCGGGATATTGATAGAATTTTTTAACGTCCCGAAATTCGGGTCTGCCTTTCCTTCAAATTCTTCTTTGGTGCGTACATCAAGCAATACGGTGTTTGGATGTTTGCTGATGTAATCACATATATCGGAAGGAGCAATATTTTTGAAAGTTACAGTTGATTTTTTAACCAGCTTCATCTGGCAGTGAGGACACGTACCCGGTTTATCATAGCTATCGTGGTCGCAATCATTTCCGCAGGGAATACATTGATATTGTCCGGCTATTTTATCCGGTGTATACAGGTTCGTGAACGAAATGTTTGTGAAAAATAAAATAATAAGCACAGATGAAAAGACAGGTATCGTGTTGGTTTTTGTTTTCATTATAAATGCAGTTAAGGTCTAAAGATGTGTGTCAAAATATGCATTGTTCCGATAAACAAGGCAGGAATAACTATCCGGCTGATAAAATTAATTTATTTTCAACGAATCAATCCGGATTCACTTGTTTGCGGGAGCAGTATCTTTAGTTAATAATAATGTAAAATAAGCATAAGCATAAAATGAAACAGTTCGGAAGTCACATTCGTAGTTCTCTTTTTAAAAGCAAAATTATTTTTTTATTTCTGCTGATAGTGATTGCTGTTCCCTGCGTGTCGCAAAATAAAACAACGATACCGGTAGAGACCAGCCAGAATGCATTGGTTCTGCAAATGGATAAGGATAATCATCCTCTTATTATTTATTTCGGAAAGAAACTTAGTAATTCCGCTGAGTATGCAACTATTCCCGGCCAGGTCCTTCAGCATGACGGTAATGCAGGTATTTATAATTCAGCTTACACACCAGCGGGGTCATGGAGTCTTGTTGAACCCGCTATCCGGCTCACGCATGCTGATGGCAACACGTCACTTGACTTGCTCTATATTAATCACCAGGCGAAACAGGAAGATGATAATATAAGTGTTACAACAGTACTGTTAAGAGACCCGGTTTATAATTCGGAAGTGACATTGTATTATAAAGTATATAAAAGGGAAAATGTGATCGAGCAATGGAGTGTGATTGTCAACAAAGAAAAAAAGCCAATTGTGCTGAATAAATATGCTTCCGCAAATCTTTATTTTATGGCGGGGGATTATTATCTCAGGCACTATCATGGATCATGGGCCAGTGAAATGAAACCTGAAGAAACCAAACTAACTGCAGGAATAAAAGTGCTGGATTCGAAACTGGGAACAAGAGCAAATTTGTATGGGCCGCCTTCGTTTATGGTTTCTTTTGATAAGCCGGCGACAGAAGACGAAGGGAAAGTATTATTGGGAACATTGGCATGGACAGGTAATTATCAATTCGATTTTGAAATGGATTCCTATCACAATCTGAGGTTGATTTCCGGCATTAATTCATTTGCTTCAGAATATACCTTGAAGCCGGGCCAGGAATTTAAAACGCCTTCTTTTATTACAACATATTCCGAACATGGTACAGGCGAGGCGAGTCGTAACCTGCACAATTGGGCAAGGAAATACAGGTTGTTGGACGGGCAGGGTTCCAGGCTTACACTATTGAATAACTGGGAAGCGACTTATTTTGATTTTGACGAAACAAAGCTTACCGGTCTTTTTAAAGACGCGAAAAAACTGGGCGTTGACATGTTCCTGTTAGATGACGGCTGGTTTGCCAACAAATACCCAAGAAATAGTGATCGGGCCGGTTTGGGCGACTGGCAGGAGAATGTAAAAAAACTTCCTCACGGTATCGGGTATCTTGTAAAAGAGGCAAAGGAGGCCGGTGTAAAATTTGGAATCTGGCTGGAACCGGAAATGGTCAATCCAAAAAGTGAATTGTATGAGAAACATAAAGATTGGGTGATACGTCAACCGGAACGTCCCGAACATTATTTCCGCAATCAACTGGTACTTGACCTGAGCAACCCGGAAGTACAGAATTTTGTTTTCGGCGTCGTTGATAGTCTTTTTATCAAAAATCCTGAGCTTGCCTTTATAAAATGGGATTGCAATGCGGTTATTTATAACGCGAATTCAGCGTATCTGAAAAAAACAAATCAACCGCAAACACATTTGTATGTCGATTATGTGAGAGGTTTGTACAAGGTTTTGGAAAGAGTGAGAGCAAAATATCCGAAAGTGCCAATGATGCTTTGCTCTGGTGGTGGCGGACGGGCCGATTATGAAGCGTTGAAATATTTTACAGAATTCTGGCCGAGTGATGATACGGATCCGCTCGAAAGAATTTACATGCAATGGGAATATTCTTATTTTTTCCCGGCGATAGCTACCTGTAATCATATCACCGATTGGAGCAGTATGCCATTGAAATATCGTACGGATGTGGCAATGACAGGAAAGATGGGATATGATATTGTGGTGAGTAAACTTGGTGAGAGCGATTTGCAATTTAGTCAGCAGGCTGTTGCGAATTATAAATCTATAAGCGATATTATCTGGCACGGTGATGAATACAGGCTTGCGAGCCCGTGGGAAAAACCGTTTGCAGCACTGCAATTTGTGAATAACAGTAAAGACAAGGCAATTGTATTCGCCTATTTAACCAATTTCCGGTTTATGAATACAACAACATCTGCGACGCCAGTGCAATTCAAGGGACTTGATCTGCAGAAGAAATACAGGATCAAAGAGATTAATTTATACCCCGGTACAACATCAACCATAACTACTGATACAGTTTATTCAGGGGAATATTTAATGACCGTTGGATTTAATCCCGATGTGAATACAAGACGAACAAGTGTGATACTGCAGGTGGATGAAGCGCGATAAGATCAAAATGCTATTGTTTAATTTCAGGTTGCGATAAGTTTCAATCATTTCAAAACTAATTACCCTTTTTTATGACTCAATATTCGTTAACGAAAGGAACAATATTTCTTTTTCTCTCCATTTCTTTAATCACAAATGCACAACAGGCGAAGGAAGAAATATTTGATTCATTGAAATTGATTGACGCGAAAGCGAAGCTTATCAAAGTGTCCGGCCAATTCACCTTTACCGAAGGGCCGGCAGTTGATAAAAAAGGAAATATTTATTTTACGGATCAACCTAACGATAAAATATGGAAATATGATATAAATGGAAAGCTTTCGATGTTTATGGATAAAACCGGGCGATCGAATGGATTGTATTTTGATAAGAATGGAAACATCATTTCTTGTGCAGATAATAAAGATGAGTTATGGAGAATAAGTCCTGATAAAAAAGTAACCGTATTATTGAGCAATTATGATGGCCATCGGCTGAACGGCCCAAATGATTTGTGGATCGATGCAAAAGGCGGAATTTATTTCACCGATCCTTATTACCAGCGGGAGTACTGGGATAGAAAGCAACCGGAAATTGATGGGCAAAAAGTATATTACCTCGCCAAAGGAAAAAAAGAAGCTGTCATCGTCGATGATCAATTGAAACAGCCAAACGGGATAGTTGGTACGCCGGATGGAAAGACTTTGTATGTGGCGGATATCGGTGACTGGAAAATGTATAAATATCACATCAATGAAGATGCTTCGTTATCCGACCGGGAACTTTTGTTTCCGCAAGGTTCGGATGGGATGACGCTCGACAACAAAGGGAACATTTATGTAACCGGGAAAGGCATAACCATATACAATAAAGATGGCGTTAAGATCGGTCATATTCCCGTTCCGGGCGATTGGACGGCAAATGTTTGTTTCGGCGGGAGGGATAGAAAGACATTATTCATTACGGCGAAAGAATCGGTATATATAATCAAGATGAATATAAAGGGAGTGGAATGACAGTTTCACTTAGGAATCCCTGCCTCTTTTTGCTACCTTTGCGCATCCTGAAAAAGAGGGCTTAGTTTCAATGAAGAATATCCGCAATTTTTGCATTATCGCACATATCGACCACGGCAAATCCACACTGGCAGACCGGCTTTTACAAACCACCAACACCATCAGCGAACGCGAAATGATGGACCAGGTGTTGGATGATATGGACCTCGAAAGGGAAAAGGGAATCACGATCAAGAGTCACGCAATTCAAATCAACTATCAACATACCGACGGGCAGGAATACATCCTGAACCTGATAGATACTCCCGGGCACGTCGACTTCAGCTATGAAGTAAGCAGAGCCCTTGCTGCTTGCGAAGGAGCCCTGCTTTTGGTAGATGCTACACAGGGTATACAGGCACAGACGATCAGCAATTTGTACCTCGCAATTGATAATGATCTTGAGATCATTCCTGTCGTAAATAAGATCGACATGGATGGCGCCATGATTGAAGAGGTAAAGGACCAGATCATTGATCTTATAGGTTGCAAACCAGAGGAGATATTGCTCGCGAGCGGACGTACCGGTATAGGTGTAGCCGAAATATTGAAAGCAATTGTAGACCGGATACCGTCACCGGAAGGAAATCCTGATGCGCCGTTACAGGCATTGATCTTTGATAGTGTGTTTAATTCTTTTCGCGGTATTATCGTGTATTACAGGATATTAAATGGATCAATTAAAAAAGGAGATAAGGTAAAATTTGTGTCCACCGACCAGCAATACCAGGCGGATGAAGTCGGCATACTGAAGTTGAAAATGACGCCAAAAGATGAGGTAGGATGCGGGGATGTTGGTTATATCATTACGGGTATTAAAAATGCAAAAGAGGTAAAGGTGGGGGATACGATCACGGTTGCCACTAATCTGAATCCTCAAATGATTAAAGGGTTTGAAGAAGTCAAACCAATGGTTTTCGCGGGCATTTTCCCGGTAGATACGGATCAGTTTGAAGAACTGCGTGATTGTATGGACAAATTGCAGTTGAACGATGCATCGCTGACATATGAGTTGGAAACATCGCAGGCGTTAGGATTCGGTTTCCGCTGCGGCTTTCTGGGTTTGCTGCATATGGAAATTGTGCAGGAAAGGCTGGAAAGAGAATTTAACCAGACGGTGATTACCACGGTTCCTAACGTGAGTTTTATCGCGTATACAACAAAAGGAGAAAAAGTAATTGTAAATAATCCAACTGAATTTCCGGACCCGGTAAAGACGGACCGGATTGAAGAACCGTATATCAAAGCTCAGATCATCAGTAAGCCGGATTATATCGGTAATATCATGACGTTGTGTTTGGGCAAACGGGGTATCCTGATCAATCAAAGCTATCTCACGACAACCCGTGTTGAGTTGATTTTTGAAATGCCATTAACTGAAATAGTATTTGACTTCTACGATAAATTGAAGTCACAAACAAGGGGTTACGCTTCTTTTGACTATCACCCGATCGGCTACCGTGACGCTGATATTGTGAAGATGGATATTCTTCTTAATAATGACAAAGTGGATGCGTTAAGTGCCCTGATTCATCGGAGCCGTGCCCAGGATTTTGGTCGTAAACTCTGTGAAAAATTAAAAGAACTTTTACCCCGCCAACAGTTCCAGATTGCCATACAAGCAGCTATCGGCGCCAAAGTAATTGCGCGGGAAAATATATCGGCAATGCGTAAAGATGTTACTGCAAAATGTTATGGTGGTGATATCAGCCGTAAACGCAAACTCCTCGAAAAACAGAAGGAAGGTAAAAAACGTATGCGCCAGATAGGGAATGTGGAAATACCGCAGGAAGCGTTTTTGGCGGTACTTAAACTTGATGAGTAGCACTAATCGACGCTGATTAAAATTAATTGACGCAAACAATTCACTAAAATCAAATTCATTCGCGTTGATGTTTTTTCAGCTTTTCCTGGTCATGATTACCCTGCGAATCCAGTATCGGATCACCAACCGGCGCCTGCCCATCCTGCAGTTTATAGGTAAATACTTTATCAATATGCACCCATTTACCTTTTTCCCATTTGAAACCCTCGTAATCGCCATCAGGCACAAACGTAAATGGTTTTTCGGGTTCATCGGTTTCTGAGATGAGGTGATCGTAAAGAACAATTTTCAATTCGTCGTCGTAGTTGACTGTGGTACTGGCCGCCTTTTTATATTCTATGTTGAACCGAAACTGTGTCGGTTTTTTTGCGCTGTCCTGTTCAAAACTAAAATACTTACCGCCAAATACCGGCTCATTATTGTCGTTAAATGTCATAACTTCTATCCACTTCTTGTTGGTCATCGCGCTGTTTGCATCATATCCGAAAAGGGTATAGAAATTTTTATTGTTGTACTTCGTTTGAATAACGCGATAATAAACGGCACCGATCCAGTTTGTTTTATTTCTCACCGAATCCATCGGATCGGCTGTAAATTCAGAAACATCGCGGAGCGGTATCAACTTTAATGAACCGTCTTTTGTTTTCATTTGTATTGCGCCTCGTTGCCGGGAATAATATTCATCATAAGAAAGATTCCAGGTAAAGATGCGGAAGCTGCTGTCTGGTGCATATAGTTTTGAAATGCCTTTGACCGAATCAAATGGATAGAAAAAAGAATTTTTTACCTGGAGGGAGCGGACAAGTGCCCGTATAAAACTACTGTCAGATCGCATTCTTCTTTCCTGCAGACTATCGACAATAAGATCTTTTGATAATCTTTTTAAGGTATCTTCTTTCAGCTTGAAAAATTTCTTTTCAGTTGCAGAAATAACCTGGCTATATGAAGAAGCATGGATAGCTACGCACAGAAAAATGACAGAGAGTGTGATAAATAAAATCTTATAACGGGTGATGTTTTTCATAAATCGAATCAAAGTTACATGCTTATGCCCGATGACTAACGGAAAACGGTCATTGGATAGTGTATTGCCACATCACTTAAACAGGAATACCGAAAAATTTTACAAAGCTTTGGCAAAATCGGGTAGTGTATCAAAATCAAGATCGGTATCGGGATGGGGAAATAACTGTCCCGGGTTGGTAGTTTTTACAAATACGGTATACATACCTGCATTTTTACCAAACAGCATATCACTGATGTTGTTACCCACCATGATGGATTTATTAAAATCAATTTCCGGGAAATCCCTTTTCGCCTGAATAGCCATACCCGGATTTGGTTTGCGTTCAAATGCAGCATTGCTCAAAGAAGTGCAATAGTAGATAGCGTCAATTGTTACGCCGGCCGATTTTATCGCATCAGTCATTTTACGATGAATCGCAGCCAGATCATTTTCCGTCATCATTCCTTTACCAATACCACGCTGGTTGGTGGTGATTATGATCCGACCGAATTTATTCCCAAATGTTTTGAATGCATCTACAACGCCATTGTAAAAATGAAACTCATCCGGGTTAAAAATGTAGCTGCCGGGTTTATCTTTATTAATCACACCGTCGCGATCTAAAAACAATGTCCAGCTTTTATCTATTTTTTTTAAATCGGGTGGTGGTAAATTAAATTCTGTTTGTGCGCGGTTAAAATCTTCCGGTATCCCGATATCAATAAAATAGGCATCCTGTACAAGGCCATACATTTTTTGTTCTGCATACTTTTTTTCGAGGTAGTCTTTTTCAAAAGAAAACTTTTCCGGGAAGTCTTCTTTTAAAAATCGTTCGGCATTTATTGCATAAAGGCCACCGTTGATTAACCCGCTTTCATAATGTTGCTTTTCTTTAAATGCTTTAATTGAGCCGTCATCATTTAATTCAACAACCCCATAACGATCAAAATTTGTCATGGGTTTTAAAGAAAAAGTACAAGGCGAATTTTTTTCTTCATGGAGCTTCAACAATTCGCCAATCTCAACTTTGAACATTGTATCACCATTGGCCAGTAACACATTTTTTTCAGTCGCTTTGCTGCATGCTAATTTTGCAGCGCCTCCTGTACCTAACGGCTCTTCTTCAATTACAATTTGATATGGTAAAGTTGGAAAACGTTGTTTCAGGTAGTCTTCGATCGCTTCGTGTTTATAGCCAAGGGAGAAGATAAATTTTTTTACAGCATGGCTTTGCAGGTAGTTTATTACGTAGTAAAGAAATGGTCTACCGGCAACAGGTGCCATGCATTTCGGAAGATCCGCAACTACCGAACGAAGTCTTGTACCCAAACCACCGGCAAGAATAATTGCTTCATGTCCCTGTTGCTCCGGAGATGTGTCGTGAGTAAGTATTTGCGTTGATGTATGTTCTGCCATTCAGAAATTTCAAAAAAAGAGTCAGGCTTTGGTAATTCCGAAATATTTTTCTTCTACAAGCTGGCAAATAATGTGACCAGCCATAATATGACTTTCCTGTATGCGGGGTGTATCTGTAGACGGAATATTTATCAGGTGGTCGCTCACATTTTTCATTTTACCACCGGTTGTTCCCGTAAGGCCAACAGTGATCATCTTTTTTTCCCGGGCGATTTCAAATGCTTTAATAATGTTGCCCGAATTGCCGGAGGTAGATAGTCCGATTAATATATCCCCTTCCTGGCCGATACCGTCAATGATACGCGAGTAAACAGCGTCATAACTATAATCATTTGCTACAGCAGTCAGATAAGAGGTGTTGCAATGCAGTGCTTCGGCAGGTAATGCTTTGCGATCTACATAAAACCGGCCGGAAAATTCAGCCGCAAGATGCTGTGCATCTGCCGCGCTACCGCCATTACCGCAGAAGTATACACGATTTCCATTTTTAAAAGCATTGACAGTAATGTCAACAACTTTGCTGATCGTCGCAACTATTTCTTCACTTTTTAAGACCTGCAGTTTTACATCAATTGATGCCTGGATAATGTTTTTGATTTGGGAGGACATAGAATTCGTTTTCGTAGCGTTATAAAACAGGGTTACAAGCTTTTTATTGTATTCGCCAGGGTTTCCCAGCTATATTTTTGCTTTTCGACGCGAAGATGCGGAATAAAATGTGCTTCTCCTAATTGATAGAATTTAATTATTGCCTCTGCAATTGATTTAGGTTGTGGCTCCGTTACAATACCTGCCTTACCGTCTGGTACCAATGCCGGCAGCCCACCGACATTCGTTACGATCATCGGTTTTTCAAAATAATAGGCGAGAGGAGTTACCCCGCTTTGCGTTGCATTCCGGTAAGGTTGTACTACGGCATCTGCAGCACAGAGATAATATTTTACTTCACTGTCCTGAATGAAATCTGTTTTTAAAATCAATTGATTTCTTATTCCAAGCCGGTCTATCAACTCCTGGTATTGTTTGGCATCTTCATAAAATTCACCTGCAACAAGCAGTTTTATGCCGGATTGTTTTATCTTATCATCGTTCATTGCTTCCAATAACAGATCGAGGCCTTTATATTTTCTTATAAAACCAAAAAAAAGTATTACTGAATCGCTCCTCTTGACTTTCAACTTTTCTCTCGCTTCTTCTTTTGAAATGATTTCTCCAAATGTATCGTACAGGGGATGCCTGACTAACTGAATTGGTTTTGTTTTTTCAAATTGCTTTAAATCGCTTAGCACTTTTTCACTCATCGTGATAAAAGCATCACAGGATTTGAGAAAGTATTTTGTAAACGCTTTATCACCGGCACGATGTTCATGCGGGATTATATTATCAGCAATACACACGATTCTTGTGTGTTTATTTCTTTTTACCCGTCGGAGTATCGTGCCCAGTGCGGGGCCCATGAGCGGTAACCAATAACGGACAACAATAAGATCAGGCTTTTCCTTACGGAGACGGTTGCCTGTTTTTATCCAGTTGAATGGGTTTACAGAATTTACCAGGGAAACAATTTTGATATCGGTAGGAGCAGGCTCATCACTATATTGAGTAGTGCCCGGAAAAAGAAAACCAGGGTATTGTAAGGAAAACGAACAGATATAACAGTCATCGCCCTGCGCGATAAATTCTTTTGCCAATCGTTGATTGAAAGTTGCTAAACCCCCGCGCAAAGGGTGTGCTGGCCCTATGATGACAACTTTTTTATGGAACACAGATGACACTGATGAAACTGATTTAAACGGATTTATTTAAGGTCATTAGTAAAAATTTTTCTTTTAAATTCTGGTTTCCTCCCAAAATTTAATAAGAGGCCGACTTCAATGTTGGTAGCCTTTAGGTAATTTATCAATTGCAACTCGTGCTCTTTTGCTATAGTTTCTACAGCTTTTACTTCTATAATAATCTTTGAATCGATAATGATGTCCGCGAAATAAACGCCAACTTTTTTATTTTCGTAAAATACATCAACAGGGAACTGGGATGAAGCGTTGAACCCGACAGATGTTATTTCATGTATTAATGCGTTTTCATAAACCTTTTCAAGAAAACCATATCCAAGCGTATTATATACTTTATAAAACGAAGAGATAATCTTATCAGTAATTTCCTGAAGTAATAGCATTCAGACCAGTTCTTATCAGTTAAATCCGCATTATCCGTGTTCTATTATAACCCACTTTTCTTTTCAATAAGATAATTATTTCTTCCCGGCGCATTACGGCTGATCAATTCGCCTAAAAACCCGGCGAGAAACAGCTGCATACCAAGAACAGTTGATATCAATGCAAAGTAAAACCCCGGGCGATTCGTAAGACCCACCTTAAAATCAATAAGTTTTGCAATAACCAGGTAAATTGAAATACCAATACCGATAAGGAAAAATATACTGCCTAATAAACCAAAAAAATGCATAGGGCGTTTACCATATTTTCCGACAAACATGATAGAAGCAAGATCGAGCGGGCCATTAATAAACCGGCTGATACCAAACTTACTCACGCCATATTTCCGGGCCTGGTGAGCTACTACTTTTTCGCCGATCTTTCTAAATCCCGCCCATTTTGCAAGCACCGGTGTATAACGATGCATCTCACCATACACTTCTATACTTTTTACAACATTCTTCCTGTAAGATTTTAATCCGCAATTAAAGTCGTGCAGCTTTATACCCGACATGCCGCGGGTGATTGCATTGTAAAATTTGGATGGAATATTTTTAGTTAATGCGTTATCGTATCTCTTTTTTTTCCAGCCACTCACCAGGTCGAATCCATCGTCAATGATCATACGACGCAGTTCGGGAATTTCATCGGGACTGTCCTGCAGGTCGGCATCCATTGTTATGATTACTTCCCCGCTTGCTACCCGAAAGCCTTCATTAAGTCCGGCTGATTTACCATAATTCCGTTGAAATTTTATTCCTTTTATGTTATGATTTTTTGTACGCAGTTCTTCAATTACCTGCCACGAATTATCGGTACTTCCATCATCAATAAAAATGATTTCATAAGAATAACTATGTTCATTCATTACCTTTTCGATCCACGTTGCGAGCTCAGGTAACGATTCTGCTTCATTAAAAAGAGGAATAACGATTGAAAGATCCATTACGAAGGAAATTGATTCAGCTGGTTCGCTGGTTTTTTCTTAGCTATAGCAGCGCCAATCAGGGATGCAATAGCGCCTGCTATTAACGTTCCCACAATGGTACCTCCTATGCCAAATACCATAAAAAATTTCTTTGCTATGTCTAAGCCCTGGTTAATTTGATCATCAGACAGTTTACCATCTTTTTCCATTTGTTGTCTTGCCGCCTCCATTGCCCTTTCTTTCATATCTGGAAAAATGACAGTCGTAGCCAATACAAAATACACAACTATTATTAAGGCCACTACGACGGAAGTTTTAAAGCCATGTGCAAACACATTTCCAAATGTAACCATGCCATCAAGTTGTTGCGCATAGGATATACACGCCCAGATAATCCCGATACATACAATTAAAGTCGATACCCATCTGTACCAGCTTTGCATATCAAGAGCAGCAATGTAAGCGGCAACGCCGATTACAACGGCTATAAGCCCGATTATCAATCCTTTTGTGACGTGTGTCGTTATTTTTTTTTCCATATAGCAGTGGTTTAATTATTCAAAAATAGGCTGTCTTTGTTAATTATCCCCGTCACTTTTCCCGTCAGTTCTTTTCCGATAAAGGGAGAATTTTTTGATTTTGATTTGAAGTTCTTTTCCTGCACCGTCCATTTTTCTGTTGGATTAAATAATGTGAGCGACGCTTTTTCATTTTCTTTTATTACCGAACGATTTTTCCCGAACAGGCTGGCGGGTTTTATACCTAATAATTCAACCAGCTTCTCCTGGCTTATTCCATTAAGAACCGTATTTAATACGGCATAAGTTGTTTCCAACCCAATCACGCCATATTTCGCATATTCAAATTCCAATATCTTGCTGTCAAACTCGTGCGGTAAATGATGTGTAGCAATACAATCAACAGTT
>Ga0207683_10004349_pt1 | contig 12235 bp, 13 predicted proteins | sample KBSM73metaG_FD_184333 | JGI IMG/M metagenome (GOLD analysis project Ga0207683, IMG submission 184333) | Miscanthus rhizosphere microbial communities from Kellogg Biological Station, Michigan, USA - KBS M7-3 metaG (SPAdes) (version 2) | ecosystem: Host-associated > Plants > Roots > Rhizosphere >...
CAATTATCCATTGAGATTGTCGGGCGACGGTTTGAGCTTCCCGCTCGCCACCCGCAGCACAATGTCGACGATCTTCTCGTTGGCCGGCGTCGCAATGCCGACGTCCTTGCCCTTCTTTACGATGTAGCCGTTCATGAATTCGATTTCGGTGCGCCGGCCTTTGCGCATATCCTGCGCCATGGACGGACGCTGAATGCCGGCGCGCGGGTTGGACGCGGTGCGCGATATCATGATGTCTTCCACTTCTTTGAGCGCATCGGCATGGCCTTCGCTGGCGAGCGCCAGGCGCTCCGGCGCCAATTCGCCGAGCTTCACCAGATTGATTCCGAGCGCCTGAGCGACGCGCACGCCTTCGCCGCCGAGCTTGATCGCAAAGCGCCGCGGCACATCGAGGCGATCGCAATCTCCGCTGGTGAGCCCGGTCGATGCGGAAACGGCATTTCGCATGCTGTTCTGGATAAGCTTCGACCAGCGCTCGCCGAATAGATTGGTTGTCGATTTTGTGCTATCGATCAACGAAAACATCGCAACGAGCTCTTTGACGCGTTCGGTCACGCTGCCATTCATTTCGCCGATACGGAACACAGTGTGTTTGTCACCGCCTTTGGCGGCGGTGCGGCGTATGCGACCCGCTTCATACAGTTCGACGGAGATGATCGAAGCGATGATGCCAAGCGTGTTATTGGCGCCGACAACCGAAGCGATCGTTTCTTCGTTGATACAGTTCTGCAGGGATACGGCGTACGCATCGGGAGCGAGATACGGCTTGATCGCTTGCGTAACGCGTTCCGTGTCGTACGATTTTACAGCGATGAACGCAATATCCACCGGCTTGCCGTCGCCAAGTTTTTGCATTTCATGAAAGTGCAGCGTCCTGGCAGTGGTTGCCGTGAATTTCTCCGGCCCGGTAACGCCGTCGAGCTCGATGCCTCGCGCACGTATCGCCTCGATATTTTCCGGCCACATATCGATCAGCGTGACGTCCTCGCCGTTATGCGCGAGATTTCCACCGATGTAGCCGCCCAGCGCACCCGTGCCGACGATTGCGATTTTCTTTTTCATGCATTTTCCCTTCGTTGCTTGATATCGTTAGTCAGTCAGCGCGTGCCCCGGAGTCCTTCACGGGCTGAGCCCAACGCGCGTAATCATCGCGCAATGCTTTAGCGAGCTCTTCCGGCGATGATCCGATGACTTCGGCGCCATCGGCAGCCATGTGTGCGGCGACTTCAGGGCTGCGCAGGTTGCGCACGACCTCCGCATTGATCTTGGAAACAATGGCGCGCGGCGTATGCGCCGGCGCTACAACTGCATAAAACGACTCCACAGCGTAGCCCGGAAGACCGGATTCGGCGATCGTGGGCATGTCGGGTAACGGACCGTATCGTTTTGGACTGCTGATTGCTATCCCGCGCAGGCGGCCGCTTCGTACGTGCGGGAGCACCGGCACGACGCTGGAAAATCGCATTTGTATGTTGCCGGCAAGCAGGTCGACGATTGCAGGCGCCGCACCTTTGTACGGAATGTGCACGATTTCAACGCCGGCCATATTGTTGAAGAGCACGCCGGCGAGGTGCGTCGACGAGCCGTTGCCCGACGAGCTGTAGTTCATCTTGCCCGGGTTCATTTTTGCGTATGCGATGAGTTCCTTCACGCTGCTCGCGGGTATCTTCGGATGAACGACGAGCAGGTAAGGCGAGTTCGAGGCCATCGTCACGGGGACGAAATCTTTGAATGTGTCGTAGCGCAGCTTCGCATACAGATGCGGATTGATGGTGAGCACCGCGCTTGGCGTGACCAGCAGGGTGTAGCCGTCCGCCGTTGCACGCGCAACCGTTTCCGCGCCGAGTGTTCCAGCAGCACCCGGCCGGTTCTCGACGACCACCGGCTGGCCCCAGGCCTCGTATAACTTTTGACCGAGGATGCGCGCAAGCGTATCGCTGCCGCCGCCGGAAGCATACGGCGAGATCAGGCGGACCGGTTTTAACGGATATGTTTGCGCGGTCACATGGGCGCTGCACGCGAGCATGGCTATGCATGCCCACTGCGCCGTTGTACGTGATGTACAGGATCGCGAGTTTGTCGGCGCCTCTGCACGCGTCCGCGCTTCAGACACTTCCCGACGGCCCTTCTGCCGGCAGCGATATCAATCCACGCAAGATGCCGGGCTCCTAAGTTTGTACGCTGCTGACTGTATCCAACGTTTGCTCCAAACATACGCGAGCCGATAACCGCTGCCTTGCCGTGACGGAAGGTTCACTGGCCGCACCAGGTGCTATATGTCGCACATCACTGCGTATGCGCGGCGATGTGCAGATTGTACTTGGAACCGAGACACATCACCCTTCCAAGGCACAATCAACGTGCGATCCATGAGTTCGCGAACCGAAAAAGCTTTTACATATCGTGTAATTTTTGCCGAACACGATTTGATGCCGTAGCGCCGCCGTGAACGCTTATATGGCGCGTTGGTCGAAACTTGGTCATGAATCATCCCACTGCGGGTTTCGGGCGGTTTGCTGATGCGCCCTTGAGGTTAGGCGTGGGCGCTATCGTCGTCGCTGCTATATTGTTCGCCTTTATAGCCGCGCAAATCTCGTCCAACCATTCGCTGGTGAGTACTGATGCATCGCTTGCGATATGGCTGCACACTCATGGCACGCCGGCACTCACGAAGCTCTTTCTTCCGATCTCGTTGATGCACGGCATCGCGCCGATTCTGACCTACGCCGCCATCTTTGCAATCCTTCTCGCGCGGGCGCGCATGTGGCATTGGGTACTCGCCGTGGTGCTCACGGTGCCTGCCGGTCTGTGTGTGAACTCCGGTCTAAAGTATGTATTCGAGCGCGCGCGCCCTGTCTTCGACGATCCTCTGGTTACCTTGCAGACGTACAGTTTCCCGAGCGGTCATGTCGCGGGAACGGTGCTGTTTTATGGCGTGTTAGCGGCCTTCCTGATATCGAGGTACGCAAGCTTGCGCGCGCGCGTCGCTTGCATTAGCGCTCTTGTTATCATGATCGTCATGGTGGCGTTGTCGCGCATTTATCTGGGCGCGCATTACCTGAGCGATGTCGTTGCCGCGATCTGCTCGAGCTGCGCGTGGCTGGGTATGAGTCTGCTCATCGCGCAAGCCCTTGCCAGGCGCGCCGCCGGATGACAAACGATGATCGCGTTGCCGTCATCATCAACGCGGGCGCCGGCGGCGCGCAGCTAACCGATCAGGTTACCGCGGAGTTACACCAAGCGTTCAGCACGGCGGGTATGAACGTGCAGTTGATGCAAGCACACAACGGCACGGAAATAAGGAACTTGACCGAGAAGGCGATGCGTCGCAATCCGGCGCTGGTCGTGGCCGGCGGCGGCGATGGAACATTGAACGCAGTGGCGTCGCTGCTTGCAGGTACAAAGACCGCACTGGGGATTCTGCCCTTGGGAACGCTGAACCATTTTGCGAAGGACCTGCGCATTCCGCTCGACATCGGCGACGCATGCCGTCTGATCGCCAAGGGACATACGGTTGCAGTGGATGTTGGCGAAGTTAACGGCAGAATCTTCGTCAACAATTCGAGCATCGGGCTATATCCCCACATCGTGCACAGGCGCGATCGGCAGCAACACCGCTTAAGCCGGGGGAAATGGCACGCCATGTTCTGGGCGACGCTGGCCGTGTTGCGGCGTTCACCCTTCCTCGATGTCCGCGTTTGTCTCGACGATGTGCGGACCGAACGCCGTGTGCCGTTCGTCTTCATCGGCAACAACGAATACGAGATGGAGGGTTTTAGCATCGGCATGCGCAAGCGACTCGATTGCGGGCGACTCAGTCTGTATATGACGCACCGGCATGGCCGCTGGGCGTTGCTTGCGCTGGCACTGCGGGCGTTGACGGGGCGGCTGCGCCAGACCGCGGATTTCGACGCTGTCAGCGCTCATACAATCCGCATTGAGACACGACGTAAACGCCTGCTGGTCGCAACCGACGGTGAGGTGACGGTGATGCAATCGCCCCTTGATTACAGGTCGCGGCCGGGCGCACTACGCGTGATCACCGCTGAGCCTGAGGCAAACAAACAGGCACCGGCATGAACACATTCTGATGCGCACGCTGGTTCATCTTTCGGACCTCCATTTCGGCGCCGTCGATAACGCGCTGCTCGAACCGCTCGCAAATTGCGTGCATGGCTTGCGGCCGGATCTCGTTGTCGTGTCGGGAGATCTCACGCAGCGCGCACGGCCAATTCAGTTTCAGGAAGCGCGGCGCTTTCTCGATACCCTGCCAAAGCCGCAGCTCGTGGTGCCGGGCAATCACGACGTGCCGCTTTACAACGTCTTCCAGCGTTTTTTTCAGCCGCTCGACAAGTTTCGCCGCTACATCACCGCTGACCTGGACCCGGAGTACAGCGATGACGAGATCACTGTCGTCGGGATCAACACGGCGCGCTCACTCACGTTCAAGCGAGGCCGCATCAACGAGGAACAGATCGAATACCTGCGCGGCCGGCTGTGCAAACTCGACGACCGGATCACTAAAATCGTCGTCACTCATCATCCTTTTGATCTCCCGCCGGGGGCGGACACTAAGGAGATAGTCGGCCGTGCTCGAGCGGCAATGGGCACATTGGCGGACTGCGGGGTCGATCTGCTATTAGCCGGACACTTGCATACCAGCGCTGCGACCGATACTTCGGATCGCTACGATATGGGCGGCTATGCCGCGCTCGTCGTGCAGGCGGGCACGGCGACGTCTACTCGCGAACGCGGTGAGGAAAATTCCTTCAACGTGATCCGCGTTGCACCGGCCGAAGTCTGTATCGACCGCTACATGTGGAAGCCGAACGTGCGCGAATTCCTGCTTGCGGGCCGCGAGGCGTACGATCGTGCGGCGACGGGTTGGCGAAAAAAGTTGCCGGACAAAACAAGCCTTAACGGCGCACGAGAGGGAAACCCGGGACGCTCGCACTGATAAATCGCGATCGTACTGCGAACGCATTCTGCCGGCACGCAACAACCATGAGGGGGTAACGGTATATGAGGTTGCGTGGCAGTCGGGCGCTAATCCCGGCAGAGTTCTTTTATTCCTTGATGGTTCCTTCTTGATCGCGGATATCTGCGTTCAGGGATACGCCGGTGTCGACCATGGTGATCTTTTTGAGCGCGCCGCCCCGGGAGCCGTCCCGCAGCGGAGCCATGCTCACGGTGACCTTATCGCCCGGCTTGACGGCTGTTCTCGACCATCCGCCCGCGCGCACGAGATTGCCGGGACTTGTCATTTCGAACACCCACAGCGCGGGTTCGTCGCCTTCTTTGGAAACACCGTAAACAAAGATTGCAACGTGGGGATTCGTCCAATGCACTTCCTTGACGGTGCCGGCGATCGAAACGACGGCCGCATGATCGAACATCGTCGTCGAATGATGAGCGGTGGCAGGATAAGTGACCGTCGCCAGACTTGAGAAAGCGGAATAGACGGCGAATCTTCTGAGACTGGGTTGCATGGATGCTCCTTTATGATGCCGAATCATTATGCGCCTCTGCGCACTGCCGCTTGGCGGGACTGTCGGCCGCTATTTCGGTGGTATGCGGTTGCCGCCCACATCATGGGGAATCGGCACGAAAGTCGCATTGCCGTCCTTATCGCTACCCGGAGCAAAATAACCCTCGAGGCACACGCCTTCGACGATATCGACTCTGCGCAACCGCTGCCTGAAGAATATTCGCGTGGTCTTCCACGGCTTAGTCAGCACTTTCGGCGCGATGATGGTGAGCTCGTCGTGGAGCACGTCAGGTTCGGCGAGCCGGATACGTTCGGTAATGTGCATGTCGCCATTATTCGGAATGCCTTGCGCCTCGCTGATTGCGATATAGGTTTGCGGGTGAATGGCGACCGTATCAACGATGAGGGTATCGCCTTCCCAGTGTCCGATGGAATGCCCGTGGAAGGTCGGGCCGGGATCCGGCGGGTGAGGACGGCCATCTGTGTAAATGCGCCGCAGCCGGTTACCGTCTGATTCACCAAGCATCGTGACTCTGCCCGGCGTGAACAATATTTCCATCGCGTTGTGCGTAACGAGCATCCATGCGGGCATCGCTTCCGGTAGGCAGTTCACGAACAAAGGAGGCGGGCGACCGGCTTTTTCTTCTGCGTACTGGAATTCGATTTGCGCGGCCGCCTTGGCATTCCATGGTGGCGGATTGGTTTTCATCTGCGCGTTCTGATCCGAGCGCTTATGTGTCCATACGCCGCTCCAGTCCGGCAGTTTTCCGAGATCCGTCCAGTCCTTCGCGGTCGGCGGCGGGTTGATGACCGGTTTCTCGGCCGCGTGGACAGGACGCATGCAGAGGACGCTCAGCGCGAGAAGCGGAAAAATGATTGCAAGAAACCGGTTGTTCATAGGAGTTTGTCCGCCTGATGTTCACGCGTCGTTACGGCGATTCGTTTGCGCTCGCATGTGAGCGCGCAATGAAAAAGCCCCTCGCGGGGCTTTTTCGATTTACGCAACACGGACTGCAGGTGTTATCACTTTTTGTAGTCTTCTTCGAGATTCGGCCGCTCTGAATCGCGAATATTGTAGGTGTACGATTGTCCCGTGGCCGCGAGCGTGATCTTCCTCAGCCCACCGCCCTTGGTTCCATCACGAAGCTGATGCACTTCGGCCGTGACCTTGTCGCCCGGTTTGATAATGGAGCGCGTCCATCCGGACCGCACCAGATTTCCGGGGCTCGTCAGTTCAATCACCCAGAGGCCTTCAGGCACACCCGGCTTGGCCGCAGCGTTTTCGATGAAGATGGCGACATGCGGATTGGTCCAATGCAGTTCCTTGACCACACCATCGAGCACAATCACGTTGTCACGATCGAACATCGTCGTCGAGTGATGGGCGGAGACGGGATACGCGCCGGCCACCAAGCCAATGAACGCAGCGGAAGTAAAAACTTTCTTCGATAACGGTTTCATAGCAGTTCCTTCAATAAAACGCATTCGGTCGTAAATCGATTATTTGGGCGGCACCCGGTTACCGCCGACTGCATGCTGCACGGGAATGAATATGTCGTTGCCGTCTTTGTCTTTGCCGGGCCGGAAATAGCCTTCGAGGCAGACGCCTTCGACGATGTCGTAGAGTCTCGCGCGCTGGCGGAAGAAGATACGCGTAGTCTTCCAGGGCTTGGTCATGACTTTGGGAGCGGTAATTTCGAGTTCGACGTGCATCACGTCTTTTTCCGCGAGCCGGATGCGCTCGGTGATATGCATATCGCCGTTATTCGGCACCCCTGCCGCCTCGCTGACTGCGATCAGGGCCTGCGGAATTACGCCGACGGTGTCGACCACGAGCGTATCGCCTTCCCAACGACCGATCGAGTGCCCGTGAAAAGTAGGGTCCGGATCCTCGGGATGAGGACGACCGTCCGTGTAAATACGGCGCAGCCGGTTGCCGTCGGATTCACCCAACAGCGTTACACGGCCCGGCGTGAACAACACTTCCATGGAGTTGTGTGTAACCAGCATCCATGCCGGCATCGCTTCGGGCAGGCAATTTACGAACAGGGGTGGCGGCCTGCCGGCCTTTTCTTCAGCCAGCTGAAAGTTGATCAGTTCCGCCGCTTTGGCATTCCATGGGGGCATGTTCGTCTTGACCTGCGCATCCTGATCCGTGATTTTCGGATTCCAGACGCCGCTCCAGTCCGGCAGCTTTGAGAGATCCGCCCAATCCTTGGCGGTTGGCGGTGGATTTATCACAGGTTTCGGCTTCGGCGCATCGGCCGCGTGCGCAGCACACCAAAGCACCACGCCCAATGCGATGCCAACGACATTTAGAACACGTTTCATGCGAGCCTTCCCCGAAGCTGAATTGTGCTGCAGCGCTAAGATATTACGGCCGGGCGCTGCTGTCCACCACCCGTATTTCGATTATATCTTTGTCGGATTATCCACTTATGGCGGGCTTCAACGTAAAACCAACCCAGCGGCCGCACGCAACCACGCCGATCCAGAAGGCGAGCGATCCCATGCCCGCCAGTTTCGCCCTCAGCGGTATCGGATGCGGGTGAGTGCCCCAGCGGTGGATGTCGCGTCCAATGAACAGATGAAACAGCGCCATGTTCAGCCCGGCAAGCAGAAGGAATACGAGCTTCGCCAGAAAATAAAAGTTATGCGCGTAGCTGACGGCGTTCGAGGCGAATAGGAGACCGCCGGAGACGGCCGCGACTGCGAATGCAATCCACGTGCATCGCAGTACCTCTTCAGCGAGCCGCGGCACCGGGCGATCCAGCGAAGCGAGGCCCAGCAGACGCAAATCGACGATGGCGATCGAGCCGACGACAAGCGTGATCGCGAGGACGTGCACTGATTCGATCCACGGGAAGAGATTGTCATTTTCCCGGATCTCGGCGGCGATTCCAGTCGCATACAGCCAATGCAAGAAACCATCCAGCCCCATGCGCTAAGTCCTTATTCCCGAATGCGTGACGCCGGAACTGGCGTCATCACCGATCAAAGTACGCGATCCAGCGGCCTGCGAACACGATGCCGATCCACAGCAGCAGAGACAGCAGCGCGACCAGGCGCGCGAGTTGCCGATGACCACCGCTGTCCCAATATGAAGCGTTTCTGCGCAGCGGCGCCTGATAGGCGAGCGTGACAATGATTGCCGACACGAGCAGCGCCATCTTCAGTTGAAAAACCGGGTTGGCGAGCGACCGGCCGGGCTCGCCGGTGATCATGATGATCCCCGTGAGAAGAAGGATCGGCAGCGTCCACCAGATGACGGGTCGAAAGCGTTGCGACACACGGGCCAACGGTTGCTCTCGAAAAACGCCGATCAGGCGCAAATCAATCATCAGTACCGCCGCCATGACAGCGGCGATGCCTAGAATATGAATCGTCTGGACGGTCGGCACTACCCAGCTGTGCGTCTGAATCGCCTGGCTGAGTGGTGTCGTCTCAATCCAGGCGCAAAATTTAAGCAATGCCTGCGGCTGCATTCCCGTGCGTTCTTATCCGGTCAGTCGTTGAAGTGTACGCGATTTAAGAAAAACGGGCAGCCGACGCGCGTTATCAATTCAGATGAGGCGCGTAGCGGGCATGACAGGCCGCGCATACTTTGTAGATGTTGCCCCCCGCGTCGAATACTGCTGCGGTGTTTTTTGCTTCGGCTGCATTCATGGCGCTTGTCGCCGCTTCGGTCAGCGCATGCGCATATCTGATCCAACCGTCGCGATCGCGCGCGCGCCCTTCGATCATCAGCAGATTACCCGCTTCGGCCAGCACGGTGGCGCCATTGCGCACGTTGTCCCATTCCTCGCTCGTGCTCGGCGCGATTTCCTTGGTGCCGGTTTCCGTGATGACAGACTTAACCGAGTCCCAAATCACATCAGCGGCCGGATCGATCACCCGCTCCATCAGTTGCTTGGTGTTCGCTACGGGTGTGAAGGGTGGGACAGCGCCGCTGCCGCCTGGCGTACTGCACCCGCCCAGCGATAACATGACGATGAGAGGAGTAAGGCGCAACAGCGTTCGCATTCCGGGTCCTTCACTACGAGACGAATCGATGTTAACAGCGGCAATTATGGATGATACACACAGGGCACTCAAGAATTACGCCGTCACGTTGTCGCTGCGAACTTGCGGCGCAGGCGTCGCCATCCGATGACAACGCCGGTCACACTGAACGCAAGCCCGAATAAGCACATCACGATGACGAGCCCGGTGCGCAAGGCCGGCCGTGCGCTCAGCGCAGGAAAGTCGAGCGTGTGCAGCGCGCTGTAGAGCCAGCGATACGCACGGCGGGACGCGTCGAGCGCTTCCAGCGGGGCGCCATTCGCGCCATCAACATGAAGCCACGTCGTTGCGCACACCGTGCGGTAGACAGGGGCATTCGGCATGCTCGATGCGATCGGATAATCGTCGCTCGGGCCTAAAGCCACCGCAGGCGCACAGCCAGACACGAGCCGGCTGATTGCTTCAGTGACAGTCTGTGCTTGCAAAAATGGTTCGCTCGATTGCGCCGGAGCACCGGGTAGCAAAAGCTGCTGAGACTCGAGGCTTCGCCTGTCGCGGCGGTATATTTTGTTATCGAATGCAAACCATTCGATCTCGACGGCGTCCGGCGGTATGCCTTCGACCATGCCGGTCTTGTTCCATGCCTGCCCGTCTATCGTCGAGACACCACTCGCCGCACCGGCAGAATATGCGGAGAACAGTCTGCCGTGGTCCATCGACAGCCAGCCGCTGAATATCCACGTGAGTACGAATGTCATGCAGCTCAATCCCAGCCAGTGATGCCACGCATGCCATGCACGATACGGTGTCGCAACGCGACCCCGCTCAAATTCGAGTCGTAATACACCGAGTGCTGCGCCGGCAAGCGCAGTAAACAGCGCCGCAAGCGACAGCCACCAGACGGTTGCGTCCCATGCGCGCCAGTTGCGTCGTAATGATGTCGCATAAATCCAGTGCGTCACGCTGCCCGCGTAGTTCCACCAGCGCTCCGCCCGCGTTGTGTCGCGCACGATTTCACCGGTCAGCGAAGACACATACAGCTCCGTCCCCGCGGCGTCGCTGACAGCGATCTTATATAGCGGCCGGTGCATATCGAGATTATTGGGAACGGTCCACTGGTCGTAATCGTCCAGCCCCGCAAACGTTGCCGCGCCCTGAATGCCACGCCGGAGTGCGTGCGCCTCGGCGATCGTGATTGCTGACGTTTTCGTTTGCACGTTCGCGGGTAATAAATCTGTCGCTCGCACAGCCGCCGTGCTGGACGCTCCTTGCACAATGTAAACGGGTCCATCCGCGCGCATCAACAGTCGCACGCGCGTGGCATCATTAATCTTGCTCGCGCTTATTGCCTCAGAGGGGCCAAGCCGAATTTGCGCACGGTCGATAGATTGCAGACCGCCTATGCGCTCCGCTTCGGTGAGCGCGGGAAACGGGACGAAGTGCATGACGATGCCCGTTGCAAACCACATCGCGAACAGCAGGCAGAACGCTATACCCAGCCAGCGATGAATGAGAATCAGCGCGCGCAGTGCGGGCGAAGACGATGCGATCAAAACTTGATTGCAGCAGATATCTCGTAGCTGCGTGGCGCGCCGAGCAAAATCTGGTCAGGGTAGAACGGGTCGCCCCAGATCGCGTACTTCTTATCCGTTATGTTACGCACGCGGAACGTCAGCCGTGTTTTTTGAATGTCGACAAAAGCGTACGCATCGCCCACCGTGTATGCCAGCAACTTCACGCTGTTCGCGTCGCTGTTGAAGCGATCGCCGACATGGCGCACTAATGTTCCGATCTCTATGGGCATGGGCATCTGGAATCGATACGATGCGCCCGCGTTGGCAACGATCTTCGGAACGTTCGGCGGCGTGTTGCCGGAAAAAGAGCCGCCTGCAAACACGTAATCCTCATAGCGTGCGCGTGTGTACGCCGCGTTCGCCCACAAATTCCATTGTCTCGTCGGACGGACCGCAGCCGCGAGTTCAACGCCATCCGAGACTTGCTTGCCCGCAAGATTAAGCGAGCGCCCGCCTTGCGCCGCATAAACGTTGGTTCGTTCGATGTCGAACAGCGCAAGCGTCCATTCGGCTTTGCGGTCCCACAGTACATTCCTAATACCCGTTTCATACGTGCGGGACCGCGTGAGAGACAGCGGCTGGGACGCTTGAAGCAGAAAGATATTGTTTGCCGCCACATCGGCCGCGGTCGCATATTGCGCGTACCAGGTGAACGCAGGCATTGCGTCCCACGTGAAACCGACGCGGCCCGTCGCGGGACGCCAGGACTGCGAAAATGGAAAGCCCGGTCTACTTGCGCCGGCTACATCGGTCGAAGTACGGTCGAGATCGATCTCTTCATAGCGAAGTCCGCCAATCAACGAAAAGGCCGGCGTCACTTTGAGGCGGTCTTCGACTGCCAGCGCAAGATTGTCGATGCGCGTTGTCTGCTGCTGAATCGTCAAGAGTCCGTATGTGCCGCGAATCGGGTCGACGAGCGTCACTGAATCGGACGGAAAATTAGCCGCGCCGGGCCGGGTGAAATCGAGCTTGCTCGCCTCCACGCCCACCACGAAGCGGTTCGGCATGCTTGCAACGTGCGCATCCCATTGCAGTTCAGCTTTGTTGCCAACGAGCTGCTGGTCGTGTGCGACATAAAAGCGCTCGCGGTCAACCAGTCCAGTGGTCGCGTTGAACGCCTCAACCTCGTTATTAAAGAATTCACGCCTGGCGGTGTAGTAATAGACCTGGT
>Ga0207683_10004351_pt1 | contig 12234 bp, 13 predicted proteins | sample KBSM73metaG_FD_184333 | JGI IMG/M metagenome (GOLD analysis project Ga0207683, IMG submission 184333) | Miscanthus rhizosphere microbial communities from Kellogg Biological Station, Michigan, USA - KBS M7-3 metaG (SPAdes) (version 2) | ecosystem: Host-associated > Plants > Roots > Rhizosphere >...
TAACCCTAAAATATTTGGTCGAGGATAATCCCCGCTACCGGGTGATGGCGATCGCTGAGGATGCCGACAGCGCGATCGCCGCGGCAGAAGCTCATAAGCCCGACCTGGTGCTGCTGGACCTTCACCTTGCGCATGGGACAACGGGATTTTCGGTGGCGGTGCGGCTAAACGACATAGGCGTCGCGTGCCTCTTCGTTAGCGGCAAGGCTCCACGCTTTCCGATGCCCGACCTCGCAATCGGATGCCTGATGAAGCCGTTCACCGCGGAGGACGTGCACCGCTCCCTCGCCGCGGCGGAGGACCTGCTGCGGGGACGCGAGGCGCACCGGCCGAAGATGCCCGACAACCTGACGCTGTACGAACCCACGGAGCCCGAGACTTCTTCGGAGCCCGGCTTCATCCCGTCCAAGCGATCGCTGCGGACGCGGCTGGAGCACTGGATCTCCGGCCACCAGCACTAGAGGCGCATGTAGCCTTTGCGCGGCTCGCGCACGCCAAGGGTCTCGGCGGTGAGCGGAGCGCCTGCATCGAGCAGCGCCTGGCGGCGGCCCTTGATCTCGACGTTTCGCTGCACTGCTTCGAAGCGCAGCAGGTCAGCAAAGCAGGGGTGCGCGACCGTTCGCTGCACGAAGCCGGCGGTGCGCGGCCAACGCGAAGCATCGACCTCGAAGCCGGCATAGCCGCCGTTAATGAAGAAGCTTGCGAGCGCGATGTCGGCGAGGCCGATCTCGCCGAACAGGAAACCGTCGGCGGGTAGCTCTCCTTCAAGATAATCGAGCGCCGCCGGGATATCCTCGTTCAGCGACTTCTCAATGCGCGCCTGGTCGCCCGGCTCGCCCCACACCAGCGGATGGACGATCTTCTGGTAGAAGAATCCCCAGATGAAGATGTCGCCGAGACGAGTGTCGGCATATTCCTCGAACCAGCGCGCACGAGCGCGGTCGCCGTGATCGGCCGGAAGCAGCGGGTGGCCCGGATAGGCCTCCTCGAGGTACTCGCAGATGACGGTCGAATCGCTGACCGTCAGGTCGCCATCGGTCAGCACGGGGATGCGGCGCAGTGGGCTTCGGCGCTCGAACTCATCGCTGCCGAAGAAGGGCGTGATCGGATCGACTTCATAAGCCAGACCCTTGAGGTTGGCGCATGCCAGCACCTTCCGGACATAGGGGCTGACGAAGCTGCCGATGATCTGGAGCGGCGCTGCCATGGCCAGGGAATGCAGCCGTTACGCACAGCGTGCAAGCGGGGCTGGACGCACTGCAATTGTCGCGCTACATATGTAGCGTACTGATTAGAGGATACTTGCCATGCGCTTTCTCCCCGCTGCTGTCGCAGCTGTCGCCTTCGCCGCTCCCGCTTTCGGAGCCGAGGTGGTCCCCGTGCCGCAGTTCCGCTCGGTTCAATTGCAGGGCGGCGGCGTCGTCACCGTGGTGCCTGGGCCCACAGAGCGCGTCACGATCGTCGAAGGCAGCAGCCAGTATACCCGCATGCGCGTGGAGCGTGAGGGCAGGCTTCGCATCGACACGTGCGATGTGCGCTGCCCGCAAATGTATCGCCTCAGGGTCGAAATCCAGTCGCCGTTCGTTCCCGACCTCGCCATCAATGGCGGCGGCGTGATCGAGACGAAAGGCGGTTTCCGGTCGCAGTCGAGCCTGTCCGTGGCCATCAACGGCGGCGGTCATATCGATGCGAGGGCTGTGGAGGCTTCCTCAGTTTCCGCCGCGGTCCATGGTGGCGGACGGATCCTCGTGCGGGCGCGCTCCAACCTCTCAGCGGCAGTCAACGGCGGCGGCCTGGTCAACTTCTGGGGCAACCCGTCGCTGAGTACTGCTGTACACGGCGGCGGAGCAGTGCTGCGCGGCTCGTGAGGCGCTGACGTCGCCGCCGCAGGCGGCTATGGTCGCGATCGTGGGGCGAGCCGACCATGTCCTAGCGATCGACCAGGGCACGACGTCGACGCGCGCCATTTTGTTCGATGCCGAGGCGCGGGCGGTTTTCACGGCTCAACGCGAACTCGAACAACATTATCCGGGGCGAGGGTGGGTCGAGCACGACCCGGAGCGCATCTGGCAGGACACGCTGGCGGTGGTCCGCGAGGCGCTTGGCGCGGTCGATCCGCAGCGTGTTGCGGGCATCGGCATCACCAACCAGCGCGAGACGATCGTCGTCTGGGATCGCGCAACCGGTGAGCCGATCCATCGCGCGATCGTCTGGCAGGACCGCCGCACGGCTGGCGAATGCGCACGGCTGAAAGAGGACGGCGCCGAACCGCTCGTCCAGTCGAAGACCGGCCTCCTCCTGGATCCTTATTTCTCGGCGACCAAGATCGCCTGGATTCTCGACAATGTCCCCGAAGCCCGCGAGCGTGCCGAACGCCGTGAGCTGGCAGTGGGTACGATCGACTGCTTCCTGCTGTGGCGGCTGACTGGCGGAGCGGTCCATGCGACCGACGTCACGAACGCCAGCCGAACCTCACTGCTGGATATCAAGACCGGTTGCTGGGACGCCGAGCTGTGCCGGCTGTTTCGCGTGCCGGAGCAGCTGCTTCCGGAAGTGCGGGACAATAGCGGCATGTTCGGGACGACCGCGCCTGGCCTGCTCCACACGCAACTGCCGATCGCCGGCATGGCGGGGGACCAACAGGCGGCTCTGTTCGGCCAGGCCTGCTTCCACGAGGGGATGATCAAATCGACCTACGGCACCGGATGCTTCATGCTGGTGAATACGGGTGCGGAGCCGATCGCCTCACAACATCGCCTGCTGACCACGCCGGCCTATCGGCTGGCAGGGCAGACCACATACGCTCTCGAAGGATCGATCTTCGTGGCGGGAGCGGCGGTCAAATGGCTTCGCGACGGACTCGGGGTAATTGCCGACGCCGCCCAGACCCACAGCCTGGCGACGCAGGTACCTGACAGCCATGGCGTCATCATGGTCCCGGCCTTCGTAGGGCTCGGGGCGCCGCACTGGGATCCCAATGCCCGCGGAGCGATCTTCGGGCTGACGCTCGATGCGACGGGGGCGCATCTTGCTCGGGCCGCGCTTGAGTCCGTAGCGTTCCAGACCTTCGACCTGATCGACGCGATGGAGAAGGACTTCGGCTCGGCAGTCGAGGCGGTGCGCATCGACGGCGGGATGGCGGCGAACGCCTGGCTCGGTCAGTTCCTTGCCGACATCCTGCAGGTTCCCGTCGAGCGTCCGCAGAACCTCGAGACGACGGCACTCGGCGCTGCGTTCCTCGCCGGCTTGGCAACGGGCGTCTGGGCCGATCTCCCGGCGCTCGAACGCACCTGGAAGCAGCGTGATGCTTTCAGGCCCGCAATGCCTTTAGACCATCGCGAGCGGCTGATCGCGGGGTGGCGCGATGCCGTTGCGAGGATGCTGTCGAAGCTTTGAGGATCCGAGGCATATCCTCGGGAAAACACCTGATATCCGCGATGCGGCCGAACGCAGTATTTTGATCTGTGGGGCTTCCTCAGCCCTCTCTCCGGGCGGCCCGGCTCTCGTCCCCTTAAGCTGGGCCGCCTTTTTCCTGCCGAGGCGCTGCTCGCAGGTCAGGAAATGACCCGATACTGTTTAGGCAGGGTACGTCGGTAATTAGCCGTTGCCGTCTCCAGCGAGCACGAAATGTCCGATCGAATCTTCGAAGAGCGCGAGCATGCCCTGGAGACGAACTATTTCCGTCAGCAGGATGCACGTCTTCTCGAGGCGCTTCGCCAACGCTCCGGCCTGGACGAAATCGCTGCCGCGCTTGCCGACAAGCTGCGCGTGCAGGATGTGGATCTGCTGAAGCGTCTAAGGACCCTGGGCATCCAGGCGCAGACGGCGCCAGCCCTGTTCCTCGCTCCGTTGGTCCAGGTGGCCTGGAGCTATCAGCCAGTCACCCGGCGAGCACGCAAGCTTGTGCTGGAACTCGCCAGGCAACGTGGTGTCGATGCCGCGTCACCATCATACGCAACACTGGTCGAGTGGTTGGCTCGCCGCCCTCCGGATGCGCTTTTCGAAGCTGCTGTCGAAGTCCTCAGATACGGTTTTTCCGTACTCCCGCCGGCCGAGCGGAAGCAGCGCATCGAGGGGTTTGTGGATGCCTGCGATCAGGTTGCGCTGGCTACAGGTAACCGTTGGGCAGCGCTGCTCGGCATCGAACGTTCGGCATCGCCACCAGCAATCGCAACCGCCGAATGGATTGACGTCCAACTAAACAAGCCGGTGACCAAGGACTGAGACTTGCCGACCATGGCTGCCGGCCGGCCGGCGGCGGTTGGGCAGTGGCGTCGTCCTGTCGCTCGCCGTCCGCCTACGGTCAATGTAGCGATCGGCGAGTTCAATATAGCTGACGAGCGATTCCAATTGCCTCTGCAAGAGGACCCGCCAATGCTCGGAGATCATCGGCGACAGAAGGGCGTCGGACGTCTCGCGTATGGCGAACAACACGGTGCGCCGGAACGCTTCGACGTTCTCGTCCCAGAAGGCGGTCTGCCGCTTGTCGCCACGGCCAAGCAGCCGCAGCCCGGTCTCCAAATCCTCCAGGCTTAATAGCCCGGCGGGCTGTGAAGCTGGTTCATCGGCAGGGCACTGGGAGCGCGGCATGGGGCCTCGCTAGATGCCGTGAATAGCTGGTCCTATCGAGAATTGACCCGAAAGGCGGAGCCATTTCCCCGCGCGCTAGCTCTCCGCAGCAACCAACTCACCACCTGTCGTCCGCTCATCCATCGCGGAAGTTTGGCGATAGCTGCGCACGGCCGAGTGAACCGTCGGATAGAAACGGTCGCTGCCGAAAGTCGCCCAGAGCCCAAAGCGCTTGAGCTTGTCCTTCACCGGATCCTTGAGCTCAGCAAAGCAGAGCTCGATTCCGCTGGCGGTGAGGCTCGCGTTGAGCTCTTCAAGAGCGTCAGCCGACGTCACGTCGATGCTCGTTATTGGCTCCGCTGCGATGACGATGCGCCGCACAGGCGAGGGCGATTCCTCGATGGCATCAAGCACCCGCTCGCTGAACAGCTCCGCATTGGCGAAGAAGAGCGGTGCGTCCCACCGAAATATTACCAGTCCGGGGATGCGCTTGGCATCGGGATAGCGCGTGACGTCGTGAAAACCTGCTACGCCGTCAGGGTCGCCCAGGATCGCCGAATGAGGACGCCACCCGTCCCACAGGAATTCGATGACGGCGAGGACAATCGCAATGCCGATTCCGGGAATGGCCCCGAACACGGCAACTCCTGCGGTGCACACGACAGATAACCAGAACTCCCAGCGCTGGATGCGATAGATTCGGCCGAGGTCGCGAAATTCGAATAGCCCGATGGCCGCTGCGATCACGACTGCGGCAAGCGCGGAATAAGGCAGGTTGGCGAAGAGGTTGGGCAGCGCGATGATTACGAGCGCCACGACCAGCGCGCCGACAATTCCCGTGACCTGCGTCTTGGCACCGGCAGCCTCGGCCACTGGCGTGCGTGACGAGCTGCTGCTGATTGCAAATCCCTGAAACAGGCCCGCAGCCAGGTTTGCGGCGCCGAGGCCAACCATTTCCTGGTTCGGATCGACACGCACGCCGGAACGCGCCGCAAAGGTTCTCGAAAGCACACTCGTGTCGGCGAACGCGACGATCGCCACTGCAACTCCGCCCGTGATCACGGGGACCAGGTCACCGGCGTTGAGCCATGGGATTGCGAAGTCCGGAAGTCCCTGAGGCACTGCGCCCAGCACCTTGACGCCGTATCGGTCCGCGAGGTCCAGCCAATGGGTTGCCGCCATGGCCGCTATCACGGCGATCAGGATGGCGCCCATCCTCTTGTGGGCCTTCATCACCAAGATCGCGACCATGGTGCAGAGGCCCAGAATTGAACCGGCCCAGTTCGCTTGGCCGGCCGCGAGTGCCTTCCCGATTGCCCACAAGTCGCGCAGCGGGCCCGAGCTTTCGATCTTGAAGCCGAACAACTTCGGCAGCTGGCTGATCAGCACGGCGAGCGCGATGCCGTTCATGTAGCCGTAGCGGATCGGCTTCGAGAGCAGCTCGGTCACGAAACCAAGCCGCAGAATGCCCGCTAGGACGCACACTGCTCCCGCCACGAGCGCCATGGCGGCGGCAATTGAAACCGCTCGGCCGGGATCTCCTGCGGATAAGGGCAGGACGACCCCGAGAATGATCGGTGCCAGCGAAGAGTCGGGTCCGAGTACAAGGATGCGGCTGGGGCCAAACAAGGCATAGGCCACCAACGGCACGATCGTCGCGTAGAGACCGTTGATCGCGGGAACGCCCGACGCGACTGCGTACGCGATGCCAACGGGGACGAGCATCGTTGAAAGAACGATGCCTGCCACGACGTCGTTACGTAGCCAGGAGAGCTGATACGACTGCAGGATTTTGACTCCGGGAAGCCAGTCGAGCCAGCTCCTGCTCGGCTGCGCTGGCCGGTCGGCTCCTTGCGGCTTTGGACTGCTCGACGCCGCGGTCGTCATTGCCTGCCGCTCCGTGTGCCTCCGCGATCAGTAGGTTGCTGGCGCCAACTTCACGAGATGCGCCGGCAGCTTGTCGTCGTAGCGACCCTTGTTCGACCGGCGGGGCAGCTTGATCGTTTCACGCTTGATCTTCTTGTACGGGATCAAAGACAGGATCAGCTTGATGCCATTCAGCCGTGCCCTTCGCTTGTCATCACTGCGAATGACATACCATGGAGCGATCTTGGAGCTGGTTGCCTTGAACATTGCGTCCCTGGCTCGCGAATAGTCGTACCAGCGCGAGTAAGACTTGAGGTCCATCCCACTCAATTTCCATTGCCGCAGCGGGTCGGAAATGCGGCCGCGGAAGCGCCGCTTCTGTTCGCGCTTGCTGACCTCGAGCCATAGCTTGATCAGGATAGTCCCGCTCTCATGCAGCCAAGACTCGAACTTTGGTACGTTCTCCAGGAAACGTTTCACTTCGGCCGATTTCGCAAAGCCCATCACTCGCTCGACGCCCGCCCGATTGTACCAACTGCGATCAAAGATCACGACTTCGCCTCCCGCGGGAAAGTGCTCGACGTAGCGCTGGAGGTAGAGCTTCGAGCGCTCGTACGCATCGGGCGCACTGAGCGCGATTACGCGAAAAGTTCGGGGGCTTACCCGCTCGGTCAGCCGTTTGATCAACCCGCCCTTTCCAGCGGTGTCCCGCCCTTCGAGCACGATGATAACACGCGCACCTGTTTCGCGGACCCAATCCTGCAGCTCGCATAGCCTGACTTGAAGTCGCTCCAACTCCTTCTCGTAGTCGGCGCGCCCCAGCTTCTTCGCCTTGTCGTTCTTCTTCTTGTCCGGCGGGGACGGCGCTCTGGTCGAAACGGGGGCCGCAGTCTCCGACATGTGACCATTGCCAGATCGGCCCGTCTTCGCTGATTTCTCGAGATTGATCTGCGCGCCCGGATCGATGTTCATGGGATGCTGCCTCCGGAGACTGCACACCACGCCCACCGACGGGCGACCATCGGGGACTCTACGGACCCAACCTGCGACTGATCCCCGACTCCGTACGGAATCTGCCTGATACCGCGCTCACTGGAAGGCGACGCAACTTGGTCGGCGATGTCGACCTATCGCTTACGGTTCCTCGATCCGAGCCGAAAATTCATTCGAGCCGATCGCATCGATTGCGCCTCCGACCAGGACGCCGTCGAACGTGCCTACGAACGGCACCTGCCCGTCAGGTCCGAGCTCTGGAAGGATGATCGGCTAATCGCCCAGTTTCCGCCCAGCCGCCATCAAGCGGGCCGGCGCGCAATCCGTTGAAGTGCTGTTAGCGCGGGTTCGTATCCTGTGATCTTGGATCTACCGGGCGCGCTGCAGATTTGCGCCACGCCTGGGCGGTCCAAGCTTACGCAATTCTTCGGCAATTCGCCTGTAGCGCTCCGACTCCTCTTCATGCCGGCGCATCCTGGATAGCAGGGCCTCGCATCTCAACGGATCGTTCGTCAGGTCCATCTGCCTGGCTAATCCTGCGGCTGCCTGCCGACACAATTGCGCCATCAGGGCGCTATGCTCTGCAGGACTGTCCAGGTGAATTCGATGTGTGGCCATGGCGCCCTCCCGCTCAAGTGACCTGAGTGGAATCGCCTAGGGAATAGCCACGCGACAATCGGCAGAAACCCGGGATGCACGGTAAGGGTAAGCTCCGACGGGGCTGTCAGGCTAGATTGCGCTCTTCCGGATCGTCGAGCGGCCCGGGCTTTTCGCACAAGCGTTCGACGGTGCCGGTGACCGTCGCAATCTCCGGGTGCTTCAACATCCATTCGTTCAGAACTTCGGATTCGATCGGGGACATGTTCCACGCGTTGACCCATTCGTCTTCGTCGTCGTCCTCATCCGAAATGCCGGCGGGGGTGAGGGAGAGCCGGTTCTCGATGCGGCCGACGTCACCGCACGCATTCGTAGTGAGCTCAATCCATTTGGCAGCGGGCAACGACACTGCCGCTTTTCGCGGATCCTGGGGTCGTGCGGGCCCGACAAGAAGCAAGAGCGCGGGCAGAAGGATGATGAGTGTTCTTGCAAACCGCGAAGCGTCCATGGCGGACTGACTGGCCGACATCACCAGCGGCGCCCATCGGGTGAACACCTCGTTTCAATTCGACGAATCCCGATACCAATGCGGGTTTTCGCCGATGGCGGTTTCGTGAGCTTTGGCCACTGCAGCCGGGAGCTGGAAGGAGAAGCGAACGATGCTTCGACGCACGATTGCAGCCGCGATCCTTGGATGCGTCCCGCTGACCGTGAGCATCGCAGCGGCTGCGCCGCCGGTCGAATGGGACGGCCTCCAACGAGTCGCGTCGAAACGCTTCGACCTTGCCTACCTGCAGCCAGGCGCCGACTTCCGCACCTACTCCAAGGTCATCGTCGAACCGACCGAAGTCGCGTTCCACAAGAACTGGCGCCGGGATTACAATAGCGGGACACGGGATCTCGGCGGCCGCGTCTCCGAACGTGACATTCAGGAGGCTCTCAAGCAGGGCGTCGCCGCCGGTACCGACATCTTCATCAACGCCTGGCGCAAAGGCGGGTACACGATCGTCGATACCCCCGGTCCAGACGTGCTGAAGGTCAGGACGGGCGTCGTGAACATCTTCGTGAGCGCGCCCGACGTGCGTACCTCGGCCCGCTCCTACACGTTCAGCGAAGAAGCTGGACACGCGACGCTCGTGGTTGAACTGCGTGATTCCCAGACGAACGCGCTTCTGGGTCGCGCGGTCGATCAAAAGGTCGCCGGTGACAACACCCGCGGCCAGCGGACGAGCGTCAGCAATCGCGGGGACTTCCGTGACCTCGTCGAAACCTGGGCCAACGACAGCGTGCGGGGAATGAACGAGCTGAAAAACCTCTCCGCGAACCGTTGATCGAAACTCGCACACGGCGGACGCGATTCGGCCTTGCGCGCCATTGAATTTTTGTTAGCGCGCCAATCGGCCGTTAGTCTTACGTTCAGTCCAATGGTGGCACACGGCTTTTGTACCCGGTGGACGCTTGGGTGCATCGCACCTAGCTGTCCCTCCGTACGAGTTTGTAGCGAGGGAAGAGGGCAAGAATGGTGAATCGCCGCGTCTCGACCGACGCTGCCGAGCTGGCGGGCTCCCAAAGCGTGCACTCATTGCGTGCCGTCGCCGACGATTTTGCTGCGCTTGCGGCGGTGTTCGAGCGTCAGCTTCAGGCATTATCCGTCTCCGATGAAACGATGCGCTCGCATCTCCAAAAGGCGAAGGAAGCAGCCGAGCGCGGCATGCAACTCAGCGAAGAATTGCTTCAGAGAATGGGTTCGGGTGCGGCGGTGGCGAAGAACGCCTAAAGCGATCGTGCGCGTATCAGTAGCGCGTGCACTTGCTCGGCCAGTTCCTTCTTGACGACTCCGTGAAGAAGCCAGTCGCTTTCAAGGCGGTCCACAACCGCATTCAGCTCGGCTTCCAGCCGCTTCAGGCTCAATACTTTGCCCGTTGAGCCATCAATACCGCCGCTCGAGCCCAAGATCAGTGTCCCTGTAATGACACTCAGCCCCACAAACGTCGTTCGGCACGTTAACTTCTAGCATAATTTAGGGTCGGGCTAAAGTTAACAACGGTAAACAGCCATCGGGATTTATGCCGATGTTCCGTCGCCTGCGTCAGGTGGAACAGCGGCCGGTGCCTGTCGCGGAACCTGGCTTCCGCGCACCTTCCAGAGAGGCTCTGATGTGAACGTCATCACGCCAGTCAATTCCGTCGGTCGAGTCGTCGATATCCTTGTCCCCTTGTTGCTGCTCGGGATTCTGTTGGCCCTATGCATTCAGCTTCTTGTGCCCTTTGTCGGCCTTCTGGTTTGGACGCTCATCCTCGCAATTTGCTTCTATCCATTGCACCGTCGTCTATTGTCGCGCCGGCTGAGCAATCGCGCCTCCGCAATAACCATCGGGGTCGCACTCGCCGCGCTGATCCTCTTGCCCACGGCAATCGCCGCGATCAGCGCTGCCGCTTCGGTTCCTGACTTCCTGGCTGCGCTCAGGACTGGGAAGGAGCACCTGCCTCCGCCGCCCGCGCGCCTCGACAGCGTCCCGTTCATTGGTCCGAAGATCCATGCAACCTGGACTCAGGCCTCAGAAAACCTGCCCGCATTCACGAAGCAGTACGCGCCCCAATTGGCCAGCTTTTCGCGCCGCGTCGTCGGCGCTGCGGGTAGCATGGTCACGACCGTGCTCGGTTTGCTGCTGGCAGTGGTCTTCGCCGCGATCATGCTCGCTTATGCTGAAAAAGTGCGTGCATTCACTCTGGCGCTCCTCGCGCGCATCACGGGAAACCGCGCACGTGCGAAACATTACATGGATGTGATCGGTGCGACTGTCCGCTCCGTCGCGAACGGCGTGATCGGAGTTGCATTCGTGCAGGCGTTGCTTTGCGGAATCGGGTTCTTCGCAATCGGGATCCCTGGCGCGGGCATCCTATCGCTTGTGGCGATGGCGTTGGGAGTGGTGCAGGTGCCGGTGATCCTCGTCACGCTCCCTGCGATCATTTACGGCTTCGCGGTCAAGTCGACCACGGTAGCAATCCTATTCACCGTCTGGTTCATTATCGCCGGGCTTAGCGATGCATTCCTGAAACCGCTCATGATCGGACATGGACTCGAAGTGCCGATGCCGGTCATTCTTCTCGGTGTCATCGGCGGGGTGATCGCTTACGGACTGGTCGGCCTTTTCATTGGCGCCGTGCTGCTGTCTGTCGGCTGGGTGTTATTGCTCGAATGGCTGGGTTCCTCGAAGGACAACGCAATCAACGCTTCCTAGCCGAAGCGGCGTCGCCCCGTGAGCCGCCAAAAGCTCCGATCAGGCGGGCCACCAAGACCGCGAGATAGAGCTGACCTCCGATCACTTCGAAGGTCGCAATGCCTCGAGTGATGTCGGACCTGGGCAGGAAGTCGCCGTAACCCAGAGTCGCTAGCGTGACGAAGCTGTAATAGACCGAGGTCACTTCGGATACCGGATCCGGCCCAACCAGACTGCCTGGGCTCATCTGCTCGATCGACCAGTAGATCTGGCCGAAAAACAGGCCTGCCAGCAGATATGTGCTGAGCGCGGCGTAGACTGCTTCCGCAGTGACCGACGCACTTGCGATCGTGAAGCGGAGCGTGCCGGCGGCTGCGGCGAGCCCGAGTACGCCAACTAATATCAAGATCAGCGCCGGGCTGATTGGGAGATAGCCGCTTTCAGATGCTGCGCGAGCGGCGATCACGAGGAGGACCAACGCTCCGACAATGAGCCTCATTTTTCGCGAGGCGTTGGGCAGAACGGCAGCGAGCAGGCTGGCGCCGACCAGCAGCTTGATCATGATCGTCGGCAGACCGAGCGCTGCCGCGGCGGGGAGGAGAAGGAGGGTGAGCAGCAGCGCGTAGAAAAGGATGGCGTACCGTTCGCGATCGTAAAATCGCCAGAAGGCACTCTCCCGGCGCGGGCGATGCAGCTCAGTGCCGGTCATCGATTCCACTTTCAATTCCAGGAAGCCCCGGCTGAGCCGCTGCATTGATCGGGAAACGAGGTCCTCGTGACCTCGGGTTATTCCGAAAGCGTCCTGTGGATTTGTCCTAGTTCTCTCCTCCCGAGAGACCAGCATAACCGGCTCGGGATATGCGGGAGATAGCCCGATGCTGTGCAAGCGTCCTGGTGGCGGCGTGCTTCGCCGGACCATGTTTGTTGCTGTGATATTTGCACTTGCTTCCGGCGCGTGCGTGCAGGGCTCGGACTATCGGCGGCCGGCC
>Ga0207683_10004352_pt1 | contig 12233 bp, 12 predicted proteins | sample KBSM73metaG_FD_184333 | JGI IMG/M metagenome (GOLD analysis project Ga0207683, IMG submission 184333) | Miscanthus rhizosphere microbial communities from Kellogg Biological Station, Michigan, USA - KBS M7-3 metaG (SPAdes) (version 2) | ecosystem: Host-associated > Plants > Roots > Rhizosphere >...
CTGCTGCGCCTCATCGAGCAGGTGGTCGGCCGGGCGAAGTTCGACGCCTGGCTGCGGTCCTGGTTCGGGCGCCGCGCGTTCACGTCCGCGACCACCGACGACTTCGTCGCCGACCTGCGCGCCAATCTGCTCGGCAACGACGCCGCCCTCGAGGCGCGCATCAACCTGCCGGCCTGGCTCGACGCGCCGGGCATCCCGCCCAACGCGACGCAGCCGGCAGCGGCCGCCTTCGACCGGGTGGACGCCGCCGTGACGCACTTCGCCGCCGGCACGCCGGCGTCGCAGCTCGACACCAGGGGATGGGTCACCCAGCAGTGGCTGCGGTTTCTCACCCGGCTGCCCGACCACGTGACGATGGCGCAACTGACCGACCTCGATCGGGCCTTTGGCTTCTCCAAGTCGGGCAACAGCGAAATCCTGTTCGCCTGGCTGCGGATGGCCATCCGCCACCGCTACCAGCCGGCGATGCCGGCGCTGGAGCAGTTCCTGACCTCGCAAGGGCGCCGCAAGTTCCTGCGTCCGCTGTACGATGACCTCATGAAGACGTCGTGGGGACCGGCCGTGGCGCGCCGGGTCTATCAGCAGGCGCGGCCGACGTATCACGCCGTTTCGGTCGCGACGATCGACACCATCGTGAAATGACCGACGGCGGACGACGGGGGAAGGTCAGCGCGGGGCTCCTCATGTACCGCGAGTGCGGCGCGCCCGCCGATGGAATCGAGGTGTTCCTCGTCCATCCCGGCGGGCCGTTCTTCCGCAACCGCGACGAAGGCGCCTGGACCATTCCCAAGGGCGGCATCGAAGCCGGTGAGTCGCCGCTCGCCGCGGCCGAACGCGAGTTCCGGGAAGAAACCGGCTTCACGCCGGCCGGGCCCTACGTCGAGCTGACGCCGGTGCAGCAGCGCGGCGGCAAGACGGTCATGGCGTGGGCGTTCCGCGGCGACTGCGATCCGTTCAAGGTCAAGCCGAACACGTTCTCGATGGAATGGCCGCGCGGCTCCGGCCGCCAGCGCGAGTTCCCCGAGATCGACTACGCGGCGTTCTTCACGCCCGACGACGCGCGCCGGAAGCTGAACCCCGCCCAGGTGGCGTTCATCGACGAGCTGGTCGCGCTGCTCGCCCGCCGGTTCGAACCTTCTTAGCCCGCAGCGCGCCGCGGCGGCCGGCGTCAGCCGCGACGCCGGGGCCGGGCCGGATCGCGTTCGACGATGATGATCGTGCGCTGGCGCAGCCGCGCCTTCGCGGAGGTGCGGGCTTCGCGCAGGATGGACACCACGTTGGCGACGATCGCGTGGTCGGGGGCGGCGAGGGCGTGTCCGATCAGGGCGTCGTTCAGGGCCAGCTCGAGATCGCTCGGCGACATCGGGTGGTCGAGCGCGATCAGCGCGCGGCCGTTGGAGAGCGGAATCAGCTCCACGCCGGCCATGCGCTTCAGGGCAGCGGCCGGCGGCACGAGGATCAGCGCCCCCCGGCCGAATTCCGCGAGCTGCACCGGGGCGTCGGAGGTGGAACGCGCCTCGAACAGGTCGACGATGGCGCGGCCGAGGTCCAGGTGCTGCGCCTGCAGCCGCTCGATCAAATCCTCGGGCAGCGTGACCGACACGGGACGGGCGCGCCGCCCGAACTTGGGCGGGCGCCCGGGGCGCGGGGCCGGTTCCGGCGTCCGCTCGGCCGGCGGGGACGCCGCCCGGGTGGCTCTGCGAAGGGATCGGGGCATGAGGCGTCGCGAATTCAGGGGATTTTCCCGGCGAAATTGCGGCTGGGCGGAAATTCTACATTGAAACATCGGGTGGCCATGGCTATAGTCGCGGGCAATGCCGAGGTTCCGTGGCGGTCGCGGGCTGCTGCGCGGAGTGTGCTGGCTGGTCCTGCTCTGTGTGGCGGAGATCCCGGCCGCCACGCCGGTCCTCGCCGCCGACCCCATCGGCAGCGAATGCGTGGCCTTCCGCGCCGTCGCCGACGCGACCGGGACCGCGCTGCCGCCCGCCGCGCCCTCCTCCACCGCGAATCCTGCCGTCGATGACCTGAGCGGCGCTGCGGCCGCCGCGCCGTTCCGGCTGCCGAAGCCGGCGGTGTGGCATGTCGGCTGCCCTGCCGCCGCTCCCCTCTCGCTCCTCAGCCACGCTCGCGCCCTCGTCGGCGAGCGCGGGCCGCCGCCGGCCGCCCGCTAGCGCCGCTCACCATCGCGTCGCGGCCTCGTGCCGCGATCGATCGACCGTCGTCGACATCGCTCCCGCGCCGGCGGAGGCTCCAGTGTCTCTCGATGTTCCGAACGCGCTCTCCCCTGCGGCCCTGCCGGCGGCCGCGGCGACGGAGCGTCGCCCCGCGCGCGCGAGAGCGTGGACGGTGCTGGTCCCCGCCGTGTGGATCGCCGCCGCCATGCTCTGGCTCGGCACGGCGATCGCGCTCGTGCCCTCGGTGTCGTCGCTCGTCGTCTTCGCCGTCACCCTGGCGACGTTCACGCTACCCGGCTGGCCGCTCGCGCGCTGGCTGATCGGCCGGCGCGCCGGCTGGGTGTTCGTCGCGCCGCTGGCGCTGGTCCTCGGCTACGCCGCGGGCGTGACCCTGTTCCTGGTCCTGCGCCTCGCGGGCGTGGCGCTGCCGGTGGTCGTGGCGGGCAGCACGGCGGCGCTCGCGGCCGTGCTGATGACGGCGCTGCCAGCCGCGGAGGACGGCCTCGTCGCGGTGCCCGACGTCGATCGGCGCGATGCGGCCGCGCTCGGCCTGCTGCTGGTCACGGTCGGACTCGTCGTGGCGCCGGTCTTCGCGCACGTCGGCGCGGCCACGCCGGGCGGCCTGGCCTATCGCGCCTACTTCATCGCCGACCTGTTCGCCCACATGAGCGTGGTCGCTGAACTGGTGAAGGGGGCGACGCCGCCCCTCAACCCGTTCTTCCCGACCGAGCCGCTGCCCTACTACTGGTCGTTCTTCTCCTTCCCGGCGCTGTTCGCGATGGTGCAGCCGGCCCTCGCCGTCGATCGCGGCATCCTCCTGACCGATTTGACGATGGCCGGTGTCTACGCCGCGACATGGTACCTGGTCCTGCGCGCCGCCGGCCTGTCGCCGTGGGCGAGCGCCGCCGCCTGGATGCTGGTCATCCTGGCGTCCAGCTTCGAGGGCCTCTATTTCCTCGTCGAGCCCAACCGGCACCACCTCTGGACCGACTTCCGCTACCTGAACATCGACGCGATCACGCGCTGGCGCTGGGATCTGCCGCCCGTCGACGGCCTGCATCGCCTGTTCTGGTACACGCCGCAGCACGGTCTGGCCATCACCCTCGGCCTGATCGCCCTGCTGGTGGCCGGCAGCGCGCGCGCCGCCGAGCGGCCGGTGCGCGGGCTCGTCGAAGGCTGGCTCCTCGCCATCGCCCTCGCCTGCAGCAGTTTCAACGGCCTGATGCTCGTCGCCGCGTACGCGCTCGCCGAAGTGGCCTGCTGGCTCGCCACCGGCCTGCGCCAGCCCGGGCGCTGGCTGGCCGGACGCGCGCTCGCCGCCGGCACCGTGCTCGCCGGCCTGGCCCTGATGTTCGCGATCGGGATCATCCAGCGCGACGCGGGCGAGGTGCTCCTTCGCCTGAATCCGCACTTCCTGCGCGCGCCGTGGACTTTCCTGGCGCTGACCTTCGGCGCGCCGCTGGTCCTCGCGCCGTTCGGCGTGCGTCACCTGTGGCGGCGCGCCCCCGGCGTCGCCGCCGGGCTGGGCGCGCTGACCCTCGTCGCGATCGGCGCCTTCCTTTACGTCGACGTGCGCGGCCACGAGAACACCTACGTGTCGTTCCGCGCCGGCCAGTTTCTTTTCCTCGCGCTGGCGGCGGCGACCGCGGCGGCGATCGATGCCGCGCGCGCGTGGCCGGCTCCGCGACGCATCGCCCTGGCGGCGCTGGCGATCGCGGCCGGCCTCGCCGCGCTGCCGACCGTCGTGCTCGACGCCTACAACGCGCAGGACATCACCAACGTCGAGCCGTCGGTCGGCGGCTTCCCCTGGACGGTGCACGTGACCCCGGCGCAGCTGGCGGCGCTCGCCTGGGTCCGCAGCCACGTCTCGAGCCACGCCGTCGTGCAGATCGATCCGATCGCGCATGGCCGCGCCACGTGGGCGCTCCTGCCGGCGTTCGGCGAGCGCCGGATGGCGGTCGGGCTCGCGCTGTTCGAACCCAACCCGCGCCGCTTCGATCGGCCGATGGCCGACGTCGCGCGCATCTTCTCGGCGGGAGACACCGCGACCGCCTTCGCGATCTGCCAGCGCTTCGGCATCACCACGCTGTGGGTCGGGCCCGAGGAGCGGGCCGCGCGCGGCGATGCCGCGGCCGACAAGTTCATGGGCGACCCCGTGCACTTCTCGCCCGTCTATGCCGCCGCGGGCGTCACGATCTATCGCGTCCGGCTGCCGGTCGCGCTGGCGGGAGCGCGGCGATGACCGCGACGCCACGCCGCGACCGGGTACCGACGGTCGTCTTCTCCGGCGGGCGCGGCGCCGGCGCGCTGATCGAGCGCCTGCTCGCCGATCGCCGCGTCGAGGTGTCGATCGTCATCAACGGCTACGACGACGGGGCGTCCACCGGCGAGGTCAGGCGGTTCCTCGGCGACGCGCTCGGCCCGTCCGACTTCCGCAAGAACGCCGGCCGCGCGGCGCGCACACTGGCGACCACCACCGACGCCGTGATCGACCTGCTCGACTGCCGGCTGCCGGCGCCGTGTCCGCCGGAACTCGCGGATCAGCTCGCCGACGTGATCGCATCGGGCACCGGACCCGAGGCCGCGGCCAGGATCGTCGCGTTGTCGCGCCGGCTCGAGGTGGCCGATCGCGCCGCCATCGTCCAGGCCACGACGGCGTTCGAGGACGAGCGCCGGCGCGGCGGCCGCCCGTTCGCTTTCGCCGACTGCGCCGTCGGCAACATCGTGTTCGCCGGGCTCTACCTCTTGGCCGCCCGCGACTTCAACGCCGCCGTCCGCGCCTACACGGCCATGCTCGGGCTGCCGGACGGGCTGATCGAGAACGTGACCGACGGCACCAACGCCCACCTCGCCGCCGTCGACGACGCGGGTGTGCTCCTCGCGACCGAGGCCGCCATCGTCGATGCGCGCCGGCGCAACCGCATCCGATCGATCTTCCTGCTCGATCGCCAGCCACCGGTGACCCTCGCCGAAGAGCCGCCCGCAGTGGTGGACGCGTGGCTCACGGCGCACGCCGCCGCGCCGCCGCTGAACCCGCGCGTCGTCGAGCGCGTCCGCGACGCCGCCCTGATCGTCTTCGCGCCGGGCACCCAGCATTCGTCGCTGTTCCCGTCCTACCTGACCGAGGGCCTCGGCGAGGCGATTGCCGCCAACCAGCGCGCGTCCAAGCTGCTCGTCACCAACCTGCAGCCGGACGCCGACACGCCGGACGCCAACGGCGTCGACATCGTCGATCGGGCGTTGCACTACCTGCGCCGGCGCAGCCAGGTGGCGCTGCCGGCGCCGACGTTGATCACGCACGCGCTCATCAACGAGCCGCGCGGCGACCGCTCGGCTCCGGCCTACGTGCCGACGGGCGCGGTCGGCCAGCTCGCCGATCCCCGGCGGACCTGGGTGCACGACTTCGAGGCCGGCGCGACCGGCCGGCACGATGGGCCGAAGGTCCTCGATCCGTTCCTCGACGAGCTGCTCGCCGGGCTCGCTCGCCCGCGCGTCGCCGTCCTCCTCGACGGCACCGACGCGGCCGACAGCGTCCTCGAGAGCGCCCTCGAGCTCGTTCGCGGCGGCGTCGGCAGCCTGAACGTGGACCTGCGCGTGTTCCACGGCGCACGGACGCCCGTCGACGGGCGCGCGGTCGCGGCGCTGCCCTTCCCGCTGATCGGACTCCCCGCCGACGTCTCGCAGGCGTTCGCGGCGGCGGCGGACGCCTGGCACGCCGACTACGTGGCCACGTTCGATTCGTCGGGCATGTATTGGGGAGAGGACCTCGTGCACCTGCTGGCGCAGGTCGCGATCGGCCGGCCGGCCGCCGTCTGGGGCAGCCGCCGCCTGTCGGTGCGCGACGTCCACGCCTCCTACCGTCTCCGCTACCGGCGGCACCCGTGGCTCGGGGCGGCCAGCTACATCGGCAGCCATGCGCTGAGCCTGCTGTATCTCGTGCTCTACGGCCGGTATGTCTCGGACACGCTGTCGGCGGTGCGCGTCGTCGCCCGGCGCTACACCCACGACGCCGCCCGGCCGCCCGGACATCCGCAACACGGGCAGGTGCTGCTGAGCGCGGTGCTGCGCGATCAGGCGGAGCTGCGCGAGTTGCCGGTGCGGTTCCTCTCGCTGCCGTCGTCCCGTGCCCGCCGCACCCGCATCTCCGAGGGACTCGCCGCCATCGGGCTGATCCTCTGGCTGCGGCTGCGCCGTCCCCCGCGGGCCCGGGTCGCGGCCGATCGTGCGCACGCCCTGTCCGGGCCGGCTGCATGACGCGCGTGCTGGTGATGCCGGCCGCCGGCGTCGGCTCGCGCCTCGGCTCGCCCGTCGCCAAGGTGCTGCATCCGGTCGCCGGACGACCGATGCTGGCGCATCTCGCGGCCATCTATCGACCGTGGATCGACGCGTGGCACCTGGTGGTGCGCCCAGCGGATCGCGATGCGGTGGCGGCAGCCTGCGCGGCCCTGGATCTCGACGTCGCGCTGCATCTCCAGCCGGAGCCGATCGGCATGCTCGACGCGATCCTGCGGGCGCACGCGACGCTCGCCGCGCGGCGCCCGCGTGAGGTCTGGATCGGCTGGTGCGATCAGGTGGCGCTGCGGCAGGGCACGCTGCGGCGGCTGGCCGCGTCCGACGCGTCCGCCGCCATCCGGCTGCCGACCTGCCTGCGCCCCGAGCCGTACATCCATCTCGAACGCGACGCGGCCGGGCGGATCGTCCGCGTCCGGCACCGGCGCGAAGGCGACGCGATGCCCGCGGTCGGCGAGACCGATGCCGGCCTCTTCGCGCTCCGGGGCGACGTCTACGTGGACGATCTGCCGCGCTTCGCCCGCCAGGACATCACCACCGGCGCGCGGACGGCGGAACGCAATTTCCTGCCGTTCCTCGCCTGGCCGGGCCTGCCGGGACCGGTCTGCACCGTCGCCTGCGAAGACGTCTCCGAGACCATCGGCGTGAACACGCCGGAGGATCTCGCCACCGTCGAGCGCGTGCTGGCGGGCCGATGATCACCCTGTCCATCGTCATCCCCGCCTACAACGAGGCCGCCTTCATCGGCACGCTGCTCGAGCGGATCGCCGCCGTGGATCTGACGGACCTCGGCGTGACGCGCGAGATCATCGTCGTCGACGACGGCTCGCACGACGCGACCGCCGACATCGCCGAGCGCCACGGCGTCCGCGTGCTCCGGCAGCGGCCGAACGCCGGCAAGGGCGCCGCCGTGCGGCGCGGCATCGCGGCGGCGACCGGGACGCACGTCCTGATCCAGGACGCCGATCTCGAGTACGATCCCAGCGACTACGTGCCCATGCTTGGCGCGCTGCGCCGCGGCGGCGACACGATCGCGGTCTACGGCAGCCGTTACCTGAACGCGGCGGGCGCCGGCGGCGCGCCCCGGATGCGCGTCGGCCCGTGGCCCGGCCAGTCGTGGCTCGCCTTCCTCGGCGGCCGCAGCCTGAGCGTGGCGGCGTGGCTGACGACCGGCCGGTTCCTCACCGACACGGTCACCGCGCTGAAGCTGTTCCCGCGCGACCTCGTGAGCGGCCTCGCCCTCGAAACCAGCGGTTTCGAGCTGGATCACGAGATCTCGGCCAAGGTCCTGGCCCGCGGCGTCCCCATCGTCGAGGTCCCGATCGGCTACCAGCCGCGCAGCAAGGCGGAGGGCAAGAAGATCGGCGCGGCCGACTGGTGGCGCGCGCTGCGGACGTTCTGGCGCTATCGCCGCGGCTGACCGGTCGATGCGGCCCGCCGCTCCACGGCGTGCCCACTGGACAGGCCGCGCTCCCTCCGCCAACAATCGACGGCACATGAGTGCTTCGCCCTCGTCCACCGAGCCGGGGATCGCCGGCGCCGCGTCGGGTGGCGCGTCGGCCCGCGTCCAGGCCGTCCAGGCGCCGGTGATCCCGATCGTCGCCGGCTGGATCCGCGAGACGCCCGGCACGATCTCGCTCGGCCAGGGCGTCGTCTCCTACGGCCCGCCGCGTGAGGCGATCGCCTCGCTGGCGTCGTTCGGCGGCGAGCTGGCCGACCACCGCTACGGGCCCGTCGAAGGCCTGCCCCGCCTGGTGGCGCGCCTCGAAGCCAAGCTGCGCGACGAGAACGGCCTCGACGTCGCGCGCGGCAGCCGCGTGGTGGTCACGGCGGGCGGCAACATGGCGTTCCTGAACGCGGTGCTCGCCATCGCCGATCCCGGCGACGAGATCATCCTGCCGGTGCCCTTCTACTTCAACCACGACATGGCGATCGTGCTGGCGGGATGCCGCACCGTCCCGGTCGCGACGCGGCCCGACTACCAGCTCGATCTCGACGCGCTCGCCGCGGCCATCACGCCGAAGACGCGCGCCATCGTCACGGTGTCGCCCAACAACCCGTCGGGCGCCGTCTACCCGGAGAGCGCCCTGCGCGCCGTGAACGATCTGTGCCGGCAGCGCCGCCTGTTCCACATCCACGACGAGGCCTACGAGTACTTCACCTACGACGAGCCGCACGTCTCGCCCGGCGCGTTCGCCGGCGCCGCCGGTCATACGATCTCGATGTGGTCGCTGTCCAAGGCGTTCGGGTTCGCCAGCTGGCGCATCGGCTACATGACGATCCCCGAGGCGCTGTTCGACGCCGTCAACAAGATCCAGGACACCAACCTGATCTGCCCGGCCGCCGTGTCGCAGCACGCCGCGCTCGCCGCGCTGGACGTCGGGCGGCCGTACTGCGATGCGCATGTGCGCGTGCTGGCGCAGGTCCGCACGCTGGTCTACTCGCGCCTCGCCACGCTCGGCGATCTGGTCGAGGCGCCGGACGCGCGCGGCGCGTTCTACGTGCTGCTCAGGGTCAGGACCGCGCTCGATCCCTACGTCCTCGCCGAACGCCTGATCCGCGAGCACAAGGTCGCGACGATCCCCGGCCCCGCCTTCGGCCTGACGTCCGGCTGCTCGCTGCGCCTGTCCTACGGCGCGCTCGCGCCGGACACGGTCGCGGAAGGCATCGATCGCCTCGTCGCCGGCCTCGGCACGATCCTGCGCGCGACGGCATAGCGCGCCGGGGCGGACGAATGTTGGAGAGGGCGCACGTGAACGCGCCTGCATCCCGGCACGTCCCTGCCAGCGTATGGTTGGGCCGATGCGCCGGTGGATCCTCCGTGCCGCCCTCGTCTATGTCCTCGCGTCGCTCGGGGCGGGCATCGTGCTCGGCGAGTTCGCGCTCCAGCGCGGCCGGCTGCCCGGGCGCGTCGAGGCGCGGGCCCGGGCCGAGGCGGTCGCGGCCGCGAACCACGCCCGCCTCGACGCGGTCCGCATCGTCGCCGCCGACGGCGTCACTCTCAGCGGCTGGCTGTTCACGCGAGGGAATGCCTCGCGCGGCACGGTGATGGTGACGCACGGATCGGGCGGCTCGCGCGATCACGCCACGCCGTACGCCGCCTTCCTGCTCGAGGCCGGGTTCGACGTGCTCACGCCGGACGCGCGCGGACACGGCGAGAGCGGCGGGCTGGCGACGTATGGCGTGCGCGAGGCCGACGACATCCTGCGCTGGGCGGCGTGGATCCGCGAACGTGCGCCGCACTCGTGCCTGTACGCGATCGGATCGTCGATGGGCGGCGCGCACGTGCTGATGGCCGAAGCGGCCCGGCCCACGTTCTGCGCCATCGTCAGCGACTCGTCCTTCGCGACGTTCCTCGATGCCGGGCTCGATCGCATCGGCTGGCGCCTCGGCCTCGGCGGTGCCGGCCGCTGGGTCGGCCGTCCCGCGGCCTATGCCGGCGTCGGCTACGTGCGCCTCCGCTACGGCGTGAACCTGCTCGATGCCGATCCGGAGGCCGCAATTGCGCGGGTCCACGCGCCGCTGCTGCTGATCCACGGCGACGCCGATCGCCAGACGCCGCCGTATCACGCCGCCGCGCTGGCCCGGGCCCAGCCCGCCGCCACGCTGTGGCTGGTGTCCGGCGCGACGCATACGGCCGCGTGGCGCGCCCAGCCGCAGGCCTTCCCCCGGCGCATCGTGGCCTTCTTCCGCGACCACGGGTAAGATCGGGGAACCATGATGATGATCCGCTCAGCCGCCGTCGCGCTCGCCTCCGCTGTCGTCCTGGTCGCCGGCATCGGCGTGGCGGTCGTCAGCAGCCAGCCGGGCAAGCCGGCCGCGGCCGGCAAGCCCACGGTCGCCGTGTTCAAGAGCCCGACCTGCGGCTGCTGCGCGAAGTGGAGCGAGCACATGACGGCGGCCGGCTACACCATCGCGTCGCGCGACATGACCGACATGAACGCGGTCAAGGACGAGCACCGCGTGCCGTCGCCGCTGCGCTCGTGTCACACCGCGCTGGTCGGCGGCTACGTCATCGAAGGACACGTGCCGGCGGACGTGATCGCCAGGCTGCTCGCCGAGCGTCCCGCCGGCGTCGTCGGCCTGGCCGTGCCGGGCATGCCGACGGGATCGCCGGGCATGGAATCAGCGGACGGCTTCAAGACCCCCTACCAGGTGATGGCCTTCACCCAGGACGGCCAGTCGCGCGTCTACGCCACGAAGTAGCCCGGCATCCGCCGTCCGCGCGCGCACGGCTGCCGCGGCGGTGCCCCCCGTTCGGGCGAAGCGCGCCAGCACGAGATCGCGCCGGCGCCGCGCCTCGAGCACGTCGTCGGTGCCGAGCGACTGGCGCACGCGTTCCTGGCGCCAGCCGTCGTGCAGCAGCGTGACGGCCAGCCACCACAGGCGGCCGTTCTTCCAGAGATGGTGGTTCGGGTTGGTTTCGGACGCCCGGCTGGGCGCGAGCTGGGTGGTCGGCATGATGTCTTCTCCTCTGCCGTGCGCCGCACCCGTCGGGCGAACCGCACGTTGTTGAAGAAGACATCCGGAGGGCCGGATCGCCTCGCCGCTCGCCCCGCCAGCCCTCCGTCGCACGGAGGGGCGGGATCACGCGGACGGCAGGGCCGCTCCGGTGGACATTGGGTTGTTTCGCCAACGCAGCGAAACCACATCTCCCCAGGGGCGGCGGTCGCCCGAGAGAATGGCACCTTGGGATGTCCGCCCAGGTTGCCGGACCGCGCCTTGTCTCTGGCGGGTCGCTCCGGATGTCTAACGGCCTTCAGTCTAGCGAAGGTCGACCTCGCGGCGCAACGTGCGGAGTTCGTCATAGGTCAGCGGCCGCCACCGCCCCGGCGGCAGCGTGCCCAGCTCGACGCCGCCGAACGAGACGCGCAGCAGCCGCGTCACGTCGTGGCCGATCGCCGCGAACAGCCGCCGGATCTCGCGGTTGCGGCCTTCGACGAGCTCGACCAGCAGATGCGTCTCGCGGCCGGATCGCTTGCGCACCGTCACCCGGCGCGGCGTCACCAGCGCGCCGTCGATCGTGATGCCGCGCGAGAGCGTCTCGAGCGACGCGTCGTCGACCGTGCCGCGCGCCGTGACGACGTAGACGCGGGGCACCGCATGGGCCGGATCGAGCAGCGCGGCCGACAGCCGCGTGTCGGTCGTGAACAGCAGCAGGCCGCTCGAGGCCAGATCGAGGCGGCCGATCGCCTGCAGGTGCGCTCCGGCGTCCCGCACCAGCTCGTAGGCGGTGGGGCGCCCCTCGGGATCGCGCCGCGTGGTGACCACGCCGCGTGGCTTGTGCAGCAGCACGGTCAGCGCCGCGGCCGCCTCCCGCGCCTCGCCGTCGATGGCGATCCGCGCGCGCTCGGGCACGATGGCCTTGCCCGGATCGCGGGCGATGCGGCCATCGACCGCGACGCGGCCCGCGAGGACCAGCGCCCGCGCGTCGCTGCGCGAGGCCATGCCCAGCTTGGACAGCGCGCGCTCCAGCGACACGGTGCCGGCCGGGCGCCTGGGACCCGGCGGTCGCCCGGCGCCAGGTGCGCGCGCGGTCACCGCGCGTCGAGGAGCGCCGCTTCGTGCGCGCGCAGCCATCGCCGCCGGGCCTCGTGGCCGGGACAGGCCCGCGCGACGAGGGCCCAGAAGCGCGCCGAGTGGTTCGGCTGACGCAGGTGCATCAGCTCGTGGATCAGCACGTAGTCGCGAACGTCGTCCGGCGTCTGGATCAGGCGCCAGTTGAGCGAGATGCGGCCGCCGGTCGCGCACGAGCCCCACCGCGCCCGC
>Ga0207683_10004353_pt1 | contig 12232 bp, 11 predicted proteins | sample KBSM73metaG_FD_184333 | JGI IMG/M metagenome (GOLD analysis project Ga0207683, IMG submission 184333) | Miscanthus rhizosphere microbial communities from Kellogg Biological Station, Michigan, USA - KBS M7-3 metaG (SPAdes) (version 2) | ecosystem: Host-associated > Plants > Roots > Rhizosphere >...
CTGACGCTCGCGATTCCGATGCGCGTCATCTACGGGCTCGAGGACTTCATCACGATGCGGCACCTGCAGAACATGGCGAAGGTCATGCTGCTGACGGGGCTGATCGTCGCCTACGGATACGCGATCGAGGCGTTCATGGCCTGGTACGGCGGCAACGCGTACGAGGGCTTCATGATGATGAACCGCCTGACCGGGCCCTACTGGCCGCAGTACTGGGCGCTCATCGCCTGCAACGTCGTCGTCCCGCAGCTGCTGTGGTTCAAGAAGATCCGGATGAACGTCTCGGTGCTGTTCGCCCTGTCGATCATCATCAACATCGGCATGTGGCTCGAGCGGTTCGTCATCATCGTCCTCAGCCTGCATCGCGACTTCCTGCCCTCGTCGTGGGGCATGTTCCGGCCGACGTTCTGGGACTGGTCGACATACGTCGGCACCATCGGCCTGTTCCTGACCCTCTTCTTCCTCTTCGTGAGACTGCTTCCGGTGATTTCGATCTTCGAAATGCGCACGATTGTCCCGGAGGCGAAGGTCCAGGAAGGGCACGGGCACTGAGATGAGCGCGAGCATTCCTACCGCCGGCATCCACGGCCTGATGGCCGAATTCGAGAGCGCGACCGAACTCGTGGCGGCGGCGAACAAGACGCGCGAGGCCGGATTTGTCGACGTGGACGCCTATTCCCCGATCCCGATCGAGGAACTGCACCACGCGATCGGGTTCAAGGCCACCAAGCTGCCGCTGATGGTGCTCATCGGCGGACTGCTCGGCGGTTCGGGCGGCTTTACGCTGCAGTACTGGGCGTCGGCGATCGCCTATCCCCTGAACGTTGGCGGCAAGCCGCTGGTCAGCTGGCCGATGTTCATCCCGGTCACCTTCGAGTGCTCGATTCTGGGTGCGGCGCTCACCTGCGTGTTCGGCATGATCATGCTGAACAAGCTGCCGCAGCCGTATCACCCGGTCTTCAACAATCCCCGCTTCGTGCTGGCGAGCCGCAACCGGTTCTTTCTCTGTATCGAGTCGACCGATCACCAGTTCGATCTCGACCGCACACGGACCTTCATGCAGACGCTCGGCGCCCACGAGGTGACCACCGTTGTGGAATAACGGCGCAATGACCATGCAACTCAGACACGGTCGTCTCGGCCGCCTCCTCGGCGCGTCGGCGCTTCTGCTGACCCTGGCGGCGTGCCGGCAGGACATGCACGACCAGCCGAAGTACCGCGGCCTGCGCGGGACGGACTTCTTCCCGGACGGGCAGGCGGCGCGTCCGCTCATCGCCAACACGGTTGCGCGCGGGCACCTGAACGAGGACGTGCTCCTCTTCACCGGCAAGGACGGGCAGAACGACGCCACGCTGTTTCCGTTTCCGGTCACCGACCAGGTGATGGCGCGCGGTCGCGAGCGGTTCGACATCTACTGCGCGCCGTGCCACGGCCGGACCGGTGAAGGCGACGGCATGGTGGTCCGCCGCGGTTTCCGCCGGCCGCCGGCCTACAGCGACGAGCGGCTGCGCGACGCGCCGGTCGGACACTTTTACGACGTGATCACCAACGGCTTCGGCGCGATGCCCGACTACCAGACGCAGATCCCCGTGAACGATCGGTGGGCGATCGTCGCCTACGTGAAGGCGCTGCAGCTCAGCTCGTACGCGCCGCTCGAGGATGTGCCGGCAGCCGATCGCGGCAGGCTTGACGAAAATCGCACGGCGGTTGCCGCACCACGCGCCGCCGAGACCGAGAGAAGGTAGCGAGCATGTCCCTCAGGGAGACCGCAGAACAGATCTTCCCGGAGCTTGCGCAGAAGCAGCGCACGTTCCTGCTGGCGGGCGCGGCGGGTGCCGTCCTCTCCGCGATCGGCTACGTCACCAATCCCGAGCAGTTCTTCACCTCGTACCTGATGGCGTACATGCTGGTGCTGGGCCTGACGCTCGGCGCGCTGGCGTTCTCGATGATTCATCAGTTGTCGGGTGGCGCCTGGGGCGTGGTGGCGCGCCAGTCGCTCGGCGCCGCGACCCGCGTCCTGCCGTATGTCACGCTTCTCTTCGTGCCGATCGCTTTCGGCATGCCGCACCTCTACGAGTGGACGCACGCGGACATCGTGGCCAACGACCCGATCCTCCAGGGCAAGCAGGCGTACCTGAACACGCCCTTCTTCCTCGTCCGTGCGGTCTTCTACTTCGCGGTGTGGAACGGGCTCGCCTTCCTGCTCAACAAGTGGTCGAAGGAGCAGGATGAAACGGGCAACCCGGCCCTCCCGCTCCGGATGCAGCGGCTCAGCGCAGGCGGCATCCTGGCCTATGGCCTCTGCATGAGTTTCGCCTCGTTCGACTGGGTGATGTCGCGCGACCCGCACTGGTTCTCGACGATCTACGGCGCGCTCGTCATGGTCGGCCAGGGACTGATCACGCTGGCCTTCCAGATCGTCATGCTGTCCTGGCTCTCGAAGCGCAAGCCGATGAGCGAGGCGCTGACGCCGACCTACCTCGGCGATCTCGCGGGGCTGATGTTCGCCTTCGTCGTCCTGTGGGCCTACATGTCGTTTTCGCAGTACCTGATCATCTGGTCGGGCAACCTGCCGGAAGAGATCATGTGGTACCTGCACCGGATGCAGGGTGGATGGGTTCCGATGGGCATCGTCCTTGTCGTCTTCCACTTCGCATTACCGTTCTTCCTGCTCCTGATGCGCGGCATCAAGCGCCGCACGGGGCTCGTGAGCAAGGTGGCGATCGCCATCATCTTCGCGCGCCTCCTCGATCTCTTCTGGCTCATCGCGCCGGAGACGCATCACGACGGCCTCTCCGTCAGCTGGATGGACATCGTCATTCCGGTCACCTTGTTCGCGCTCTTTGTCGGCCTCTACCTGCAGCAGTTGCGGCAGCGTCCGCTGCTGCCGGTCAACGATCCACAGTTCGAGGAAGCTCTCGGCCCGGTGCTGGCGCACGGCGCGAACCCGGGGACGGCGCACTAAGCCATGGCTGATACACATTCAACCGACGCGCTGCACGCGGGACACGGGACTCCGGGCACCAACGTGCAGGAAGACAAGATCGACCTGCGCGGCATCTTCGGCTTCGCAATCGGACTGACGGTTGTCATCGTCGTGGCCGAGATCGCGATGTTCGTGTGGCTGCGGCTGGGGGTCAATGCGGTCGACGCCTCGAACCCCCCCAAGGTGTTCCCGCTGGCCGCTGTCCCCGATGACCGGCGTCCGCCGGAACCCCGCCTGCAGGAGTATGGGCAGTCGAGGGAGGACCTGAAGAACCTGCGTGCCGCCGAGGACGAGGTCCTCAACGGCTACCGCTGGGTCGATCGCAACAAGAGCATCGTCCGCATTCCTGTCGCCGACGCGATGAAGCTGACGCTTCAACGCGGCTTGCCCGCGCGGGAGCAGACGGCCGCTGTCGCACCGGCAACACAGGGCACACAGGAAAAGAGCAAGTGAAAGGCTTCACCAGCGCGGCCGCGCTTCTGACCCTGGCGGCCAGCCTCATCGCATCGCCCGCGGCGGCCCAGATGACTGGCGCCCCGACGCCCGGATACCTCCAGGCGCCCGGAGCTCCGGCGCAGAGCATGCCGCAGCCGCTCCGCGAGATCGGATTCGATCAGAACATCGATCAGAAACTGCCGCTCGACGCGCAGTTTCGCGATGAGGACGGGAAGACGGTCACCCTCGGCAGCTTCTACGGCAGCAAACCGGTCGTGCTCGCCTTCGTGTACTACACCTGTCCGATGCTTTGCACGCAGGTGCTGAACGCGATGACGGCGACGATGAGCACCCTGACGCTCGATGCCGGCAAGGACTTCGAACTCGTGCTCGTCAGCTTCGACCCGCGCGAGACGCCGGCTCAGGCCGCCGCCAAGAAGGCCGAATACGTTCACCGCTACAAGCGCTCCGGCTCGGAGGCTGGGTGGCATTTCCTGACCGGCGACGAGCCCGAGATCAAGCGTGTCACGAAGGCGGCCGGTTTCCGGTATGCCTGGGACGAACAGACGCAACAGTACGCGCATCCGACCGGGATCATCATCACGACGACCGACGGGCGCCTCGCGCGCTACCTGTTCGGCATCGAGTACGGGCCGCGTGACGTAAAGCTGGCGCTGGTCGACGCCTCGGAAGGCAAGGTCGGGACGTTCGCCGATCAGCTGCTGCTGTTCTGTTATCACTACGACCCGATGACCGGACGCTACGGCATATACGTGATGCGCACGTTGCGCGTTGCCGGTGTGGCAACCGTGCTGGCAATTGGAACTTTCATTGTGGTGATGGTGCGGCGGGAGAAATCCCAGCAGAATCCCGCGGTCTGAACCCTACAGCCTAGGCCCCTATTTATGCGGTCCGGTACGATCCCTCTGTTTCCTGAAGCCGCGTCCACGATGGCGAGCCGCGTGGACGGCTTGTACTTCTTCCTCGTCGGTCTGACGGCGTTCTTCACGATTCTCATCGCCGTACTTATCGCCGTGTTCATGGTCAAGTACAAGCGCCGTACGCCGAACGAAATCGGCGCGCGCATTCACGGCGCCATGGCCCTGGAAATCATCTGGTCGGTGATCCCGCTGCTGATCTGCTTCGGGATCTTCGCCTGGGCCACCGACATCTTCCTCGCGATGTCCCGTCCGCCTGCCGAGACGATGAACGTCTACGTCGTCGGCAAGCAGTGGATGTGGAAGTTCCAGCATCTCGACGGCCAGCGCGAGATCAACGAGCTGCACGTGCCGGTCGGACGGCCCGTGAAGCTGATCATGACGTCCGAGGATGTCATCCACGACGTCTCGGTTCCGGCCTTCCGCGTCAAGGCCGACGTGATCCCCGGCCGTTACTCGCACCTCTGGTTCGAGGCGACCAAGGCCGGCGAATATCACCTGTTCTGCGCGGAGTATTGCGGCACGCGGCACTCCGGAATGGTCGGCCGGGTCGTCGTCATGGAACCCGACGATTACCAGGCGTGGTTGGCCGGCGGCGTCCAGGAAGGCTCGCTCGCGTCCTCGGGCGGGAAGCTGTTCCAGGACCTGGCGTGCAACACCTGCCATCGCCCTGACGCTCAGGGACGGGGCCCGGTCCTGCAGAACCTGTTTGGCAAGCAGGTGTCGCTGGAGTCGGGCGAAACCGTCGTTGTCGACGAAGCCTACATCCGCGAGTCGATCCTCATGCCACGAACGAAGGTCACGGCCGGCTTCCAGCCGATCATGCCGACCTTCCAGGGGCTCGTCAGCGAAGAGGGCCTCCTGGAGCTGATCGAATACGTCAAGTCACTGAAGACCGACAGCCAGGTCCAGGCTGTGAGGCCGAACACGGGTGGGCCTGCGGCGAACGAGAACACGCCCGCGCAGACCCCACCCTCGCGGAACTAGGGCAGGAACGAGATCATGTCCAGCAGCACGGTTTCCATACCGTCGACACACTACCTGAACAACGGGACCACTCTGAAATCGTGGCTCCTCACGAAGGACCACAAGCGGATCGGCCTGCTGTACCTGGCTGCGGTCACCTTCTTCTTCATGCTTGGCGGCGCGTTCGCCGTGGCCATCCGGCTCGAGCTCGTCACGCCCGCCGGTGACCTGCTGAGCGACGCGAACTACAACAAGGCCTTCACGCTGCACGGCGTGATCATGGTGTTCTTCTTCCTGATCCCCGCCATCCCGTCGGTGCTGGGAAACTTCCTGATCCCGCTGATGATCGGCGCGAAGGATCTCGCGTTTCCCAAGCTGAACCTGCTGAGTTTCTACATCTACTTCGTCGGCTCGCTGTTCACCATGTACGCAATGGTGAGCGGCGGTCTCGACACGGGCTGGACGTTCTACACGCCGTTCAGCACGGTGGCGTCCACGACAGCCGTCGTGCCCGCGGCACTCGGCATCTTCATCAACGGCTTCTCGGGCATTCTCACGGGGCTCAACTTCATCGTCACGATCCACCGGATGCGGGCGCCGGGGATGACCTGGTTCCGCCTGCCGCTGTTCGTGTGGTCGCACTATGCCACGAGCCTGATCCAGGTGCTCGGCACTCCGGTGCTGGCCATCACGATCGTGCTGGTTGCCGCCGAGCGGATCTTCGGCTTCGGCCTGTTCAATCCTGCGGTCGGCGGAGACCCGGTGCTCTTCCAGCACCTGTTCTGGTTCTACTCGCACCCGGCGGTCTACATCATGATCCTGCCGGCGATGGGCATCGTCTCCGAACTGATTGCGGCCTTCTCGCGCAAGCAGGTGTTCGGCTACGGCTTCGTCGCCTTCGCCAGCATCGGCATCGCGGTGATCGGCTTCCTCGTGTGGGGCCACCACATGTTCGTGTCGGGTGAGTCGGTCTACGCGGCGCTGGTGTTCTCGTTCCTCAGCTTCCTTGTCGCCATACCATCCGCCGTCAAGGTCTTCAACTGGACGGCGACGATGTACAAGGGTTCGTTGTCGTGGGAAATCCCGATGCTGTACGCCGTCGGGTTCATCGGGCTCTTCGCCATCGGCGGGCTGACCGGCCTGTTCCTGGCGTCGATCGGCCTCGACGTGCACCTGACCGACACCTACTTCATCATCGCGCACTTCCACTACGTGATGGTCGGCGGCACGATCATGGCGTATCTCGGAGGCCTGCACTTCTGGTGGCCGAAGATCACGGGCCGGATGTACAACCGCACGCTCGGGAAGTTCAGCGCCGCGCTCGTGTTCGTCGGCTTCAACCTGACGTTCTTCCCGCAGTTCGTGCTCGGCTACCTCGGCATGCCGCGCCGCTATCACGCATATCCCGACGAGTTCCAGGTCCTGAACGTCCTGTCGTCGGCCGGTGCGTCGGTGCTGGCAGTCGGTTATCTGCTGCCGCTGTTCTACTTCGCCCTGTCGCTCAAGTACGGCGAAATTGCCGGCGATAACCCCTGGGGCGCCGTCGGGCTCGAGTGGAACACCACGTCTCCGCCGCCGACCGAGAATTTCCCCGTGACGCCGGTCGTGACCTGGGACGCCTACGAATATCCGACTCCCGTGGAGGGTCACGTTGTCTAACGGAGCGGCGGTCGCCCACGATCCGCATCACAACCCGAATCTCGCGCACCACTTCGAGAGCATGGAGCAGCAGACCGAGGCGTCGATCCTCGGTATGTGGGTGTTCCTCGTCACCGAGATCCTGTTCTTCGGCGGCGCGCTGATGGCCTACATGGTCTATCGCAGCCAGTATCCGGACGCCTTCGCCCTGGCCAGCTCGCACATCGCCATCCTGCCGGGTGCAATCAATACGGCCGTACTCATTCTCAGCTCGCTGACGATGGCGCTGGCGGTGCACGCGGCGCAGACGGGCGAACGCACGAAGATCATGTTCTTCATCGTGATCACGATGATCCTCGGCGCCGCGTTCCTCGGGATCAAGGCGTACGAGTACTACGAGAAGTACGAAGAGCACTTCATTCCCGGAATGGGTCTTCAGTTCATTTTCCCGGAGCCCGAGTACCAGCAGAACGCGCAGATCTTCTTCTCGATCTACTTCGTCCTCACCGGCCTGCACGCGCTCCACATGATCATCGGGCTCGGCATCATGACCTGGATGTTCATCTGGGTGAAGAACGGCACGATCACGAGCGAGTACTTCGCGCCGATCGAAATCTCGGGCCTCTACTGGCACTTCGTCGATATCGTCTGGATCTTCCTGTTCCCGCTGCTGTACCTCATTGGGCGCCACGTTCACCATGTCTGAGAACTCGATCCATCACATCGTTCCGAAGAGCACCTACTACCTGATCTTCCTCGCCCTCATGGTGGGGACGGCAATCACGTGGTGGGTCGCCACGATCGACCTGGGCCCGATGAACAACGTCATCATGTTGACCATCGCGGTCACCAAGGCGACGCTGGTCGTGCTGTTCTTCATGCACGTCAAGTACAGCAACCACCTGACGTGGGCGGTCATTGCCGGCGGCGTCTTCTGGCTGCTGATCATGCTGGCCTTGACGATGAACGACTACCTGACGCGCGCGTTTCTGCACTACGGCTAAACCGCCGGGTGGGCGAGTAGCACGTCCGAAACACGAACGGCCAGGCCCGAGCATCGCTCGCTGCCTGGCCGTTGTTGCGTACTTCTAACTTCTCAATTCTCAATTCTCACTTCCCAGTAATAGACTCCCTACATGCCAGCGGCCCAGTCCCGTCCCGCTCCCGGCCTCGAATTTTCAGAGAGCGAGCGTGTTTCGCGACCCGCCGGTCTATGGCTCCTCACCATCGCCCTGCTGGTCAGTCCGATCGTCCATCTCGTGGCTCTCTGGTTCGGACAGCACTGGCTCAACTTCGGCAGCCGGCGCCCCTGGGATGGGTTTGTCTACCTGCTGATTGCGCCGCTCGTCGGCACGCTCATGCTTCGCCGCCACGAACGCGCGCGCTTCTCCGTCTACGTATTCCTCTCGTGCGAGATCCTGCGCGCCGACCGTATCCGGTCCCTTCCGCTCGGGCTGATCGCGCTCGGCGCAATCCTCTATCTCCAGCTGCCCGCCGCACGTCGCTTCCACCCGTCGGTGGACCCGCGTCGCGTCCTGGAGCGGATTCGACTTCGGCGCAGAGACAGCTCGACGGTATAGAGTCCTTGGACTCAGCAGCTGATCAGAGCGACCCACCACATCGCATCGGCCGTTGACGCGCCCGCGCGAGGTCTCGCCGGCGCGTCTGCGTCTCATGACTGACCACCCTGGCGGAGGGCCCATATACCTCCGATTCCTATTCCTTGCAACGGTTTGGTGGCGATTATTTTTCGGTCGAAAGGGGCTCGGCGCGCCGCCTTGACCATCTTCCATGTTTGTGGATAATCCCCTCAATCGCATTGGCTCAGATATTCCCCCGTTGGTGGAACAACCTCCCGATCGTGGCGGCCGTTGCGGGCATCCTCGTTCCGACACTGGCGATCGCGGGCGTCTGGTACTACTTTTCGCCGTGGTACACGGACGTGGGGTACCGTCCTGTTCAGCCGGTTCCCTACAGCCACAAACTCCACGTCGGCGAGCTTGGTCTTGATTGCCGGTACTGTCACGCTTCGGTCGAAATTTCCGCCGTCGCGAACATTCCGCCTACCCAGACGTGCATGAACTGCCACACGACCGCGAAGAAAGACAGTGAGAAGCTCGCCCCGATTCGGGAGAGCTTTGCCAGCGGCCGGCCGATGCACTGGATTCGGGTTCACAAGCTCCCCGACTACGCCTATTTCACCCACCGCGTTCACGTGGCGGCTGGAATCGGCTGTGTCACCTGCCACGGCCGTATCGACCAGATGGAAGTCGTCACCCAGATGAAGCCCCTCAGTATGAGCTGGTGCCTCGACTGCCATCGCGACCCAGGTCCCAACCGACGCCCCGTCTCCGAGGTCACCAACATGAAGTGGACGCCTCCCCGGGATGTCGGGGCACTTGCGGCGCAGCTCGATCGCGAACGACCCGTCCATCCGCCGACTGACTGTTCCGGGTGCCATCGATGAACCGGACGTACTGGCGAAGTCCCGAGCAGATCGAGGGGAGTCCCGAATCCCGCGAATTTCTCGAGCGGGAGTTCCAGGAGGGCGCGTCGGAGCTGCCCGAAGGCGTGACCCGGCGCGACATGATGATGCTCCTGGGCGCGTCGCTGTCCCTCGCCGGACTTGCGGGCTGCCGGCGCCCGGTCGAGCAGATAGTCCCGTATGTCACTGCTCCCGAAGACGTTGTCCCCGGCATCCCTCGCTACTACGCGACGACGATGCCGTTCGGCCGGTCCGCTTACGGCATCATCGTCGAGAGCCACGAAGGTCGACCCACCAAGATCGAGGGGAACCCATCGCACCCGGCGACGCTTGGCGCCTCGAGCGCGCGCATCCAGGCGTCCGTCCTTGGCCTTTACGATCCAGACCGTTCGCAATCAGTCAGGCTGAAAGGGGAGTCGAAGGCCTGGGCCGATTTCGTGACCGCCTGGGGGCAGATGTCCCAGGCTCATGCCGCAGATGGAGGTGCCGGACTTGCTGTTCTCTCCGAGTCCTTCTCTTCTCCGACCCTGGCCCGCCTGTCTTCCGAGCTGCGTGCCAAATACCCTCGCGTGCAGTGGGTGACCTACGACGCCGTCAGCCATGAGAACCGGCTTGCGGGCCTGCGGTCTGCCATTGGGCGCGATGTCGACCTCACCCTCAAGCTCGATCAGGCCTCCGTCATCCTCGCCCTCGACGCCGATCCGCTCCTGACCGACCCCGAAATGATCCGTCACACGCGAGGCTTCGCGGCAGGACGACGGGCGGGTGCCTCGGGCGGTGCGATGAACCGTCTCTACGCGGTTGAGGGTGTCTACTCGCTGACCGGAGCGATGGCGGACCATCGGCTCCGGCTCGAAAGCCGGCAGATCGCCCCTTTCCTCTCGGCTCTCGCGACACGCCTGGCGGCGCCTGCGGCCGGAGCCGCTAGCGCGTCGGCTGCCGGCATCCCGGGCGTCGACCCGCGATGGATCGACGCCGTTGCCAAGGACCTCCTGGCGAATCGCGGCAAGTGCCTGATCGTCGCCGGCGATCGCCAGCCGCCGGCCGTCCACGCCGCGGTTTGCGCCCTGAACACGTCTCTCGGCAACACGGGCACCACGGTCAGCTACCACGAAACGAAGGATGCGTCGCTTCCGAGCGCGAGCGCGCTCGCCACGCTCGTCGCCGCCATGAATGGTGGCGCCATCAAGACGCTCGTCATCCTGGGCGGCAACCCTGTGTTCGATGCCCCCGCCGATCTCGATTTCGCCGCGGCCCTCGCGAAGGTCCCCGACTCGATCGCGCTCGGGCATACGGTCGATGAAACATCGCTCAAGGCCACGTGGCACATTCCACTCGCGCATTACCTCGAAGCGTGGGGAGACGCCCGCGCAGCCGGCGGCACGCTGAGCGTCGTCCAGCCGCTGATTCTTCCGCTGTTCGGCGGACGTGCGCCCGTTGAAGTGCTCGGGCTGATGGTCGGGGACAAGGAACGTCCCGCGTACGACATCGTGCGGGACACCTGGAAGCCGATCCTGGGCGAAGGCGATTTCGACAACAAGTGGAACCGCGTCCTGAACGATGGACTCCTGTCCGGCAGCGAGCTTCCGGAAGTTGTTCCCAGCCCGAACGTGCAGGCGCTTGCGGAGCTCGCGCGCTCGAGCGGCGGTGGCGCCGACGCAGCCGGTTCGGGGGGCGGCGGCCTCGAGGTCGTCTTCCTTCCATCCCCTTCGATTCACGATGGCCGCTTCGCCAACGACGGGTGGCTGCAGGAACTTCCCGATGCGCTCACCAAGCTCACGTGGGACAACCCCGCGCTTGTAAGCCCCAGGACGGCCGAGACACTCGGAGTCACGACCGGGGATGTCGTCCGGGTCGAATATGCGGGCCGCTCACTCGAGCTTCCCGTCTCGACGCTTCCGGGCATGGCCGACGGCGTCGTCGCCCTCACGCTTGGCTACGGTCGTGTGCATGCGGGACGGATTGGGTCAAACGTCGGGTTCGACACCTTCACGGTCCGTGGCTCCAAGGCGCCTGGCTTCGACAGCGGCGCAAAGCTCACCAGGGTGGGACGCCGGTACCCGCTGTCCGCCACCCAGGAGCACGGCAGCATGGAGGGGCGCCCCGTCGTGCGCGAGTCCACGCTGACGGAGCTTCGCTCGAAACCGGCGGAGGCGGAACCGAACGAGAGCGCACACGCGGGGGAATCGTCACCCGCCCCGAAAGAGGGAAAAGCCCTCGGGGTCTTCGAGGAGGAGCCGGAGCACTTCTCGCTGTTCCAGGAGCACGCCTACGACCAGGGCCACCAGTGGGGGATGACGATCGACTTGAACTCGTGCATCGGCTGCAACGCCTGCATGGTCGCCTGCCAGAGCGAGAACAACGTGCCTGTCGTCGGCAAGGCCCAGGTCGCGAAGGGGCGCGAGATGCAGTGGATCCGCGTCGACCGGTACTTTGCCGGCGAGCCCTCAGGCGACGCGGAGGTCGTCTTCCAGCCCGTTCCCTGCATGCACTGCGAAGACGCTCCCTGCGAGCAGGTCTGCCCGGTGTCAGCCACCGTCCACAACGCTGAAGGCCTCAACGTGATGGTCTACAACCGGTGCATCGGGACCCGATACTGCTCGAACAACTGCCCATACAAGGTACGGCGCTTCAATTTCTTCAACTTCACCAAGGACACACCCAACGTCCTCAAACTCGCGATGAACCCGGACGTCACCGTCCGCGCGCGAGGCGTGATGGAGAAGTGCACCTACTGCACGCAGCGGATCAACCGGGTGAAGATCGATGCGAGGCTCGCCGGAC
>Ga0207683_10004356_pt1 | contig 12230 bp, 10 predicted proteins | sample KBSM73metaG_FD_184333 | JGI IMG/M metagenome (GOLD analysis project Ga0207683, IMG submission 184333) | Miscanthus rhizosphere microbial communities from Kellogg Biological Station, Michigan, USA - KBS M7-3 metaG (SPAdes) (version 2) | ecosystem: Host-associated > Plants > Roots > Rhizosphere >...
CCTGAGCGGCTTCGACTACTCCGCGCTGCGTCCGCTGATGATCGCCAGCAGCCTCAGTGGATCTCGCATTGGTGGGGTGGCCGATGGCCTGTCGGAACTGGCCGCCTGTGTCTCGGCGCGCTGGGACGTGGAGGAGGTCGGCAACGTGGCGGTCGACAAGGGCACGGCGTACGTCGAGGAGAAATACGAGCAGGAGCTCCATCGCGGTCTCGGGGTCCTCGGGAACATCGCGATCACGCTGTCGGCGGTCACGCCGGCGTCGTCGGTGTTCATCATCATCCCGTTCCTCATCCTGACCGCGGGGACGGGCGCGTTCCTGTCGTTGGTCTTCGCCGCGATCATCGGCGTGTTCATGGCGTTCTGCTGGGCCGAGCTCTCCGCGGCCTTCCCGATCGCGGGCGGGGACTACGCGCTCGTCTGGCACGCGTTCAAGGGACCGTGGGCGCGCATCGGCAATGCCCTGAGCTTCGCCACGTTCGCCCTCATGCTCAACAGCGTCGCGTTCATCCCGGCGGTGATCGCGCTGGGCACGGCGGAGTACATCTCGAGCGTCGTCACGATCGACACGAGGGTGGCTGGCGCGGTCGTCTGCCTCGTCGCCGCGGGGGTCGCCATCCTCCGGATCCGGACGAACGCGGTCATCACGGGAATCTTCCTGGCGATCGAGCTCGCCGCCCTGCTGATCCTTACCGTCCTGGGCATCGCCAACTTCCATCCGGACCGGATCTCGACGTTGTTCAGCGGATGGGTCATCGGCAACTCGAGCGGCGGACTCGATCCGGTCGCGTTCGGCGTGATCCTCACGACGACCGCTGCCGCGGTCTTCGCCTACAACGGCTACTCGAACGCGGTCAACTTCTCCGAGGAGACGAAGGGCTCCAGTCGCCACATCGCGACCGCCATCCTCTGGTCCCTGGTCATCACAGTCGCTGCCGAGCTCATCCCGACGACGGCAGTGCTGCTCGGCGCACCCGATCTCGCGGCCCTCACCACGAGCTCCACGCCGATGGTCGATTTCCTCGACGCGACCGCGAGCTCCGCGGTCACGACCATCGTGTCGCTCGGCGTCGCGCTCGCGATCTTCAACGCGACGCTGGCGATCATCCTCGAGTTCGGCAGGATCCTCTATTCGGCCTCACGCGACCGCGCCTGGCCCGGCGTGATCAACGATTGGCTCGTCACGGTCCACCCGACACTCAAGTCGCCATGGGTGGCGACCGCGATCGTCGGGATCGTCTCGGCGGTCCTCTGTCTGACCATCGACCTTGGAACGCTCATCACGCTGACCGGGGCGGCCCTCGTGATGGACTACTTCCTCGTTGCTTTGGCGGCGCTCATCGGGCGCCAGATCGGCGCGACGTCAGCCAGCCCGTACCGGATGCCGCTCTGGCCGTTGCCGCCCATCCTTGCGCTGGTCGCCCTCGCCTACATCATCACGCAGCAGACGCAGACGGCCTTGGTCGTCGCGGGCGGCACGATCCTGATCGGGCTCATCTACTGGGCGATCGTGATCCTGCCGCAGCGGGGCCGCGCATGGAATCTCAAGGAGCCGCTCCGGGACGAGCTCGACGGGCTGAGCGAGGCGTGACCTCGTGGACGAGTCATGGATCCGGACGCCCAGCGGCAAGCCGCGGGCTCGCTCACTCGGCATCCGGTTCGACGGACGTCCGGGCCGCTGGAATGCGATCACGGATGTGCCCGGGGTGGAGGTCGGCTATCGGACCCTGATCCAGGGTGATCACGTCCGGACCGGGGTGACGGCCATCCATCCCCGAGGGCGCAGGGGGCCCGGCGACGCATGTGCCGCCGGCTACCACTCGCAGAACGGCAATGGTGAGATGACGGGCGTGTCATGGATCCAGGAGTCGGGCTCGTTCAGCGGGCCTATCGGGATCACCAACACGCACGCCGTCGGCGTCGTCCACGCCTCGATCGTCGCCTGGACCGTCCGACACCACCGTGATCTCGCCGAAGCGTGGCTCCTCCCGGTCGCCGGCGAGACCTGGGACGGCTATCTCAATGACATCAATGGCCACCACGTGACCGAGGCGATCGGCGTGGAGGCGCTCGAGGCGGCATTCGCGGGCCCGATCGACGAAGGCTCGGTCGGCGGCGGCACGGGCATGAACTGCTACGAGTTCAAGGGCGGATCGGGCACGGCCTCGCGACTCGTGGCCTATGGGGACCGCGAGTACACGGTCGGCGTGTTCCTCCAGACGAACTTCGGTGCGCGTCGCGAGCTCGCCATCGCAGGTGTGCCGCTGGGTGAAGCGCTAGCCGATGACAATCCGATGGCGGAAGCGTTCACTGCTCCGCCCGGCGCCGGGTCGTGCATCGGCATCGTCATCACGGATGCTCCCTTGCTGCCCGACCAGTGCCGGGCACTGGCGCGGCGGGTGACACTCGGGCTGGCTCGCACCGGGACGACCGGGTCGCATTTCTCCGGCGACCTGTTCCTCGCCCTGTCGGTGGCGAACCCCGGGGCATTCACGCCCGGCTTCCGCACGCTCTACGGCGACGCGGAAGGCGAACTCGACCGGCTCGATTTCGTCCCGTGGGGTCATCTCGATCGCTTCTTCGAGGCCGTCGTCCAGGCGACCGAAGAGGCCGTCGTCAATGCGCTCATCGCAAATGAGGATATGGTCGGGTACCGGGGCCACCGCACTCCGAGCCTTCCGCGTGATCGGGTCGTCGAGCTATTGAAGGCTACCGGGCGCATCGGGTGATCGAGCGGACGTGGTGACATGTCGCTGGAGGGCCCCGGAGTAAGCAGTCGTTCTACGGAGGGGCGGAGCGGCTGCCCCGCTCCTCCGTCAGGCGATCCCTGAGCCGACCGCACCCTCTTAGGGCGCGATCCGTTGCCAGGAAGCCTGGGTTGCGCCACCCCACGGGGGAGTCTGGTATGTGCCCTTCACAGGATCCAGCAGCAGGGCGGCGAGCGCGGTCCCGGATTCGCTACTCGGCGCTCCGAGGATCGATGAGTCGTCGGGAGCCCATTGCCAGGCTGTCGTGGGACCGCTCCCGATGCCTCCCGGGTACGGCATCTCGACGCCTTGCGCACTTCCGTCGACGGCGATCGCGACCGGCTGCGAGTACCCGGTGCCGTCCACCACGGGCCCTCTGATGACGAGCACCTTGCTGCCGTCGTTCGACCAGCTCTCTGGCGCTTGGAAATCGCCGGCTGGACTCGGAAGCGGGTGAGCGCCCTTACCATCCGCGCCGACGATGTACGTCTGGACCGTGTTTCCGATGTTGTCAGCGAGCGGTTCGCCGGTCGTGCAGTCGTTGTCGCACCACTGGCCGTACACCAGGTGCGACCCATCAGGGGACCAGAGCGGGTGTCCCCGGTTGATGCCTCGCGGTCTCCCATCGCTCACGATCGTGCGGACAGCGCCCCCTTGTGAGCTCACGAGGTGGATGGCCCCGTTGCCACCGTTCGGGTCGCCGTTGTCGCTGTCCATGAACGAGATCTCAGCGCCGTCCGGCGGCCGCCACGCGGCGTTGGTCGCCGCCATCCCGACATCGAGCTGGTGGATACCGCTTCCGTCCGTCGCGGCGATGAAGAGACTTGGGACATGCTTCGAGTCGGCGGAGATCAGGAGCTGCCGGCCGTCCGGCGAGAACGCATAGTCCGTGATCGCGGCCAGCGAGTCGGGCGTGACGCGGGTCAGTCCTGATCCGTCGGGCAGCGCGACATACACGTCGCCGGGGCCCGCACCGGAAGTGGCCGTCCGCTCGAACGCGATGCGCGTTCCATCGCGCGACCACGTCGGGTTCACGTCGGTCTCCGGACCCTTGACGATCGCCGTCGAGTCGCCGGTCGCCGGGTTCGCCGTGAAGATGTCGCCATCCTTCGCGTAGACCACGAGCCCGTTACGTGCGGGCCCAAACGGCGCGGGCAGTGGATGTCGCGAGCCGGCGACCCAGACGAGACTCGCGGCGATCAGCAGCAGGAGCAACGCCAGGACCGCGATCGGGCGCCACGGCACCTGCCGGGCCATCGCGGGCTGACGGGCGATGTCAACCATCGGGAGCCACCTTTCGAGAAGCGTCCAGGCTGGCCGCTGGCGTGTGCGAGCGGACAGCCCGACGAGGTCGTCGAAGTAGTCGGGCTTCCTCGGCTGTGAGATCTCTTCGAGGATCTCAGGTAGCCGCCGATCAAGGCGACTGCTGGGCATCATGCGAGCTGCCCTCCTGGGATCGACGAGGTGGCGGAAACGTCATCCGCATCGACCGCGATGCGCATCGCAAGGATCGATCGATGTAGTCGGGATTTGGCCGTTCCCAGGGGGATCCCGAGCGCTCTCGCGACCTCCGGGAGTGGCATGCCGAGGAAGTAGTGCATGACGACGACCGCTCGCCATTCCGGGTCAAGGTGGCGAAGCGCCTCCTCCACCAGATCACGGTCGACGATCGTCGATGTGAAGTCACCGCCGCCGGCGACGTCGATGGGCGTCAAGTCGACCTCGATCGCCCGATGCCGCCTGCGGCGCATGATGTCGATACAGGAGTGCACGATGAGCCGGCGAAGCCAGGCATCGAACCGGTCAGGATCGCGTAGCGCCGGCAGGGTTCGCCAAGCGCGGAGGTATCCATCCTGGACCCCGTCGCGCGCGAGCTCCGGGTCCCGAAGGATCAGGCGGGCCGCCGCGTCCAGCCGCGCGATGGCGTCGCCGGCAAGCGTCGCGAAGGCGTCATGATCGCCCCGCTTGGCCCGTTCGACGAGGTCTCGCTGGTCCACGACAACCCCAGGTCTCGGCGCGTCCGTTCGGTCGCGCTCAGATGGTATGCCGTCGTCCGGAGCCGAAAGGTTCCCGGGATATGACGCTGACGGTGTTCACTGGACGCTCGAGCGCGGAGCTGCAGAGGAGGAAGGCACGATGGAGCAGGTAACGACCTCGCGGCCCAGCCGCCGTGCGGTGCTCGGCGCGGCTGCTGGAGCCGTCGCTGCTAGCGTGGCGAGCGCACTCGCCCTGCCCGAGGCGGCCCTCGCCGGGTCGGATGGCGACGTCGTCCTCGGCGACGTCAACACGACCGGAAACACCACGACCATCGAAACCGCCGACGCTGACCCCGCATTCGTCGTCACGAACAGCAACCTCAGCTCGGTGGCCATCTACGCCTCTGGGGAGCGAGCTGGTGTGGAGGCCCACGTGCCCGGCCCACCCGGCACCGCGATCGTGGCGATAGCGGGCTTCGGCGACGGTGGGCAGGGTGGCGCGATCCACGCCGAGGGCTGGTCCGAGTTCGTCGGACATGTGGTCATGAGCCGAAGTGGGCGCGCGACGGTCCTCAAGGGAACTGCGTCCGTCACCATCGATCTGCGCTCGAAGGGCGGCCTGGGCGGGACGCCGCTGTGCTTCGCGAACGTCATGAGCTATCGCCCTGGGCTGTTCGTCACCATGGTGCGACCGAACTACCCAAGCGCCGGGAGGGCGCGGATCTATCTGAACAAGCTCGCAAGCGCGAACACGTACGTGGCCTGGTTCGTCCTGGGCTAGCGTCGCCCTATTGGCTCATCAGCACCTGTTGTGGGACAGGTGGAGGAGCCGATCGTCGTCCGCCGTACCACGCGAGCAGGACGGCGCCCAAACCGAGCACGATCACGACGAACTTGATCCACGGGCCGATCACCGGGATCAGCGACAGCAGCACGACGACCGCCGCGCCGACAGCCATCAGCCCGAACTCTCGTGATCGCGTCGCAGACCGATCCCGCATGACCACACCAGCGACCGCCGCTCCGACGATCGCGTCAGCCAGGTACGCGCAGATCACGACGAACCCGAGCGTCGTCCCGAGGATGGCCACGAACCCGGTAAGCACATCGAGGCCGACGAGGTCATCGAACCCGACGATCCCGAAGACGACCGCCAGCACGATCATCCCCAGCAGGATGACGAGCAAGGCGACGAGATAGCCCAGCAGTCCAAGGATGCCCCAACCGGCAGCCGGGAGCGGTCGCCGCTGGATGGCCTCCTTTGTCGCGGCGTACGTGCCGGGCGCGAGCCACAGCAGCAGCCCGCCGACGAGCAGCACGATCAGGAAGTGCTGGATGCCGTCGAGCGCGGTGTTGGTCACGACGGCTGTCTGATCGGGCGTGGGCGCTGGGGCCGCAGCCGGCGTGCCCCACGGGAATCGACCGGCATTGATGACCACGTCTTCCGTACCGCCGACGCTGCCGGTCTTGTCGTACGTGGCCGCAGACGCAGTCAGGTCGCCGGTCACCGTCCCGTTAACGCTGAGGCGCCCGACCGAAGCGAGCATGTCCTCACCGACGGTCCCGGACGGGTCGATCGTAGCCTGCCCGCTGGCCGTCGCGAGATCCTCCTTGACGGTGCCGGAAACGGACACCGTCCCGGCCGCCAGACGCGCGTCACCGCCGACCGTCCCGGTGATCGACACGTTGCCACCGGCACTGAGCACATCACCCGTCACGGTGCCGGGGATCTCGATCGTGCCACCCATGGCGACGAGGTCTCCGTCGATCGTGCCTTCGACTCTGACCGTTCCTGCGAACACATACAGATCGCTCGTGACGGTTTCACCCGCGGGGATCGTGACGGTCTGGCCGCTGCGAAGCTTGTCGTTCGACTGTGCGAGCGCGACACCGACCAGAACGACGAGCGCGACGACCGCGAGGGTCGCCGCGGTCGCGATACGACGAGATGGGCGTGGCATGGGAGGCCCTCCTAGCATCCCCCAGCCTGAGCCGGCAACGTCACCTCACGACACTGCCGAGTGTCCGCTTTCGGGGTGTCGGACGGCCTGTGGTCAGGGCCGCGCCGCGGCGTGTCAGAAGCGAAAGCGATCCCAGGTGCGAAGTTCGACCTCGTCCGCGATCGACGACGCGAGCCGCATCGCGAACCGATCGATCAGCCGGGCGAAGAACGGCCGGCGCAGCCGGACGGGTGCCGCGCGAGCGGGCACACCGGCCATCTCTGCCGCTACCTCGACCGCCCGCTCGATGTCACCGATCTCGTCGACGAGGCCGAGCTCGATCGCTTGCTTGGCGAGCCAGACCTCGCCGGTCGCGATCTCGACCGCCCGCGCGCGCGGCATGCCGCGGCCTTCGGCCACCCGGTCGACGAACGCCTCGTAGAAGCCGTCGACCAGGGCCTGCTCCTTCGCGCGCTCCTCCTCCGTGTCCTCGCGCCAGGGTGAGCCCATCCCCTTCAGGCGCCCGGCCCGGGTCTCGGCCACCGAAACGCCGATCCGTTCGAGGAGCGCCGGGAGGTGCGGTGAGACGGAGATCACGCCGATCGATCCGACGACCGCGGTCGGGTTCGCGATGATCCGCCGCGCACCGAGCGCGGCCAGATACGAGCCCGACGCGCCGACACCCCGGATCGCGGCGACCACCGGCTTGGCCTTGGCCAGTCGCTGGATCGCGAGGAACAGGTCGTCGGAGGCGGTCGCGGACCCGCCCGGCGAGTCGATATCCAGGACGACCGCAGGGACGCGAGCGGACTCGCGGATGTGTCGCAGCAGCTCGACGAATTCAGCGCTCCGGCCGCCACCGGTGATCGGACCGTGGATGCGGACGATCGCGACCTGCCTCGCCGGGAACGGGCGCGGTGGCCACGCGAAGAGCCGGCGGACGGTGGATCCGGGCTGGATGGGAGCGGACATAGCGGCGACCTCGTGGACGGGGCCCGCCATCCTACGCGAGGAGGTCGTATACCGCGTCCCCCCGGACCTGCCAGGGCGGTGTACTCCACGGCGTTCGACGAGCGCGATGGGTCACGGGGCATACTTCGAGGGCGACTCAGCAAGCGGAGGAGGCAGCTGTGGCGATCCGCATCCGGAAGTGGGTGACGTTCCGCGAGGAGATCCTGTTCGACGGCGAGCGTGAGCTCGACGCGCCGCTGCGCCGCGCAGCGGTGGCCGTCGTCTGCACCAACCCCTACGCCGGCACGTGGTCCGACGACCTCGCCGAGCTCATCGACTTCGGCGAGCGGATGGGCGATGAGTTGACGCGACGCTGCCAGGAGGCACTCGGCGCACCGGTCGAGGCCTACGGCAAGGGCGGCATCGTCGGCGAGCACGGCGAGCTCGAGCACGTCGCGGCGGTGCTGCACCCGAAGTTCGGTGCGCCGACACGATCGCTGACCGGCGGCGTGTCGATCCTGCCATCCGTGAAGAAGCGCGCGGCGATGGGTGCGACGCTCGATATCCCGGTCCATCACATCAAGGCGATGCTCGTCCGCTCGCACTTCGACGCCGTGACGATCTCCGTTCCGGACGCACCGGGCGCCGACGAGCTGCTCTTGGCGCTTGCCGTGACGAGTGCGGGTCGGCCGCATGCACGGATCGGCGGGCTGGCCGCGGGGGATGCGGTCGGCGAGGACGGACTCCGCTAGGCCACCGCGATGCGAACGGTCATCACGGGCATCGGCCGGATCGTCTCCGGCGACCTCGACGGTCCGCTCATCGATGGCGACGCGATCTCGATCGTCGACGGGCGGATCGAGTCGTTCGGGAGCGGTGTCGGCACGGGCGATGCCGACACGGTCATCGACGCGAAGGGCACGACGGTCATCCCGGGCCTGATCGACTCGCACGTGCACCCGACGCTCGGTGACTTCACGCCGCGACAGCGGACGATCGACTTCATCGAGTCGGAGCTCCACGGCGGTGTGACCACGGCGATCTCGGCCGGCGAGCCCCATGTCCCCGGTCGCCCGAAGGACGTGGCCGGCGTGAAGGCGCTAGCGATCGCGGTCGCGAAGGCCTATGCCGGCTTCCGGCCGGGCGGCGTCAAGGTCCGCGCTGGTGCTCCCATCCTGGAGCAGGGACTGGTCGAAGCGGACTTCGCCGAGATGGCTGCCGGGGGCGTGAAGCTGATCGGCGAGATCGGCCTCGGATCGGTGAAGACAGGCGGGGATGCGGCACCGATGGTGGCTTGGGCCCGCGCTCATGGGATGGTGTCGACGTTCCATACCGGTGGTCCATCGATCCCCGGTTCGAACGCGATCGGCGCGGACGCCGTCCTTGAGGCGAAGCCCGACATCGCCGGCCACATCAACGGCGGCACGACGTCGCTGCCCGAGTCGGATATCGACGCGCTCGTGGACGGAGACAGTGCGATCGCCCTCGAACTCGTGCACTGCGGGAACGGTCGGACGGCGCTCTATGCCCTGGCTCGGGCCCGCGAGGCGGGCGCGCTCGGCCGGGTCATCCTCGGCAATGACGCACCGTCCGGCACTGGCGTCGTGCCCCTCGGCATCCTGCGGCTCATGGCCCACCTCGCGTCGCTGGGCGACGTCGCACCCGAGAGCGTCGTCGCGTTCGCGACAGGGAACACGGCGCGTGTCCATGGACTCGACACCGGCACGATCACGCCCGGCAAAGCGGCCGACCTCGTCATCTGCGACGCGCCGGTCGGATCGGTCGGATCGACTGCGCTGGATGCTCTCGCGAACGGGGACCTCCCGGGCATCTCGATGATCCTTGTCGACGGCTTGCCGTTGGTCGGGCGCAGCCGGAACACGCCCCCGGCCGGGCGCATGGCGGAAGTCGTCAAGGGCACCGCAGTCGGTGGGGGAGGGCACTGATGCGCTTCGGGTTGCGGCTTCCGAGTTTCGCGCTCGGCCCGGAGACGGCGAGCCTTGCCGACATGGGCGCCTATCTCCGGCGGGCCGAGGACCTCGGGTTCGAGAGCGCGCTGCTCATCGATCATCTGCTCGTCGCGCCGCCCGCCTACCGGACGACATGGCTGGAGCCGATCTCACTGCTTTCGGCGCTGTCCGGCGTCACCCGGACGATGCGGCTCGGCACGCTGGTTCTGGTCCTGCCGTTCCGCGACCCGGTCGCCTTCGCCAAGGAATGGGCGACGTTCGACCTGCTGTCTGGCGGACGGTCGATCCTCGGCGTCGGCGTCGGATGGCATCCAGGCGAATTCAGCGCGCTGCGCATCCCGATCAAGGAGCGCGGCCGTCGGATGAACGAGATGCTGGAGTCGATCACCGCGCTGTGGGCCGGCGACGACGTGTCCTACGAGGGGCAGTTCTATCGATTCGAGGGTCTGACGATCGACCCGAAACCCGCCCAGCGGCCGCATCCGCCCATCTGGATCGGCGGCGGGACCCAGCCGTCGGAGAAGATCTACGGCCAGGCAGTCGACACGATCCGGCCGGTCCTGCGGCGGATCGCGAAGTACGCCTCGACGTGGGTGCCCCATTCGTCCGCGACCGCCGAGATGGTCGCCGGCGACTGGGCGATCATCCGCGAGGAGATGGCGGGTTTCGGGCGCGACCCGGACGAGATGACCAAGGTCTACTCGAACTTCATCCACGTCCTCGCCCCCGGCGAGTCGCCGGACAGCGCCGCTTCGCGGTTCCGGGTGTTCTCCGGCATGGACCTCGACTACTGGCAGGAGTTCTACCTCCTCGGTGAGGCCGACGCGCTGGCCGAGCGGATCCGCGGCAAGATCGAGGCGCTCGGCGGCGTCGAGCACGTGATCCTCAACCCGCTCGACTGGGATGTGGCCACCCTCGAGCGTATCGCGAGCGACGTCCTGCCGCGCCTCCGCGACTGACCCCGCTATGGCCGATTACCTGCGTCCGACCAGCCTCGATGACGCCCTCGCCGCGCTCGCCGATCGGCCATGGACGATGCTCGCCGGTGGCACCGACGTCTATCCGGCGAACGTCGGTCATCCGATCCCGGACGACATCCTCGACGTCACGGGGTTGCCGTCGTTACGCGAGATCTCGGTGGCCGACGACGGCCCTGTCCGGATCCCGGCGCTCGCGACGTGGACCGATGTCGTCCGCGCCGAGCTTCCGCCCGCGTTCGACGGACTGAAGACGGCGGCCCGCTCGATCGGCGGTATCCAGATCCAGAACCGTGGGACGTTGGCCGGCAATCTCTGCAATGCCTCGCCCGCCGCCGACGGCTTGCCCAACCTCATGGCGCTCGATGCCACGGTCGAGCTGTCGTCGGTCCGCGGCCGGCGTGAGATCGCGGTCCGGGAGTTCGTCATCGGCAACCGACGGACCATCCGACGTGCGGACGAATTGGTGACCGCGATCCTCGTGCCAGAGCCATCGCCGACGGCCAGGTCCACGTTCCTCAAGCTCGGCTCGCGCGCTTATCTGGTCATCTCGATCGCCAGCGTCGCCGCCGTCGTCGACGTGGGAGCGGATGGGAGGGTCGCGTCGGCGCGGATCGTCGTTGGAGCCTGTTCCGAGGTGCCGCGACGGATCGAGGCGGCCGAGGCGCGGCTGGTCGGCGAGGTCGCCGCCCCGTCACTCGCCGCTGCCATCGAAGCGACGGATCTCGCCGTGCTGGCGCCGATCGATGACGTGCGTGGGACCGCGGACTATCGCCGCGACGTCGCGGTCAGCCTCGTACGACGTGCGGTCTCGGAGCTCTTGGCGTGACGACGTTCCGGGTCAACGGAGAGACCGTCAGCGTCGATACATCCCCGATCCGCAGGCTCAGCGAGGTGCTGCGCGACGACCTCGGACTGACTGGGACCAAGGTCGGTTGCGATGCGGGTGACTGCGGCGCGTGCACCGTCCGACTCGACGGCGATGCCGTCTGTTCGTGTCTGGTCGCTGTCGGGCAGGTCCACGGCCGCGACGTCGCCACGGTCGAAGGGCTCGGTCGTGACGGGGAGCTGGCACCGGTCCAGGCCGCGTTCATCCGGTGCGGCGGCGCGCAATGCGGGATCTGCACGCCGGGGATGCTCATGGCCGCCGACTCCCTGCTCTCGACGCGACCTGTGCCGACCGAGACCGAGGTCCTCGACGCGCTCGGCGGCGTCCTCTGCCGGTGCACCGGCTACCGGAAGATCGTCGAGGCGGTCACGTCGCTCGATGGCGTCCAACCGATGTCGCTGCCGGCGGCGGGCGGGGCGGTGGGTGCCCGGATCGGCCGGGTCGACGGGGCCGAGCAGGTCAATGGCCGGAGCATCTTCGGCGCCGATCAGGCCCCGACGAACGTGCTCCATCTGCGTGCCGTGCGTTCGCCACACGCCCACGCCCGATTCACGATCGGCGACCTCGACCCGCTCTACGCCGCCCATCCCGGGCTCGTCCGGGTGATCGCGGCTGCCGACGTCCCCGGCCAGAATCGCTACGGGATCTACGCCACCGGCAAGGACCAGCCGGCGATCGCCGACGGCTATGTCCGGTATCGCGGCGAAGCCGTCGCGGCGCTGGTCGGCGATGCTGGGACCGTCGCGGCGATCAGGGACGACGAGCTGCCGATCGCTTGGCAGC
>Ga0207683_10004359_pt1 | contig 12227 bp, 13 predicted proteins | sample KBSM73metaG_FD_184333 | JGI IMG/M metagenome (GOLD analysis project Ga0207683, IMG submission 184333) | Miscanthus rhizosphere microbial communities from Kellogg Biological Station, Michigan, USA - KBS M7-3 metaG (SPAdes) (version 2) | ecosystem: Host-associated > Plants > Roots > Rhizosphere >...
CCGCCGGAAATTGCGGATCAGAGCGAAATAGGCATCGTTTCGAAACGCCAACTCATCCTGCCTGCCTTGGCCTCCTCCGCGAAGCACATTCCATGCGGCGTCCGGCAACGACCAGTTGTAATGCACGCCCGAGATCGTCTGCATGCGCCGGCCATATCGTTGCGACAGGCCGGTCCGGTACACCGACTTGAGTCGTCCGATATTCGAGCTTCCATATCGCCCGATGGGAATCTCGTCGTCGGCCGGAAGATTCCCCGGCATGCTGCAGGACCACAACGCCTCGTCGCCGATATGCCGGAAGACAAACTGATGGATCTCCGTCAACTCGGCGGCGCAGGCCTCCGCGCTCGCGTGAACGCCGGTAATGAGCTCCAGCTGCGATTCGCTGAAATCCGTCGTGATGTACGCGTTGGTGAGCGCCGCACCGAGGGCAGTCGGATGCGGAGTCCGCGCGAGCGTGCCGTCGGGTCGGATACGGAGGCTTTCCTTTTCGACGCCGCGACAAAGCGTGGCCAGCATCTCCGGCGCGAGCACGTCGAGGCGTTGGTTCACCTTTGACAAACGAATCCTCCGAGGGCGATGCAGGAGATCGCAAGCACCCGCTACTTGGCAGCGATACGAGACACTCGATCCCAAGCCGGACCTGGCTGCCTGGGCGTCGGTCATTTCCGGCTGACATTATGCCCGGGCCCGCAATGCGGCCGGCGCGAGGGTGGAAATTGCGCGCCTTCAAGCGGGAGCGGTGGAGAATTGCGAAGATCGAGACCACAGCGAAGACGGCGGCCGCTCGCATACTCCGAAAGCTTGCGCGCCAGGATATCGATCTTGCTGACGTTCGGCGCGTGGGCGAAAAGATCGGATCCGAGCCATCAGCCCGACTGCCGCCTACCGGTCAGGGTCAGGTACGCATCACGTCACTGCTCGCTTGGAAGCGCGTCGCAGAATTGCCGGACCTTTCCTGACCGAGTCGTAACACAATCAGCGAACGGTGGCCCTGTCCTGCTGGACGAGCGGCAAGGCGCTTCGCAGGAAGCGCTTCCACGCGCAACCTTGTCTCGAGAGCCGCCAAAAGCGCGACCCTCGACATCCGGTTCTCGGATACCGCGGCGGTCAAACTGTGACAGCGGGCAAAGTGGGTGAAAGCTATGGAGCCAACTGGGCGCGAATCTCGCCGCCGGGATGGGCGGCGCTATGCACATTCACATAAAGGTTGCCAGCCTTGAGGCTTTCCATCTGCGCATCCGTCAACTTCGCACCCGGAGCGATCGCGAACGTATCGCCCGACTTGGTCATGGGTACGATCACCGGTCCGTTCTTGCCCGCCGCACCCTCGTGGATGTGCGCGGCAGTGGCCGCGATGTCTTTGGTCGTAACACTGCCCTTCACGGATTTGTCGTCGCCGACACTGATCGTTCCGGTTGCCGTGGCGGTGGTCGTCACAGGCGGCACTTCCTGGCTGCCCACGAGATTGACGGTCATGTCCTTCGCTGCCGCGGGGCCTGTGGAAAATGCAAAAAGGCCGATACACGCGACCGTGACGGCGTTCAACGTTCCAAACTTTGAATAGCGGTTCATTTTTTGGCGCTCCTGCATGGTGGGCGTACGGTCACCTAACTGGTATGACGTTAGTCCTCGCGCACTACCGCCTGCCATCAGACACTTGCTGCTGCCCTTGTAAGACTTCACCGACATCGGGCATGGGTAACTCTCTTGGCTCGCTGGCGCCCAGAGCAATTTTGTGGGCGATAATGACACGCGCCCGGGTGGTGAAACGGTAAACACAAGGGACTTAAAATCCCTCGGCCGCAAGGCCTTGCCGGTTCAAGTCCGGCCCCGGGTACCAAGGACTTAGCGCACTTTCCGATTTGGCCGAAACTCCCCGCGCACAGCCCGCGCACAGTTTCGGCGGAAGTGAAAATGCGCGTTCACAACCCGGTGGGGAGCGGCGGCGCGTGGCGTCGCGGCCGGCGCGCTCTAGAACGCTCCTGCCACGAGCGCGCGCATGTCGCAATGCGGCATCCACGGCTTCCTTCCGAGCAGGGACGCCTAGGCCTGGATGCTCGTGTCCGCCACCGGATACCCACGCGCCTTGGCGCGATGCTCCTCACAGGGCAAATGACGCGAGGGATGTACGACAAGCCTCGATGAGTGAAGTAGAATCTCGTGTTGCGGCGCGGCAGGAGACGCCCCGATAGACCTGAAAGGGAGGCTGGCATGAGCAAGGACCAGATCTTTGCCGAAAAAACGCGGGCCGTCGGCGATTTCAACTTCGGTGAGAAGACCGCCGAAGTGTTCGAGGACATGCTCGAGCGTTCGATTCCGCTCTATCGCGAAATGCAGCGGATGCTGGGCGAGATTGCAGCGGAGTTCGCCGTACCGGGCACCAACGTCTACGACCTGGGCTGCTCGAACGGCATCACGCTCGAGACGCTGGGATCGGCCATCTCGACAGCCGGGAAGAACGTGCAGCTGATCGGAGTGGACTACTCCGAGCCGATGCTCGAGAAGGCGCGGCAGCGCTTCGCAGGCGGCAACCTCTCGCCGAAGCTCGTATGCGGCGACCTGAACGAGGGTTGCGCAATCGAGAATGCATCGGTTGTCGTGCTGAATCTGACGCTTCAGTTCATCCGGCCGCTCTTCCGCGATCGGCTGATCCGCGCCATCTTCAACGGCATCAACGAGAATGGCTGCGTGATCCTGATCGAAAAGGTGCTCGGCAACGACTCCCTGTTCAACCGCCTCTTCATCAAGTTCTATTACGACATGAAGCGGAGCAACGACTACTCGGATACGGAGATCGCGCAAAAGCGCGAGGCGCTCGAGAATGTCCTGATCCCCTATCGAATCGACGAGAATTTCGAGCTCCTCAAGCGCAACGGCTTCGGCAGCGTCGACATCTTCTACAAGTGGTACAACTTCGCCGGCCTCATCGGCGTCAAGACGGCGCGATAGACGATGCGACATCTTGTTCCGTTCGGACAACTCCTGTTTCGCTTTCGCGGCTGGGTCTTTCCCGTCATCGTGGTCCTCGCCCTGGTCGTTTCCAGGCCGCGTCACCTGCTCGGCGATTCCGTGCTGGACGGCTGGATGGACGCCCTGGGCGTGTGCGTCGCGATATCGGGCCTGCTCGTGCGCGCGGTGACTATCGGCTACGAGTACATTGTCCGGGGCGGGCGCAACCGGCGGGTGTACGCCGACGACCTCGTGCAGGGCGGCATCTACGCGCTCACGCGAAATCCCATGTACCTCGGCAACGGCCTGCTGATCCTCGGCTGCGCTCTCATCCTGAATGCGCCGGGCTTCTATTTGGTGGCGCTGCCGCTGATGCTGCTCGCTTACGCCTCGATCATTGCGGCCGAGGAGGCCTACCTGCGCCAGAAGTTCGGGGCGCAGTTCGACGACTACTGCCGTCGAGTGAATCGTATCCTCCCGCGGCTTACCGGTTTCCGCGAGGCGATCGCAGGAATGAGGTTCAACTGGCGCCGCCTCGTCACCAAGGAATACAACACGTTTTTCTGGGCGATCGTCCAGATCACGGTGCTGTGCTCGCTCGACGACTACCTGATCAATGGGGGCGAAGCGGTTCCCGCGCGCACGTTGCTGCTCCTGGGTGTCTGGATCGCGCTCTATCTGGTTGTCTGGGGGCTGAAGAAAAGCGGACGGCTGCATGCCCTTGCCACAGATGCAGGCGCAGAAAAACCACCCCGGACCACATAGCTGTCCCGGGGGGCGGATGCCCCTCGGTTCGCGCTCGTTGGAAGCCGGCACGTAAGAAAGGTCTGACGCCGCTTTCCCGGATTGCCCGGACATCGGGGCGTGCCGTTGTCATATACGATAGAGCAGCTTCTGGACCCAGGCACAGATCTGACGCCAGTGCCCGCTGCACCTCCATCGAACCATGGCAACCATCCTCATCGTCGAAGACAATCGCGATCTCGCAGACGCCACCGGCCAGCTGCTGACGGCGCTCGGCCACGACGTGACCATCGCTCGGGACGGCGTGGAGGCCATGACGGAAGCCGCGCGCTCGCGGCCCGAGACCGTGCTCCTCGACCTCGGTCTTCCGCTCGTCGACGGGCTCGAGGTCGCACGCCGCCTGCGGCTTGCCTATGGAAGCCGGATGCGGCTGGTCGCACATACGGCCTGGTCGGATATTGCGATGCGGCGGAGAGTGATCGACGCCGGTTTCGACCGGATGATCGTCAAACCAGCACAGCTCGAGGAGCTCGTTGAAGCCGTAGCCTGAGCCCCGCAGGGACCGCCGCAGCACGGGTGTCGACGGTGGTCCTACCCAAAAATGCGACACCTGCCGATACGCGGGTGGCCCCCGGAAGGCGGACGATGCAATCGTACTGATCCCGTGCCGTCACCTGCCACCGGAGGGCGTAGATCATGGAACATGCACTCAAGTCGCATTACTTCGCCACCAATCCCGATAGCCATTCTTATTCGATGGACGAGGTCCGCGGCGTTGTCTACAGCGTGGGGATCTCGCTGGCGGTGGTGTGGCTCCCGGTCATGCTGCTGATTCTGCACTACAGTTGACCACGACAGACGCAGGGCCGGCAGCGGCGGAAATATCCGTCGCCCGCCTGCCCTGTTGGTAGCTTCTAGCGACGTCCGCCCGGCATCGAGTTCTGGGCCAGACGCGCAAAATCGCCCATCACTTTCTGCATCTGGTCGAAGGCCGATCCACCGGAAGACACGACGCCCTGCATGGCGGAAACGACCTTCTGCATTTGCCGAAGGTCGGGCATCATCGCCATCGCGGCCTTCGCTTCCTTGACGCCTGGCACGCCCGACATCTGGTCCTCGATCAGCGCGAACAGGCGCTTCTGGATCTCGACGATCAGGTCGAACATCTCGCTCCAGTAGTGCATGGATTTTTCCATCGCCTCCTGGGCTGCGCCCTGCGACGCCGCCATCAGCGATTGCGGATCTTTGGCTTCGCCGACCGATCTCGCGGCACGCTTCTGGAATGCCCGCACTTCCTCCTCGCCCTCGAATTGCTTCTTGCGTAGCTGGGCGGTGCTCTCGATCGCGGCGTTGACAATGTCGAGCGCGAGCCGCGCATTGGTCTTGTAGAGATCGATCGCCTGCTCGGGCGTCATCATTTTCGCCATCTTCGACATCTCGGCGAAATCGGGCATCGCGGCGGACATGCGCGAAGTCGTCGCGCCGGACGATCCAACGGACGCGGTACGTTTACGCGCGGCGCGCTTCGCGGTGGACTTGCTCGCGGCCGGTGTTGCGCTTGCGGGGGCTTTACGGGCCATGCTCGCTCTCCTGTGTCGGGGGTGGATGCGACAGGCGCATCAAACGCCTATTTCCCCATCCCCGTCAAGACGGCGGGATCTGCCCGGACGGCGCTCCGGACCTTTACAATCGCGGACACCCCGAGATCAGCATGCCTGGATTCGCCAACGCCAAGGAAACATGGAACGCGCGCTTTGCGCGGGACGACTACATTTTCGGCCGTCAGCCGAACGCATTCGTCGAGGCGCATGCGCATCGCGTGGCGCCGGGCAAACGGGTGCTATGCGTGGCGGACGGCGAGGGCCGCAACAGCGTCTGGCTCGCCGAGCGCGGAATGGTCGTCACCGCGTTCGATTTCGCCGGCAATGCCCTAGTGAAGGCGCGCGCCCTCGCTGCCGAGCGCGGCGTCGTGGTGCAACTGGCCGAGGCGGACATCCTCGGCTACGACTGGACTGCTGCGCGCTACGACGCCGTTTTCGCCGTCTTCATCCAGTTCCTGTCGCCTGAGGAGCGCCCCGCCGTCTTCGCAGGCATGAAGGATGCCGTTGTGACCGGGGGACTCTTCTTTCTCGAAGGCTATCGGCCGGAGCAGATTGCACTCGGCACGGGCGGTCCGGGCAAGGCATCGCACATGTACACGCGCGAGTGGCTGCTGCAGGAGTTTGCGGGCTGGGATATCGAGCACCTCGCAAGCTACGAAGCCGAACTCGACGAAGGCGCCGCGCACAAGGGGCCGTCTGCCGTGATCGACCTCGTTGCACGCAAGCGCGGCTGATAGACGCCCCTGGACGCTGGTGGTTGACCCGACGTACTCGAGCAGCGTCGGCGTTGCTTCCCGCCCGTTGACCACCGCCTATCGAGCTTCCCCCCGCACACCTCGCGCTTTGCAAACCGGGCGCACCACCTGACGACAGATCGAACGGAGAACCGAGAACATGGCATTGAGCGCGTTGCGACAGCGATTCGGCCGCCCGTTGCGGCTCGGCATCATCGGCGGCGGTCCGGGATCCTGGATCGGCGACATCCATCGCGGCGCCGCGCAACTGGACGGCGACTGGCAGGTCGTTGCGGGCACTTTTTCGAGTGACCCTGCGCGTTCCCGCGCGGCTGGACCAGCGGTCGGCGTCGACGCCGCGCGAAGCTACGGCAGCGTCGCGGAAATGCTCGCGGCCGAGCGCGGTCGCGCCGATGGCATCGACGGGGTCGCCATCATGACGCCCAACGATACGCACTATGCGCACGCGCGGGCTGCGCTCGACGCCGGCCTCGACGTCATTGCCGACAAGCCGGTCACGCACGACCACCGCGAAGCACTCGATCTCCTCGCTCGAACGCGCGCCAACGCGCGGCTCTTCGCGGTCGCGCATGGCTATTCCGCCTATCCCATGACCCGCTATGCGCGGCATCTCGCGCGCTCCGGCGCCCTCGGCGATATCCGCCTCGTCCAGGTCGAATATATCCAGAGCGGTCTCGCCACACGGCTCGAGGACGCTCCGCCGAGCAATCGCCTGAACTGGATCCTGGATCCGGAACGAAGCGGGCTGTCGCTCGTGATGAGCGCAATCGGATGTCACGCCCAGCATCTCGCCTGCGCTACGATCGGACGTTCGATCGTGCGCACCATGGCCGACGTCGGCGCTCTGCTCCCCAAGCGACGGGTGGTCGACTACACGTCCGCGCTGCTGGAGTTCGAGGGCGGTGCACGCGGCACCTTCACCGTGACGCAAGCCGCCGGCGGCGGCGAGAACGACATCCGGTTGCGCGTCTACGGCGATAAGGGAATGCTCGAGTGGTCGCACCGCGACTGCGGATATTTGCGCATCGCCATGCAGGGCGAACCGGCGCGCGTGGCCGGTCGGGGCGACCCAGGGCTGCCACCCGACATCATCGCGCTGGGGCGCACGCCTCGCGGACACCCGGAAGGATTACGCGAAGCGTTTGCCAACATCTACAACGAGATCGCGCACGAGCGGATGGCGATCGCGCTCGGTGAATCCCCGCCCGCCGTAGCGTATCCGCGCATCGACGAGGGAGCGCATACGATGGCGTTCATCGAGGCGTGCTTGGCATCGCAGGCGCGAGGGGCGTGGGTCGAGGTCGCGGGAAACGATCCCGCATGAGCTGCGTCATCGTTCCCGGGCGCGCGCCACATTGATTCCAGAAAACGGCTGCCGCCTTGCCGCTGCGATTTTGCGATGACATGATCGAACGCGTTGCGCTTCCGAGCGGCGCCGGACCCCGGCGCGATGAAGCGTGCATGCTGCCGTCACGACGCAACGCGCGCGGCGCGCCGACGGTACGCGAACCGCCGTGTCGAAGCCATCGATGGAGCGCCATGACCTGCCTTTCCAGACCGCGCCGCGGCGCGCGCTTCGCGGCACGTTGCCGCAACCCGTCATCGCGAGCCGCTCGGCGGGCTGGAACGGCATCAACGTCGAGCTCTACCGCGCGCGCGATGTCGATGTGCTCGCGGAAACGCCGGATCACCTCGTCACGATCGTCACCGGCGGGTCGGTACTCCTGACGCAGCGTCGCGACCGCCGCACGTTCCGCTCGCGCGTGCAGCCGGGCGACGTCGTCATCACACCCGCGGGATCTCCGAAGCTCTGGCGCCACCGGCGCGAGCCTGGTACCACATTCAAGCAGGACGTCGAATACATTCTCGTGCGGCTCGCGCCGACGTTCCTGCGGCATCTGGTCGAAGGGGGGACTGGCGAAGGACCACGCGAGCTCTGCGAGAAGCCGGCGGTGCGCGACACGGAAGTCGTGCGCATGGGCAAGCGCCTGCTCGCCGAATGCTGGATGAACGGCCTGGCGGGGCGCACCTACGCCGAAGCGATCGCAACCGAGCTCGGCATACATCTCCTGCGGCGCTATGGCGTCCCGGCGCATGCGGCGCATGACGAGCTTGCCGCGCTGCCGCTTCACAAGCTGCGGCGCGTCACCGAGTTCGTCGAAGACAACGTCGCGGACGACCTGTCTCTCGAAAGAATCGCCGGCGCAATGGCGATGAGCCCGTTTCATTTCGCGCGCGCGTTCAAGCGCGCCACGGGGATTACGCCTCACCGCTACGTGATCCACGCGCGCATCCGTCACGCGATGTCGCTCCTGCGCGAGACCGACGACTCCATCGCCGACATCGCGGGCCGCGTCGGCTTCGCGACGCAAAGCCACTTCTCCGTCACCTTCCGCAAGACTGCCGGCGTCGGGCCGCGACAGTACCGGCTCGAGCGTTAGATCCATCTCGCGCGACGCGATGTGCGCTGCCGTCGCGCGCCATCGCGCAGCGCCGCATCGCAAGCGTTCTTTGCACGTGGCGACGATTCGCAAGATTGCGAATTTGTTCGCAAGGAAACGAAAGCATGCGATCGGAAAGTGTCGATAGACTCGCTTCGCGGTTCTGTCGCGCAAATGATGCTTCAACGATTGCGTCGACGCGCGGAGCGCATCCCGGTCATCGATCACGAGGAGGAATTCGAACATGAAAGCCCTGTCGAAAAAGATGGTGGGCGTGCTGGTTGCGCTCACCCTGCCCTGCGCGTCGGCGGCGTTTGCAGGCAAGTACGATCCGCGCAAACCGGAATCACAGGACATGCGCCTGGTCGGGTACAACGACCTGCAGGGTCGAAGCGCGTATCAGCCGATCGCAGAGCAGCAAGGCAATCGCTGGATCGCCTACGTCGGGCACCACGGAGGCAGCGCATTCAATCCGCTCACCGGTCAAATAGAGCCGAACGGAACGTCGATCGTCGACGTCACCGATCCCAAGAGGCCGGTCTATCTCAAGCACATTCCCGGGCCGCCGGGCGCCGGCGAGGCCGGCGGCGCGCAGATGGTGCGCATGTGTCCCGGCACGCAGCTGCCGCATGGAATGCCCGGGCGCTACTACCTGCTGCGCACCAACGGCACCGAGGGCCATCAGGTCTACGACGTGACCGATCCGAAGAATCCGGTGCTCCTGAGCTCACCCATCACGGGACAGACCGACACCCACAAGAACTGGTGGGAATGCGACACCGGCATCGCGTATCTCGTGGGTGCCGCACCCGGCTGGCGCACGAGCCGCATGACGCAGATCTTCAACCTCGCCAATCCCTCCAACCCGCAGTTCATCCGCAACTTCGGCCTGCCGTCGCAGGAACCGGGCTCGACCGGTCCGGTTGAAGTGCAGCTCCACGGCCCGTACCGCCTCGGGAATCGCGTCTATTTCGGCTACGGCACGGCGACCAACGGCATCCTGCAGATCGTCGATCGCGACAAGCTTTTGAACGATCCGTCGCTCACTCCCTCAACGCGTCTCGCGCCGACGGTGGCGCAGCTGGTGTATCCGCAGATCGCGCGCTACGATCAGGGGCCGACCAACGGCGCGCACACGGTGTTCCCGATCATGGGCGTGGCGCCGCCGCCGTTCAAGAGCTTCACGCGCGGAGCAACGCGCAACATCATCGCGCTCACCAACGAGTCGACGAGCAACGAATGCCGCGAGAATCCGCAGCTCACGTATTTCGTGGACATCACGACGGAAACGGAGCCGTTCGGCGTCGGCAGCTACAAGGTCGATCCGTTCGAGGACAACGAAGGCAAGAAGGACGTCGACTTCTGTCAGCGCGGCGGTCGCTTCGGCGCCCACTCGTCGGACGAGCGGATCAGCTCCCTCTACTACGGCAAGGTGCTGTGGATCGCGTATTTCAACGCCGGCATCCGCGCCGTCGACATCCGCGACCCATGGGCGCCGAAGGAGATCGCGTTCTACATCCCCGCGATCACCGACAAGACGGACGTGCGCTGCGTCACCACCGACGGCGTGGAAACCTGCAAGACCGCGATCCAGACCAACAACCTGGACTCGGACAACCGCGGTTACGTCTACGCGGTCGATCGGGCCAATACCGGCATGCACATCGTGGAGCTGACCGGCAAGGCGAAAAAGATTCTCGATTGATCGGCCGACAGGCGCTTAGGTATGCGTGGGGGTTCCCGCGAAGGCGCCCCCATGCTCTTTCGCGGAGGCGAGGATGAAGATTTGCCTGCTGCGGTGCCTGTTCGGTGCCGCGTTGCTCGGCATCGGCGCGCCGGTCGGGGCGCACGGATGCGAGCCGCTCGACAAATATCTGATCGGGCATTATCACGGCGACTGCGATACCGAAACCGAGCTCGCGCAAGGCAAGGGCGAAGCCAAGGGCGCCGATACCTACGTCGGCGAATTCGTCAAGGGCGTGCCGAGCGGCAAGGGCAAGTACGTGTGGGAGAGCGGTGCCCGCCTCGAAGGCACGTTCATGAACGGCAAGGCGCACGGCGGCGGCACCTTCGTGAGCGCCAAGGGCGCGCGATACGAAGGCCAGTTCGCCGATGGAAAGCTTGCGACCATCAAGCGCGCCGACTGTCCGACAACCCCGGGACCCCTCACGTGCTGAGGAGGTGCCGTCGCACGGCACGGACATGAATATCCCGCGTCCGACGATTCGTGCGATCGACGCCGGCGCCCGGGTGTGGTGGGGCGTGCCTCTGATCGCGCTCGCCGCGCTTGTCGCATGGGAAATGCAGCGGGGCAAGGCACTCGATGCGAGGCTTGCGGCGCCTCCGGCCGTCATCGCGGACTCGGTGGTTGTCGCGCTCCTTCCCGAATATCGCCTCGCCGGCGAAGCGGCCGCGCTCGATCAGACCGTGAGCCGTCCGTTGTTCACGCCGACGCGCAAGCCCGCACCGCCCCCTGGGGCCGCGGCACCTCAGATGCCGGTCCGGCGCTATCTGCTGCTCGGCACCACGCTCTCGCAGGAAGGACGGTTCGCCTTTCTCAAGGATGCCGCCGGTCCCCGATCGCGCCTGGTGCGCAAGGGCGATCAGATCGACGGCGTGATGGTGGTCGAGATCGAGCCCGATCGCGTCAGGCTCGCCGCAGGCGGTCAGGCGGAGGAGGTCCTCCTCAAAGGCTTTTCAGGGCAGCGCCCGGCGGCCCCGGCCGCGCCGGTTCAGGCGGTCGCGTCCGCCATAGGGCCTGTCGCTCGGGCGCCCCCGCCGAATCCGCCCGAGGCGGCGATCCCCTCCCGCCGCCCTCAGGGGGAATCGGCGCGCGGGGACGAGGCTTCCGATAACGAGTGACAGACAGCTTCCTGCATCCGGAACGCGGATGTTCGCTCGCGTTTTTCGGATCGTCGCTGCCACCCGGCGTTTTTGCGCCGGGTTTTTATTGCCTTGCGGAAGCGCCCTCCGAAGGCTCGTGGATAGGGATGACGCGATCGGCTGCGAGCATTGGCGATCGCTTTTTCAGCAGGGGTTGACCCGCCGCAGGCAGCGTCTATAATTCGACTACCGCATGTTTATACGGTATCCGCAAATGCCTCCCCGTTCCCGCACCCCCTTCAACCTGGCCGAGCCCTCCACCGTTGCGTCACCGTTGCTGACGCCCCGGCAGCGCCAGATCCTGGACTGGATCCGCGGCCACCTCGAAACCACGGGTCGTCCGCCGACGCGGGCCGAGATCGCAACCGGCCTTGGGTTTTCCACCGCCAGCTCGGCCGAGGATCACCTGCGTGCGCTCGAACGCAAAGGCGTTCTGGAAATCCAGGCCGGCGCATCGCGCGGCCTGCGTCTCAAAGCGCAGCCCGGCGTGCCGGTGCAGGGCGTGCTGCCGCTGGTCGGGCGTGTCGCGGCCGGTGCGCCGATTCTCGCGGCGGAGCACGTCGAGGCGGAGTATCGCGTCGATCCCCATCTGTTCACCCCGCGCGCCGACTACCTGCTGCGGGTACAGGGGCTGTCGATGAAGGATGCCGGGATCCTCGACGGCGATCTCCTCGCCGTGCACCACACCGCCGAAGCCCGCAGCGGCCAGATCGTCGTCGCGCGGCTCACCAGCGCGGCCGGCGACGAAGTGACCGTCAAGCGGCTCAGGCGACGCGGTCGCGAGGTGCTGCTCGTCGCGGAAAATCCGGCTTTCGCCACGATCGTCGTCGATCCCCGCCGCACGTCATTCG
>Ga0207683_10004360_pt1 | contig 12226 bp, 12 predicted proteins | sample KBSM73metaG_FD_184333 | JGI IMG/M metagenome (GOLD analysis project Ga0207683, IMG submission 184333) | Miscanthus rhizosphere microbial communities from Kellogg Biological Station, Michigan, USA - KBS M7-3 metaG (SPAdes) (version 2) | ecosystem: Host-associated > Plants > Roots > Rhizosphere >...
CGCATGTCCTGTGGGCAGCAGGTGTTGGGTATGACGAACGAGATCTCGTAGCACTGAGGGGTCTCATTTCCGATAGAGGCAAGGCTGATAGCACCCACCTTCGTACTGCAGCTCTCAACCATCAGCTAAGCTATGCCTTAGAGAAGCTCGGCAGACACTCAGAGGCTCTGCGGGTACTGGGAGACGACGCCGGAGGTGTTCCGGAATCCATCAAAGACAGGTAATGGGAGGATTTTGTGGAAAAGTTTCGGATCATAACTGCTTACTTCCGCTTTCTCGAGTGCGGGTAATGCCACCGCCGCAGCGGATTTACCTGGCATTTTGGCTGTTCCTGTGTGTTGTCAGCGAAAGCTCTGAAAAAACGTCCGCGGGTTGGGCATTCGGCTGCTTACAAGCCTAGAGGCTAGACGCGCGGAGAGCGACTAGACGACTTCGAGTTCAGTGTTACGCGTGCTATTGTGGCGCAGCGAAATGCAGCCACGGGTCCGCGCTATGAACGAAGCAGATAAACCTGCTCAACTCCAACAACTGGACACCGCGCAGGACGTCGAATTTTTGCTTATTCAAATAGCCAACGCGATTCAGCGCTTTATCAGTGAACGCAATGCGCTTCGTACCCGCGTTGAATATTTGGAACGGGAGCTGACACGTATGCGTCAGCAAACGACGCTGATTCACGATGGCTATAAACGGCTCTCGACCGAGTTCGTCACCCAGCTCCAGTTCCTCGACAGCGAGGTCGGTAATTTGTTCCGAGAGCCTCCTGGATCAATGGACACGCCCTTGGGGGAACAGCAGTTCTCCCACGAGGCAACTTCCAAATCACCGCCCGCGGTGAATACACCCTTCATGGATCGCTCGGACCGATAGGAAAATCCTACTCGGAGCCAATCTTTCCAGGTCAGGTAGCCTAGTTCGCGAAGCGAGCCTATTGAACCTCGCGTAGCCGCCCCGTCCATGCGCAATGGATTCCGCGCATCCACGCTCCAGGCGCCACTGCCGTTTACCAAAAAGAAGGCTGGAATCGGCAACATTCCGCACGCTCAACTGCGGGGATTACGCGAAATGACACTGTTGGACACTGGTTGGACTCAAGAGCAGGCACAATGGCTGCTCGATAGCCTCAAGCTCAATGGCGGCATGCCCGAGTGGAAACCAGAACACCTTCAAAGGCTCCGCGACTGGTCCAGCACTCGCCAAAAGGATGCAAGCACAATCGAAGCCCAACTTGAGTTCATCGCCGACGAACTTCTCCACTCATTCCAGGTCGTGGGCATGTTTCTCAAGCGAGCACATACGGTCGAAGAGGCTAAGGAAGCAGTCCGGCCCTATGTGAGGCGTTTGGCTTCGGAATAAGGATTTATATGCGTTGCTGCATCGCTTTCTGTGTGTTCTTTGTGAGGCGCTGATTGGAATGTCCCGATAGAATCCTTTTTAAACGGATCCATTTGTTCGACTCGATCCAGGGTAGGTCTCGATAAAACGCAAAACGTCTAGAAATAACTTCTCCCCTCACTAAATGTATACTGGCGAGCGCTAATAAAAGCCAATGAAGCCTTCCGGGCGAAATGCCTCGCTTCGCCCCTCTCGTACGCACATACGCCGCACCGATCCCGTCAAGGTCACTGGCCGTAAAAGGCTTACCTTGAGGTAGTCACGAGCGCCTCGCGGTTAAGCACTTTTTCGCATGGTCGCTAGACACTCGGTGGCCGGCGCCGGTCATGGAACCACGTTCGATACTCCATCATCTTCGCCCGCTGCGCCGACGATGCATGTCGTTTACATGTCGCCGCTTCCTCGCTGTTCTCCGGTGCCCCCCAGCGAAGCTCAACACAGTCGTTCAAGTTATATGCCATCTCAAGATCCGCCACGCGGTCGAGCACGTCTTTTAGTGCGAGGGTCCAGGCTGAACCGTCGCTGCGCGTATAAGAAAACTTGCGGGCGGAAAGCTCCGAGCTGAGGACGCTCTCTAATTCAGTCTTCACCTCGGCGACGCTCTTGTTCTCCGGCATCGCATAACGGTCAGGCCGGCGGGCGACACGATCCGGGAAGCCGCGCACCACGTCCATCGCGATTAGCAAACGCAAATCACGCGACGGCGTCGCGTAGTCTTCCCACGCGCCGGTGGTCTCGAAGATCGAAGCGCCATCCGGCATGTCCACGTTACCCCCGCCGCCGGTCTGATACTTTCGCCCATTTTCGACGGAGGTCACACGCGCCTTCACTTGCTCTTCCAGTGCTGTTATCGCCTCCTTTATGGCCCGCAGAGGATCGAGCGGCGCCGGCGAGATCACGTCATCCATCCGATCATAAAAGTCTTCCACTCCGAGGTTCGACTGATCTAAGGAAAAATCTCCGTACTGCTGACTTTTCGTGATTTCTGCGTTGGTCAGCCGCCGCAAGGCGCCGTTCCTTTCGCGGACGATCGGGCGGAAACGCTTGAACCCAGGGCTCCCGAGAGTGGGGTCCTGCGCAAACAAGAAATTGCCCCGCCAAAAACGCTTTCTCGCGACAGTCCCGTCGGGCTGCGCGTCCACGGCGAGGAGCACGCCAGCGGCATCGCCCGACTGAGGCACACGCTTGATCAACATCAAAACGTGTCCATACGGATCGGCATAAATAGTGCCCGGGCGCAGCGTTTCCTGTTTGAGCGCTACGGGATAATAGTCAGTGTTGTCGTCATTCGCCGGCGTTCGTCCGTTTCCGGATTGAACTGCATTGGCGACGGTGGTGCCTAAATAGTATCCAAACCCCGACACCAGCCCCTGCGGTCTCGGTGGAAGTCTGGGGGCTAGACGCACAGCCGGCTCGCCGAACATCCCGAATAGGCTGCCCCCGCTCGATGCGACTTCTTGTTCAGGTGGGGCGGGAGGGGGCTCCTCGTCCTGAATGTTCCACCACTCGTAGCATTTCGGCGCGCCGCCGCCTCCGCGTGAGCACTTCGAGTAGCCGAACGGAAGGCCCATCTTGAAGGCAAAATACGCACGCAAAAAATATGGCAGGTCGGCGCAGTCGGGCCGCACGATCAGCCCCTTCTGGTCTTCGCCGAGGCCCAGATGGTTAAACAAGAAGTTGCGCGATGGATCTCGCAGCACTTCATGCAGTGCCGGCCACGAGAGCTCAGCATCTAGTGGCGCGTCGAAGAGCTTCTCGATCCACGCAGAGTACAGATCTTCCGTCGCTCGATCCCAAGTACCGCGCAATGGCCAAACGCTTCCTCGAATCTGAGTGAGCCGCGGCGGCCTGGCTTGGCGAACGGAAATTTTGCGGGTGATCGTGCTGCATTCAGCTGGCTTGTCGGCGCGCGTAAACTGCGCCTGCCACGTCCCCACGGCCGGTGATTCAAGCTCTGCAAACCAGAAGTAGGGTGGCCCGCCGTGCCGTTCTTGTGATTTCGCCGCGACCTGCCCGTTCGGTGCAATCAGTGAGAACTCACCCTCCAGCAGTTTCTCGGTGGCGAACATGACTCGCAGAGGGGCCCCTTTCCAGGGCACGATTGGCGAAGTCAAAACCGCAAGCTCGGTCACCTCTTCGCAGTTGTCGGAAACTTGGGCCTGTGAGTCCAGCGATGCGAAAACAGGGACGAAAGACACCCCTGTGACCAGTAACAAGGCTGTCACAGCAGAACGCAGTTGTCGTGCGAGAAACAATTGAGCCCCCGTCCCTCGGCCAGCATTTTTATTGCTAAATCATGGCAAAATCATCGCTGTTGCATTTATTAATAGCGGCCTAATGGCCGGGGATAAAAGCCGATCAAAGATCAGACAAAAAGGTGGCTTATAAGTTATCGTGACCCATAGCGGTGGGCACGAGGGATGTACCGGGGGTATCTTTTCGCGGTCCTGCTATTCGCTTGCCAGGCATCTGCTTGGGCAGGCTCGCCACACGACACCGTTGAGACTGCAGGCTCGCCTGGCGAACGCGCCGTTCGGACGGATCCAGTTGTCGAGCTCATCCGCTCGAAGCTGGTGGAACCCAGCCTCCGGAGCACTGCCAATCCGGCAGATGTCGCTGCCCTTCAAGCTTTCTATTCGAGCAGGGCTGCGCCTCTGTGGATCACCGACATGGGCCTCTCCGCCAGGGCACAAAGTGCCCTGTTCGAGATTGAGAGGGCCAATGACTGGGGCCTTGATGCCGCCGCCTTCGAGCTTCCGCCTTGGGGCGCGCTCCCGGCGAGCCTGGATGAAGAAGCGGTCGCAGAAATCAAACCTGATCTCGCAATATTGAAATATGCCCGCTTTGCTCGCGGAGGACGGCTGAACCCGAGCGAGCTTAGCGGCTTATTCGATCAGACACCTCCTTTGCGCGATCCGAGGGCCGTATTGATGGAGATCGCCTCTGCGAAGGCGCCTGATGCGTATCTTCAGTCTCTACATCCTAAGCACGATCAGTTCGTCCGCCTCCGACACGCGCTCCTGAAGATGCGCGACGAAGCTGGAGCCAAATCAACAGACATCAATCGCCTCATTATCAACATGGAGCGCTGGCGGTGGATGCCTGAAGAGCTGGGTCCTCTCTATGTGTGGAGTAACACGCCCGAATTCATGCTTTACGTGGTCAAAGATGGGAAAACCATCTTTGCGGACAAGACCCAAGTCGGTACTGCTGATGATCCAACGCCCGTCTTCTCAGCCGACATGACTACCATTGTTTTCAACCCGGAGTGGATCGCACCCAGCTCGGTGCTGCTAAAGTCCCTGCTGCCGCGATTGCGTAAACAAAACTACTCGATCCTGACTAAGTACGCGTTCTCGGTGAGCTATCAGGGCAATCCGGTAAATCCCACCAAGGTCGATTGGACCCGCGTCAATATTCGCGACTTCATCTTCACCCAGAAACCTGGGCCAAAGAGCAATCTCGGCAAGGTGAAGTTCCTTTTGCCGAACCGGCATGATGTGCTGTTGCACGATACCTTTGCCGCCCGCCGCAAGGTGTTCCAACAATCAACGCGCGCGATCGGCTATGGCTGTGTGCGCATGGAAAACCCACAGCATTTCGCCGAAGTACTCCTGTCCGAAGATAAGGGCTGGTCAGCCACCGAGGTCAGTGAGCTTTGGGAGCACAGCGTCAACAGCCCGGTGTCGTTGGACCGTAAAATTCCCGTTCATCTAACGTATTTCACGGCCGTGGTGGATGACACGGGAAAGGTCATCAGTTTTGCCGACCTTTATGGGCTCGACAAGAAACTTGCAACGGCGGTGTTCAGCAACACAACGGCTCCTGCTCAATCTGCTCCCACAATGAAGAAACAGCCACAAGAGGCATCCACATTGCCAGCCGCTAATCCTGCCAAGGGAGAGATAGTGACAGCTACCTGGTACGGTAACGAATTTCGAGGAAGTCGGACGGCTTCGGGGGAAATCTTCAACCCCGACGGGCTCACCGCCGCGCATAAATCTTTACCCTTCGGCACATGTCTTGAAGTTGGCAATCCGCGAACTCGAAAAAGCGTCATCGTGCGAGTGAATGATCGTGGACCTTTCACTGAAGGCATAACCCTAGATCTTGCTGCCGGATCTGCTCGCGCCATCGGCATGCGCTCCACACAAAAGGTATCGATGAAGCGCTGCTAGATCGGTCACAGCCCGCGAATAGCGCGGATATTCCATTGACACACGCTCATGCCGCGTGACCATAAACGGCCCACTAGGCAACTCAACCCACGGTCCGCTTTACCCAGGTCGTGCTATCCGGTGACGCTCCCGGCGGTGAAGCCAAGGTGGCGAGTAGGTCGAAAAACGGACCTCGTTACAGTCAGAACACTCGCCGTTCCTTCAAACCGCGATTCGACTATTACGCAGAGTCATTCCCAAAGCCGGAAAGGCGCCGCGGGTTTTTCCGGCGCCTGTTTGGTGGTCCGTGATTCGGCGCTTGTGCGTGTGGCTCTCAGGTAGAGCTGAGCTGAGCGCCTGTGGCTAATGACATTCGCGAAAGGTGCTGCTAAATGGTCACCGTCTCGCCGAAACGAGCCTCATGAACGCCGACTAATGAACTAAATCGCACCCTATCGAGCTCGGAGCCAACCACCAATTGGAGCCGGGCTCATGCGCTTCGTTGCATTCATTCTCATCATCTTCTCCACGCCTGTATTGGCGGGTCAAACGGTGGCCACTTGGTACGGACAGGAGCATGCCGGCAAGCGCACTGCATCAGGTGAAACATTTAATCCGAACGGTTTGACCGCCGCTCACCGATCACTCCCATTCGGCACTTGCTTACGCGTGAGCAATCCGAAGACGGGTCGCAGTGTTTCCGTCCGTGTCAACGACCGTGGTCCGTTCACAACGGGAGTTTCGCTAGACCTTTCGCATGGTGCCGCTCGGGCGATTGGCATGCGGGCAACGCAGAGTGTGGCGGCCGACAGGTGCTAAAAACGCGCCCGAAGCCCTTATGGTCAAAAGCGCAGTCGTCACGCAGCAGTGACTCAGCCCGATGGTCGGGAAGGCTGGCGCTGAGCCAAGCCGACCGCTGCTGAGTCAGTCTGTGTTGCACGCTCAACACGGGGATCATTACTACCCGGAGGCATCATGCGCAGTATTGGTTTCGGCCTGGGTGAGCGCCCCTCTTTGGATGACTTGCCGCGATCGAATGTCCGATCATCCGTCCAGCTTGCAACAAAAGCAACAAGCGTATTGACCGCTTCCCACATAAACTGAAGTTGAGTGGGTCGCTTAAGAGGATAGCTCGTCGGCTCTTGGTTGCGGCTTCGGCCGAGCAACTGTTCATATGATCTGAATGGCCATTGCCGCTCCGCATCTTCCCAAGTTACGTGAAAACGACGCGCAACATCGTCAAACGCGGCCAAGAAAGATCGAAACCGTACCCAGCGGTGATTGTCCCATGTTAGCTTTATCTTCTTCCCATTTTGTGGATCGAGCTTCGGTTCGAAGGCAAAGCGCGCTGCAAGCAGCTCTGCCGCCCGTTCGCCACGCTCAGCGATTTGCGCGATAATGCTTGCCAGCATCCGGAGATTAAGACCGCCTTCATCTGGGGCGAGTGCGACATGAACGACACGATCGCGATAGCCTGGCATGGCCATAAGCTCGGTGTCGTTCCAATTACGGGCGGTATCGAACAACGCACTGAAAAACCCAACAATGGTGGTGAACTCACTGAAACGCGCTACAGAGCCGATACCCGAGGTATTGGTGCTCGGCATGTAAATGTTCTTCCATCGGTCTTGGCGGCTTTCCCCGAGAGGTTCGCCTCCCGGCCGGAGGCCCCTCACTGAATTTTTTTCTTCGGCCGTGTCGCCGATGGCCACGTTTTCCGGGACCAGATTGATGCCGAACGTGGGGCGCGAGGGCAGCGGCGCATCGAAGAAGTGGATTGGAAAATTGCTGGTAAGCCTACCGTCTGAAAACCAACAGCGCTCAAGTTCGAACTTACCTTGTTCGTTGCGTCGGGTGACGTTGGCCGCGTAAAGCGGGACGGCGCTCAGCAGGATGGGAAAGCTCAGACTCATGCGCGCACCGAGCAAAATAGGAAGGTCAGGAGCTGCTGGAAGCGGATAGAAGTCGTTCGGCACTTCGATGGTGTCTTCGTGACGAAGGGGCGCTGAATGGCTCATGATCCAATTCACCACGGATTGGGGAAATAGCTCGTCGAACTCAGTCTTCCTGAAGAACAGCTGCCCCCAGCTGCCTTCGAGAAACGGAAAGCGATGCGATATCCCGCGCGTGATGTTTGTCGTCATCAGCACGAGCTCGATTCGCGCTCCTTCTCGATGTTGCCGCCATTGTTCCAGAGATGGCCAAAGGTTACTGGCTCATTAAGCGGGCGGTTTGCCAGGTTCTGAAATAATTCGTGCAGCCAATCGGTGAGAGGTAAAACGCCGGCTTTGTCCTGCTCAAAGTCATTTGAGCCTGAGCACATGCCGTAGCCATTCTTCGGCAGGCGCCAAAAGACTTCCCACAACGCTCCGTTTGAGGAGGCCAACACTACAAAAACTAGAGCGGGGACGAGACCAAGAACGACCAACAACCAGAATGCTGCTCCCGCGATGGCGGACGTGAGCGCGAAGCCAAGCAGTGGAAAAAGGGCAATGGCGGCTCCGAGAATCGCGATCGGCAAATAGCTGAAGCAGAGCAAAGTGACGATGCGCCCGACTTTCAAAATTTTATTCTCGTGTCTCAGACCAGCCATAAGCACTCGAAACAGTCAACGCGTGCCCGGCTGCGGCTGAAACAGCCTTTCGAGAACAGTCTTGCCGTCCCTTGTTTCAGAGAGCTCCTCCGGCAGCCGCTTCAAACGCGTTTGGAAGTGGTCTGGCCCGGTTTTGCTGCCTAATGCTGTGGCCGACGTACCAGTGGCAGCTATCGCCCCCACTGAAGTACCGCCGATTGACCGGAAGTCGTAGATCTCGGCTAGTTTAGCAATAGCACGAGGGTACACGAGACCACTGGCGATGCCGCCGCGCATGACGAGGTCGCACTGTAGCTTTATGGCTGTGATTTCGGGCATATCAAGCTCCTCCTATCCCTCGGACAACATGTGGGTTGCTCGGTCGACATTTTGTTGCTCTGGAAATTTAGAGCCTCAACGCATGGCAACTCCGGAAGTTGACAACTTGAGCGGCTAAGCAGACCAAACAAGGAATCCGAAGTCTGGATGGAAACGGGGGGAAGTTCCGATGTTACCAGGCCAAGTGTTTGCCGCGCCTCCGGGATTGCACGGGATTGATACCAACACAGTTTTGGACGACCGGCATTGCCGCGCTGCAAGGGCGCACGGATTCACTTTCTGCTTGAGATATGTATCCCGTGGCGAACGACAGCAGGCTAACGATCTTCATGAAGCCGAGGCCCGGACCATACTGAACGCGGGACTTGCTTTGATGCCCGTTCAACACGTCGCCCGTGCCGGCTGGTCGCCGACAAAGAACTTATGGAGCGCTTACGGGCGGAACGCCGCCTTGCATGTTCGTGAGATTGGGTTTCCACCGGGGTAAATGTTTGGCTCGATCTTGAATGGGTAAAGAGCTTATCATCCCATGCGGCGGTAATTGATTACTGTAACGGATGGATTGCGGAGGTCGAATCGGCTGGATTTGTGTGTTTACATCGGGGCCAGAGCCATTCTCACAAGTGGAGGAGATTTTCTGGCGTCTTCGGGCGAGGCATTTTTGGCGGTCAGGTAGCAGGATTCCGGACGTTCCCCATCGCGGTTATCAGCTGATTCAAAAGATCATAAGGAACGATGAAATTGATGGGGTCGAAATCGATCGTAATCTCACAGTGAACGACAACTTTGGACAGTCGGTGCTTTGGCTCGCATCAAAACAGTTCGATGCTGAGTTGCGAACCTCGTAAAAAGCCGGGTGCTGCAATACTTAGGATCGAGCCTCTATCGGCAAGTAGGTACGCTCCGTGGCACCGGTATAGAGCTGGCGCGGCCTGCCGATGCGCTGCGAAGGATCGTCAATCATCTCCTTCCAGTGCGCAATCCAACCTGCTGTGCGTGCGATCGCGTATAGTACAGTGAACATCTCGGTTGGGAAGCCGAGCGCCCTTAGTGTGATTGCAGAATAGAAATCAAGATTGGGAGAAAGGTTGTTCTCGATGAAGTATTGATCCGAGAGCGCGATGCGCTCGAGCTCAAGCGCCACCTTGAGGATCGGATCGTCGCGGTGGTCACGGCCCAGGGTATCAACTACCTCCTGAAAGGCCGCCTGCATGATCTTAGCTCTTGGGTCATAGTTCTTGTAAATGCGATATCCGAAACCCATGAGTCGGAACGGATCGTTCTGGTCCTTTACGCGCTTGATATATTCCGGGACGCGGTCGACCGAGCCGATCTCTTTCAATATGGTAATTACGGCCTCGTTCGCACCGCCGTGCACAGGTCCCCATAGAGAGGCAATGCCGGCTGAGATGCAGGCATAGGGGTTGGCTCCCGACGACCCGGCAAGGCGTACCGTTGCGGTCGAAGCGCTCTGCTCGTGGTCAGCATGCAGAATAAAGATCCGCCTCATGGCGCTGGCGAGCCGCGGATCGATCTCGTCTTCCTTGCCTGGCGTGGCAAAGCACATATGCAAGAAATTCGCCGAGTATTTCAGCTTGTTCCATGGATAAATGAACGGTTGGCCCCTCGAATATCTGTAGGCCATCGCCGCAATGGTTGGCATTTTCGCGATCATACGGATACTAGCCATCTCCCGCTGCGCCGGATCCTTGATGTCGATCGAGTCGTGATAGAACGCCGAGAGTGCACCGACCACACCGACCATGATTGCCATAGGATGCGCGTCGCGACGGAACCCGGAGTAGAACCGGATCATCTGCTCGTGCACCATAGTGTGCTTGACGATGCTGTTTTCAAAAGCCTCGTACTGTTGTGAGGTCGGCAGTTCGCCATAGATCAAGAGGTAACATGTCTCAAGAAAGGTGCTGTGCTCGGCGAGCTGTTCGATGGGATAGCCGCGATATAGGACGATTCCCTTGTCAAAGTCGATAAACGTGATCTTTGACTCGCAACTTGCCGTGGAGCCGAAGCTGGGGTCGTAGGTGAAGCGACCTGTGTCCTGATAAAGGGTGCTAATGTCGACCACATCCGGGCCTAGCGTGCCCTTACGCATCGGCAAGTCAAACTGTGCGCCAGTGAGGGAAACGGATGCCTGCGCAGTACCTCTATCGGGAACGCTCATTTATGAAGGACCTCTGCATCCTCAGCGGATCAGGTGGATCGAAAATCCAATTCCTTAGCTAGTTCACTTGCACTTGGCTTTGAACACTGTGTACTTGTCCACTCAGCCTGCCGAGCCAGAGTGCTTGTGCGGCTTGGCAGTGATCTCAATCTGGAACTTCGACTTCCAAGTCTCGTAAGGCATGCCGTAGATGATCTCTCTCGCCTGCTCCTTGCTAAGTGACAGGCCTTTAGCAGCGGCAGCATCTTGGTACCAATTGGCGAGGCAATTTCGACAAAAGCCGGCAAGTTCCATAAGCTCGATGTCCTGCAAGTCACTGCGCTTCCAAATGGTCGACGAGTCGGCGGAAGGCGGCGGCTTCTAGGTCCCTTTGCATCATCTCATCCATTGCTCGCCCTCAATCGAAATTCACGGTCTCCAACGATTGTACATTTTGCTAGCCCTTGTTAGCCGATGAGACCGTGTATTCTACTCCAATCCATCCACGAAAGAGGTGACAAGAGACCACAGGTAAAGCGCAGCTTTTTCACTTCGAGGTCGGCGTGTCCTTACCTTCGCCGGCTTCAGTACTGACGGAAGCTCTGAGCAACTGAAAGAAAGGCCCGAAACGAGACCCGGAACTAAGTTCGGCAGAGAGAAAGCTATGCCAAGCACTTTGATCACTGGTGCCAATCGCGGGCTAGGGCTCGAGTTCGGCAGACAATATTTGGCTGATGGGTGGCAGGTTTACGCAGCATGTCGTAATCCACATTCGGCTTCGGAGTTGCGCCGATTGGCGGGTGCGAGCGATGACAAGCTGCAAATCCTGGCCCTGTATGTCACTGACCCGATGAGTGTTCAGGCGGCTGCCGCAGAGATCAACGGGCAAGCCATTGACCTTCTCCTCAACAATGACCTTCTCCTCAACAATGCTGGCATCGGCGGACCTAGAGGCCAGACCATCGGGAACATCGATTACGAGGCGTGGGCGAAGGTGCTTGACGTCAACACCATGGGTCCCCTGCGCGTTTCTGAGGCTTTCGTTGACCAGGTGGCTCGAAGTGAACGTAAACTAATCGTCACCCTTACGAGCGGGATGGGATCGATAGCCGACAACACTTTAGGAGGCTCGATCGCCTATCGCAGCTCAAAAGCCGCGGTGAACATGGTGATGCGCAGTCTGGCGATCGATCTTGCTCCACTCGGCATCACTTGCGTGGTTATCAATCCCGGCTGGTTATTGACTGACATGGGTGGCCCGCACGCCAGCTTAACCACGGCCGAGAGCGTAACGATGCTAAGGCGCTTGATCGAGGGGTTATGGCCAGCGCAGTCCGGCAAGTTCTTCAATTACGATGGCAGCGAATACGCTTGGTAAGGCCGACCTCTGGAGCTCGGCTCGCTGCGAGATCGCGTCGCAGCGTCTGTCGCTTTGCGGTCATCCTCCTCAGTTAAACGCGCGATGAACGTAAACACGAATCACCAAAGGTAGGCATGTCTTCTTACAAATCGCCACGGAATGAACTAGACCCACTCGATAGCGAGATTTTGGAGAGAGCATTCGATGCGGCGTTGGAAGCAATCAAGAAAAGCGGTCAACGC
>Ga0207683_10004361_pt1 | contig 12222 bp, 10 predicted proteins | sample KBSM73metaG_FD_184333 | JGI IMG/M metagenome (GOLD analysis project Ga0207683, IMG submission 184333) | Miscanthus rhizosphere microbial communities from Kellogg Biological Station, Michigan, USA - KBS M7-3 metaG (SPAdes) (version 2) | ecosystem: Host-associated > Plants > Roots > Rhizosphere >...
TATTTACATCAGAAAAATGATAAGATGAGCCATATACTTTCAGGCCTTCGACCTTTATCTGCATTTCGATAAAATAAACAGGAAAGCATCCGCCGGGGCCCTGGGTAAGTTTTCCACGCCAGGTCCCTCCTAAATTTTGAGCATGTATGGTGGTGGTGAGACACAAAAGAAATATTACGGCGACTGATCGGGACATGGAATTGAAGATAATGAGAAAGGTGTTAGCAGTGATAAAAAATACTTGAGCGGTTTTATGATGATGGCTTTTCGTATTTGAATCTCACCATTGCATTTTTTTGTTCTGTAGATGTGATCTGCACCTGGTAGCGTTTATCACCGGCAGTGATCACCATCAAAGAAGTATTTGGCGGAATACGCCCAAGGTTTTCTGCTACCATGATCACTTCATGCTCCGTATCACTGGCATCAAAGTCCAGGGTTAAAACGATCGGTGACGTACTTAATCGTTTATGCGAAAGTTTTAATTGTTTATCGACAAAAACAGAAATGGAATCACCGTCAATTTCGCCATTGTCATACAGTTTAATAGTTACCTGTTCTGTATTTACAGTGATGGTTTGGGCCAGGGCGTTCTCTCTTGTCTTCAAAACTTCAGAGGTAATTGTCTTTTTTGCAGCAACCGGATTTTTTATATCAAGCTGGGTAATTTTTTTTGTAGAATCAGTATTGAGATTTACAATGACCGGCTTCGTTTTAACTGTGCTGGTGTTCTTTTTAACAGGCGTTGTCGTTTTTTTAACTGTCGAAGTTTTTGTCCTGGTCGTTGAATTCGTTTTTGGGGTTTTCTTGGCAACAACAGGAGGGGGGCTTGTCGTGACTTTAGCAGCGGTATCTGTTTTTACTGCGGGTTTATCTTTTGCCACAGGTTTATCGCGTAAAAATGGTTCCACATAAAAATCGGAGTTTTGAACTCTGCGCAAATAAACCCTGCCACCTCCGCAGCCACCCCACTCACCATTATTTTTGGGATCTTTCCTGTCTTCACTCCTTCCTACAAATGTTCCTTCCAAAAATTCCTCTTTCCCTGACTTGTCGTAAGTAAAAATATATTTCATCAGACAGGTGCCGCTACCCCCCAAATTCTTTACCTCAATCGTCCGTAACTCCTGTATCTGGAATTTTTTTTCCGATCTGTCCATACTTCCCGTCATTGTCGCCTTGCCAAAGAAGCGAACATCGAGATAAGAATAAGAAACGCCGGTTACAGAAGAAGGATTATCCTGTTTTATTTGGAATTCGAGTTTGTATTGCTCTCCAATATCAGTAATAAAATAGCCTTTCCAGATACCGGTAAGGTCCTGCGCAAAAGAAAAATTGCAAACCAAAAACAAGGTAGAAATCGATAGCAACGGCCTTAAAAGAAATCTTTCCATTACGCTGTAAAACTAACGAATAACTTCGTAAGGCAAGGCATGGTTCTGCACCAATAGTTTGTTAATTTTGCCGCTCTTAAAAAACAAGTTACCAGTTGCCTGTTACTGGTTACCTGTTTATAAAACTTGAATAATTATTTAAAGAAAAAGTTTCAGTTGACACTGGCAACCTGGAACTGGTAACCGGTAACCAGCAATAACATGATCAACATTACGTTTCCCGATGGCGCTGTTCGGCAATATGAAAATGGAACGACAGCATTTGATATCGCAAGATCAATCTCGGAAGGCCTGGCAAGAAAGATTCTTGCAGCCAGTATAAACGGGCAGGTGAGGGATGCTACAAGACCCATCAATGAGGACGCATCAATAAAATTATTGACATGGAATGATGCAGAGGGTAAAAGCACATTTTGGCATTCGTCTGCGCATTTAATGGCGGAGGCCGTTGAATCTTTATTTCCTGGTGTAAAATTTTGGGTGGGCCCCCCGGTCGAAAATGGTTTTTATTATGACATGGATCTTGGTGACCGAAAAATGACCGAAGAAGACCTGGGGAAACTTGAAAAAAAGATGAATGAATTGGCAAAGCAAAATAATATTTATACCCGAAAGGAAATTTCAAAGAAGGATGCTGTAAAATATTTTTCAGATAAAGGCGACGAATATAAATTGGACTTGTTGCAAAATCTGAATGATGGAGAAATAACTTTTTATTCGCAGGGAAACTTCACTGATCTCTGTCGTGGTCCACACATTCCCAATACAGGATTTATTAAAGCGATCAAGCTTACAAACATTGCAGGCGCATATTGGAAAGGCGATGAAAAAAATAAAATGCTGACCAGGGTATATGGTGTCACCTTCCCTTCCCAAAAAGAGCTGGATGAATATCTCCAGATGCTTGAAGAAGCAAAGAAAAGAGACCATCGCAAGTTGGGAAAGGAGCTTGGCATCTATACCATGGACGATGATGTCGGACCTGGCCTGATCATGTGGATGCCCAATGGTACCGTTATCATTGAAGAACTGGAAAAACTGGCAAAGGAAACGGAACTTGACGCGGGGTATAAAAGAGTGGTTACTCCCCACATTGCAAAAGAGAGCATGTATCTTACCAGCGGGCATTTGCCTTATTATGCTGATAGCATGTATCCACCCATGGAGATGGAAGGCGAGAAGTATTACCTGAAATCAATGAACTGTCCGCATCATCATAAGATTTTTGCGGCTGAACCTAAAAGCTATCGTGACCTTCCTTATCGTCTTGCTGAATATGGAACAGTTTACCGGTATGAACAAAGTGGTGAATTGTTTGGTCTGATGCGAGTACGGTGCCTTCACATGAATGATGCTCATATTTATTGTACTAAAGAACAATTCAATGATGAGTTCAGAGCCGTGAATGATATGTACCTGAAATATTTTAAAATTTTCGGGATCGATAAATATGTGATGCGCCTTTCGTTGCATTCGCCCGAAAAATTGGGAGTGAAATATGTAAATCACCCGGAGCTATGGAATGAAACGGAAGCAATGGTAAGAAATGTATTGATCGAATCAAATATTCCTTACGTAGAGGTCCAGGATGAAGCTGCGTTTTATGGTCCCAAAATAGATGTACAAATATTCAGCGTGATCGGAAGAGAATTTACACTCGCCACAAACCAGGTGGATTTTTCACAGAGCAGAAGCTTCAAATTACAATACACCACTCACGATAACAAAACGGATACTCCGCTAATCATTCACCGGGCCCCGCTGGGAACACATGAACGATTCATCGGGTTCATATTGGAGCATTATGGAGGGAAATTACCGGTCTGGCTATCACCGGTACAGGTGAAAATCCTGCCGATCAGCGACAAATTTTTAGAATATGCTAAAACTATCTTACATAAGTTGAAAAAAGCGGATATTCGTGCAGAGATAGATGACAGGAATGAAAAGATAGGGAAGAAGATACGCGATACTGAGTTGATGAAGGTCCCTTATATGTTGGTGATCGGTGAAAAAGAAATGAATGAAGGAAAGGCAGCGGTTCGCAGACAGGGAAAGGGGGATTTGGGTGCGAAACTTGTGGAAGAGTTTATTACGGAAATAGGCGGGGAAATTAAAGAGAGAGTAGGAGAATAGAAGAATGAGTAATAAATAATGAGTGATGAATGAAGAGCACTCATTACTGATCACTCATCATTCATTTATCAAATGGAGTTGCCAAAGTGAAAATAAAATTCCTTTGCCTCAAAGGAAGATGAAAAACAAAATAAGAATTGCTCAGAGAGGCAGAGCATAACATAAAAAATTTAAATGGCAGTACCGAACAAAAGTTTTCAACCAAAACCAGGTGGATTTAAAAAACCGAATACAGGTGGGGGTGGGTTTAACAAAGGTGGTTTTAACAGGGGACGATTCGCTCCCCGCAAAGAAGCAGAACATCGAATTAATCATTTTATCAGGGCACCGCAGGTGCGGTTAGTGGGAGACAATGTAACAGTTGGAGTTTATCCAACGAACGAAGCTCTTAAAATGGCGCAAGCACAGTCACTTGATCTCGTTGAAATTTCTCCAAACGCTGATCCGCCGGTTTGTAAGATCATTGATTATAATAAGTTTCTTTACGATAAAAAGAAGAAGGAAAAAGAGATGAAGGCAAATGCCAAAGTCTCTGAAGTAAAGGAAATTCGTTTTACTCCCAATACGGATGAACACGATTTTAATTTCAAGGCAAAGCATGCAGAGAATTTTTTGAAGGATGGCAATAAAGTGAAAGCGTATGTCCAATTCAAAGGCCGGGCAATACAATTCCAGGACAGGGGACAATTACTATTGTTGAAATTTGCGGAACGATTAACGGATATAGGAGTTTTAGAAAGCATGCCGAAAATGGAAGGCCGCAGAATGCTGGCTATGTTTGCACCAAAAGGCAAAAAGAAAGCAGACAAAGCAGACAAGAAAGAGAGCAGCGAATAGACAGATTAAATAATAAAATTATCAAACCGTCTTTTTTCTATAAGGCGGTTTTTTATTGTAGATCAAAATGAAAACTATTTCTTCTTCATATATTCTAACCGTTCTTATAAAAATTTTCGCTGCAATGATGAAATAAATTTTCCTTTAGTATATTGCTCCCGTCATTTAAAACAAGCAAGTCAATATGAGAAAGTCACTGTTTTATTCCACCCTACAGGTCGTTGCATTATTGATCACCTGCACATTGTTTGCCCAACCGCGTCCGGACACTACACATCCTGCTCCTTCACGCACGGGTCCAAAACCCTACAAAGATGTTATCACGGATAAGGCAAAAACCGATGAAGGTTTGTTCAAGGTGCACAAGATCGATGACAAATATTTTTTTGAAATTCCTGACTCATTACTGAATCGTGAAATACTTGTAGTTAATCGCATTTCAAAAGCTGCTGCGGGTATGCGCAGTGGTTTTTTTGGTTACGCCGGCGACCAGATAGGACAGAATGTTGTGAAATTTGAAAAAGGGCCCAATAACAAAATTTTTCTTCGCACCATTTCCTACGCAGAGTATGCAAAGGATTCTACATCGCCGATGTTTTGGGCCGTTACCAATTCAAATATTCAGCCCATTGCCGCTGCTTTCGATGTCAAAGCTTATGGAAAAGATTCATCGGGAAGCTCGTCTTCAGCCAGTAGTGTAATTGAAGTAACCGACTATGTAAATAGCGACAATGATGTTTTATTCTTCAACAGCAATTTAAAATCGGCTGTTCGCATTGGTGGTTTACAGCCTGACAAATCATATATAGTAGGCATCAAGTCGTTTCCCATTAACGTTGAAATTACAACCGTAAAAACTTACGCACGAACGCCGGTCGCACCGGGCGGTTTTGCTGGTGGAGGAACTCCTTCGGGAGGTAATCTCACCGTTGAATTAAACAGCTCAATGGTATTATTACCCAAAGTGCCTATGCAAGCAAGGTACTTTGATGCAAGGATAGGTTACTTCACAGTAGGGTATACTGATTTCGACGCAAATCCACAGGGAGTTGAATCCGTTCAATTGATCAAACGCTGGAGATTGGAGCCGAAAGATGAGGACATGGAGAAATATAAACGTGGTGAACTGGTAGAACCAAAAAAACAAATCATATTTTATATTGATCCGGCCACTCCCAAAAAATGGGTCCCTTATTTAATTGAAGGTGTCAACGACTGGAACGTCGCATTTGAAAAAGCCGGTTTCAAAAATGCAATTGTTGCAAAAGCCGCTCCGACGAACAAAGAAGATCCTGAATGTAGTCTTGAGGATGCACGTTATTCAGCGATTGTTTATAAACCTTCTGATGTTGCCAATGCAAGCGGTCCAAGTATTTCTGATCCACGGAGTGGTGAGATCATGGAAAGCCATATCAACTGGTATCATAATGTGATGGAGCTTCTTCAAAACTGGTATATGATACAAGCGTCACCCAGTGATACAGCCGCAAGAAAAATGGTTTTCAGTGATGAACTTATGGGTCAGCTGATCCGCTTTGTCTCGTCGCATGAAGTGGGTCATACATTGGGACTTCGCCACAACTTTGGTTCATCATCCACTGTACCAGTTGAGAATTTACGTAACAAAGCGTGGGTTGATGCCAATGGCCACACACCTTCGATCATGGATTATGCCCGGTTCAATTATGTAGCACAACCTGAAGATCATATTGATGAAAACGGTTTGTTTCCCCGTATCGGCGATTATGACAGATGGGCCATTCAATGGGGTTATAAACGCTTTTATCAATTTAAAGATAGCGATGGTGAAAAAGCGTTTGTAAATAAATGGGTGATCGATAGTTTAAATAACCCAAGACTTTTCTGGGGTGATGGAGAATCCAACCAGGATGATCCACGTTCTCAAACCGAGGATCTTGGTGATGACGCGATGAAGGCAAGTGCATATGGGATAAAAAATCTTCAGTACATGATGCCTAAGCTGCTGGAGTGGACAAAGGAAGATAACAGGGATTATACCAGCCTTTCTGACATTTATGCGCAGATAACAGGACAGTTTAACCGTTACATGGGCCATGTATCAAGAAATGTCGGGGGTATTTGTTTAACACCCAAAACTGTTGAACAATCGGGAGCAGTATATGAGTATGTCCAAAAAACAAAACAGAAAGGAGCCGTTGATTTTCTCAACAAGCAATTATTCACTACTCCCATTTGGTTAGCCGATAATAAAGTTTATGATCGTATCGGCGGCACACCCCTGGTAACCATCGGGAATATACAGGACAATGCATTGAATCGGTTATTCAGCACGAGTACAATGAATAAACTGATACAGTTTGAAGCAGAAGAGGGTAGCAAGGCATATTCGGTGACAGAAATGTTTTCCGACGTCAAAAAAGGAATATGGAGTGAACTGGCCACAAAAAAGAAAATAGATGTGTACAGGAGAAATTTGCAGAAATCTTATATAAATATTCTCAGCAACATTATTGCACCTCCGAAAACCTCTGAAACAACAATTGTAATAAACTTTGGAGGCACATCGCGGCCACAGCTAAATGTAGATAAATCAGATATAAAAAGTATAGTACGGGCACACCTTATAACATTACGAACAGAGATCAAAGCTGCAATACCGACTATGCCTGACGAAATGAGCAGGTATCATTTACAGGATGTAGTAACAAGGATTGATGACGCACTGAATCCGAAAGATTAAAATAATAACATAATTGGAATATAAGGCGACAATTAATGTTGTCGCTTTTTTATTGTTCTTTCAACTGACGCTTCGAGTTTTCTTGCATGTCCTATTTCTGCCTTGTCAAGTGAATGCGAAGTATGAATATCGTTTTCTTTTTTAGCCAATGCAGAAAGCCTGGTGTAGAACTTTTTCAACACCTCCAGTTCATCCGTTGTCAGATCTTCAGCGCTTACGAGGCGGTTACTGGCAGCTTCGCTGCTTGCGATCAGCTCATTCAATTTTATTTGCAAGGCAATGGTGTCCTTATTTTGTGTTTGCTGAATGATAAATACCATCAAAAAAGTAATAATGGTAGTGCCTGTGTTTATAACGAGTTGCCAGGTGTCTGAAAAATGAAAAATGGGGCCGGTTATGCCCCAAACAATGATAAGAAGGCACGCGATAATGAATGCTGCGGGTTTGCCTGAGGCTTTTGTGACTTTTGTAGCCATTTGGTCAAAAAACACGGCAAACCTTTTTGATTTTTTACTTTTCGATTTCATATTCATGATTTTCGCAAATACAAGTAGAAAAACTCAGGCCAATTAAGTTTTAGGCGCTGAAAATCAACCAAGATCAAAACACAAAAATTTGGTCATTTACCCTTATTTTTGCGGCTCAAATTTTAATATAGTGCCAACCCAAGTTTCGACAGAAGCCCAGGTGAAATTTTCGAAAGAGACTTATTTGTACTGGTACGAACTGATGCAACTCATTCGCCAGTTTGAAACTACAGCTGAGGAGAAATATAAGATGGAAGGAAAGATCCGCGGATTTTTCCATGCCTATGTGGGGCAGGAAGCCATCGCTGCCGGATGCATGACTGCAACAAGACCAGAAGATCTTTTTATTACCGCCTATCGTGACCACGGTCTTGCCCTTGCAAAGGGTGTGTCTGTTAATTCTTGTATGGCCGAGCTGTATGGCAAGGCAACCGGAAACGCAAAGGGAAAGGGCGGAAGCATGCACTTCTTCGGCAAATCGGTGAATTTTTATGGAGGCCACGGGATCGTTGGCGCGCAAATAGGTGTAGGTGCGGGTCTTGCATTTGCCGAACAATATCGTGACACCGATAATGTGGTGCTTTGTTTTTTTGGGGATGGTGCAGCCAGGCAAGGCATCCTTCATGAGACATTTAATCTTGCCATGCTCTGGAAGCTGCCTGTAATTTTTGTTTGTGAAAATAATAATTACGCCATGGGCACATCGGTTGAGCGTACTTCGAATGTGATCGATATTTATAAATTGGCAGACGCTTACGAAATGCCCGGCGATGCTGTTGATGGCATGAGTGCAGAGACCGTTCATGATGCTGTGGCAAGGGCAGTCAAAAGAGCAAGGGAAAAGGGCGGGCCCACTCTCCTGGAAATGAAAACCTATCGCTACAAAGGCCATTCTATCAGTGATCCCGGTAAATACCGGACAAAAGAAGAGTTGGAAGAATACAGGGGTAAAGACCCCATCCAACAACTTTTGAAAACGATCTATGATAAAAAAATTGCTTCGGAAGAACAGGTAAAAAATATTGATTCAAGAGTAGAAAAAGCTGTTGCCGAATCAGTAAAATTCGCCGAAGAAAGTCCCTTCCCTGATGACAGTGAGGTGCTGAAAGATGTTTATGTAGACCCCAATTATCCATTTATTGTTGACTAATCTTAAAAAATCTAAAGAGAATTTTAATTATGGCCGTTAAGAAACAGGATGTGCATGATCCTAACCAATTGGTAGTAGAAAGAGCGAAAGATTTCTGGACAAGATATAATAGGCCTTTGATGATCGTCTGCGCTATTATTATTTTGGTAGCCGGGGGTTACCTGGGTTATAAAAAATTTTATAAGCAACCAAAAGAAGAAAAAGCTGCCGATGCTTTGTTTAAAGCTGAAGGTTATCATCGTAATGCTTTGACTTCTCCCAATCCCGATTCACTGATCAAACTGGCGCTAAATGGCGACGGAGCCAATGTGGGCTTTTTAAGAATAATCAGTAAATACAAAGGGACCGATGCTGCTAACCTCGCACAATTGTATACCGGAGAATCTTATTTGCTCTTAAATGACAACGCTAATGCCATTAAATATTTAAAAGACTTCAGCACAAGCTCTAAATTTTTCCAGGCAAGGGCTTATAAGTTACTTGCCGATGCGTATGCTGACCAGGGAAAACTTAAGGATGCCCTTGATTATTACAAAAAAGCGGCACATCATTTTAAAGAAGATGCAGAAAATTCTTCTGAAGCCTTGTTCCTGGCTGCTTATCTTGCACAAACAAAATTGAATAATAATAAAGAAGCGATCGAGCTTTTTAAAGAACTAAAAGAGGATTTTCCAAATACTCAGCGTGGATCAGAGGCAGATAAATATTTGGCGCGCCTGGGTGTTTATAGTGTTGAATAGGTTGAGTAAGGCGCAAGGGACAAGGCACAAGATTCAAGGGACAAGGCACAAGTTTAATCACCAGACTTATGTCACAAGAGTTAGAGGACCGGTTTCATGCTTATGGAAAAAGAGTTCGGGACTTTTGCCTTAAGTTGAAATGGGATATTATCAACATTGAATATATTCGACAACTTATCCGTTCAAGTGGCTCCATTGGTGCAAACTACATCGAAGCATCTGATGATCTCGGTAAGATGGATGAGAAGATGAAGATTAAAATTGCAAGAAGGGAATCAAAAGAAACGATTCACTGGCTTGATTTAATATTGACTTATGGAAACAAGGACTTGGAAAAAGTGAGAATAGAATTAATAGATGAAGCCGTTCAAATTAGAAAAATACTTTCGGCGATTCTGAAAAAGCTTGGACCTTGATCCTCGTGCCTTGAACCTTCTACATTATGGCAGACGTTAATAAAAGTAATCTCAATAATCTTACAGGCATTCTTCCAAAGGATGCCTTTATTGTTTTGGTAAAAACGGAATGGAATGCCGCTATTGTTGATGAACTGGAAAGAGGATGTATCAACAAATTAAAGGACTCAGGAATAAAAAAGATTACAATGGTGACAGTTCCCGGCGCCGTTGAGATCCCTTTTGCTATAAAAAATTATTGGGAACATTCAAAGAGGAAGAAGAAAAAAAGACCAGACGCATTCATTGCAATGGGTTGCGTGATCCGTGGAGGAACTCCACATTTCGAATATGTTTGCCAGGCAGTAACTGAAGGAGTGGTACAATTGAATCTCTTGCTCCCCGTTCCCACTATTTTTGGAATACTAACAGTTGACAATGAAGAACAGGCAAAGGAAAGAATTGGCGGTATTCATGGGCATAAAGGAGAGGAGGCAGCGATAACTGCCATTAAAATGATTTCGGTAAATCAATCGTTTAAAAAATAATATTATTCCCTTTTGCGCCAACGCTGAAGCTTCAGCACAAGCGTTAGGGGATCGGGGCATGAATGTTCAGCTTTTCATACCGTGTTTTGTTGACCAGTTATATCCACAGACTGCATTCAACATGATCAAAGTGCTGGAGAAGACGGGTTGTATCGTTAGTTATAATCCCAATCAAACCTGTTGCGGGCAGCCTGCATTCAACGCCGGTTTTTGGGACCAGGCAAAAGATGTATGTACCAAGTTCATCAAAGATTTTGTTCCAAAGGATTCGTTTGGAGACGATGATTACATCGTTGCGCCCAGTGCAAGCTGTGTAGGGTTTGTCCGGAATTATTATTCAAAGCTCTTCGAGAACTCCTCGCATCATAATGAAGTAAAAGAACTTTCGAAACGAACTTATGAATTTTCAGAATTCATGGTGAAGGTCTTACAGGTGCATAATGTAGGAGCTAAATTACAAGGCAAAGCAACCTATCACGACAGCTGTGCAGGTTTACGCGAATGCAGAATAAAACAGGAACCGAGAAAACTTCTTGCCAATGTAAAAGGTCTGGAACTGGTTGAGTTAAATGATGTGGAAACCTGTTGTGGTTTCGGTGGAACATTTGCTGTAAAATTTGAAGCTATTTCGATCGCAATGGGAGAGCAGAAAGTTGAAAACGCCCTGGCCACAAATGCAGAATATCTTATTTCAACCGATCTTTCCTGTCTCATGCATTTGGAGGGTTACATAAAACACAAAGGTTATCCTCTAAAAACTTTACATATTGCCGATGTATTGGCGAGTGGGTGGTGAAGCCCATCCTACGTCGTGCCACCGTTTTAAACCGTAGCATGACTTAGAACCTGTACCCTCTAAGGAAATCTTCAATACCCATTCTTTTTTTTCCTTCAACCTGTATATCCTTAACGTGGATGTAACCGTCGCTGCAGGCGAATTTCAAATAAGTTTTTCTGTCTGTTTCCCATCTTCCGGGTCTTGAAGTGGGAGGAGCATGTTCCTTTTCACTTCGGAAAACTTTCAAAGTTTTATCACCGAAATCGGTAAATGCGGCAGGGTAGGGTGAAAGGCCGCGAATTAAATTGTAAATTTCGTCGACTGATCTTTGCCAGTCAATTTGACAAGTTTGAGTCGTGATCTTCGGAGCGTGTTTGAGCTGTGAGTGGTGCTGCGCCGTCGGCAAGCCTTTGGCGACCGATGGAGTGGTGAGTGGTGAATGAGTGTCTTCACTTGAAAATTGATCATTGAGCATTGATTGTTGAGTATTTTGCTGCGGCAACTCCTGCAAAGTTCCTTCAACAATTCCCTTAATTGTATCAACCAATAATCTTGCTCCGATCTCTTTCATTCTATCATGCAATTCACCCGCCGTTTCATTATCACCGATCTCAATTTTTTCCTGTAATAAAATATTTCCTGTATCAATTTCGTGCTGCAGTTTAAAAGTGGTCACCCCTGTTTCTTTTTCACCGTTAATGATGGCCCAGTTGATCGGAGCAGCTCCGCGATATTGTGGCAATAATGAGGCATGAAGATTAATTGTTCCTTTCGATGGCATATTCCAAACTACTTCAGGTAACATCCGGAAAGCAACTACCACTTGCAGATCCGCATCAAGGGATCTTAATTCAGAGAGAAATTGCTCGTTCTTTAATTTCTCAGGCTGAAGAATTTTTAATCCACTTTTAAGGGCGTATTTTTTTACCGCGCTTTCATTCATTTTCATCCCCCGTCCAGCCGGTTTATCAGGTGCGGTAACAACTCCAACAATA
>Ga0207683_10004362_pt1 | contig 12219 bp, 13 predicted proteins | sample KBSM73metaG_FD_184333 | JGI IMG/M metagenome (GOLD analysis project Ga0207683, IMG submission 184333) | Miscanthus rhizosphere microbial communities from Kellogg Biological Station, Michigan, USA - KBS M7-3 metaG (SPAdes) (version 2) | ecosystem: Host-associated > Plants > Roots > Rhizosphere >...
GAGGTGCAACTGGCCGACCTGCAAGACATGTTCCGCCGGGTCCACCGCATGACCGACAGCGAACAAGAACTCCTCGCCGGCGTCATCGACCTCTACCGCACCCGCAATGACACCAAGCTGACCATCGCCAGCGAGCGGTTGGCGGTTCTGGCGGCGATCACCCTTCCGGCGACTGCTATCTCGTCCGTCTACGGCATGAACGTCATAGTCAATCCGCATACCGAGCCGGTGCAGCTGACCGTAGTGTTGATCATCATGGCCGCGATCAGCGGTGTCCTGCTCCGCTGGACCAAGAAGCAGGGCTGGTGGTGATCTGCGTCGGTGTCCTGACGCTCTCTGAAGCAAATCCTGACTTGGCGGAGGGAGAGTCGTGACTGCATCGGACCCTACGGGGCAGGTCGGTCTTGGGCGCGGCACATTGGTCGCGGCCGGAGCGGCAATCGCGGTTGCCGCAGGCGTGGTTGGTGGCGTGATAGCTCACTTCGCCGACGGCGACTCTGGCTCCGCCTCGAAACTCACCGGATCGACCTGCCCGGCCACGACTGTCGCGAACGCGGTGCTTCCGTCCGTCGTCACGTTGTCGGTCCGCACGTCCACCTCGAGCAGCAATGGGACGGGCGAGATCATCCGCAACAATGGCTACATCCTGACCAACGATCACGTCATCTCGTCCGCGGTCCCAGGCGGGACGATCGACGCATTGTTCACCAGTGGGCAGACCGAGCGGGCCACAGTCGTAGGACGCGTCGTCACACTCGATCTGGCCGTCGTCAAGGTCGAAGCGTCGAAGCCGTTACCTACCATCGCGCTGGGACACTCCGATGCGGTAGTGGTGGGCCAGCCCGTCGTGGCGCTGGGCGCGCCCCTCGGCCTGTCCGGGACGGTGACCAGCGGAATCATCAGCGCGCTAGGTCGCGACGTACCATTGCCGGCTGCCGGTGGGAAGACGGCGCGGCTCCCTGGGGCGCTGCAAACGGACGCGTCGATCAATCCTGGTAACTCGGGCGGGCCATTGGTTGACTGCGGGGGACGGATGATCGGGGTCAACACCGCAATCGCCACCGTGCCGAACTCGGCTGGGCAGTCCGGAGGAGGCAGCGTCGGCATCGGCTTCGCCATCCCGGTAGATCTGGCTTCCGTCGTTGCCGACCAATTGATCAGCAACGGTCGGTTCAGCCCGCCCTATCTGGGAATGTCGACAGTGCCGATTCCGGCATCCGCCGCCCATCAATTCGGGGTTGACGCTGGGCTATACGTACAGGATGTAAGCGCGAACGGCCCTGCGGCCAAGGCCGGACTACACACCGGGGACGTGATTACCCATATCAATGGCAAGAAGATCTCAGGACCAGACGACCTGGTCATTGCCACGTTGCGGATGAGTCCGGGTGACAAGGTGAGCATCGACTACGTCCGCAGCGGCAAGTCCATGACGACAACACTCACTTTGGAAGCTCAGCCGTGACGCCGCTCTTGAACCCAAGGAGCTGACACCGGACTGTCGAACGACTCGCTCAGCCCGGCCGGTGACCGAACACCCCCAGCATGCATAGTGAGACGCACAGCCGATCCCGCCGGGCCGTGTTCTCGACGTTGATGACGAAACGTTCCGCCATGTCGTCATCGAGGTAGCCCAGCTCGACGAGCTGGTCGACAATCGTGCGGATCGGAAACAATCCAGGTGGCGCGATCTCGGTATCGGGATTCCACCGGGTCCAGACGTGCACCGCGCCGGTGACGTCGATCGCCTCCAGGCCGAGCTCCCGAGCGAGGTTGAGGATGCGACCGCCCAAGTCGAAGGCGGGGCCGCGCAACGCCAAGAATGCTCTGCTGACGGCATCCGCGGCGGCTCGGTCCGGCAGGTCGAACAGCAGACTCCGCCAGTCGGTCTCAATCACCGAGAGACGCCCTCCCGGTCGAAGTACGCGGAGCATCTCCGCCAAAGCTCGATCCGCGTTCGGCACCCACTGCAACGCCCGCTCGCACCGGCACGCGTCAACCGATCCGTCCGGCAGCGGGAGCGCCCCCGCGTCGCCGATCCGGAAGTCCACGGAAACGTCCGCTTCGGCTGCACGTTGTCGTCCGGCGCTGAGCATCGCTTCGCTGGCGTCGATGGCGATCACTGCGCCAGACGGGGCCACATCTGCGGCCAGCGCGATGGCGACGTCGCCAAACCCGCAGCCGACATCGAGCAGTCGTTCACCCGCCTGAAGCGCAAGATGCGTCCGCTCCCAGGCCCGCAGCTGACGAACGGCGGGCCATTCGGCGGTTGCCTCCATGCCCTTGATCAGGAGCGCCGTGTCTGGTTGAACGTCGACGCGTGAGTATCCGATTTCGGCATCCGGCCGCTCCGCTGGCCCGTTATTCGGCACGGCGTCACGCTACCCTCGTCGTGCGCCGAGATCATGACTTGGCCGACGGAGGACGGGAGACAGGAGACGGGAGGCGCGATGAGCGCAATGGCTCCAGACACGATAGGAGATCTCGGCTCCATACTCGGCGTCTGGGCTCACCCTGATGACGAGGCCTGGCTGTCGGCCGGATTAATGGCGCAAGCGGTCGATGCCGGGCGCCGCGTCGTATGCGTGACCGCTACTGCGGGCGAGGCGGGCTTTCCCGACGGCGACCCTCGACCGAAGGAAGAGCGCATGGCGATCCGGCGAGCCGAGATGGCCGCAAGCCTCGGAGAGGTGGGCGTCACTGAACATCATTGGCTGGGATACCGAGACGGTCACTGCGATGAGATCGCGGACGAGGAAGCGGTAGCGATCATCGCCCGGCTCATCGCTGATGTTCAGCCGGAAGTGCTGCTCACCTTCGGTCCAGACGGCGCGACCGGCCATGTCGACCACGTCGCGGTGTGCCGGTGGTCCACAATGGCGTGCGCCCGCGCAGCGACTGCGCCCCGGCTCTTGTACGCCACCAAAACGGCGGAGTGGAACCAGGAGTTCTTCCGCCGAATCGATCCGTCCCAAGTGATGATGGTCGAGGGCATGGCTCCGGAAGCGACACCTACAAGCGAACTGGCGATCTGGTTCAGCTGCGAAGACGACCTGCTCGACCGGAAAGTTCGATCGCTCCGTGCCCAGCAGAGCCAAATCGAGCCGATCGTGACCGGCTACGGCATCGATGCGTTCCGAATCCTGGTGCGCGAGGAGTTCTTCCGAGAGCGCCGCGCGTCCGATCCGGACGAGCCGGGTCGGCAGTCGGCCGAGGCTACTCGGTAACGCTTCGCCGCCAGCTCGGCCGGCCCATTCGGGCTACACAGGTGTCCGACACTCCCGCGGTTCGTGTTCTCGCTGAGCGGCCCGACATCCTGGTGGCATGGACCTTTACCTGATCCGCCACGGAGAGTCGGTGCCGAACGTCGAGCCAATCATCGGCGGCATGCGGGGCGACGCTGGACTCACCGAGCGGGGCCGTCGCCAGTCCCAGTTGCTCGAAGAGCGGCTACGCGCCGAGCGTCTGCCGGCCACCCAGCTTTATGCCAGCACGTTGCCGCGAGCCCGGGAGACCGTGCGCTACGTCTCCCGCGCGCTCGACATGCCGGTGCAGTTCGATGACGACCTACAGGAGCTACGCCCGGGCGAAGCCGACGGGCTCAGCATCGCGGAGTGGCGCGAAAGGTACGGATGGTTCGACCAACCAATGGGGGAGGCGGACCCGTTCCGCGCCTTCTCGCCAGGTGGGGAAAGTTGGGCCGGTTTTCTCGTTCGCGCCGGCGCTGCCCTGGCCCGGATCGTGTCCAACCACCCCGATGAGACGGTTGTTGCCGTATGTCATGGCGGCGTCTTGGAGGCGTCGTTCTACCTCGCTTTCGGTGTCAGTGGCACTGGCAACCGAATCACGTTCGCACCGCTCAATACCGGGGTCACTCACTGGCGCCATGAACGCCGGCCGGGCGGGGCCGGGCGGTGGACGCTCGTCACCTACAACGACGCGAGCCATCTGACGGGCACCTCGCTGCCGGCCGAGCCGATACACGATGCCGTCCCTACGCCGTCAGATGACGCCTGATCGCTGCTCGACTATTCAGGCGCGCTGTCGGCGAGCATCGCGGCGGCAGCCGCAACGAGATCGCCGTTGCCGTCGGCCAGGCGCCCGTCGGGCAGAACCGGCGTGTCCTCCAGACCGGTCCGAATGCCCTGTCCACGCGGGATGGCGCGCCGATTGACCGCCCAGGAGGCGATGCCGTCGCCACGGTGTACCTGCTCGAGCGCTGTCTCCGCCAGGCCGCGCGGACCGCCCGTATCGTGACCACGCAGGGTTCGGGCGCAAGCGTCTGCGCGCCGTTGTCGTCGAACGGGTGCACGTGCACCGATTGCGCGCCGGCATGCACCGCGGCCAGCGCCTCGGCCGCGATCTGCGCGCGGGTGTGCGGAGCGGCCGGATGCATGCGGTCACCGTTCAGGGCTGCTTGCAGGAACGGCCTTGACGATCGAGGTTGCGTCATTCGTTCCGCCCTCGTGCATCTCATCAGTGGCGGCGTCGTTGCAAGACGAACAAGCTGACCGCATAGGTGATGCCGCCGATGACGCAGAACTCGCCGTACACACCCGGATTGCCGGTACGGCCGATCGAGATCAGGGCGCCCAGCACCGCGGCGATACTCATCACGATCGCGGTAATGGCCGTAGCGTCCCGATCTAACCCGCGTTGACGCTCGTCGCCGCCACCGCGCACTAGTGCAGCAACGTCGTTCGATCGTCCGGCCCAGACGTAGGCTCCGCCGGCGAGCACGGCGTAGGCGACGATGGCGGCGATCGCCCACCCATGACTCCCGCCGACCCACGTCGCTATCGCCACGCCCACGCCGCCGAGCAAGAGAATTATCGCGCTAGCCGCGCGGAAGCCGTGACGCCTAGTCGGGGTGGTCATCGCATCTCCATCAGTAGTGATCAGGCGACAAAGATCTGTTCGACGGTCGAGCCGAAGTAGCGAGCAATCGCGATGGCGAGTGGCAAGGACGGCAGGTACCGCCCGTTCTCGATCGCGTTGATCGTCTGCCGAGACACTCCGAGCGCGTCCCCGAGCTGGCCCTGGGACAGGTCATGGGTAGCCCGTAGCTCCCGCACCCGGTTGTCCATGTGGAAAGTATGCTTTCCATAGGGAAAGTGTGTCAAGGACCCTTTACCTAGGTGGGCCAGCAAGGCAATCCTTAGGCGCGCTGCGGAAGGCATCCCTCGCCGATAGCCTCGGCGAGTGTGAGGGATCAAGAAAGCGCGCCCGATGCGATCGTGATAGGCGCGGGCCACAACGGTTTGGTCGCCGCAAACCTGTTGGCGGACGCTGGGTGGCATGTAGTCGTCTGTGAGGCGACACCGAATGTCGGGGGAGCCGTGCAGACGGCAGAAGTGACCGCGCCTGGTTTCCGCACCGATCTCTTCAGTGCCTTCTACCCACTGGGCATCGCATCTCCCGTGTTGGCCGGCCTGAACCTCGATCGGTATGGCCTGCGATGGACCCATGCTCGGGCCGTCCTGGCGCACGTGCTTCCTGACGATCGTTGCGCTGTCCTCCATCGGGACCGCCATCGCACCGCGGAGTCGCTGTCCGCTTTCGCGCCGGGCGACGGTGCCGCATGGCTGCGGCTCGTTACTGAGTGGGAGGCGATTTCGGGACCTGTGCTCGATGCGCTGTTCCGGCCGTTCCCACCCATTCGCCCGATGCAACAGTTGATTCGGCAGCTTGGCCTCGCAGATACCTTGCGGTTTGCCCGCATGGCCTTGCAGTCGGTGCGTCGATTCGGCGAGGAGACTTTCCGAGGAGAGGGCGGCCGAGTCCTACTGGTGGGCAACGCCATGCACGCTGACGTTTCGCCTGACGGTGCTGGCAGTGCCATTTACGGCTGGCTGTTGAGCATGCTGGGCCAGACCTATGGCTTCCCGGTGCCAGTCGGCGGCGCCGGGCAGCTGACCGACGCACTCGCAAAGCGGCTGCGCACTGCCGGTGGAGTTGTCCGAACGGATGCCCAGGTCGATCGGGTGAGGATCGTCGACGGCCACGCGACTGGAGTGCGTTTGCGGTCAGGCGAGTCGCTGTCGGCGTCCCAGGCCGTCCTCGCCGACGTCTCGGCACCGGCGCTGTACGGGGGATTAGTCAGCGACGAGCAGTTGCCGGCGCGGTTCGTCGCGGATATGCGGAAGTTCCAGTGGGATTACCCAACCTTGAAGGTCAATTGGGCCGTGTCCCGCCCGATCCCTTGGATCGCCCAGCCCGCGCGGCTGGCCGGGACGGTGCATCTCGGTGTTGACATAGACGGGCTCGTTGACTTCGCGGCCGATCTGGCGACCCGGCGCATGTCTCGCCGCCCGTTCGTCCTGCTCGGGCAGATGACCACGACCGATCCGACCCGTTCTCCCGCCGGAACGGAATCGGCTTGGGCGTATACCCATGTGCCCTCTGGTCTCGAGCTCGACGCCGACCGTCTTCAGGCTCACGTGGACGTTGTCGAGCAGCTGGTTGAGCGGCACGCTCCCGGATTCCGACAGCTGATCGTCGGCCGCTCCATCCAGATGCCAGGCGACCTCGAGGCGGTCGATCCCAGCCTGTTCGCCGGAGCCATCAACGGCGGCACCGCCCAGCTCCACCAGCAGCTGATCTTCCGGCCCGTGCCCGGTCTCGGTGGGGCGGCGACTCCCATCGATCGACTCTTTCTCGCCAGCTGCTCGGCGCACCCTGGCGGGGGAGTGCACGGCGCTCCGGGAGCGAATGCCGCCCGGGCGGCACTCGCCCGGTCAGGAGTAGCCGGCCGGGCAAAACGCGCCCTCACGGTCTCGCTCCTGAATCGCATCTACTGAGCGCGTTGGCCCTGGCCTCGGGGCGTTTCGCAGCGGGCCCTTCGCAAAAAGGACGTTCAGCCCTCGTACAGCAGTCGCGCGCAGTAGGGGCAGCGCGCCCGCTCGGCAGCCCACTCCTGGGCAGGAAATGGCCACGATTCCCCATACGTGTCCACGGGCTCGCCACACAGCGCGTGTGAAGCGCCGCGAGGCGCGGCGTGCACCACGACCGCCGCTGGGTCACCTTGTTGGTCGGCCGCGACCCACGCCATCAACACGACGTGGCCTGGGGGTGGGCTGAAGCGCTCATGACGATCCGTTCCGGCACACTGCGACGATCTGACCGGGTCAGCGAGCCACACTATACCGAGACCGAGCCGATCGTGAGGGCCGAAAGGCAATCGCTGCTCGCGCGGAACTAGCAAGTGACTCCCCGGCCGAGCAAGCTCAGTCACGGATCCGCTGGCCATGGGCAATTGTCGACCTTGACGGTCGATGACGGGTCAGGCGCGTGGCGGTATTCGCGCTGAGACCTCGCGTTGAAATCTCGGTCGAACCTTTGTTACCGTCGCTCGGCGGTGTTAGGCCAAGTGAGCCATAGCAGAATGGCACCCTTCGCTTGCGGGCATGGCCAGGTCGAGCGGATTCACCGGCGACGACAGAGATATCGCTCACAGTACGTGCGGGATCACTCCGCACCGCATCCAACCGATGGCGCTCAGCACCGGTCGTGATTCGAATCGGCCACCACAGGATATTTCTTAACAGACAGCGACTTGTCGAGAAGCGATCAGCTAGTAGCGTGGCTGCTCGGGCTTTGTCGCGGGGAACGGGGTTCGGCGTATGGGCAGGCATGTTGCGCGGCGTGCTCGTCGAATTCCTGTGTACTGGTACGTGGTTGCCGTAGTCCTCGCTTTGGCCGGTGTCGCATTCGGTCTTGCTGCCACGTCGCAGAGTAACCATCCGGCCGCATCTTCGTCTGGAACCGGGTCGACCAGCAGCGTATCCGGGCCGTGTTCTCGGCAGCTGCACGTGGTGACCGCAACGTCCTACGAACCCGTGTTGCAGAAGGCCGCGGACGGGATAGCGCAGGGGCCCGACTGCGTGAAAGTCACGACCACGCGAGCCGACGGCAGCGGAGCGGCTGACGTCGTCGCATCCTCCGGAGCCGACGCGTGGATAGCCGACGACATGTCGTGGCCCCAGCTGCCAAGCACCGCGCACATCGCGAAGGACCGCGCTCAAGTCGTCGCGACAAGCCCGCTCTACGTGGTAACCGAACGCACGGCCGCAGCGCTCCCGCCCTCCGCGCAGACGTGGGTTGGGCTGGGGCAACTCCTCGGGCAACCCAAGCAGTCGCAGTTGGTGGTGTCCGACCCCACGGCCAGCGGCGCCGGCATGGTCGCCGTAGGTGCGCTGGCGGGCGCCGTGCTGGTCAAGGCTGGACCCCTAGTCTCGGCCCTGGACATGATGCGGGCGTGGCAGTCTGGGACGACGGTGAACGCGGCGCAGCTGGCGGTGCCGAAGACCGCGACGCAGATTGCTGTGTTACCCGAATACGCACTGCTCGGGTCAGGTCATGCAAGCGATTACCGTGTGTTCGCGCCGAGCGATGCGGCTGCGCTCATGCGTTTTTCGTTGCTGCCGACCGATGCGGCGGCCGCGGACCCGGTCAAGGCTGCCGCGATCAGCCGGCTTGTCAAAGCGCTCACCGGACAGCCGGCGCGCGCGGCGGTGTCCGCAGCCGGACTGCGTGGACCGACGTGGCCGGCTGCTCCGCCCCCGGCGGCGACGGATGCCGGACTCCCCTCACTGCCGGCGACGGCGATGCCGCCAATGGTGCTGCATTTGATGTACCACGTGCTGAGCACCTGGCATCCGGAGCTGCGCCGCACGAACATGCTGATCGTGACTGACGTTTCTGGATCGATGGGCGACCAGTTATCTGGAACTGGAGCGACCAAGATCGATCTGGTCCGCCAGGGAATCAACCAGGTCAATTCGCTGTTGCCGAGCGATGCCCAGCTTGGCTTGTGGCAATTCGGCTCACAACTCGCGCCGCCCAATGACTGGCAACCGCTTACCGCCATCGCCCCGCTGAACACTTCGCAGCGGAACGCGGTTCAGACCGCCGCGACCAACCTGGCCGCGCGGCCGGTTGGCACGGGGCTGTACGACACCATTTTGGCTGCCTACCGATACCAGCAGGCGCACTATGTAGCTGGCCTGCCAAACCAGGTAATCGTGTTCACGGACGGCGTGAACCAGGACGACCCCGTCACTATCAGTATCGACCAGCTCAAGGCCGGCCTCGCTGCGGCCGGCAAACAGAAATACGTCCAGCTCAGTGTGTTCGGCTTCGGTGCGTCGATCCCGGCCGATTCGCTCAGCTCGGCACTGAGCCCGGTCGACGGGCAGGTCGATGAGCTCACCAATACTGACCAGGTGATCGGCGCATTCGTGCACGCCGTATCAGGAGCACTGTCCGGCACGACTGGCTGAGCCGGGCGTCGGTCGGCGCTGGTAGCGCTCAGCCAGACCGCGGCTCGATCGCGGGTCGCTCCGGCCGGTCAAGTGGTCTGAGTTCGGCAGGTGACGCATCAATCCGCTGGACTGCTTCGACGGCCGCCGGGAGGGCTCGCCCATATTCGCTCGTCACGTGGTCGAGTAGGCCCGACAGGAAGGTCTCGACCTGCACCTTGGTCGAGTCACGCAGCGCGCGTAGGTAGACCGTCTGCCGCTCGATCTCCTCGTGCCGTGCGTTCGCCTGATCAATTGCCTCAGCGGAGACTCGGTACGCGTCCTCGAGCATCTGCGTTGACTTCCGACGGGCGTCGTCATACATCGCCCGAGCCTCGGCCGTGACCCGCGCGCTGTATTCGTCGGCGTTCTTCACCGTCGAGTCTGCGGTCTGCTGGGCTGCGGACAGAATCGTGGCCGATTGCGTGGCAATGTACCCGTCCGTCGGTCCTTTCAACGCTGAGCTGCTTGCCTGCGCCTCGAGTTCGTCGACGCGCCTCGTGAGCCTTTGTAACTCACTCGCGCACCGAGCAATGAAGGCGTCGACCTCAGCCTCGTCGTATCCGGGTCCGAAGCCCTTGCTTTCGTGGAAGCGCACCGTCTGCAGATCTGAGAGGGTCAGCCGACCGTCCTCGATCCTCGAAGCAGAGCTCGTCATTGTGTGCGCTCCTTTCGCGCCGGTTCGTCTCTCCGACTCGTCCAATCTGTGAATGTGCGCTCTTGCTGTCATTCGCCGCGGCGTCCCGCGTCAACTGAGGGGTGCACTCCGCGTTGAGTGGGTTTGAAGTCGTTGAAAGGAGAACCGGATCAGTAGCCGCTCGGCCCAGGCAGCACGAACTGGCTGCAACCCGCAGATCAGTCCGTCGACCACGTGCTCACTCCGAGTCTCTGATCACTCGCGCTGGCAGCTGTGCAACCGGACATCCTCTGCACCGTATGCGTGGGAAACCACCGCAAAAGTGCGATATGCGCCGCAGAACAAGCTGCCGCGTCACAGGCTAGCGATTCCCTGCCAGATCGCCACCCCGAGTCCGCGGATACCCAATCGCGCGGGCACGCTACTGGGTCGCAGTTGCGGTAGTCAAGCGACATTTTTGGTCTATTTGCGGATGTTCTGCTGTCTCATATCCGCGGATGCGGATATAGTTCGCCCGTGTCGACCTTCCGCATCAGTGAAGCCGCGACGCTCCTGGGCGTCAGCGACGACACGGTGCGCCGGTGGGTCGACGCCGGGCGGCTGCCCACATCAGGGGACCCTGGTCGCCGTCGAACGATCGACGGCGCAGCCCTCGCGCACTTCGCCGAGGAGCTGGCGTCATCCGTGGAAACTGCCCGGGCGACGCCGGTAGTGAGCGAGTCGGCCCGAAACCGGTTCACCGGCCTCGTTACCCGCGTCGTGCGTGACACAGTCATGGCGCAGGTGGAGATCCAGGCGGGCCCGCATCGCGTCGTATCGCTGATGAGTCGGGAAGCTGCGGACGAACTGAGGTTGGAGCCCGGCTCGCTGGCAGTTGCCTCGGTCAAGGCGACGAACGTCGTCGTCGAGATCCCCGGGGCGTCGTGATCACCTGGGCCACCTTGACTCAACAAGGAGCAATCATGCGTCGTACCGCTGTCGCCATCGTCGCGCTTACCACGCTCGCGGCGTCCGCGTGTAGTTCGTCTTCGTCCTCGTCTTCCACAACATCCGCTGCGGCCGGTGGGGGAGGTAGCGCTAGTTCATCGAGTGCACTGTCCGGCACGGTGACGGTCCTGGCGGCCGCCTCGTTGACGGAGTCGTTCACCACGATCGGGAAGATGTTCGAGGCCGCGCATCCCGGTGTAACCGTCAAGCTGAGCTTCGGCGCCAGTTCCACGCTGGCGCAACAGATCAACAACGGCGCGCCTGCAGATGTGTTCGCCTCCGCAGCGCCGAAGAACATGATGCAGGTCACGGACAAGGGTGGAGCGTCGAATCCAAGGAACTTTGTGCAGAATCAGATGGAGATTGCGGTGCCGCCGAGCAACCCCGCGAACGTTGCCACCGTCGCCGACTTGGCCAAGCCGGAAGTCAAAGTGGCCTTGTGCCAGATACAGGTACCGTGCGGCGCAACCGCCGAGAAAGTGTTCGTGAACGCGAAGGTCGTGGTGAAACCCGTTACGCGAGAGGCCGATGTCAAGGCGACGCTGACCAAGGTCGAACTCAAGGAGGTGGACGCAGGCGTGGTTTACGTCACCGACGTCAAGTCCGCCGGCACCAAGGTCAAAGGCATCGTGATCCCCGCTGACATCAACGCGTCTACGGAGTACCCGATAGCGGCGCTGACGAAGGCGCCGAACGCGGCCGGAGCACAGGCGTTTGTGGACTATGTGCTGTCCGCATCGGCGCAGCAGGTCCTTACGGCCGCAGGATTCATGGCGCCCTGAGGACGAGGGGCCAGGATCCGGATGTGGCGAACCGGTCGGTCCACCCGCCGGGCTCAGCCAGCGCTCTCCGACAGCCCGCGTCGTGGCGCCCCGCTGTTCATCGTTGCGCCCGCTGCCATCGGGCTTGCCTTTCTGGTGCTGCCACTGGTCGCGCTATTGGTTCGGGCGCCCTGGAGTGGACTCCCGGAGCTGCTGTCTGACAGCCAGGTCCTCACTGCGCTCCGCTTGTCACTTGAATGTGCGACCGCCGCGACAATTGTTTCGCTCATCCTGGGTGTGCCCCTAGCGTGGGTGCTCGCACGGTTGAGATTTCCGGGACTCGGTCTCGTACGGGCCCTTGTCACCCTGCCGCTCGTCCTTCCTCCGGTTGTCGGTGGACTTGCCTTGCTATTGGCGTTCGGACGAAACGGCATCTTCGGCCGCTACCTGGACGACTGGTTCGGGATCACCCTGCCATTCACCACCGCCGGGGTGATCGTCGCGGAGACCTTTGTGGCAATGCCGTTCCTCGTCA
>Ga0207683_10004364_pt1 | contig 12216 bp, 12 predicted proteins | sample KBSM73metaG_FD_184333 | JGI IMG/M metagenome (GOLD analysis project Ga0207683, IMG submission 184333) | Miscanthus rhizosphere microbial communities from Kellogg Biological Station, Michigan, USA - KBS M7-3 metaG (SPAdes) (version 2) | ecosystem: Host-associated > Plants > Roots > Rhizosphere >...
CTTTGCCGAAGTCTCATCGAAGGTCGGTCCTCAGGAACTCCTGGACATCTGGCGCGCCGGCGGTGAACGGCTGGTGGCGCAAGCGGTTGCCGCTGCCGCCGCCGCAGGCGTATCAGCGGACTCGGCGGTACGGTGCGATTCCAAGATGCGGGTCTGCGACGAGATTCTTGAAGAAGTTAAGCGGGTGGATGCGGACCTCGTCGTCATGGGCACCCACGGAAGGCGGGGCGTGGGACGTCTCCTGCTCGGAAGCGACGCCGAATACGTGCTTCGAATGAGCCTGGTTCCGGTCCTGATCGTTCGGGCCCCGCAACCGGGATAGGGCCGCCACGCGGTCGCGCTGGGCAAGGCCCTCGGTTCCGGCCCGTCGGCCCACACTTGGCCGGCACCTCAGTGGGACATCAATACCGGTGCGGTCATCGACTGCAGCACGCCGCGGGTCGCCCCTCCCAGGATGCGCTCGCTCCAGCGCGAATGCCCGTAGGCACCCATCACGATCAGATCGGCGCGCAGGTCCGCTGCGCGCGACAGCAGCGTCTCCGCCACTCCCATCTCGGTCTTTTCGAGGTGTGTGCCGGACCGGACGCCTTGCCACAGCAGCCATTGGTGCAGGGCGTCGAGGCGCCCCGCGATGGACGCTGACGGCGGCCGATTCGACTCGTGCCAGCTGACGATGTGGATTTGCTCGGCGAGACGAAGCAGGGGCAGTGCATCGGTGATCGCGCGCGTCGCTTCCCGGCTGTCGTCCCAGGCCACCAGGACGCTTTCCCCGATGCTCTCGAAGCGACCCGCGGACGGCAGGACCAGGGTCGGGCGTGCACTCAGCAGCACCACGTCCTCCACCAGCTTCTGCGCTTCTCGATGCATCGCATCGGCCGAATCGGCCTGGCTCAGGATGACCAGATCGCTGCAATGCGCCAGTCCGACGATCGATGCGGCCTGATCGGCTTCGTCGACGAGCGTCTCGAAAGACCTGAGGCCGGCGCGCTGGCACGTGCCGCGGAAGGTTTCGACCCGCTGCTCTGCGTCTTGCCGCACTTCATCCCAGACCTTCTGGCTCAGATGAGCCATCGACGTGCGTTGCTCCATTCCGATGACAGGCAGCGGCGGCGGCAGTCCCGTCGGTGCCGCGCCGACAAGGTGACAGTCGATGTCCCTCGCCAGCTGGATCGCGAAGCGCGTTCGCGCTCCGGCATGGCGATCGGCTCCGAGGAACAAGAGGATGCTGCGATAGCTCATGAAGCGCTCCAGACGTTGCAGCCATTGTTGGCTCTCGCTGGTCGGCGTCGTTGACCTGGCGCAACCGGGCTGCCTGGCTTGATACCGGTCAATGAGGCGCGCGGACCGAGCGGTGAAACTGCTTCGGTTGCAATGCCGAAGGAACGCCGCCATGTACCCGAAGATCCTGGTTCCGATCGACAGCAGCCCGCCATCGCAAGCCGGTCTCGACGAGGCCATCCGGCTGGCGCAGGCGAGCGGGGCTCGCCTGCTGCTCGTTCACGTGATGGACGAGTTGAGCTTCGCGAACGGATTCGAGACCGGTCAGACGTACTGCGCCGAACTGCTGCCGATGATGAAACGGCGGGCCGAGGCGTTGCTCGAGAAGGGCCGTGCACGCGCCGACGCCGCCGGCGTGCCGGCGGAGACAGCGCTCCGTGAAGGCTACTGCGGCACCGTGCCGGAATCGATCGTGCAGTTCGCTGCGTCGTGGGGTGCCGGTCTGATCGTCGTCGGGACACATGGCCGGCACGGCATCGGGCGGTTCGTCCTGGGCAGCGATGCAGAGCAGATCCTGCGAACCTCGCCCGTGCCGGTCCTGCTGGTCAAGAAGCCGCCGCCGGTCAAGCCGTCCGCGTCAGCCGAACAGGCATTCGCCCCGCGCGAACAGCCCTGTGTTCGGGCCGGTACGTCGGTCAGCCCGGCATCACCCCGCGATTGACGGCATTGGCAAGCTGCTGAGCCCATTGCGACCACGCCGTCTGGGCGTTCATCAGCATCTCGGTCGGCCAGATCGTCGAGCCGTTCGAGGCCACGTCGGACGCGGCCGGGCGGCTTGGCGGCTGGACGGCCGTCGCGGCGGCCGGGCTCGCCGTCGGGCCGGCGGTCATCGCCGTCAAGCGGTCGAGCCACTCGCGGTGCAACAGCGTCCACTGCTCGAGGCTCTTGGTCGTCCATTGCACCTGGACGTTGAAGAGGTCCTTCACATCGCGCGCGCGCTCGGCGTCGGAAACGGCTGTCGACAGGGCGGCGGCGGCAGTGTCCAGCGCAACGGACTGCAGGCGATGAAGGTCCTCGCCCGCGGCGACGAGACGAGCCCAGGAACTCCAGGACGAATCGAAAAGGGCGCGAAGCGCATCGATCGGGTACATCGGTGTCGCGAACGCGCTGGCGGGTGTGGCCGGCCGTTGTGGCGTTTCCTCGGTTCGGGGGTCCGCGCGTTCACTCGTCCCAGGGTTCTTGCTGCGTCGGCTCATGGTGATTCCATCGAGAGGTGGGGGCCCGAGGCGGCTCACGGGACCTCGTCCGACTGTAGAAGACGGGTCCTGGGTGAACATTGCGCTCGGTCAATGATCCAAGCGGGTCTACCGCGCCTTGCTGAAGATCAAGCCAGCCGGTCGCGATCCGTGGGCCAATGGAATTCCGCAAGGGCTACCGATGTTGCCGCCATTCGATCCGCTGTACAGCAGCAGTGTCTTCGCGGACGTTCTGATCGTGTCGCAAGCCGACGAAGCCGCGTTGGCGCTTCGACGCCAGAACCGGCTGGCGTCCCTTCTCGTCGCGGCGGCTCAGCACTCCCTGCACTATCGGCGTGTGCTGAAGGGGCGCAGCGCCGCGGCGTGGCGGCTGGAAGACCTGCCCATCGCGCGAAAGGCGGAACTGATGCGCCGCTTCGCCGATTGGATCTGCGACCCGGCGATCTCGCTCGACGCATTGCGCGGCTTCACGCGTGACCCGACCCGGATCGGCGCGCCCTTTCTGGGGCGCTACGTCGTCTGGGAAAGTTCCGGAACCAGCGGCGAGCCGGCCATCTTCGTGCAGGACGCCCGCGCGATGGCTGTCTACGACGCGCTGGAGTCCGTGCGCCGCCCGACCCTCCGACCGCTGCATCACTTTTTCGATCCGCTCGGCCTCACCGAGCGGATCGCCTTCGTGGGTGCGACCGGCGGTCACTTCGCGAGCACTGTTTCGATCGAACGGCTGCGGCGATTGAATCCCTTGGTGCAGGGCCATGTGCAAGGCATCTCGTTCCTGCAGCCGATCAAAGCGCTGGCCGCCGAGCTCGAAGCGTTTCAGCCCACGGTGATCGCAACATATCCGAGCGCTGCCGTGGTTCTGGCCGAGGAACGCAGCGCCGCCCGGCTTCATGTCGCGCCGGCTGAAATTTGGACCGGCGGCGAGAACCTGACGACATCGATGCGGCAGTTCATCGAGCGTGCATTCGGCTGCGCGGTGGCCAACAGCTACGGCGCATCGGAGTTCCTGGCCATCGCGTCGCAATGCAGTCGCGGCCGTTTGCATGTCAACAGCGACTGGATCATCCTCGAAGCGGTCGATGGGCAAGGGCATCCTGTGCCCGCCGGCGAGACGAGTGTCAGAACGCTGCTGACCAACCTGGCCAATCATGTGCAGCCGCTGATCCGCTATGAGCTGGGCGACCGGATCGCTCTTCACAAGGAACGATGCGAATGCAACTCGGCGCTCCCGGTCATCGAAGTGCATGGCCGGGACGACGACACGCTGTGGCTTGGCAAGGCCGCGGTGGCCGTCGTGCCGCTGGCGCTCAGCACGGTGCTCGAGGACGAGGCCGGTCTGTTTGATTTCCAGTTGGAACAGAAGGGTCCATGCAGCCTGTCGTTGACGACTGGGTTGGTCGGCACCGAGGTTGATCGCGCGCTCGAGAAGGCCCGTCAGAGCCTCTTGCGCTTCCTGGACCGGCAGGGAGCGGGCGGCGTGAAGATTCATTGCAGCGGTGGCAAGCCGCGGCCGTGTGGAAGAAGCGGCAAGAGCCGGCGGGTCATCGGGTTGGCGGCGACTCGTCCGGCCGGCTGAACGTTTCCTTCGTCCGGGGCTGCCCGCTGCGCGCCACGCCAGGCCGACGATGTCAGCGGTCGGTCGAGCGGCCGTCCGGCCGCGGGAAGGACTGCCGCATCGCTTCCATCGCCGGGCCGAGCCCGATCGGTGCAGCCGCGGTCATCAGGATCCGCTTGAACAACGGCCGGTAGGCATCGTCGCCCTGGCGCCGGGTCAGCGGATCGCGGTTCTGCATGAAGGCCGCATCGAGCTCGAGCCAGTCGGCTGTCGTCAGGACGCGTTCGGCCAGTGGCAGGACCACTCGTTCCTCGGTGCGGATGTGGTCGAGATACTCGAAGATGTACTTGTCCATCGCCTCCTCGAACGCGGCCCTCCGCGCAGCTCCATCCGGCCCGTCGACCATCATCTCGAAGCCGACCAGCTCGCGCACGCGGATCGCGCTGCGCTCATGGTCGGCGTCGAGCCGATCGAGAACCTCGGCACCTTCGGCGCTTCGTGCGCGGACCTTCGGAAACAGCAGTTCGCTTTCCTTCGTGTGGTGGATTTGCTCCGGAAACTCGTCGATGTAGAACAGCATAGAACAGCATCGCCCGCAGCACCGTGAAGTCGGGCAGGGTGTGGCGACGCCGGTGCTCAGAGAGCAGCGGGCTGATCGAACGCAGGACCGCGGACAGCGCGCTGTGCTCGTCGCGGATCACGAGCAGCGTCGCATGGGTGGACATCGAATCCTCCGGCAGAGTTGGAGTCAGCGGTGACTGTGCGCGACGTCGTTCTCTGTTCGAGCGGCGCCCTTCAAAGCCGGTGCGGCGGCAAGCACAGGTTGCAACGTTGATGCGTGCGATACCCGGGCTGCAGGCTGCGCAGGGAGCGGCGCATCCAGCATCGTGGCAACAAAGACGAGGAGGGCGCAGACAACGGCGCTGACATCGGTCACTGCGGGCCAGAGGGCTGTGCTCATCGATCCACCTTTGTGTTTCATCGGGACGTTGTGCCCGTCGTGCTCTGACTCTAGAACGATCAGCGCCGAGCGCCTTGACGGGCGCCAAGCCAGGCGGTTGAACGGTCACCCGTCGTCAGACGATGGTTGCAAGCAGCACAGCCTGAATGATGAAGCGGCGACGATCAGCGAGCGGCGATGCCAGGTCAAGCAGGTTGGCCAGGTGAGCGGTCGGATGCGCATCCGAGGCCAGGCCGTCGTAGACGGAAAGCCGGCCGCCTCGCTCAGTCCCTCCATCAGGCTGGCCCCTGCATGCGGCCATTCGACCGCGTCGTACAGACGACCGATCAGCCACGCGATGTGCTGGACTCGGCGGAACTCGCCGGCGCTCCGTCGTGGAAGGGGCGGACCTGCGCCACCTTCGCGCCAAGCTCGGTCGCCGCCCGCTCAAGCAGCTCGCCCTGTGCACTGTCCCTGTCGGTGTCGACAAGCGCGATGTACTTGCCTCGCAGCCAAGGCTGCGGATTTCCCGAGCGTCTCGCTTTGCAGCATGCGAGCGTAGGTCAGCAGCAGGGTTGCGTCGGTGGCAGCGAGGTCCCCACCGGGTCCAGGCCTGTCGGCGGGGCTAGCCGTCATCGACAAAGGTGGGTGCATGAGACGGCTGTGAGCGCGGTGCCGTCAGCGTAGGGTCGGCCTGGGACCGCTGCTTGATGCCCATCAAGGAATGCCATCGACCAGCCGGTTATTTTGCCGCCTCTGGCCGTCACACGTCCGAAGTGCCTTTCATGTCTTCCGGTTCGAGGCCGTAGAAGTGGTGATCGAGCAGCAAGCTGCGAAGCGACTCGGGCGCGCCGGTCGGCATCCTCCGCCTGCGATGTGCATCGCGTGACGGTTGTGGCGTGCCCCGCGCGTGCCGCTCGCATTCCAATGTCGCGCAGCAGCAAGCCGCGTTCCTCAATATCGCGGACGGCGTCCCAGATTCCGCGGTCGATCGATCCGTTGATCTCGGTCAGCAGTGTGCTCGTCGAGTAGGCGTGGCCACTGTGGCACCGGAAGCGGACGATCGGGCCGTCCTCGATCCGGACGAGCGCGCGGTGGCACTCCGGACAGGTGTATCCCGACGCGGACCCGAGCTTCAGCACTCCGTTCCGGATGCCGTTGCCGTCGACTGCGATCGCGGTTTCAATTCGAACCTTTTCGCTGGGCGCTGCGTGAAGCGGCTCGGCGCTTCGAAGTAGCGATACGCGATGGGTGATCTCTCGGCCGATCTGTGCAAGCGGCAGCACAGAGTCGACCTCGACAAAGCGGCAGGCGCTTTCGGGCATCGACGGGAACTCTGCCGTGGCGGGATCCTGGACCAGCGCGATACCACCGCAGTCCTTGATGGCCCACAACCCAGCGGTGCCGTCATCGGGGGCGCCGCTGCGTACCCCACCGATCGCGCACGACGAATACGCCGAGGCAGCCGACCGGAATAGCACGTCGACGGCGGGTCGGACACGGCACTCGCGCGGTCCGCGCGTCAGCCGGATCAGGCCGGGATGAAGGACGAGGTGCCGGTCCGGCGGAGCCACGTAGACATGGCCGGCCTCGATGGGCTGGCCATCGACGGCGACGGACACCGCCAGGGTCGTGGCTCGTTGCAAGACGGCCGCCAGATCACTGACACGATGCGCCGGAAGGTGCAGGACGATGAAGACGGCGGCCGGCAAGCCCGGAGGCAACCCGCTGACGACTTCTCGCAGCGCCGCGACTCCACCAGCAGACGCCCCGATCGCGACCACCGCGCACGAGGCGTCCGGTGCGGACGCGACAGGGGCGGCGGACGGATTCATGGCAGCCGCCCGAGGCGTCTCCGAGCGCGATTCGGGCTGTCGGTCAGCATGGCAGTTCGTCGGTCATTCGTGGACAGAGACGGTATGCGGTGTCGCGGCACCCGCCTTGCGTGAGATCAAGTGAGGTCGCCGCTTCGACCTGCGCGAGTCGCTAAACGGTCCGGGACCTGACCGAAACGTCGTCCTTGACTACAGCGGGCGGATACAGGATCACCGTGGCGCCGGGCGCGATCCCCGAGCGGATCCAGGCTTCGGTCGCGTTGCGCGCGCCCAGCTGGACCGGTGTCAGACGGCTTCGACCCGCGACGACCGCAAACACGGCCATGCGCGGGCCTTGACCTCCAGCTTGACGGCGACGCGGTTGAACGCGCCTCGCATATCGTAGGCGGCGGCGAGTGCCTCGTGGTCGATCCAGAAGACGCCATAGCCGCGCGTGTCGGGCATGCCCCAGAGACCCGCGAAGATGAATTCCGGCGAGAGCGCGGTGCCGGCAACGACGAGCGTGCGCTGTCGGCCGTTGATCAGTGCCGTCAGGCGCGCGCCGGGCTTCAGCCGGTGCGTCTGCGCAAATCCTTCGGAGACCAGCGTTTCGAGGCTGCCGTCGGTGCGCGACGAGGTCGCGCCATCAAGCGATCTGCCGCTGTTGACGCTGACCCGGTTCATCCTGCGGGGAATGCGGCGATCGAGACCGATCAGCTGGCCGATGATCGGATCGGGCAGGCCTAGTATCTCGACCCGCACGATCTGCTCCAGCGTGGTCTGCACGTCGGCGACGCCGCGCACCGTGCGGAGCGCATCGGCAAGCGCGTTCGGTGCGCGCTTGACGCCACTGAAGACGTCGGCGAAGCGGCCGTCGGCGTAGAAGCGGTCGCGCGCGAGCGCGAGCGAGTCGACGGCGGACAGGCTCGTGACAAAGCCGCCGATGCCGCTCGCGACGACCAGCGCGATCGTCAGTGCCTGGCTCCACATCAGGTGCAGGTCGCGCAACAACTTGCGATCGAGCGCCTTCACCAGCTCAGCTCCGAAGGCTCCAGCTTGTGGGCGTTGGTCTCGACGCGTTGCACCGTGCCGTCGCCGAGGTAGACGATGCGATCGGCCATGCCGGCGATCGCCGCGTTGTGGGTGATGACGATCACGGTCGTGCCGATCTCGTCGTGAAAGCGGGCGATGACGTCGAGCACCAGCTTGCCGGTCGGTAGTCGAGGGCACCCGTCGGCTCGTCGCAGAGCAGCACGGCAGGGCGCTTGACGATGGCCCGCGCGATGGCGATGCGCTGCTGCTCGCCACCCGACAGCTGCGCCGGAAAGTGGTCGCGGCGCGGCGTCAGGCCGACCCGATCGATCGCCTCGTCGACCGGCATCGCCCCGTCGACGATGTCGGTGACAAGCGCGACGTTCTCGCGCACCGTCAGGCTCGGGATCAGGTTGTAGAACTGGAATACAAAGCCGACGTGGCGGCGGCGGTAGGCGGTGAGTTCGGCGTCGCTTGCGGCACGGAGGTCGGTGCCGTCGAAGACGACATCGCCCGATGCTTGCGACGTCGAGGCCGCCCAGGATGTTCAGCAACGTCGACTTGCCGCTCCCTGACGGGCCGAGCAGCACGATAAACTCGCCGCGCGCGATGTCGAGGTCGACGTCGTGCAATGCGCGCACCTCGACTTCGCAGGTGCGGTACGTCTTCGTCAAGCCGCGGGCATGGAAAATCACCGGCGCTGCCGGCGTCGGCAGGGCCGGGGTCGATTCGCAGCCGGCCGGCTGCGCACGCATTTCAAGGGTTTGCATCAAGCGTCGTCACTCTAGGCGGCGGGTGTCACAGAGCCTTGATCGGTCGCGAGGGTCCGCGTCGTGCGGTGCGTTTTTGCGCGCCGTCAAGGCGCGAAGCAAAACGTCGATGAGGATGCGTTCGATGGACGACGAGCGGGTTGCGATGGTCGAATCGCGCAGGCGGGCCGAAGGTCTGCGTGCGGCGCTCGAGGAACGAGGCGACGGACCAGTCCGCTTGGTGGAAACCCACATCTCGTGGGTGCTGCTGACGCGGGCGCTCGCCTTCAAGCTGAAGAAGCCGGTGCGTCTGCCGTTTCTCGATTTCCGGACGCTCGCGGCGCGCGCCCACTACAGCCGCGAGGAGTTCCGCCTGAACCGGCGCCTGGCACCCGCGCTGTACCTCGACGTCGTCGACGTCTGCGAAGGGCCGAGCGGCTTGCGGCTGGGCGGCGACGGCCGTGTGGTCGATGTCGCGCTGCGCATGACGCGGTTCCGGGACGGCGCGTTGTGGAGCGAGCGGCTCGCCGCGGGGCAGCTCAGCGCGGCCGACGTCGACGCGCTGGCGCAGCGCCTGGCCGACTTCCATCGCCGCGCTGCCGTGGCGTCCATCGCCGATCGGTACGGCGCATCGGCAGTGCAGCAGCGCGTGACCGAGGGCTTGATCACTGCGGTCGACCGTTTGCAGGACGGTCCCGGCGCCGCCGAACTGCCGATCGACTGGCCGCGCTTGCGCGCCTGGCTGCAAGCCGAGGCGGACAGCCTCGAGCCGCAAGGGGACGCGCGCCATCGCAACGGTCATGTGCGCGAGTGCCATGGCGACCTGCACCTCGCGAACATCGTGCAGCTCGACGACGGGCCGACCGCGTTCGACGGCATCGAGTTCGATGCCGACCTGCGCTGGATCGACCCGATCGAAGACGTCGCCTTCCTCGTGATGGACCTGGGGGCACACGGCGCACCCGCGCTCGCGAATCGCTTTCTCGATGGCTGGCTGCAGGCGACCGGCGATTTCGAAGGGCTGCCTGCGCTGCGCTTCCATCTGGTCCGGCGGGCGCTGGTGCGCGCCCAAGTCGCGGTACTGCGGCGTGACCAGGGTGCAACCGAGCCGTCGGCCCGCGGCTTCAAAGACTACCTCGTGGTGGCTGACAAGCTATCGCGGGGTGCCGATGCGCGGCTCGCCATCACGCACGGGCTGCCCGGTTCTGGCAAGAGCTTCGTGTCGCAGCGCCTGGTGGAGGCGACCGCTGCCGTTTGCGCCCGCTCGGACGTCGAGCGCAAGCGCCTGTTCGGCCTGAGTGCGCTCGAGTCGTCGGCCGCTCGCATCGCCGGCGGCATCTACGACCGTGCGACGACCCAGCGCACCTACGACCGCCTGCTGGAGATCGTCCGCCTGGGGCTGGCGGCCGGCTGGCCGGTGATCGTCGATGCGGCGTTCCTTCAGCGTGCCGAACGGGCACTCTTCAAGGCGCTGGCCGACGCGATGAAGGCGCCGTTCTCGATCCTCGATTGCGTCGCCCCGCTTCCCGTGCTGCATCGGCGGATTGCCCAGCGGCAAGCCGCAGGCGCGGATGCGTCGGAGGCTGACAGCGCCGTGCTCGAGCGGCTCGCCGAGGCCGCGGAGCCACTCGACGACAACGAGGCCCTGCGAGCCGTCGTCGTCGATGCCGGCGTGACGCTCGACCTCGAGTCGGTGGCCCGGCGGTGGCTGGATGCGCAGCCTAGACGCTGCGTAAGGGAGATGCGGCGGCTCAGCCCACCCAGCGCCGCAGCGTCTCGAGGGCGGCTCGACCGAACGTCGCTGCAAAAGCCCAGATCAGTCCGACGGCGACGGCTGCCAAGCAGAGGCCGACAAGTACGCAGAGACCGTCACGGCACAGGATGCCGAGCGCCAGCAGGCTGATCGCCAAGGCCGGCAGCATGTTGCCGAATGGAATCGGTAAGAAGAGGGATCAGCGCGAGGAGGCTGCTGATCACGCCGGTGAATCGCACGGCCGGCGGCGCCACCATGGACTGCAGACGCTGTCGGAGCAGCGGGTGGCGCGCGATCAGCCCGGCCGCGATGCGACGCATCGCCGGTCCGATCGTCGCCTTCGACAACGAGCGGTCACCGATCGCGCGCGGGACCCAGGGCGGCGTGCCCAGCGCGAGCTGCACCGTCATGAACAGCAACGGGGTACCGAGGATCGCCGATGTGCCCGGTGGCATCGGCAGCACGTTCGGCGAACAGCAGCGTCAGCACCGCCGGCGCATGCGGGCCGAACGCGCGCAGCAGCTCGGCGACCGACACGCGATCGGATCCGGGACCGGCGGCCAGCCTCAGCAGCGTCCGCGCGATCCGGCGGTTGTCCTTCACGCCGGCGCCAATCGATGCGGAGCGCTGGCCGGTCAACGCGCGTGCACGTACCGGCCGGGCGCGGCATCCTGAGGCGCGAACCCGTGTGCAGCAGCGCCCATCGGCGGCGGTGCCACCCGTCCGCTCGAGTGGCGAGCCAGCCAGGTACTCCAGAGCGTCCACCAGGAGCCCCGCTCGACGGTCGTGGCATCAAGCCACTCGTCGGGTGCCAGCAGGCGGTCGCCGGCCTGCCAGGTACGGATCCGGTAGTTCGCCTTCGGCTGGCCCGGCGGATTGACGATGCCGACGTTGTGGCCGCCGCCGGTCAGCACGAAGGTTTGCTCGGCATCGGTCAGCGCCTGCAGCTTGGACACCGAGCGCCATGGCGCGACGTGATCCTGAACCGCGCGGACGTTGAAGATCAACACGCGGATGTCGCCGAGGTTGACCGGGGCACCGTCGAGCTGCCATTCCCCGTGCGCCAGCGCGTTGGGCAAGAACAAGCCGCGCAGGTACTCGACGTGCATGCGGCACGGTAGGCGGGTACCGTCGGCATTCCATGCCATCAGGTCGTTGACCGGCCGCTCGCCCAGCAGGTGGTTGTGGAGCCGGTACGACCAGATCAGGTCGTTCGATCGCAGCATCTGGAACGTGCTCCTCATCTGCTGCTTGTCGAGGTAGCCGCGGCGTGCCATCAGACTCTCGAGGAAGTCGACCTGGCCTTCGTCGATGAAGAGCGCGAGCTCGCCGGGGTCCGTGGAGTCGGTCTGGGCGGCGAGCAGCGTCATCGTCTTCAGCGAGTCGTCGCCGGCGCGGCCGAGCGCAGCGCGAGAGCCAGCGGAACCGCCATTCACGCCAGGCCGGGTCGCTGAAGCGCTTGTCCTGAGGTATCGGCACGATGGGGTCGTCGCGCTGCCACGCTGCTGCGCCGACGGCCGCGAGCTGCTCGATCAGCAAATGACCGAGCTCCCACTGCTTCGCGGGGGACGAAAGCAGATGAACCCACCAATCGAACAACGCGCCAGCGGCAGGCGTCGGCGCGATGCCGCCAGCCGTCCCGAAGCCGAGCGAAGTCAGCTGGCGCTCGAACTCGCGGTACGCGAGGAACCTCGGCGACAGCCGGGTCTCTCGCCCGAGCCAGGGGCTCGCGCCGCGTTCTGGTTCTCCCGGCGCCGCGTGGGCGTGGAGTGGGGCGGGATCGATCCTTGCGGGGCGCGAATAGCGCGAATCGCTGACGGTGCCGGTAGCGCTCAGAAAAGTCGGCCGCATGCGTTCAACCTCATCCCTGCACGGGGAGCGATCTTGCGGCACGCGGGT
>Ga0207683_10004367_pt1 | contig 12211 bp, 13 predicted proteins | sample KBSM73metaG_FD_184333 | JGI IMG/M metagenome (GOLD analysis project Ga0207683, IMG submission 184333) | Miscanthus rhizosphere microbial communities from Kellogg Biological Station, Michigan, USA - KBS M7-3 metaG (SPAdes) (version 2) | ecosystem: Host-associated > Plants > Roots > Rhizosphere >...
GTCGCCATGCGGCTGCGGAACCCGTGACGCCGCTTGCGGACGAGATTGCTCGGCTGGAAGGTGCGCTTCATCGCTCATGCCTCTAAATTCAAATACAAAGAAAAAGGGCCGCCCATAAGGCAGCCGCTGTCCTGCGCGCCGATAATGGACGAGGGCACGCAAGTCAATTGCCAGTGCCGGTTCCAGGCACTTGCGCCTGTTGCTCCTCTTCGGATTTTCGAAGAGCCTCGCGCCGCTTGGCCGACCGGCGTTGGAGCGCCCAGTCGGTCCATCGCCCGGCCTTGGGCTGCCAGCGCTTAAACTTAACGTAGCGTCGCTTCGCCCACATGCTTGTCCTGAGGATCAGCGCGGCGCCCGGCGCGATCAGGAAAACGCCGCCAGGTCCGGGCAAGGGGGCGATCACCAGGCCCAAAATGATCAACACGACACCGAGGCCGAATAGCCCCCATTCGACCCATGGCTGGTCGAAGAACTTACGCCACTGATCGCGCGACATCATGGCGGTGATGTGGCCATGCGGGGCCGTCGACGCAAGCCGCTTGCGGGCAGGGTGTCGGGCGGTCTAGCTACGGGCCGCCGAGCTAGGGGGAATTCTGCAAAGCGCTGAACATTCGGGGGCCGGGGCCTGATGGCCGCGACCGTCGCCACCGTCGCATATCTCGGCCTCGAGGCTCGCGCGGTGGAAGTGCAGGTGCAACTCTCGTCGGGCCTGCCCGCCTTCATCATCGTCGGCCTGCCCGACAAGGCCGTCGCGGAGAGTCGGGAACGGGTTCGGGCAGCGCTCGCCGCCATCGGCCTCGCGCTGCCGCCCAAGCGAATCACGGTGAACCTGTCGCCAGCCGACTTGCCCAAGGAGGGCTCGCACTACGATTTGCCGATCGCGCTCGGCCTTCTCGCCGCCATTGGCGCGACGGATGCCGAGGCCCTGTCCCACTATGTCGCGGTCGGAGAGCTCAGCTTGGACGGACGCATCGCTGCCTCGCCCGGTGTCCTCCTTGCCGCAATCCACGCGTCCAGTTTGGACAAAGGCCTGATCTGCCCTGTCGCGCAGGGCAGCGAGGCGAGCTGGGCAGGGCGGCTCGATGTCGTGGCGGCGCCTGACCTGCTCGCGTTGCTCGCGCATTTAAAGGGCACGTCGCTCTGCCCCGTTCCCATCGCTGCCGAGGTGGAGGTGCCCGACAACGGGCCCGATCTCGGACAGGTCAAGGGACAGGAAGTGGCCAAACGCGCGCTCGAGATCGCGGCTGCCGGCGGTCACAACCTGCTGATGAGCGGGCCGCCGGGGTCAGGCAAATCGCTGCTCGCGGCATGCCTTCCGGGCATTCTCCCGCCGCTTCAGCCCAGCGAAGCGCTGGAAGTGTCGATGGTCGCTTCGGTCGCCGGCGAACTGGGTGGAGGAAGGATTCGGCGTCGCCGCCCATTTCGTTCGCCGCACCACAGCGCTTCGATGCCGGCCTTGGTCGGTGGCGGACTGAAAGTGCGTCCCGGCGAGATCAGCCTGGCCCACCTCGGCGTGCTTTTCCTCGACGAGCTTCCTGAATTCCAGCGAGCGGTCCTCGATTCGCTGCGGCAGCCGCTTGAAACCGGCAATGTCAGCGTGGCCCGCGCCAACACCCATGTGACGTTTCCGGCGAGGGTGCAGCTGGTGGCGGCAATGAACCCGTGCCGTTGCGGGCATCTCGGCGATCCCGCGCTCGCCTGCAGCCGCGCCCCTCGCTGCGCCGCCGATTATCAGGCGCGGGTCTCCGGGCCGCTGCTGGACCGCATCGATCTTCATGTGGACGTACCGGGCGTCTCCGCGGCCGACCTCACCCTTCCGCCACCGGCCGAAGGAAGCGCGGAGGTCGCGCGGCGCGTGGCCGCGGCCCGGCAATTGCAAGCCGATCGTTATAATGGGCATGGCCCTCGTACGAATGCAGAGGCGGACGGCGAGTTGCTCGATAGCGCCGCCACACCTGATGAACCGGGCCGGAAGCTACTCGCGGATGCAGCCGCGGCAATGCGCCTATCCGCGAGAGGCTTCCATCGTGTCCTGCGGGTTGCGCGGACGATTGCCGACCTTGCGGAAGCCGATCGAGTGGGACGCATCCATGTGGCCGAAGCGCTCAGTTACAGGCGGCAGGCGCCGCGGAATTGATTAGCTCGGTCCAGTCGCCTAGCTAGGCCCGGCGTGCCCCTGTGGCGGAATGGTAGACGCGCTCGACTCAAAATCGAGTTCCTTCACCGGAGTGTCCGTTCGAGTCGGACCAGGGGCACCAAAAACACGCTATAAATCAGACGTTTACAGAGAGCACCTGAAATCCCCTGAACCGTCAGACCGGTCGGTCCGCCTACCGTGTCCGTCGTGACCGGGGTATAAGGCCGGCCGGAGGCGCAAATGCCAAACGAGCCGGAAATCGGGGTGGGTCACATCGCACTCACCGTAGGCGACGTCGCGGCGAGCGCACGTTTCTATACGGCGCTCGGGCTGCAGCCATGTCACGAAGGTGGCGGCATCGCGATCCTGGAGCTGCGTGGGGGCACGCATCTGCTGCTCTTTTCGCGAGAGATGGGATCAGCGATTCCGACGGTCGAGCGAGTGGATCTAATGATCGGGGCCCGCACAAAGGGCGAGCTCGAAGCCTATCGGCGCGGCGTCCTCGACCTCGGGCTGGAGGCGGCGCCGATCCCCGACGAGGATTTCTACGGGCATTATATGCTGAGCCTCAGCGACCCCGACGGAAACGAGGTGGTCGTCGCGACCAGTCATTGCACGCCCAACGAGGCCTGAACGCAGCCCAAGGCGAATTTGGTAATGCGACCCCCGCGCTAATCGCTGGCGGGTCGCACCAGGCGGCGATATGCTCCGCAAATGGACGCTCGGACCCGGAAGCATGGGCAGGTTGACGACGAGACCGTCGACGAGGCGCGCATGCTCGCCGAGAGCATCACGGCCAAGCGCGACCGCCTTCTCGCGTCGCTCACGCTCATCGCGGGTATTGCCCTCATCATAGGATTGCCGTTCGCGCTTCGGGCGGGCGCGGAATTCTTCATGCCCGTCACGGCCGCGCTGGTTGTGGCGATTGCATTGGTGCCCCTGCTCGAATGGTTCGAGCGCCGGGGAATCCCGTCGAAGCTCGCGGCTGGCCTGTGCGTCCTGATCTTCCTGTCGCTCTTCATCTTCGCGATCGGATCGATCCTGGTTCCGGCAACCGACTGGGTCGCCCAGGTGCCCATGAAGATTACCAAGGTAAGGTCGGCGCTGGAGCCGATCTTCGATCTCTATAAGAATCTCGATCGGTTCATCGACAAGACGATCTCTCAGATCGAGGTTGCCGGCACGCAGTCGCAGACACGTGCTGTGCGGATCGAGACTCCAAATTCGATGCTGGGGCTGCTGACGAGCTCAGCGCCGCATCTTCTCATCCAGCTCTTCTTCGCATTGCTGGTGATCTTCTTCTTCCTCGCCGGCTGGACGACCATGCGGAAGAAGACGATCGTCAGCAGAGGCAGCTTCGAGGGCGCGCTCACGACCGCGCGCGTCATCCAGCAGGTCGTCGACGCCACGTCGACCTACCTCGGCACGATCACCCTCATCAACATCGGCTTAGGCGCGCTGACGGCGACGGCCCTCTGGTGGCTGGGAATGCCATCCGTGGTGATGTGGGGCGGTATCGTCGCCGTTGCCAATTATATTCCGTACCTCGGCCCCATCGTCTGCGCTTTGCTGCTCTTCCTCGGCGGGCTGATGACCTATTCGGACATCTGGGGCGCGCTGTTGCCGCCAGCCGTTTTCATCGGCTTCCACCTGATCGAGGCGAATTTCTTCACACCGATGGTGGTCGGACATCGGCTGACGATCAGTCCGTTGTCGATCCTGGTGTCATTGTCCTTCTGGGCCTGGGTATGGGGAACCACCGGCGCGCTGCTGGCGGTTCCCTTACTGATCATCATGAAGACGATCTTCTCCGCGGCGGGCACGCCCGACATCGCCGGCTTCCTCTTCGAGCATGGGACTCTGACCCATGTCGGCGACTTGAATGAGGAAGAAGAGGACGAACGGGAGGAAATGCAGCCGGCGATGGTTGACACTCCCAAACGCCCCTCCTAGGTCGCCGCCACGCCAAAAACGCGGGTGTAGCTCAGTTGGTTAGAGCGCCGGCCTGTCACGCCGGAGGTCGCGGGTTCGAGCCCCGTCACTCGCGCCACTTTCCACATGCAATTGGAGTGGACTAAATCGGTGCCCGATGGCCACCGACGCTTCCGCTTATGCTGCCCTCGGCATCGATCCCGGAGCCGACGACGCCGAGATTGAGCGGGCGTACAAGAGGCTCATCAAGCAGCATCATCCGGACCGCGAGGGCGGGGATTCGGCGCGCGCCGCGGAGATCAACCAGGCCTATCGCGATCTCCGGGCCGTGCGGCACCTTAAGGCGCCCCTGGAACTCAGCGATGAATGGATCTCGAAGCCGACGGCGAGGCGCGCGTGGCTCGCATTTGCGCTGCTGCTCGTCGGAGCGAGCCTCTTCCTTCTGGTGGCCCAAGGACCGCTAGCGCCCCTGACTGAAGGGTTTGCTTCTCCCTCCAGCGAAAAGATTGCGCCAGCACGTTCCAAGCCGGCTGCGAGGAAGGACGATGTCATGGACCAGCCGCTGCATGCGGACGCCATCGATGGAGCTGTTCGCGAGGCGAGAAAACTAGCCCGCGGCAGTGATGAAATGGAGTTGGCGACCGTCAGTCGCAACTGCCATCACGCATTGCGGACCGATCCGAGCCTGACCCGACTGGATCGCTGCGCCGCTTTCGACGATGCGGTTGTGCAGCTTCAGGACCGGGATCCGCTGCGGGACCAAGGGCCGTTCAGTGAGCTGGCCGTGACGGGCCGCATCTGGGGCGGAGCATCGGCGCTTTCGGAGGATTCGGTCGCGATCGACGGACGTCTCGACCGCATTCGCCTGCGCGTGGAACTGGCGCTGGCGTCAACACAGGCTGCGCCGCCGGCAAAATGAATTAAAGGTGGCCGGAAGCGCCCGCGGACGTGGCGCCCGAAGCCGCGGGGGCCTTGCCGAGCGGTTCCTGATTCTCGGCGACGGTGTCACCTGAAAGCGACCATTTGAGGTTGTCAGAGGCTTCGAACTTCTTCGAATAGTCCTCGTGCTTGACCTCATCCGAGGCCTTGCGCGCGGCGAGGTTGAACCGGACGGCCACGCGCTTGTCGCCGCGCAGCGACGGGGCGAGCTTCAGCGGCTCGGCGCCCGGAATGTCCTTGATGGCCTGCGCGACCTGGGATTGGCCGTAGGTCGGTGTGATGTGCGGGACGGACAGCGCCGCAATTCTCAGGGCAGCTGCATTGGGTTCGTGCCCGGCATAGGTCTTGCTGAAGACCGAAGGCTGACCCCATCCGCCCGCCCAACGGTAGAAAAGGTGAGCGCCGACGACCGCGTTCTTGGCCATGGTCGCGGCCCAGTAGGGTACGACATAATCGGCGTGATAATGGGTAGCCCAGCCGACGGGGACATAGACCGATCCGGCTAGCGCCTGCTCGGCGATGCGGGTCGCACGGCGCCAGCCATCCGCGTCAGGCTGGCGGTTTAGGGAGCCATCGCAAGTAAAGGTGAACTGGCAACCAGTCGGCCTCGTCGATCCCTGGTAAACCACTCCGCAAACGCTCGACGGGAAGGCCGGGTGGCGGACGCGGTTCAGGACCACCTGTGCGACGGCGCGCGCGCCATTTTCGTCCTGATTGCCGGCTTCATAATAAACGGCGCTCGCGAGGCAGTTCAGCGCCTGCGCTCGGGTCGTCGAATCGCCTTTGAACACGAAGGAGGCAGCGGATGGGTTGGGGCCGGCCATCACGGGGATCTCGGCGTTGACCTTGAGCGCCTGCTCGGGCGCGATCGGCCGAACGATCATGGGCGGCGGGGCAGGGGGCGCTACGCCCGCGCCGTTGGGCGCCGACGGGGTCACGAACGTGGAGGCAATGGCCGAGGCGGTAACCAGAGCGAACATCCCGACGCCCAAAATCTCGCGCGGATATGCCGCCCACAGCGCAGCAGCGCGCTTCCGCGCGCGTGCCGCCTGCCGGCTAAGCCCGTCGAGCGGGCGCGAAAGGGCCATCGTTTGATTCATTGGGTCAGTGATATAGCCAGATAATACAGTTGTTTCAACGTCGACCCGTTGGACTGTCGCGGAACGAGCCGGTCTGAATCCATCTAACCAACGGTTTCAATGGGATGATCCAGACTATTCCCATTATCAGATAGAATGCAGCCTGAACGATAATAGGCCATTGGCCGACGATCTGCGCCAGGCTTGCGACGAAAGTGGCCCAGACGACGATGAGCAGCAGAATGAGGCCGATTCCGAAGAGTTTCCGCGCTGAAGGTTCGGGATCACGCATGGGCGGGCCCTTTAACAGGACCGCCTCAGGGAGTCTTCGGCGTCACTCGCAGATGGTGGGCGAGGAAGGCCCCTGGGCGGACGCATAGCAATTGCCGGCAGCCGCGTCGGCGCGGTTTTCCTGGCGCATGACCACGAACAGCGCGGCGCTTGCGGCGAGAACGACCATGAAGACGAACGCTTTTGCGCGCATTGGCTTTACCCCAGTCGCAGCCTGGAAGGGCGACCGCGATCATTGCACCTAACATTCAAGTATCGGTAAACGAAGGGTAGTTTCGCCGAAGCGAGTGATGTGCAGCGGGTCTGGCGCTAGGAAGTACAGATGTGTGGCTTTTACGCCACGGATCAGCGGCGCTTGTTGAACAGGGTCAGGCCGTCCGGGGAAACGAAGGCATCCAGCGGGATATCCCATTCGTCGCTCGGGATCGTCTCGCTGAGCAGCTGGAGCGGCCATCCCACGCCGATCAGCCGCGCCCCGCTCTTGCGGAGCCGGGTCAGCGCACGGTCGTAATGCCCCTTGCCGCGGCCGAGGCGCGTGCCGTTGCCATCGATGGCGATCAGTGGGACCAGGATCAGGTCTGGCTCTACCACCGGCGACCTCAGCTTCGGCTGCATGATCCCGAATGGCCCGGGCTGTAGCGGATCGCCCGCACGAAAACGAAACGGCTTTGCGGGATGATCGAAGGCGGGGAATGCCGCGATCCTGCCGATCGCCCGAGCCTCCTCGATGGCCGCCAGCGGACTGATTTCCGAACCGAGCGGCGCATAGCCGCCGACAACTTTGGCCTCCGCGCAAATCGAGGTCAGGTGCCGCGCCAACCGTTGTTCGAGAACGGCGCGGTCGGCATCGGAAAGCGTGAGGACGAAGGCCTTGCGCGCGTCGAGCGCGGCCCGGCGCAGTGATTCCTTGGACAGCGGTTCCATCTCAGGCCGCGGACCGGGAAAGAAAGGAGGTGACGGGACCACCATGGCCGTTTGCCCTAAAATCCTCTGACGCCAAAACGCCAGGTGGGCGCCGTGTGCTTCTGACCCGCTGGAAAATCCAGATAATCAGGGCAGGGACAGCTCCCTTGGATATTTAATCGCCTCAGGGATTTTCCGAAGGCTCGCACCAAGCAGTGCCCGTCAAACACCTATCTAAGTGTTCGGCGTCTCGTTCTCAAGCGCTTCGGCCAGCGATTCGAGCCGATCGGCAAGCGACTCGGCGCGCAGCATGATCGCCGGATCCCGTTGCGGCGATGCTGCTTCCTGCATCGCGGCCACCGATTCGGGTTTGTTGTCGACCAATTGATCGGCGAGCAGCAGCGAAGCGAACAGGAACTGCCTCGCTTCGCTCAGGGTGCCGAGCCCGGCCAGGGCTTCGCGGCTCTTCCCGTCGACGAGGCGAGCCGCAGCGCGAAGATTCTCTTCTTCTCCCTCGCGGCAAGCGACCTGGTAGGTGCGTCCCGCGATCGTAAGGTCGACCATCGTCGCCATCAGGCCGCCGCCTTCCTGATCAGCTCGTCCAGTTCCTCGACGACCTCGCGAACCTTCGCGCGCAGCTCATCATCCCTGCTAGGGGCTGGCCGGCGTCCCGAAAGCGCGCTTTCGATCCGCTGGAGCGCCCGTTCGGCTCGGTCCAGTGCCGAGAAAAGCTCGCCGTCGTCCATGGTTGATCGGCCTACGCAAGTTGGGATTTGCGGGCAAGCGAAGATGACCCGATTTGACGCGACGGGCAGGGCGGCTAATGGGGCGACAAGATCGTCTGTGTCCCGGACGAGCCGAACCCCATAAGCGGAGCAACATGCAGCCGACCGACCGCCGTCTCGCCAACGCCATTCGCGCTCTTGCGATGGACGCGGTGGAGGCCGCCAACAGCGGCCATCCCGGAATGCCCATGGGCATGGCCGACGCGGCCACGGCCTTGTTCACACGCCATCTGAAGTTCGATGCCGCCGACCCCAAATGGCCCGATCGCGACCGGTTCATCCTGTCGGCCGGCCATGGGTCGATGCTGATCTATGCTCTGCTTTACCTGACCGGGTATGAGCGGCCGACGCTCGACGACATCAAGCACTTCCGCCAGCTCGGCTCTCCGACTGCCGGCCATCCGGAGAATTTCGAGCTGCCCGGAGTCGAGGTGACGACCGGTCCACTGGGGCAGGGACTCGCGATGGGCGTCGGCATGGCGATCGCCGAACGGCATTTGAATGCGATTTACGGCGACGATCTGGTCGATCATCGGACCTTCGTCGTTGCGGGCGACGGATGCCTCATGGAAGGCGTCAATCATGAGGCCATCGGCCTTGCCGGGCATCTGGAGCTCGGCCGCCTAATCGTCCTGTGGGACGACAACAGCATCACGATCGACGGTTCCACCGAGCTATCGCGCAACGAGGATGTGGTGGCCCGCCACAAGGCGGCGAAATGGCACACATGCGAGTGCGACGGTCTCAACGCGGACGATGTCAGCAGGGCGATCGAGGAAGCGCTGGCCGATCCGCGACCCAGCCTTATCCGCTGCCGCACGATCATCGGCTTTGGCGCGCCGAACAAGCAGGGCACTGCGGCCACCCACGGCTCGGCGCTCGGCAAGGATGAGATCGCTGCGGCGCGCAAGGAGCTCGGGCTGGAGCCCGCGGACTTCTTCGTTCCGGAAGATGTGCTCACGGCTTGGCGCGCGACCGGAAAGCGCGGGGCGGTCGAGCACGCGCTCTGGAAAGAGCGGCTCGAGGCCAGCGAGCGGAAGGACGAACTGCTCCACCGCCTGAATGGCAAGGTCAGCGATGCCTGGTTGCGGCCTTACATCGACAAATTGCTTGTCGACCTGAAGCCAGTGGCGACCCGCAAAGCGTCAGAAATGGCGCTCGAGGCGATCAATGCTGCGATCCCGGCAACGATTGGCGGATCAGCCGACCTCACCGGATCGAACAATACCAAGACGAAGAACATCGAGCCGCTGACCGAGGACAATTACGCCGGGCGGTACATTTACTACGGCATCCGCGAGTTCGGCATGGCGGCTGCGATGAACGGAATGGTGCTCCACGGCGGCGTCATTCCCTATGGCGGCACGTTCCTCGTCTTCACCGATTATGCGCGACCCGCGATCCGGCTTTCGGCGCTCCAGCGCGCGCGGGTGATCTTTGTGATGACGCATGATTCCATCGGCCTTGGGGAGGACGGCCCGACCCATCAGCCGATCGAGCATCTCCAGAGCCTCCGTGCGATGCCGGGGATTGATGTCTTCCGGCCCGCCGACGCCGTCGAAACGGCGGAATGCTGGGCGTTGGCGCTTTCCAGCGACAAGCCGAGCATCCTTGCGCTTACCCGGCAGAACCTGCAGCCGATGCGGACCGAGGCCACGAACGAGAACCTCAGCGCTCGCGGTGCATACCGGCTGAAATCATCGAAAAACAATCGTAAGATCATCATTCTTGCGACAGGTTCTGAGGTTGAGATCGCCGTCGCGACGGCCGATAAGCTTGAAGCGCGGGGGATCGGCACTGACGTCGTGTCGGTGCCCAGCACAGAGCGCTTCGACGAACAGCCGTGGGACTATCGCGAGGACATCCTCCCGGACGTCAGCAATCGCGAAATCCTGCGCGTTTCGATCGAGGCCGGCACGACCTTCGGCTGGGAACGCTATGTCGGGCTCCACGGCCTCAAGATCGGCATCGACCGGTTCGGCGTCTCCGCCCCGGCATCCGACGCTTATGATTATTTCGGCCTGACCCCGGACAAGATCGTCACCCGCATCACCGATTTTATGAAACAACGAGGAATCCAATGACCAAAGTCGCCATCAACGGATTCGGCCGCATCGGCCGCCTGGTCGCCCGCGCGATCCTGGAGCGGCCCGAGTGCGGGCTGGAGCTGGTCAGCGTCAACGATCTTGCGGACGCCAAGGCCAACGCCTGGCTGTTCAAGCATGACAGCGTCCACGGCAGGTTCCCCGGCGAAGTGACGACCGACGGCAACGACATCGTCGTCAACGGCAAGCGCATCCATGTGACGGCAGAGCGCGATCCCGCGAACCTCCCGCACGCGGCAAATGGCGTCGAGATCGCGCTCGAATGCACCGGCTTCTTCACCGACCGCGAAGGCGGCGAAAAGCATCTTCAGGCAGGTGCCAAGCGCGTGCTGATCTCGGCGCCGGCCAAGGGCGTCGACCTGACCGTCGTCTACGGCGTCAACGACGACAAGCTGACCGCGGAGCACAAGATCGTTTCCAACGCGTCGTGCACGACCAATTGCCTCGCGCCGGTCGCCAAGGTGCTGAACGACGCGCTGGGAATCGAGCGCGGTCTGATGACCACGGTTCACGCTTATACCAACGACCAGAAGATCCTCGACCAGATCCATTCGGACCTTCGCCGCGCCCGCGCTGCTGCCATGTCGATGATCCCGACGACCACGGGCGCCGCCCGCGCCGTCGGCGAAGTGCTTCCGGAGCTCAAGGGCAAGCTCGACGGCTCGGCGATCCGCGTCCCTGTGCCGGACGTCAGTCTGGTCGACCTGACTTTCACGCCGGGTCGCGACACGACCCGTGACGAAGTGAACCAGATCCTCAAGGCCGCGAGCGAGACTGGGCGGCTCAAGGGCATTCTCGACTATACCGATGAGCCTCTGGTCTCGATCGACCTCATGCACACGCCTGCAAGCTCCACGGTCGACAGCCTCGAGACGGCTGTGATCGACGGGAAGCTCGTCCGCGTCGTCAGCTGGTACGACAATGAATGGGGCTTCTCGAACCGCATGATCGACACCGCCTGCGCGATGGCGAAGCTAGGCTGAGGTGAGCGGCTTCAAGACCCTCGACGATTTGCCCGAGGATCTGACCGGGAAGAAGGTCCTCGTCCGCGTCGACCTCAACGTTCCGATGGACGGCGCAAAGGTCACGGATGATACGCGGCTTCGGGCGATGCTTCCCACGGTTCTGGAGCTCAGCGACCGCGGGGCGATCGTGCTGCTGCTGTCGCATTTCGGGCGGCCGAAGGGCGAGACGCGGCCGGACATGTCGACCGCGCAGCTGGTGCTTCCGATCCACCGGCTCGCTGGGCGATCCGTGCGTTTCATCGAGGATTGTGCCGGCCCAGAAGCGGCGCGCGCGATCGCGACCATGCTTCCTGGCAATATCGGTGTGCTGGAAAACACACGCTTCCACGCCGGCGAAGAGAAGAACGACCCGGGCCTTGCCGAGGGCATGGCGGCGCTCGGCGATTTTTACGTCGACGATGCCTTTTCGACCGCGCATCGGGCTCACTCCTCGACGGAAGGCATCACCCATTTTCTCCCGAGCTTTGCCGGCCGCGCGATGGAGGCCGAGCTCAACGCCCTCGAGCGCGCTCTCGGAAGCCCTGAAAAGCCGGTTGCAGCGGTGGTTGGTGGCGCAAAGGTCTCGACGAAACTGGCCGTGCTCGGCCATTTGGTGGGCAAGGTTGACCACCTGATCATCGGCGGAGGCATGGCGAACACCTTCCTCGCCGCGCGAGGCGTCAATGTCGGCAAGAGCCTGTGCGAGCATGATCTGACCGGCGAAGCGGACGCCATCTTCAATCAGGCGGACGCCGCCGGGTGCACGATCCACCTTCCGTATGACGTGGTCGTTGCAAAGGAGTTCGCACCGAACCCGCCAAGCATGCGGACATGCAACGTGCACGAGGTTGCAGCCGACGAGATGATCCTCGATGTCGGCCCGGCTGCGGTCGAGGCGCTGGCTGATGTCCTCAAGACTTGCAGGACTCTGGTCTGGAACGGCCCGCTTGGCGCTTTCGAAACGCCGCCTTTCGACGCTGCCACCGTCGCGTTGGCGAAGACCGCTGCGGCTTTGACCAAGGAAGGTTCGCTCGTT
>Ga0207683_10004370_pt1 | contig 12209 bp, 14 predicted proteins | sample KBSM73metaG_FD_184333 | JGI IMG/M metagenome (GOLD analysis project Ga0207683, IMG submission 184333) | Miscanthus rhizosphere microbial communities from Kellogg Biological Station, Michigan, USA - KBS M7-3 metaG (SPAdes) (version 2) | ecosystem: Host-associated > Plants > Roots > Rhizosphere >...
AAGATCGGTAACCGATGGTTTAGGATTACGGCGCTGAAAGGATTTTTCTGAATTCGTTCAAAACATGTCTTTCCATCCGACACACACTCTACGTCATATCCTTTGCTTGTCAGCGTATTGGTGAAGTACAAACAAAGATCCGGGTCAGCACACGCAATGAGCACCGATTGAAGAGGCGAAGAGTCTGAGGAGCGCGTGGCGACAGTCATTGGCGACCTCGCACCGATGCGTATTGTATGTAGACCTAGAGGAGAGGTGCAATGACAATGAGGTAAAATGCGTGTATTTTTAGATGAGAGGAGCCGCCACGCGCCGCGAAATGGTTCGTGACACCGTTAGCCTTGATAACCGCTGTTTCCTTTGACGCCTTCGGGCCTAACGGTTACTCTTCTGATTGCCTACATGTATAAGCTCCTGATTCTCTACAGCGCCTTATTGGTTTCCTGGTATTACCCGCCACTTTCTTTTGCTGACGATGCTTCCACAGGCGGACAAATCTATTCCACATTGCGAAAACTTGATTTTAAGCAGGTGGGATTGCGAGTTAGTACCCAAGACCAGTTTGCCGATCCCCTTTATAGACGTGCTCTTGCTCGCCTACGGAAGAGCGGCCTAGAACCAGTGGCACCGAAATATAATGGCACTGTCCAGGCAATGCTGGTTCTCACACTAAATCCCATACCGGTGAAAGATGGTTCGGCAAACAAGATTCTCTATGTAAAAAAGGTAGAGTTGCTGGAAGACGTCACCATCAAGCGTGACCCTGAATTGCGCGTCGACGCAGTAACGTGGTCGTTTGGCCCCGCCCATCCCAAGCTTCTTTCTAGCATCACGCTGGAAACTCTTCTCGAAGATGTTGATCTGTTGATTGACCAATTCATCGTTTCGTATGGCTTGCCTCGTCCGAAATAAGCCCTGCTCGAGATCGGCCCGCCACGCGCCGCGAAATGGTTCCTGATACCCTCGCACATTCCACGGTTAGTCTTTTGCTCCTGCTAGTTCCAGCAGGTTCACAATATCCGGACTGCTTTGGCGGGCAACCGCCAAGGGAGTAACGGTCCTCATACCTGGTAGGCCCACGATTTTATAAGGGATGTTTGGATCTGCACCAAGCGCAAGGAGTGTGCGAACAGCCTCTAGTTTTCTGTACACCACTGCATGCGCCAAGGCGGTTTTTCCAGAATCAGGCAACCGGTAGTTAATCGAGGCACCATTGGTGACCAGTGCCGAACAAAAGAGGCAAGGAGCGATCAGGCGGGCTAGCAGTTCGATACCACTCATCGGCAGGGTTTGAGGGATTCTAGGAGAACATTAGGTACAAGGCAATAGGGGACGACGGGAATCTAAGACGACAGTTGGGAGGGATGTCATATAGACAATTCGGCCACGCGCCGCGAATGGGTCCTGACACGGTTCTGGCTCTCAGAGGCCTATTCTTATTCACTGCGCGTTAGTCCGCCAAACCGCCCTGATAACACTCTGTCCCATGAGTCACGTAGCTTATACTGCGCAAGGAGCTGTCGGCTATCGCTGAAATGCCAAATTTCCAGTTCTGATGTAGTGGGATCATGGACCAACACGCTTCTTTTAGTTTGCCCATATTGGACTGCCGTTAGCAGGCGTGAACTCTTTCTCCATCCACTATAGGTAAGTTGTAGGAATGGCTGACCAGGTCGGCTGATTAAGAGGTTGGCCTCACCGGTGGAATTATCGTAGAGGATAATGTCATCGTTGGAATCACCCGCGAAATCCCCAGCGATCGCAGCGCTCCAGGTCGTGCTCCATCCCGTGTAGGTCTGGACATAACTCATGGAATTGTCACTAATTCGGCGTATTTCTGATTCACCAGTTGTGTCGTCATAGAAAAGTAGTTCGCTAGTGTCCTGAGAGTCCGCCTCCTCGGTGGTGAAGTTGCCGGCGAGAATAAACTTCCAAGTTTGCCTCAAACTTTGGAAAGGCTGAATTAAGTTCATCTGGTCACTTGATAGATCCCAAAGTTCTGCATCCCCTGTTTCCCTTGAATAGAAGAGAAGATGGTCCTTACCACTTCGACGTATCGGAACAATTGAAGACCAATTCTTGCGGAGCCCGGTATGAGTAATTTGCACATACTTATCGCGCGTGCTTACGACGTTTGCTTCTCCTGCCGCCGGGTCATATAAGAAGACTTCCGCCTTCTCTCTCCCTGAGAAGTTTCCTGATGCCAACAGCCGCCATGATTTGCGCCAATCTCGATAATTCTTTTCGCAGCCGCTAAGCAGAGATCTATACCTCCCAATGCCTTGTCCAACCGTATACAGCAACAAATCCTCGGTGATTGGGTAGTGTGTTATGGTCCTAACAATTGTCCTCCGCAGCCACGCTGCAAAGTAATCGTTCAGTCCTATTCCTACTTTGCTATCAAAAATATCGAACAGTCGCGTTTTCAGTTTGACGGATTCTTGATGAAGGTTCTCTGGGAAATTCCTGCTGTGATAATCAACATAAAGATTTAACGGGGCACCTGCGTTGCTGGCGATGATAGACGCTGCGCATCCAACGGTCAGGTGATCCTTATGATCATCGCGGTTAATTTCTGGATCCGGGTCTTGAGCGTTTATGGTCGGGACAGATGTTTCAGAGCTGTTCATTTCGATTTGAACGATGCTGTCGAGGGTCGAAACCAGATCCGCAAATGAATCATAGCTGGTGAGTTCATCCGTCTCCTCCTTACCGAGGGAGTCAATGGTACGTATTCCGAGGTGTAGGCGTTCAAGGGTTTGGTAGTTTGATATTGGAAATCCTTCACCGGTGTCATGGGTTGCAACCGGTAGGCGAAGATAATAGGAAACCGTATTTTGGTAAGAGCGTTTACATATTGGGTGGCCATTTAGCGTCGTCCATGAACAGTGCTCCGCCGCTAAGGTCACTCCATTACCACCAGCCAAGGATTCGATAGACAGTTGATTCCCATCCTCCCACTTTGCCCAACGGCCATCCGATGCTGCACCTAACTGGACAAACACTACCCGGTGGTTTGCCTGGACGTCCGCATATGCTCTATCACCCATAAAGAGCTGCCAATCATCTGCATGCGCGACTATATAGAAGTCCGTCTGGATAGCCATGGCGTGTGAGGCGATCATTGGGCAGGAATAAACGAGGCAGGAATAAACGCAGAGTATCAGGCTTAGCGGTTTCATGGAAGTCCATCTCTTCGCCACGCGTCGGTTCATTTGTTTTGGTAAGGCATTCCATCGGTGTTGATCCTGAGATCCGGCAGCATGAGCTTCAAACAGGCATCCACCTCCTTACGCTCTAATGAGAACGCTTTCCGCCGCATCCTAGCGTCGCTGATAGGGAACCTCAAGACGTAGAATGCGGAACGAGAACGAACTACGCCGGTAGATCTTCTACGATTGGCCCTACTTTTTCAAATGGGCGAGGTCTATCGCACGGTCAGGTGCGATGAGGGGTGAGGGAAGGGGAGCCGCGGCACGAGCTGGCCCGCCACGCGTCGCGAAATGGTTCCTGACACCTTTTGTTTCCGCCATATCTCGATTTATAGATCTATTCCAAGTATTCTTTAGCATAGCCGCTCAAAGCATACATCTTTGAAAGTAACCTCTTAATGACTTACAAGCTGACTAACTCGTTATCCATATACATATCCATTGCACTTCTGATCGGAATTTCGGCGTGTGTATCAGCTGCCAAAGGGCCCTTCTTCCAGGAAGCTAATGGGACTAATCCGGCGAAGGGGCGACAATCTACCTTTACTCACAATACATACCCGGCATGGGAATTTTAGGAGGATATAGGGTTAACGCTAACGGATCGTTCGTCACGAAGCTGGTCGATGGGGGATATTATGTGTTCCAAGTCGACAAGGGTAAATTGACACTGGAGGTGGAAGATCCTCTCAGAACAACTATTCCCCTCTACCTAGAGGTTGCACCCGGTAACTCCTATTTTGTCAGGCCGTATATTTTTAAGACAGGACGTCATAGTCAGATGATTGAGCTCCGTGAGGTCATCGATAGGGATACCGCAATTAATGAAATTACTCCTTGCCGGCTCATTATTAGTTGAGGACCCGCCACGCGCCGCGAAATCGTTCGTGACATCTTTCCTTAGCCTATGCCCTTACCGTAACGACTAGACCATTGATAGCTTCAACAGTGACTGATCTACCTACAGGGGGAATATCCACCCCGTCATGCAAGTGAGCTTTCCACAGTTCACCATTCAGGCGCACATAGCCGCTTAGACCTTGCTCACCCGGTACATATATAAAGGGTCCTTCCACCGTCGCTGACGTCCCAATCAAAGATTCTCTTCCGGTCAAAGGCGGCGCATTTCTGTTACTCCACCACATGAGAAGCCCTATGAAGCTGAATTCCGGACAAAGAATGAAGTTAAGGAGGGCAGCGCCACCAATAGCGCTTATACACAACACGATGAATTCTAACCCTCCCCAAGACGAGAACATTTGTCCCTTCTCTTTCTATCCGGTATGACCTTCTAAAAGAGTATCCGGTGCCTCATCATTCGTCAAAAGAGCAGTGTAGGTAAGCGAGGAATGTGGGTAAAGCGGCCCGCCACGCGCCTCGAAATGGTTCCTCGCACCGGTTCCTAATCTGTCCCCTCTTCCACTTCACCAGAAGCGAGCCTCCTTGACCCTTCATGCCGCGGCGGGTGTTTTTGTAGTGGTCTTCAGTATTTTGGCCGAGCTTTTAGCAATAAAAGTATGGATGGGCATCTAGCATGAAACGGATAAGATCAGGCTACGCAGAGGTGCGAGAGTGGCCTATTCGTAGCGCCTTATAGGCTGCTGCCCTGATGGGCCGTAGGCTCGATCCCACCCTCTCCGCCAAATTTGCGGGCTTACGACCTGCGGTAGAAGACTGAAGCCCTACATAAGTGAAAAACATCCCTACATGCGAGTTACTAATCGGAAGCTATGAACGGTGCTAACCTATCCCGACAACGTCATGTGTTAGGCAGACGGAGATCTCGAAATGGACCTTCATCAGGCGCCCAGGGGTTCTGCTTTCACGTTTGGGCTTCTAATGCTCGCACTGGCGGGATGTACGACGTCGTGGTCTGACGAACGTCAGAAGCATTACTCCTGGTTATATGAAAAATGTATGCGTGGGGAACACGAACCATACACGATTCATATGAACCGCAACCACACTTCTCCACTCGCACAACGATGTCGCGCCGAATACCATCATTACACTGGAAACGATCAACCAAGCGCTATAACAGCGGTGTCACGGTTGAATTCGTCTTCTCCAATAAGCCCTGATTGATTGAGACCCGCTCGTCGCGCGCCGCGAAATGGTTCCTGACACCTCTTTTCTCCTCACTAACAAGAAGCGTGACCCGCGATTTGGTTAAACTAAGGTATCAAAGTATCTGACCACGTGTGAGAACATCCTGAGTGATCACTATGGTCTCCATCATTATTCCCACACTCAATGAAGAAAAAGCCCTGCCAGAGACGTTGCACCATGTGCTCCAGCAAGCTGGCAGCTATGAAGTCATTGTCGTCGACGGGGGCAGCGTGGACCGAACTCGTGAGATAGCCGAGAACGAACCGCGGGTGCGATTCGTCATGGCACCGAGAGGACGCGCTTCTCAAATGAATACCGGGGCTCAGCAGGCCACTGGTGAATGGCTCCTGTTCCTGCATGCCGATACGATCTTGCCCGATCGCGCCCTGATACGACTCAATACATTGGAAGGAGACGTAACTGTTCAGGCCGGTGGGTTTCTGCACCAGTTTTCTGGCATGGACTGGCGACTCCGCATGCTGTCGTACTTCAATAACGTGAGATGTCGGTGGTCCAAGGTCATCTACGGAGACCAGGCCATGTTCGTGCGTCGAAAGCTCTTTGAGCGTCTCGGCGGCTTCCCAAGCCAGCCGTGGTTGGAGGACGTGCTCTTCGGCCGAAAACTGGCTAATACTGTCTCACCCATTCTGCTCGCTCCTCCGGTGATCACCGATTCTCGCAAGTTCGTGCAGACCGGCATTTGGCGTAGCGTGGCACGGGCATCATTTATCTTATTATCACTAAAGCTCCATCTTCCCTTCTCTCGGACCTTTTTCAAAGACATCCGTTAAGTGAAGTGCAGGTTCCCAGCCTCTAAAGAACAGGGGTGGCTTACGTCTAGCCTACTCAAAAACTTTTGCTTTTGAACCATCCTATTGAGACGCCGAACCCTCGTTTCAGCGCCGGCCTGCCACGCGCCGCAAGATATTTCTAGACCTCCTTTGACTCAGCGTGAGGAAGTGGGCACACTTACAGGCTGACTGATACCGACATGAACATTGACGAAGCCTTGCAAGCAATCAAGAGTTCCCCGGAATGCTTCGTAACCTTTAGGCAAGATACCGGGGAGATTCGGGAAGTAAAGAATCTGACTTCTGAAGCTTCAGCTGAGGATCGAATGGCTCGCCTTTTTGCCGCCACGAGCGTTCCATCTGGAGTGCCTACTGTTTCGAGATTTCTGGAGTCTGCTTCTGTGACTGCCGAATCATTAAATGACTTGGTTGAAGAAACGCGACGTGCTTACGAGTCGATGACTGCACGAGTCAAAATTATCAATGGGTGGCGATATCAGTCACTTTCAGAGCTAGTTGCTATCTTGGAATTGGGCGACTTCCCTTATCCAACGACGCAGAATGACAGCTATCTTTTGCTTGAGATCATCTTCGATGTGCGAGATACAGAGCTCAATCCAGCTCTGATTCGCCGCCTTTTGGCAGTTGCAGACTCTCAGCACATAGATATCCCCGGCGAACCGTCCGTGGGTAGTCTCCGGCTGTACCTGTGGCGATACGAAATGAAGACGACCACGTTTGTTCAATATTGGCATGAACACCTCCGTGGAGGCGTTGTTCCTTTCCTGATAGGTCCAAGTACATTTGCAGGAGATTTAAGAGTGGCCGATCAGATAATCATCAACGATCTGATCGGTCTCGTCAGGGCCCAGTGGCCGTTCGGGGTAAAACAACGAGCCATGATCGCGCTTGGCAAGATCGGACCACCGGCTGGGTCAGAGGCTGCACGGGCCATACGCGAAGAAGTCTATGACAGCACCGACTGGATTATTGCACAGCGAGATCGCGTGTTGGCGCGGATCGAAACAGTTCCAGGGCTATGGTGCGATTGCAATCATTGCCGCAGAGGGAAAGTCACTGAGGATTCGTCGGATATCCTCATTCTTCGCGATTGTCCTCGATGTTATGGACTTGGTCTTATTCCATCCTTCTGTTAACTTGTCCAAGAAAGTTGTGGTCACGAAGATCACTACCGACCCGCCACGCGCCACGAAATGGTTCCTTAACGGGTGTATCTTTCTTGAAAACTAGAAAGTCCACTTTTTCTTACCTCCACGGTCGAGTGGGGCGGAATCCTTTTGGTTTCACGCAAAAGCTGGTTCAGCTTCGCCTGGATTCCGTCCCCACCGGTTCGATTGTTTCAGACACCAGCGGCCACTCCCAATTCGGTCAACCACTCGTAAAGGGCGGAACCAATGGCCACCGGGTTGTCCTCTTGGAGATAGTGGATGCCAGGACCAATGTGGACCACTTTGCAGCGCTTCAGTCCGCTAGCAAACCGGTCGGCGAAAGCGGGCGACACTAGCGCTCCGGGATCACCGGCGAAAAGCAGCTTCGGGTAAGACGACTGCGCCAAGGTTCGGTGAGCTTCTTCGATCACGGAGTACACATCCGCTGGCTCTCCCGCGATCGGCAGATCATTCGGGAAGCGCCACGTTGGTTTGCGTGATTCGGGAGTGGGAAAGGGCGCACGATAGACAGCCATCTCGTCTTCGGTCAGGTTTCGAACAGTTGCCCTAGGAAGCACGGTCTCCACGAATGCATTCTCATCGAGAACCATTCTCTCGCCTACACCTGGCGTTCTAAACTTCTTAAAGATTTCGACTGCGGCAGCGTGAAAGTCATCCCAAGTCGGCATAGGACGAATGAACTCCATGAACGCCAAAGCGCGGACGAACTCCGGCCTACGCGCTGCCAAGTGAAATGCCAGGCCTGTACCCCAGTCCTGCGCAACAATGTATGCGGAAGAGATACCCACCTTATCGATAAAAGCATCGAGGTAGCGAACGTGGTCGAAAAAGCGATATTCGATATCGGGTTTCCCAGATTGACCGAACCCGATGAGGTCTGGCGCGATACAGTGGGCTAGGGGCGTAACCAGCGGAATGATGTTCCGCCAGATGTACGACGAACTCGGGTTCCCGTGCAGAAAGAGCACAGTTGGTGAGTCGGGGTTTCCTGCTTCACGGTAGGCCATAGTTGAATTCAAGACAGCTACCTGGGGGAGAGCGACGTCATTGAGTGTTCTCATTTCTTCTCTCCTTTCTTCGCCCTGAATACGGTTTTGAAAACGATGTTTTTGAAGCGATCGAGAGCGGCGGGCCCCCTATCAACCTTCATGCGCAGAATCGCCCCTTCCCAGGAGGCCAACAAGAACTCTGCGAGATCGATGGGTTCAAATTTTGAATCGATTTCTCCTGCGGCCTGAGCCTCCGCAATGCACTGAGCAAAGGGCGTCCGCCACTCACGAAAGATTTCCGTCAACCGCTTGTGCAAGAGCTTGCTCTGAAGACTGGCCTCAAGGCTGAGATCGCCGATCAGGCATCCGCGGCACCATTTCGCACCTTGTAGCCTTCCGCTAATAATGTCCAGATACCGTTTCAGTCGCTGCCGAGGAGCAAGCGACTTGTCGTTCAGGGCTTCACTCACCACGGTTTTCAGGTTGGTAAAGTAGCGATCCAGGACTTCTTGCGCGAAGGCTTCCTTCGATCGGAAGTGATTCGTAAAAGAACCTTGCGGGGCCCCCGCCGCAGCACAGATATCCCGTACACTTGACCCCTGGTAACCGGACCGAAACATGACGGCTAGGCCGGCGTTCAATAGGTCTTCACGAAGAGAGCGTTTAGGCATTCCCTATAATACGTACGAACGTATTAGACTGTCAAGCGCCAAGCGCTATATTAGAAATGTATGCGTGGCGAACACGAACCATACACGATTTACATGAACCGCAACCAAAACTCTCCGCTCCCACAACGATGCCACGCCGAACACCATCATTACGTTGGAACGATCAACCAAGCGCTATAGCAGAGTCGACCTTGAGGAGCCGAGGTTGGCCATTCAAACGCTTAGCAAAGTAGCCTGTCCCCTTTTGTTATCACGAGAGAGCTGCCACCGGTTCGCCACGCCGACTGCCGCGAGGAGGAACCACATGGTGGCCGGTGATATGAGAAGGCTTGCCAGGAGACGCGTACCGGTCAGCCCCTCGGGGCGTACAGTGAGCGTCACGAATGAGACGGCTGCGTGCATCAACATCACCACAGGAAGGCTCTGGGTACGGTCATGCACCCAGACCAGGAGCACGCGGAACGGTGGCAGCCAGGAGAACAGCATTGTCAGTAGGATGACGAGGGGGAGCGCCCCAGAAAAACTGTCGGGCTGCCAGAACAGGGGAAAGTGCCATCCTCCCCACACGAGTCCTACCATCAGCCCGGTCGCGAGTATGGAATGGCGTGACCGCAACTGAGGGACTGCGAACCCCGTCCAGCCGATCTCTTCGAAGCAGCCAACCAGAAGGGCTGGGCCGAGGGCACCCAGCAGGGTGCCGGACTTGCCGTTGGAGTCGAGAATGGCCGGACGGAAATCGGGAGACACGAGGGATAGCAGCAGAGCCGTTGCTGTCATCAGGAGAGCGGGTAGCAGCGCGATTGCGTACCACGTCCAACCTATACGCCACCGGCGCAATCGGGCGAAAAGGTGGCGGAGCCCCGGCCGCCCATCGACGATGGCCGTCATCAGAACGCCGGCCACACACGGGCCTGCCAGAATCGCCGCGTACAGCGATAACCCGAAGCTCGCGAATTCCTCCGCCTTGAGCGGAAAACCTTCGGGACCCACGATAAGTAGAATGCTGCCGCCCGATAGGAGGAATACGAGGACGAAATAGATCAGCACTGCGTGTCGCTTGATGGCAGCCTCGATGGTCATCCTTCAGACACCGGCAACTGGTTCGCAGACTCTGGGTGAGCCTGAAAACGGTGGAAGAGGCGAGGCCATTCTACGTTTTCACGTGGGCGGGGTCTATCGCGGTGTGAGATGCGATGAGCGGTGAGGGGCAAGGAGGCGAAGAACGAGCCGGACCCGCCACGCGCCGCGAAATGGGTGCTGACACCATTTTCTTCTACAAGCAGTTACTTACCGCTCGGTAAGATACGGTGCGCTAACCAGAAGACGTATGTGCCATACCAAATCGTCGGGAACCAGGACACAACGGCAAACGTCCATGTGACGTTTTCCAACCCGCGGGCAAGCCAGGCCAGGCTCACGAAGAGCACCGTCAGTACCGAATGTGGAAGAATTGCCCACAGGAATCGGCGGTTGGGCGTGAAGTGATAGGCGACAATCAAGGCGCCGGCCACCGCGAGCAAGGCGTAGCAAGTAAACAACTTTCGATCCGACGCTTGCCAATAGGCGGCGCCGAATACCACAGCAATGGCTGCATCCAACATCGTATCTCGCCAATTGCCCTGGGGGAGTTGGTCGGAGCCGAGATCGCTCTGCAAGTAGAAGAAGTCGATGCAATAAAGGAGCGTGATGGAGATTTCAACGGCCTGGAGCGGTCCCCATCCCTCTGTGACATGGAGTACATCATAGAGCATCGATCCGAGTACAGCTGGATATAACTGCGTGTACGTGAATCGATGCCAGGCTGAGAGTTCTTTGAATCGCACTAGCGAGTGGAACACAGCAGCGGGGCAGCTGCTGGCTCCACCACAATGTTGGGGCGTGCATTCATACGTCGAGAACTACCTGTACCACTTTCCGGTTGCCTTGGAGTAAATGTTGCCACCGACATCGCTTGAGAGGTGTCCACGGAGGACGCCAGGCTCGTCAGGGGGACAGTGAATGGTTAGATCGATCTCCCGCGCGCCTCGCAAATCGGGCTCGAATCCGTCCCGCTGGGGAGGGTCGCCTTCCAATCTGATGCGCTGTCGACTCTGCAACCCGTTGCGGATTTTCATGCTTCCATCGCCCAACACTTTGACATCGATCACTCGGTCGCTGATCTCAAACTCCGCGTAGCAACTACCAATCTGGACTTGGAAATTGCCGAAAAAGCAGCCGGTACCACCATCTCCATCGGGTGAGATCTGCAGAATCGTCTTTCCACTAAGAGCGGCGTAATCTGGGTCTTTGAATTGGATGCGGCGCCACACTTGGTACGTTATCTCAGTTTGCCATAATCCTGAGTACCCATGCATCTGACAGGTCGGCGAAAATCCAACTTGGACAGCTGGGAGTTCAGTTGCCCATGACTTGAGCTTCACGCTCGATTGATGATCGAGGGGCTTGGTTGGCTCAAACGTCCCCATGGGAACATAGGTAAGTCCAGCGAAGTCTGAGGGCAGTTCAACGCTGGAGTAAAGGCAAAGTGCAACCCTCCTCCGAGTCAGCATCGCGGTGAGATACCCGTACTCAAACAACACGTTCGCCCGGGGCGTCCTAATGCGCCTCTCGCGAATGACAGATTCATCGTCAGGGGTCGCAAGGAACACTGCACCGGCGACTCGACTCGCAATGTTTTCGATGCCCATGAAGGTGATGTCGCCGAGCTTGAAGACCTCTGTCCACAGCAGGGGCTTTACGTCCTTGGCTTCCGAGAGGGCGGCAGCCACCTGCATCGCTTGCTCAAGTCCTTCCTTGCTGCTTCCAATAAAAATCTCCTTCAATGTGGCTCCTTTTAGGAAATTCTGCCTTGCCCGCCATGACTATTTCGTTCGCTGGAGCTTGGTCACGACAAGGAAAGCAGTCGCATCTTACCTGGCTGCCTTTGGGTGAAGAACTGTCAAAATTAACAGGGCTGAACCGTGGGTTTGTGAAAAGCTAGGGGGGCAGCCACGCGCCGCGAAATGGTTCCGGACACCTTTCGCTGGACTCTTAAGTAGTCTAAAACATTGCAATGAGTCGCGTTGAAAAGCGAAGAGGATATCTCGCTATCCTCATCTGGATGTCTGCAATTCTACAAGGATGTGACCCGATCTATTCAATTAACGTACGTGCCGATCTTGTAAGTCCACTTGAGCCACAGTGCATCGAGGACACATTGAGAAAGCTGGAGGGGATAGAGCAGGTCACGGTCCACAAATCGGAACCG
>Ga0207683_10004371_pt1 | contig 12208 bp, 7 predicted proteins | sample KBSM73metaG_FD_184333 | JGI IMG/M metagenome (GOLD analysis project Ga0207683, IMG submission 184333) | Miscanthus rhizosphere microbial communities from Kellogg Biological Station, Michigan, USA - KBS M7-3 metaG (SPAdes) (version 2) | ecosystem: Host-associated > Plants > Roots > Rhizosphere >...
GGAACGCGCGATGGAGGATCTCGCGCCGGATGACCCGCTGAACGTCTTCCACGAAATCTTTCACCGACACGTCGCGGTGATAAAGCGCTTCGGCCGGTTCCCCCACCGCAACAAGATCCACCAGAGGGCGAACACCAGTGACGAGGAAGACTTTCTGGTCGACGGCTCGTTCCGCTTCGACCTGCCGCTGATCCGGAAACCCGACGGGACGTTCGCGTTCGCCGGTTCGGTGAAGAAGCGCACTGTGAAGGTGCTCGACCACGAGTACGAGACCTTGCTGCCAGACCTCGACGAGGTGGGACACAAGGCGTTCGAGTACAAGTATCTGGGGCCGGACGGCGTCTTCACCAAGACGCGGGAGCAGCTGAAGAAGCAGGGCTACATCCGCATCGGTGACAGTGTCCCCGACTTCACCGCCGAGACCAGCAAAGGTCGTATCAACTTCCACGAGTTCATCGGCGATTCATGGTGCGTGTTCTTCTCGCACCCGGCCGATTTCACGCCGGTGTGCACCACCGAGTTCGGGATGACAGCCAAGCTCCAGCACGAGTGGAGCGCACGCAACACCAAGGTCATCGGTCTGAGTGTCGACAGTGCCGAAGACCACGAGCGCTGGATCGCGGACATCAACGAGACGCAACACACGCAGGTGAACTTTCCGATTATTGCGGACAAGGATCGCCGCGTGTCGATGCTCTTCGGCATGCTCGACCCGACCACGTTCCGCCACGGGTCCGGCTTGGGCGAGACCATGACCGTTCGCAGCGTGTTCATCATCTCGCCCTCGAAGCGAGTCGAGTTGATCCTTTCCTACCCGGCCTTCATCGGCCGCAACTTCAACGAGATCCTGCGCATCCTGGATGCCCTGCAGCTCTCGGCGAAGTATCGCGTGGCCACGCCGGCGAACTGGCAGCCAGGAGAAGACACAGTGGTTCTGCCCTTCATCTCGGACGAGGAGGCAGAGCGTATGTTCGCGGACCAAGGCGGCTTCCGCAAGGTGCGCTCCTACCTCCGCTTCGTCCGTGATCCGTCGCTGCGTTGCCTCTGAGCTGCACGGCAATCACGACCGCGAAGTGCCCGCACCGCATTCACGCCACGATGGCAGCTTCCCGGCCTCGAACCCCAGCGTCAGTGCGGCCGAGAAACGCTAGCGCCCTGCGCTCCCGCTTCCCTCCGGAATTCCCGTTATGAGGGGGAGCGCCGTGAGTGCGACTACGGAAGCCATTGCGTTGAAAAAGACGCCCAAAGTACCCGGGCTGCCGTTGCTGGGCAGCCTTCTCGGTATGGTCAAAGGGCCCGCGGCCTTTTTCGTTCACTGCTACCGCACTTACGGTCCCGTGTGCCGCCTCAGCATACTCGGCGAGAAGTACGTCCTGATCTCCGGCGTTGAAGCCGCCAACTTCATGGGCACCCGCGCCGGCAAGGATTGCCTGCGCTCGAAGGAATTCTGGGAAGGCCTGACGCGCGAGTTCGGCGCCAAGCGCATGCTCACCGGCGAAGACGGCGACAGCCACAAGGAACTGCGCGACATCATGCGCAATGGCTATTCCAGGGAATCGATCAGGGGCCGCTACGATGAACTCATCGCGATCACCGATGCCTCGCTCGCGCGCGACTGGTCCGTAGGCAAGGCAGTGCCCGTTGTTGAAGCCATGCAGTACATGGTCGTCGATCAGCTCGGCACCGTTCTCACCGGTGCCGCGCCGCTGGAATATGTGAAGGACATCCGCACCGCGATCATCTACATCCTCAACGTGTTGGTCACGCGGCAACGGCCCAAGATCTTGCTGAAGCGTCCTGAATACAAGAAAGCCAAGGGCAAGGTCATGGAGCTCGGCCACAAGATGATCAAGGACGCCAAAGCGCGCTATGCCACGACCACGCCGGAAGATCGCAACCTGGTCGACGACATCATGGCCGCGCACATTGAAACGCCAGGAAAGATGCCTGAGAGCGATCTGATCGTGTCTCTCACTGGCCCCTACGTCGCAGGCCTCGATACCGTCGCCAACACCACCTCCACCGTCGTTTACTCCGTACTCAAGTATCCGGAAGTCAAAGCGCGCGTGCTAAAGGAAGTGGATGAGCTCTTCTCGACTGGCGAAGTGGATGAAGAAGGCCTGCTCAAGAAGCTGCCCGCACTCAACGGCGCAATCATGGAAACGATGCGTCTCTACCCGATCGCCGTCGCGCAGATGCGCACCGCCACCAAAGACTTCGTGTTCGAGGGCCATCAGATTTATAAGGGCGAGATGCTCTATATCGGCACCAGCGTGCCGCACTTCATGGATGAATACTGGCCAAAGGCCAAGACCTTCGACATCGACCGTTATCAGAAACCACGAGCCGAGCATTTGCAGCCGGGCGTGTACTCGCCTTATGGCCGCGGCCCGCACACCTGCCTGGGCAAGAGCTTGGCCGAAGTGCAGATGGCACTTTCGATGGCCCGTCTGTTCCACAAGCTCGATCTGGAATTGGAATGGCCCAACTACGTGCTCAAGACCAAAACCGCGCCAACGCCTGGCCCGGCGATGGACTTCAAAGTTCGTGTGAAGGGTTATCGCCATTAGGTGGCGTCGAGCGATTACAAAGACGACGCCATCCGTATCGCCTTGACCAGGAAGCTTACGACATCACGCGGGCCCCCTGGCTCGATATGCCTGTGATGCTCGGCCGGCCCATGCTCTAAGCGTACCTTCGGGAACTTCCGCTCGCGGCCTCGAACCGCCTGATCGCGCTGCGTCGCCGACGATCCGCGCAGTCGGTGGCGTCGCCCCATACCAGTCCCCCATCGGAAATCGCGCCACACTTGTCACTCCCCTCGTCTCGATATTCGGCGCTATGTTTGTCTCGTGGAATGGAAAAGGAGAGACACATGGACAGGAACAATGCGAAAGACATGCAGCACCGCGAAGACCATCTCGGAATCAACATGCCTCCGATCGTTTCTCAGCAGGATTGGGAGGCCGCGCGCCAGCTGCTCCTCGTGAAGGAGAAATCCTTGACTCGTGCGCGCGATGCGCTGGCCGCCGAGCGTCGGCGGATGCCGTGGATACAGGTGGAAAAGAAGTACGAGTTCGACGGGCCCATGGGTAGGGTTAGCTTGCTCGACCTGTTCGAAGGCCGCCGACAGTTGATCCTCTATCGTGCCTTCTTCGAACCCGGGGTGTTGGGCTGGCCCGAGCACGCCTGCCGCGGCTGCTCCCTGGGCGCCGATCAGGTCGCCCACTTGGCCCATTTGAACGCGCGTGACACCACCCTCGCCTATGCCTCACGCGCGCCGCAGGCGGATATTGCGCGCCTGAAGGCACGGATGGGTTGGGAGATGCCTTGGTACACCATCACAGACGGCTTCGACGCGGACTTCGGCGTTGATGAATGGCACGGCCACAATGTGTTCGTCCGCGACAACGGGCGGGTGTTCCGCACATACTTCATCAACAGCCGCGGCGACGAGGCGATGGGGACTACCTGGAGCTACCTCGACATCACGCCGCTCGGACGACAGGAGACTTGGGAGGATTCGCCAGAGGGTTACCCACAGACCCCGCCGTACAAGTGGTGGAACTGGCACGACAACTACGGCGTCGAGGCCTCGCCCGATCCGAAGTGGGTCAAGGTGTCCGACGCTGGAGAAGCCGCCTTCCGCGAGCGCGACGCAGAGGCGAAGGCATGACCGAGTCCCATCCCGCGCACTCGCCCGGCGGCGCGAGCCGTAATGACGGGGGCGGCGCGGCGGTGCTCGGCTTGGGTAAATGGCTGTGCCTGGCCGCTACGCCGACCTTCGCGATCTTGGCCTTGCTGATCGGGCTCCCCGGCGGGAGCCCGATGGACGCGCTCTGTTCGTCCGGATCTGGTTCGCCGCTGGGCGGAATGGTGACCATGTACCTGTTGATGAGCGTGTTTCACTCGCCGCCCTGGTTGAAGCTGATCTCGTTGCGGATAGTCGCTTGCCGCAAGACAAGTCGTTCGGCAAGCGAAGCTGGCCGGCACCCGATTCAGGCTGCACGTGCGCGGTTGCAAAGTGATTCCCCTACGAGGAGCGACTACTGAATCACATTATCCGCGCGCCGCAGCAGCGACTGCGGAATGGTGATTTCGGGTGCCATCGCGGCCTTGAAGTTGATCACCAGCTCGAGCTTCGTTGGTGGCTCGATGGAAAGTCGGGGGGCTTGGCGCCCCTGAGGATCTTGTCGACATCCGTAGCAGCGCGGCGAAATATGTCCGAAAGGCTCGCTCCATAGGAAATGAGTCCACCGGCGTCGACAAACTCCGCTCTCGCGGTTATTCCTCCAGAGCCCGGTGTGGCCCAGATGACGACATACCGTCCGTCGCACGTAGGTGGTCTTTGCAAACCACGTTTCGCGCACTTAGGGCTCAGGCCTGTTGGGCGACTCCGCCCTCCCCTGTCACAACGCGTCCCGAGAGCGCGAGATTGGCGAGTTCGCCGCGCAGTCCGGCTACGCCGCGCGCGTTGCGCAGATAACGCCGAGCATGGCGGCGTAGCGTTTGCTCGACCGGCTGTGAAAGGAGACTTGTCATGCCGACTACGACGTCGGCGCGTGCCACGGCGGCTGGAAGAAGCTCCAGTCCTTCGTCGGCGCTCCAGCAGGCGAGTTCGAGCGTGTCGTCGTAGGTCTTCGCCAGCGTCGCGCCTTCGCGCTTATCCATGCCGGCGATGAGGACGCGTAGCTTGCCGTTCTCTGGAAGCGCAGTGGCAGTGGCCCCGGCTTCGCCGTCGGCTGTTGCGACGCCATCGCGCGTTAGAGGCACCCCCGCTACCGCGCCGGTTGTGGCACCGGGCCATGCCCCCGACAGCAGCACACGCAACGCCTGCCGCACGCGCTCACTGCTCAGGATGTCGGCCACTATTTCGCTGCCTCGCTCCACGATCAGGGCGAGAACCACCGAGTCCGATGCGGATGCGCTCACCGCGGCGGGGACGGAATCGCGAGAGAGAGGCGCTGTCGACGAAAGTGCGGCTCCTGTCGGCACAGATTTGTCGCGAGCCTTCGGGCGTACTTCGGACTTCTTGGTGACGATCGGCCTCGCCGACGCCGTCGGCGTCGTGCCGACGGCATTCGCCGCGGTCGGGCCGCGGGAGAGCATGCCATCGCTTTTCAGCCAAACGCGAAGCTTGTAGTCAAGAGCGCGACGACGCTTGGCCGGGAGCGCTTTCTGCGCCCGGTCGAAGAGTTTTGCGACATCGCGGTGGGGCTCGTGCGCATGCAGCGTGCGATACGCGGCGAGAACCGAATTACGTTCGTCTTCAGTCCAACGGATGCGGGTATTGCCTTTCGTCATGGTGTGCTCGGTCTACCGGAAAAGTTGTTACAGATGTTAGATGCGACGTACCGCGTGAATCGTTCGGTTTACCGGCCGGGACTTGGCATGGCGTTGCGGCTCACGTCTCGAGCCGGCTGCTAGAGCGGCCATCGCCGGGTAACGATCGATCGTACGTCTCGTCGACGGAAGAGCCGTACAGCCTTCGGGCGCAGGCTTCGTCGAACACGACTGCAACACCGCGAGTGATTGCAAGTCGCGCGGTCTGATGAGCGAGGTATTGCTGTGCTTCCCGAACGAATTCCTCCTAAGTGCCGCCTTCGAAGGTATGGATCTCGCTCACCCTCGACGGACGCGAACGTCACTTGTCATCATCAAAACGCAGGCTTTGGCCGTGTAGTCAGGCGCCGCTCCGACCCGTGATCGCGTGCTGGTGTAGCGGAACGAGTACACGCTGACGCTTCGCCTGGCTCAACGACCACAACCGCGTTCCGATCTACCTTTGGATTGCACAGCCGGAAGTTTGACGGGAGGCTTAGGCATGCCAGCCTCCGGACGAGCAAGACTTGATTGTACTCGCGACTCCCACCTCATGACCATATAAGTCCGTAGGAACGGCTTTTCGTGTCGCTCCGCGTCCAAAGCGCGAGTCGCCGGGCTCGAGACGGAAAGTTGGGTCGTATTGAAAAGAACCCCTGGGCGCCGAGCCTTGCTGCAAAGGCTGACGTCCCGTCCCCACGTCTCTATCGCCTTGGTGATAGAGCAGGACAGTGCCTGCACGTCCGAGTTTCGCTAGCCGCGAATCTCCGCGTGCGCATGGCTCGAATCCCGTTCCTTCGGATCCGACGAATCAATGACCACGCCGAGTGCCGGATCAGGAATGATCGTCTGCGTCGCGGGCATCGGTTTCATTGCGTCGGAGGTCCCAAGCTCTTCATCGCGGATAAGCGGTGCAAACCGGTGTGCCGGCTTCAACAGCCCGCGCTCCTTCTGTAAAAACGCGAGCACCGTTGCCGCTGAATGCAACCAGTTGCGACCGCCGGATTCAGCGAAGCCAGGGCCGCCGGTCGATCCCCGGTCCCCCAAAGCATGATCCTTCGAGTCCTTTCCCATCCAGAATCCGAGCATGATGCCCTTCTCTGGATGATCCGACGGGCCCGGCACGAATAATAGGAGCCACACATCAGAGGTCTTTCCATCCGCATTGGTGGCAGTACCCGTCTTTCCCGCAATCTCGCCTGCTGCTGCAAGCGGAAAGGCAACTGTTTGCTGTTGCCGCTCTTCCGGTTTCAACTTCCATATAGCTCCGCTTAAAGGGTCCATTCCAGGAATCACCCCGCTTCGCAGCGCCGACGCCGTGCCGGTACTTCCAATATCAAGCGGAGCCTTCAAAAGGTTCATCATCGCCGCGGACACCGCGGGATGCAGGATCCGTTCGGGCGGAGCCCGGTTTTCGCCCCTGATGTCACAATCCTTCGAACGACCTTCGCCATCCTTGTAAAGAAGCGACTTTCCATCGCGGCAAACATCGTTGGCGAAGCGCGGCGTCACTCGAAATCCGCCATTCACAAACGAGGCGGCGGTGGCCATCGAGAGCGGATTGACCTCCGATGCGCCGATCGCGGTGGTCGGGTACGGCTGAAGGATGTGCTTTGCCTCTCTGGGCATGCCCAAGCGATAGCTGAGATCGATCACGTTCTTTATTCCTGCCCGCGCGCCGGCGCGCATCGCGGCCGTGTTGCGCGACTCTCCCAAAGCAATTCCGCAAGCAATGTCTCCCCGATACTCCGGCTCCGACCGCGAGTGAAAGTTCTCGATCTTCTTGGCACCACGCCCGCGACCCAGCGACACATAGATCGGTGCATCGAGCACCGTGCAGCGCTGCAGTACCTCGGCCGCGATCGCTTCGATCGTTTGCGGCGGCGACTTGGCGGCGAGTACCTCGTGCGTGAGGCGCTCGACCAGAGCTCCGTAGGTAAAGATCTTGAACGTCGACCCCGGTTGCCGCCAGCCATCGGCGATCACGTCGTACTTGAGTTCGCGGAAGTTGACATTCCCGACCTCGGCCAGGACGTCTCCGGTGAAGTCGACGGCGAACGCGCCCGCGCGCAACTGGTTATTGTCGGCATCATTCGGGTGCCGCGCCAGATAGGTATTCAGCGTCAGATCGACCGCCTTGGCGAGGACATCCTGGAGTCCATCATCGCGCGTGATCGAGATCGTGAGCCCGCCGGTGTTCAGCGGAAAACGATCCTTGTAGAGAACGCGTACGCGCTCGAGGAAGTAGCCATGGGTGCCACAGCCTATGCCGGCGGACACGATTTCCTTGCGCAGCGACTTCTCCACCAGATCGGCGGCGCGCGCGAACTCCACGTCGGTGATGAGGCCCTGATCCAGCATGAGGCTCAGTACCCGCGTGGTACCGCGTGCAGCTTCTGCCCAATTCGCGTCTCGAATTTCGTCGCGCGCTTTCAGCAGCGGATCGAGCGCAAAGGCGCGATCTGGAAGCGCAGGCTTGTTGATCAGGGCTACGACGAAAGCGACTTGATGGAGGGCGAGCGCCTTCGCGGGTTTGCCGAAGTAGGCCCGGCTGGCCGCTTCAATACCGTATTGTCCGCGACCGAAATACGGCATATTGACGTATTTGACCAGCAACTGGGCACGGGAAAACTGACGCTCGATGCGGAGCGCCATGATGATGTCGCCGATTTTCTCGGTCTCCGTCGACGCGCGACCCGTGCCGTCCCGGAGGTGCTTCGCAATCTGCATCGTCAGCGTCGATGCGCCCGAGCGGCTTTCGTGGAGAGCCCGCTTGGCCAGCGCCCGCACGATGGCGGCCTTGTCGATGCCCTCATGGGAGAAGAAGTTCTTGTCTTCGGAGGCGAGAATCGCCTGGGTGAAGAGCGGCGGGATCTCGGCTGCGTCTTGAATGAGAATGCGATGTTCGGGCGACGATATGCATGCGACCGTCTTCCGATCCTCGGAAACAATCGCTGATTGCTCGGCAAAATAGGCCGGATCATGCAAGCGGGAGATCGCAGTTGCGTCGATTCCCAGACGAGCGTCGATCTCACGGGAATATCGAGCGTCAATCGTCTCGACGACGAATTCAAATCCGATATAACCGAGGGCGACCACCGCGGCGAGCACGCCCAGGGCAACAAAGAAGCCCCGGATGACCCTACCGAGAAAGCGCAGGAGCGTCCACAGCAGCGTCAAGACGGCAACCCTGACGTTGCTGCGGTTGACCTTCTCCATTGTCTCCGTTGGCCCCATAGATTGGTGTAACACGCCCCTCGTCTAAGGAGTACGGCTGAAGCAGGAGTTGTGCCATTCGCAAGCCGTTGGTTTTGTCGGCTGGGATTGGAAGAACAGGCGCGGGACCATCCGAAGTTCGGCACGGCCGTTTTCGCGACAGCGACACAGTGCGTTCGTGTTCGGGCAGCGCCGTGTGCGCGAAGGATTGGTGGGTAGCGAATGGCTCGCAATAGATGCCAGCTTGGTGAACGCCGCTGCCAGCCGTCAACGTGGCGTGCCCGGCGCTGCGGCCGATTGGTCCAATCAATCATCGATCAGCCACCCGGTGCGCGAATACCCGGTGGCCTTGGATCAGGCTGAGGCATAAAGGAACACGTTTCAGTATATCTCGTTGACCAATCCGGCGGCACGGTAGCGCGCCGCGGGGGACCGGGCTTCCACGCTTATTCGGCCAACTATCTGACCGGCAATCGGTGATACCCATTGCGGCACTGTAGAACTTCCAGGATGGATCGTCGCAGTTGTTCGGCCTGCTCCAAAGGCCACGGGCGATTCGCTGCTACAACCGCCCCGAGTTGACCAGCGAAGCATTTACCGCGTGGTGCCCCCGCCAGGACATCGTCTTCGACTCCATGACCAGGTGACGCCCACGCCAACGGAGTGGTCACGACGCAACCGTCGTGACTGAGCACGCGAGGCTCGTTTCGAATCTTTCGGCAGCCGCCCCAGCGCGCGAAACAAACGAAACAAAATGGCCTGCAGATGAAGTTTTCCTGCCGCACTTGCCGAATAGACTCAACTGCAAACCGGCTTAGTGGAGAGGTTGGTGTCAACCCACGGACCGCGCACGTTGCGCGACAGGAGAATGGTTTTGAAGAACTCGTATCGAATTTCGCATCAGGCCGCGCGTCGTATCATCCCCTCCGTTTGCGCTGCGGCTCTTGCGGTCGCTTTCACGATCTCGACGTTGCAGCCCGCTTACGCCGGGCAAGTTACACCGCCGCAGGTGCCGGCCAACATCAAGGTGCCCGCGGGGAACAAGGCGTTCTTGGTGGGTCACGCCTTCGGCACCCAGAACTACGTCTGCAAGCCCTCCTCTTCAGCGCCTGGCGTCGCCTACGTGCTCTTCACGCCGGAAGCCACGCTGTTCAACGAGGATGGGGGTCAGCTCATCACCCACTTTTTCAGCCCCAACCCCGACCCGCATGACCCTAACACCAGTGCAACGGTGGTGGCCGATGGAGCGATTCGTGCCACGTGGCAGCACCGGGACACGAGCACCGTCTGGGCGAAGGTGCACGCCAACCCCGATGGATCCAATGGATCGGCCACCGTCGACCCGAAATCGATTGCCTGGCTCCTGCTCGAGGCAGTGGGAGCCGAAGACGGGCCCACCGGTGGCGACAAGCTGACGAGAACCACATTCATCCAGCGGGTGAACACCGTTGGGGGGCTCGCACCATCGTCGGGCTGTGCGTCGCCGGCGGACCTCGGGAATCAGGCGTTTGTGGATTACGCGGCCGATTACTTCTTCTACACGAACCAATAAAAGCGACGCGGACCAAGACGCTCGCGTCGTCGTCGTGGTCCGCGATTCGTAACGATTCGAGCGCCGCAGCTTTGCCGCCACTCGTCTCTGCTTTCGCTGCCGGACTGCCGCAGCAGGACTTGGTAGCCGCAATTCCACGCCTGCGCCGCTACGCGCACGTGCTGACGGGCAACTCAGCCCGCGCCGACGATCTCGTGCAGGACGCGTTGTTGCGTGCATGGGACAAACGACGGCTATGGCGCGCAGGCTCCGATCTGCGCGCATGGCTGTTCACGATCATGCACAACATCTTCGTCAATCAGTTGGCGCTTGCGCGCCGCGACATGCAGGCCGTATCGATCGACGCTGGGGAGGACGGAGGCCTGGTGTGGCAGGTTCCGGTGCACCCGTCGCAGCAGTCCCGTGTAGAGTTGATCGAGCTGATGCACGAGATCATGCGCCTGCCCGTCGAGCAGCGCGAGGTACTGCTGCTGGCTGCGGTCGAGGAACTGCGTTACGAAGAGATCGCCACGGCACTCGGAATTCCGATTGGGACCGTGATGTCACGCCTCTCGCGCGCCCGTGCCAAGCTGAGGCGCATGACCGGAAACCCGGCGCTGGAACTCAAAGTGGCCAGAGCGTAAGGCAAGCGCAATCGCATTGTGATCGGCGCTGCTTTCTTGGCGTCCGTGCGGGTAATTTCCGCGATCGGCGTCGAACGCGTAGCCGCTGAAAAACAACTGTTCAGCCCGCGACCGCCGTTCATTCCACCATTGGAGAGGACAAGGCAATCCGCGCCAAGCTCGCCAGCATTGGCACCGGACGGGTAAGAGGTTCGAGTTCAAGGATCTGTCGGCCGAACATGAGGCCGCCATCTGCTGGCCTGCAAAGGGGGCGACGACAAAGTAGAGACCGAGGGAGTTCGTGTACTACAACCCGGCAGGGATTCGCCTTCCCGCACTTACAGACATCGGACTTTTTCCCTACAATGGTCCATCGGCCTCTGGACGCATCGATCACGACCACGTGACTGCGGGTCGGTATCCACCGAGGGGGAAGGCATGAAACTGCAACGATCGAACTTCCAACGTTTTTCTATCACGACTCTCGTCATCGCGGCGACGTCCGTCGCGCTCGTGGGATTCGGCGAAGTAAAGAAGAAGCCCGTCGATACGCCGGCTCCGCTTACCGTCCCGAAGGCGACGTGCGGCCCGGGCGACCACCCGGAGACCGGGCTGCAGGGGCAGGTATCCGCGGCACTGCGGGCGACGGGGTTCAAGGGCTTCAACTGCAACCTCGAGCTGATCGGCCAAAGTCGGGGCGACGGCGCGAACTGGCAGACCACGCAGTACAGCGGCAGCAACGGCAGCAAAGCGAAGACCTGCGCCTACCACGGCACCGCGTCTCCGGCGCTGAGCGCCCCAGGACGCCAGCATCTGGGTGTACCGGTTCTCGATATCAGCGATCCCAGCAACCCGACGCCGACAGCTTACCTGACCACCACGTCGATGCTCGATCCGTGGGAGTCGCTTAAGGTGAACGAGCGACGGCATCTGCTGACGGCGGACAACGGCCAGAACGGCGGCGGTGGTCCCGAGATCGATATCTATGATCTTTCGCAGGATTGCTCGCATCCGCAATTGCTGGCGAGCGCGCCGGTGGGGACGGGCGTCGACGGAGGATTGGTCCTGCCGATCAAGCCCGTGGGGCACGAAGGCAGCATTTCCGACGACGGCCTCACCTATTACATCGGTGACACGACGAACCGCAGCTACCATGCGATCGACGTGTCGAATCCTCGCGAACCGAAGCTCATCGCGACGTTTGACATGAAGACCCTCGGGCTCGCCAGTCACGGACTGTCGATCAGCGAGGATGGGAATCGCGCCTACGTCGTCACGCCAGGTTTTCCGGCGCCGGGCGACCTTGGCAAACCGTCGGCGACGTTGACGAACGGCTTTGTGGTTCTGGATACGAGCGAAGTTCAGGCGCGCGTCAAGAATCCGCAGATCAAGGTCGTCAGCAAGTTTCTCTTCAAGGACGGCAGCGTTGCCCAACACACGATCCCGGTGACGATCAAGGGCAAGCCGTACGTCATTCACGTCGACGAAGGCGGCAGCGGCGGCATCTTTCTCGCTG
>Ga0207683_10004374_pt1 | contig 12206 bp, 8 predicted proteins | sample KBSM73metaG_FD_184333 | JGI IMG/M metagenome (GOLD analysis project Ga0207683, IMG submission 184333) | Miscanthus rhizosphere microbial communities from Kellogg Biological Station, Michigan, USA - KBS M7-3 metaG (SPAdes) (version 2) | ecosystem: Host-associated > Plants > Roots > Rhizosphere >...
ACATCAGGAAACGCCTGCAGCAGGCGATCGAACGCGCGCAGGAACGCCGGCGCGTCGGCGCGCGAGCACCCGCGCCCTGACGGTCGGGTGACGCGCCTCAGTTCGCTGAAAGGCCCGTGAATGCGCCCCGGCGATCGCAGCCGGTGTTGTCGCTGTGCCCCTGGAAGCGTCCGGAGATCGTGCCGACGCCGTTCGTGAGCTCGAAGAAAGCCATGCTGCCGCGCTCGGTCGTCGAGCAGGCATACGACGCGGCCAGCTGCCCCAGATGTCCCTGCTGATCGTAGCTGCCGCCGAACTCGCAGGACCGGCCGTCGGGACCTACCCAGCGGAGCGTCATGGCCTGCCGATCGTGCGTGACGGTGATGGTGTAAGGCAGCGTCGAGTCGCCGTTGTCGGACGCGGCGGGACAACTGCTGCCCTGCATGCGCACGATCGCCGAATACGTGCCCGTGAAGTTCTCGTATCGGAGGAGTTGTCGTTGCACGTTCTTTGCGACCGCCTCGCCGTCGACGGTGTATTGCACGAGACCGACGTCGGCCGAGGCACGGCTCCACGCCATCGTGCCGACCTTGCGCCCCACCACGCCCGAGGGATCGAACGTCGCCGCGCCGAAGTACGGGCCCGTCGTGCGGTAGAGATCGCCCGACCACGCGAGCAAAGCCACGGGGACAAGCGTTGCCGTGTAGAACGTCGGCATGCCCGCGGCATCGTAGACGAAGAGCGTGGCGAACAGGACATCGGCCTGCTGCACGATCTGCATGCCCCAACCGGATTCCGCGGCGTTCCACCACAGATCGCTCTGGTCCGTCGAGAACGCGGTCTTCTCTTGGACGGAACGCGCGGCCCATGCCGGAAGTTGCAGCAGTAGCGCAGCCATCCACGCGACCGCAATCGCCGCCTGCATCGACAGCTTGCGGCGCGCCGTGCCGGCGCGTGGTGTCATTCGGACGGAATGCTAGGTCGCCGAGCGACGGGCCCTAGCGGCAATCGTATCCGCCTGAGTCCGCGTTCCGACCGTTTTAGCGGCCGCGTCATTCGCCGCCATGACGGTCTCGCGATGCAGGCCGGCGAGCGATGCGATGAGGTCGGCGAAACGCTGGCCCTGTACGACGACGTGTTCGCGCACACGCTGGGCGGCGAGTTCGGCATCGCCGGCAACGATCGCCTCCACAATGCCCTCGTGCTCGTGAAACGACGTCGGCAACCGATCGCGGACGCGTAGCTGGAGGCGGCGATACGGACGCAGTCGCCGGTGCAGCGCCGATGCCTGCTCACGCAGAAAGTCGTTGTGACTGCCATCGTATATCAGCTGATGGAACCGCTCGTTCTCGTAGTAATACGCATCGGGATCCATCGCCTTGCACGCGCGCTCGCAGGCCCGGTGCGCCTCGAGCAGGTTTTGGTGGTCGAGCGCGGACATTCGGCGCGCGGCAAGCCTGCCGCACATCGCTTCGAGTTCGCCCATGACTTCGAACATCTCGACCAAACGGTGCGGCGTGACTTCGGCGACGATCGTGCCCCGCCGTGGCTGCATCACGACAATGCCTGCCGAAGCAAGCTGGAAAAGCGCTTCGCGCAGGGGCGTGCGGGAGACGTCGAACCGGAGCGCCAGCTCGGTTTCATCGAGCCGCATCCCGGGAGGGAACTCGCCGGTAGCGATGCCTTCCTCGATCAGTTCGCGCACGCGCTCGGATCGGGTACCGATAGTACGCCGCATGGGGGCGTTCGGGCTTTCGCCGTTGGATGGAAAATCGTCATTCACATTATAGCGATCTGTCAGCGGCGTCGAGTACGGCCGGCGGCCGATTCGAGGCCATCGTCGGGAACCGCGCCCGGACGATGCGTGCGATCACGATGCCACGCTCCGTTCTTTCGTCATGGCACCCACCGCCCGGCTCGCGCAACGAACACGCTCACCGATCGTGCCACGGGCGCGATCGCTCGCGCCCGTGGGCCTGCTTCTAACTACTTGAGGACATTGCTGTTCATGGCTTGAGTAACCAGCGCCGCCCAATCATCCGCAACACCAGGCTGCAGCGCGGTAGTGCACGCCGCACCCATCGCGGCAGCCTGCGCACCAGCGAACAGATAGCCCTGGCATGCGGCATTGTCCGCCGCCGACCTGACCGCGGCCACGTAACCGTCGTGCGTTCCGTAGCGTTCCTCGAGCGACGGCCGTGGATCCTTGCTGGCCTGGCGCTCTGCCTTCGTGACTGCGAAAGGCACCATGCCGCCGACGTAGTTGCACACCTGACCCACGTGGAATCCGGCCGACGTGATGTTCCAGCCGAGATAGGTCCCAAGCGGGGCATCGCGCAACACCGTGGGAACGCCGCCCAACTCGTTGCCATCCGAATCAACCGCCGGCACGAGCATCTTGATCACGCTCTTGATCGGTGGCGGCTGGTTCGTCGGATCTCCGGTGGCGTTGAACTCGTCGAAGTCCGGACCCCAATCGTAATCGAGGATCGGATTGACGAAGTTGTCGGCCAGGAAGATCGAGTCCGGAATCTGCGGAACGTTCTTCGGGAAGCCCATGTCCTTCATCGTCGGCTCAACCAGCGTGCGCTCGCTCTTCTTTCCGCGCATCCTGGGCCAGACACTTTCGGGCGGCTCTACACCCTTGGTGACCCAGTCACGCAACGCAACGCGCATCCGATTGGTCAATGCGGTGGCGGGCACCGGGTTGGCTCGGAGCGTGCCGGTGCCCCAGTTGTTGCCTGGACAGCTGGCACCCACGAGCGGCGGATTCTGCACCATCTGGCCATTGCCACCGCCGTGCGTCGAGCTGGGCAGGTAGTAGCGACGAACGTTGTCCGGTAGCGGGATGTCGTTCTTGGGATCGGTGCCGACCCAGGACGTCGTCATCTTGAGCGCAAAGACCTCCGAACCGCCGAACGTCTCGATGATCTTCGGGCAGGTGCCCGTCGCTTCGCAGCGGTCGAGAATTCCGCCGGGATGGATGTCGCGCGCACGATCCGGGAATTGATGCCACCACTGCGGACCCTCGCTGCCCATCTGGTAGAGCTCGAGCACGCCGTCCGGCTGCCCCCAGCGCGAATTGTTCGAAACACGTCGGCCGGCGATAAGCGGCCATGCCCCTTCGTGAACGACCCGGTTCGCCTCGTCCTGGTTCATGCCGAGGAAAATCATGTGACGCGTGAAGTTGCCCGACTGCGACGACCCCCGCACAATTGCCCACTTGGTCGAGCCGGCCACCGGATTCGGAGTGCCGGCATCATCGGCAGCCGCATAGCGGAAGAACGATTGCACGTCACGGAATGCCGCCGTACCCGCGCCGAGCACGTAGGGGTCCTTGACGGTGTAGACGAGCTGGTAGAGCTTCGAGCCGTCGAAGCCGTTCTTCATGCAGACGTTGACCGGCAGCGAAGTGATCGTTCCGGGATTCAGGAAGGTTCCACCGGTGGCGCAGTATTTCCAGTCGCTGTTGGCGACCGTCCCGCCCTCGGTCACCACCCCGGGCATCGTTTCGTGGTTATGGATCGAAAGGGTGTCGCCCGAGTTGTCGGTCGGGTTCGCCGGAAAGTACGGGATGGGATTGCCCATCACGTTGAGCGGCGCTGCCCCGAGTCCGCTGCGATTGACGATGCGGCCGGTGAGCTTTCCGGTTACACCGACGACCTTGGGCGTCACGACATAGTGGTGCGGAAACGACGGTGCCGCACACGGCGCAACGTACGGCGGCAAGCAGGTCGCGTTGGCCGGCACCGAAGTTCCTCCGGCGTTGTCGCCTTGCCAGCCGCTCAGGAGCTGCACGTCGTTGGCAGCGAAGGAATCCGCGGGGAAGTTGACGTCACCACCACGGTTCGGAACGTCGTGCCACATCACGCCGCTGGCGGTGGCCATGACTTTCGGCTTGCGCAAGACGAAGCTGGCTACGTATTCGACGTTCCCGCGTGCATTTCGCGGCGCAATCGCGATGTCGGTAATCAGCGTGTTGTGGGGATCGTTTGGATTGAGCTCGCCGAACGCGCGGCCCGTGAGTTGCTCGTATTGCGGCTGCCCATTGATCGCCGCAGTGGAGTCGACAACGATCCGCGTAACGCGCGCATCCGCCGGCACTGCGACAGCGGCAAAGGTCGCCGCAACCGCGAGGCCGAGCGATGCCCGTCTACTGATCCGATGACTGGGTTTGACTGACATTTGAGGCACCTCCTAAAAGAGTTATTCGTTGCGACAGTACATTCAGCCCCGCAGCTGCTTTACGAACGTGAGGACGCTCCGCGGAAGCAGCTGCCGCGGGCAAAAAGGTGAGAGTCGCACCGATTTTTCGAAACGTGACCGAATGGCATCCGGCGACGGTCGAGCCGGGACGGACTCGCCCGGCTTTCCGTTCTTCTCTGGCTCCCCGACTGACGAGTGCATCCTATCGTCAGTGCTTGCGCTCCGGCTTTGCTGTCGACCGGACCGCTTGTTGAAAGTGAATTGCTGGCAGAACGCGAGCGCCGAGGCGCCCGCGTTCCGGCGTCGTCAATCCTCGTATTCGAGCGGCGCGCGCGTCGACTGGTCGGGATCGAACTTGTTGGGCTTGTAGCCGACCGCGAATTCGCCGCGCTTCGGCAACAGGCCGCTCTTCAGCATGTCGTTCAGCATCGTGTTGAGCGTCCGGTTCGCGTCTTCAGCGAGCCAGTAGCGCTGCGCCACGAGCGTATTGGCGACCTGCATGGCGGCATAGTAATAGCCCCACAGGTTGGGGTAGCGCTCCTCGATCGACGGGCGCGGATCGCCGCTCGCCACGCGCTCGGCTTTCGTCTTCGCAAACGGCACGTAGCCGCCGGCCAGGTTCTGCTCCTGACCCTTGAACACGCCGCTTGAGATCGGGTTCCAGCCGGTGTAGGTGCCGAGCGGAAGCTGCGCCAGCACCGAGTGCAACCCGGCCGCCGGAACTTCGTTGCCGTCCGAGTCCACCTTGACCGCGAGCGTCGGAATCACATGCTTTACGACCGGGGGAACGACCGTGATCACGCCGGAGCCGCCGAGATAATCGTAGTTCGGGCCATAGTCGTAATCGAGCATCGAGTTGATGACGCCGTTGGCGGTCGGCAGCCCCGGAACACCCTTCGGGTAGCCGAGCGACGCGTCGTCGGCGGTGACCAGCGTGCCGTTGGTGACACGCGGATACATGCTGGGCGGCGGCGGTGTGCCCTTGGTCACCCAGTCGGTCAGCGCAACGTAGATGCCGCGGAAGAATTCCGTGTTGGGATTCGGATTCGACTGCATCACCGCGCCGGCGCGCGCCGGCTGCTGCAGCATGAAACCGCCGTCGCCGCCGCCGTGCGTGGTGCCCGCGAAATAGTAACGACGGACGTTCGGCGGAACCGGGAGATCCTGCATGCCGTCCGTGCCGGAGATGCCGGTCGAGCCGCGGCTGTACCAGACTTCCGGACCGCCATACGTTTCGGTCACGAGCGGACACGTGTTGGTCTGCAGGCAGCGATGCAGGAGTCCCCATGCGGGACGCCCGCGCGTCGTGTCGACGTAATCCAGCCACCACGTCGGCTGTTCCGCGCCCGGCTCATAGAGATCGGAGATGTTGCCCGGCTGCGCGAAGCGGATGTTGAACGCACCACCCTGCCCCGCCCGCTCCGGCCACATGCCGTCCCACACGATCTTGCCGTTCTCGTCCTCGTTGAAGCCGAGGTTCAGGTAGTTTTTCTGGAAGCGACCCGATTGCGAATGACCCGAGCCGATCACCCACTTGATCTGCCCCGCGATCGGATTCGCCGTGCCGGCGTCGTCCTTCGCCTCGCGATGGAAGAACGCGATGACGTCGCGCATCGCCGCCATGCCCACTCCCAGCACGAGCGGATCCTTCGCCGTGTAGGTGAGCTGATACAGCAGCGCGGAATTGAAGCCGTTTTTCAGGCAGACCCGATTGCTGTCCGGCGTGCCCGGGAACGGCACCGTGCGGCAGTCAGCCCACGCCCAGTCGCTGCTCGCGATGGTCACCACGCCGCCCTTGTTGCCGCTCTGGGTTTCGGAGGTCGCCGAGATGAGCGTCGCCTTGGTCGTGTCGAGGGTCGCGGTGGTGCGGGCCACGCCTGCGATGGCGAGCGTATTGGTGTTTGCTGGAATCGCCACGCAATCGCGACAGCCATTGGCGAATCGCTGCCAGGTCAGGCTCGTCACCGACGAACCGTCCGCGTTTTTCGCCACGGGAACGTCGATGCCTTCCTGCGGACCGGTTGCCGCTGCGATCGAAATGTCGCCCTGCCATCCGCTCCACACCATCGTCTGGCCGAGCTTGTAGATGAAGCCATCGCCCGGATCGTTGCCGAACAGGAACGCGCCAGGCAGCGAGTGATTGCCGCGATTGGGCACGTTATAGAGCATCACGGCCGAACCCTTCGACATATCGGTGGGCTTGATGATCGTGAACGTGGTCCGGTACTCGACCTTGCCGTTCGCGTTGCGCGGCGCGAGATTGATGTCGGTGATGACCGCATTGCGACGGTCGGCGGGATCGATTTCGCCGGTCGCGATGCCGCGGATCTGCTCGTACGTTCCCACGGTGCCGAACGTCTGCCCGTTGAACAGCGGTGTCGTGACGAGGTTGGTGATCTTCGTGACGCGAGCGTCAGCCGCGACTGCGACTGTGAGCATCGCGGCGACCCCTGTTGCAATGGCCGCGCATTTGGTCCTGAATCTCATGGAATTTCCTCCTGGTTGAACCGACACTTCATGGGACATGGCCCGCGAAATGCCGAATTTCGGGAGCTTCGCCAGCCAACAAACGTGGCGATGCCCAATATCGCGCCGTCGGTCGTGCCGCCGGCATCGCTGGTCAATCCGGATCTTGGGCTACGGAGCGGCGCTTGTTCGAGCGGTCACGCGCGGCAATCCCGTGGGGCAAGGCTGGGGAGCCTTTACTGTGCGCCGCACAAAAACGCGACCATGTTCCATGCTGGAAATCCCCCCGGCGAGCGGCTTTGTGTATCCGCGTTCACCGATAGATGAGCAGCGAGCTGCTCTTGTATGCAACTTATTCCATGTGAGATACGAAGTCAATACGGATTGTATATTTCCGATGGCATTCCGATCGAAGCCCAATTCAAGGGCGGAGGGCACGACTAGACGCATTCGGATATCGCATCAGGTTCCGATACCTCTTCAATCCGGATTCAGCCCGGCAAAGCGGCCGCGCCGGTCGCAACCCGTGTTTGCACTGTGCCCTTGAAACCGGCCAGAGATCATTCCAACGCGGTTCGTGAGATCCGAGAACGACAAGGCGCCGTTCTCGCTCGAACTGCATGCGTATGTCGCATCGAGCTGACCCACGTGCCCCTGCTGCCCGTAGCTGCCGGTCACGTCGCAAGTCGTTCCGTTCGGCTGCTGCCAGTGCATCGACATCGTGGTCCCGGCATGCACGATGTTGATCGCGTAGGTTTCGGTGACGTCGCCGTTCTCACTCTGCGAGGGACAGTTCGTCGTGACCATGTTGAACATCGCGACGTACACGCCGGTGTAGCTCTCGAAGCGCAGCAACTGGCGCTGGACGATTTTGCTCACCGCCGTTCCGTCGACTGCGTACTGCAGGAGGCCAGCGTCCAAAAACGGCCGGCTGAACATCATCGTGCCAACTTTGCGCCCCGTTACGGTGGCCGGGTCGAACGACGGCTGGCCGAAATAGGGGCCCGTCGTCCGATAGAGATCGCCGCTCCATGCGAGCGATGCCGCGGGAACGAGTGTCGCGGTGTAAAAGGTCGGCTGGCCCGCGGTGTCATAGACGAACAGCGTGGCAAACAGGACTTCCGCCTGCTGCACGACCTGCATGCCCCATCCGGACTCGGAAGGGTTCCACCAAAGATCGCTCTGATCGCTCGAGTACGACGTCTTGGCGCGCTCGGCGGGACCGATCGCGGGGCACGCCGACGCACATAGGAATGCGAACAGGCCTGCGAACCAGTGCCAGCGATGATGGATCAGGATGCAGTCCGCCGCGGTCGCACCGGCGTGGCCGCACGCGGGCTCTTGCCAGGCGCGGTCCTTCGGGTGGCATCGCTCGAGGTCATGGCAATCGATTCGCGCCGAAGGTCGGCCAGCGAAGCGATCAGGTCGGCAAAGCGCTGGCCCTGCACGACGACATGTTCGCGCAGCCGCTGGGCCGCCAGATCGGCGTCCCCGGCAATGATCGAGCCGACGATGCCTTCGTGTTCATGAAACGAGGTAGGCAGGCGATCGCGCACGCGAAGCTGCAACCGCCGATAGGGTCGCAGCCGGCGATGCAGGGCCGACGCCTGCTCGGTCAGGAAATCGTTGTGGCTGGCTTCGTAGATCAGATTATGGAACCGCTCGTTTTCGTAATAGTACGCGTCGGGATCCATCATCTTGCTTGCGCGCTCGCAAGCGCGATGGGCCTCGAGCAGCCGTTGGTGATCCAGCGCCGACATGCGGCGCGCGGCCAGACGTCCGGACATGGCCTCGAGCTCGCCCATCACCTCGAACATTTCAACGAGACGATGCGCGGTGATTTCCGCCACGATCGTTCCGCGTCGCGGCTGCATCACCACGATGCCCGCCGACGCGAGCAGAAAAAGCGCCTCGCGGAGCGGGGTGCGCGACACGTCGAACCGCTGCGAAAGCTCGGTTTCGTCGAGACGCATCCCTGGCGGAAACTCGCCGGTGGCGATGCCTTCTTCGATGAGTTCCCGCACGCGCTCCGACCGCGTTCCGGCGTCGCGGCGCGGGCCGACGCCTCCGGTTCCCATCCTGCGATGGCCAGCGGCCTTCATGTCATCTCGCTCGATCCGAGTCGTCCGAATGGAGCGTGGTGGGATGGCAAGAACGCATGGTCGCGTCCGCGCGTCCCACATACGCATCGATATGCGAAGGAGAGCCATATCGGCTCGCCCTCGCATGCATCGCCAGCCGCGCCGATGCGCGCGGCCTCGTTCCTCAATCGCCCGTTCCGAGGAAGTCGTAAGGCGCGGGCTCGGTGTGGCCCTCCTTCGTCTTCTTGACGGCGATAGCGAACTCGCCGCGCTTCGGCAGCAGGTTGGTCGTGAGCATGTCGTTCAGCGCCTGGTTGAGCAGCTTGTTGGCGTCCTGCGGAAGGAGAAAGCGCTGGTTCACGAGGTTCTGGGTCACCTGGATCGCGCCGTAGTAATACCCCCAGAGATTGGGATAGCGTTCCTCGATCGAAGGCCGCGGATCACCGCTCGCGGTTCGCTCGGCTTTCGTCTTGGCGAACGGAATGAAGCCCGCGGCCAGCGACGCCTCCTGCCCCTTGAGAACGCCGCTCGCAATCGGATTCCAGCTCGTATACGTTCCGAGCGGCAACTGCAGCAGCAGCGAACGGATCCCGGCGATCTCATTGCCGTCTGCATCGACCTTCGGGGCGAGGGTCGGGATCACCTGCTTGACTGGCGCGGGCACGTTGTCGATGACGCCCGACTCGTCGTTGTAGCGGAAGTTCGGTCCGAAATCGTAGTCGAGCACGGAGTTCATCACACCGTCGGGCTTCGGCGCGTTCGGTATGTTGGGCCAGCCGATCGCCGCGGAGGTGGCCGCGACGAGCGTTCCGTCCGTGATGCGCGGGTAGACGCTCGGAGGCGGCGGCGTGCCCTTCATGATCCAGTCGACGAGCGCAATGTACAGCGCACGCAGGGTCTCCACTTCCGGATTGGGATTGCTGAGGAGCACCTGCCCGGCCACTGGCGTGGACGTGATCTTGAAGCCGCCCGCACCTTGCGCATGCGGCGTGCTCGGCATGTAATACCTGCGCACGTTCGCCGGTACCGGCAGGTCTTCCGTGCCGGAGGTCCCCGTGATGCCGGGGGTGCCGCGGCTGTACCAGTATTCCGGTCCGCCGTAGGTTTCGAACGTCAATGGGCACGTATTGCTAGCGGTGCAGCGGTGCAGGATGCCCCACGCCGGCCGTCCGCGCGCCACGTCGACGTAGTCCGACCACCAGAGGGGACCTTCAGCGCCGGGCTCGTAAAGGTTGGCGATGTTGCCGGGAATCGCGAAGCGGATGTTGAACTGCCCCATCATCCCTGCGACGTCGGTATCCATCGCATCCCAGACGATCTTGCCTGTCTCGTCCTCATTGAATCCGAGATTGATGAAGGCCTTCTGGAGACGGCCGGACTGCGAGATGCCGTAGCCCAGCGCCTTGGTGATCTTCCCGGCAATGGGGTTGGCGGTGCCCGCATCGTCCTTGGCCGCGCTCTTGAAGAATGTGTTCACGTCGCGCATCGCCGCGAGGCCCACGCCCAGCACCAACGGATCCTTGGCTGTATAGACCAGTTGATAGAGGAGCGCCGGATCGAATCCGTTCCTGAGGCAAACCCGGGTTGGATCGGGCGTGCCGGGGAATGGGACCGTACGGCAGTCCGCGAACGCCCAATCGCCGCTGGCGATATTGACAACGCCGCCGCGCACACCGCTCTGGGATTCCGACGTCGCGGAAATCAGCGTGGCCTTGGTCGTATCGGTGGTAGCCGGCGCACGCCCCAGGACAGCGCCGCTCAGCACGGTGCCCGGAAGCGATTGCGTGGTCTGGTTGACGCCGTTGGCCTGCGCGATGTTCACGAACCGCGCGAACACGGGACCCGTGACCGACGAACCGTCGGCATTCTTGGCTGCGGGGACGGTGATCCATTCCTGCGCCGCTCCGACCGCAGCCTGGGGCAGGTCACCCTGCCAGCCGCTCCACAAGTAAACGTGGCCGTCGCGATAGGCGAGGCCGTCGCCACTCGGCGGATCATTTCCGAGCGCGATGGTGAGAATGTGATTGCCGCGGTTCACGACTTCGTACGTCATGAGGCCGCTAGCCTTGCTCATGTCGACCGGCTTGTAGATCGTGAACGAGGCCGTGTACTCGACTTTGCCGTTCGCATTTCGCGGCGCGAGGTTGATGTCGGTGATGACCGAATTGCGGCGATCCGCCGGATCGATTTCACCCTGCGCGGTGCCTTTGACCTGCTCGTACGGACCGGCGCCGTAGGACTGACCACCGAACAGCGGCGTCGTCGACGTGACCGTGATCTTTACGACTCTTGCGTCGCCTTCCACCGCCACCAGCGCGAGCGCGACAGCGGCCGCGGCCGTGGCGGCCAGCGTGTGCATCTTTTTCCTCATTGGAGACTCCTCCGTTTTTGCTGCCCAGGTTTGCGTGAAGGCGGCGCCCAAGGTTTCCGCTCCTGCCATCACGTCCTTCTATGGGTGTCTTCAGGCGCGAACGAGACCGGGAACTCCAGTCGACCCTTCCGCCTCCGACATCGCATCCGCGAACCACTTTTTTGTTGGTCTGGAAACGGAGAATCCCGTGATGCCATGGGAATTCGTCCGGCTCTGTATGCAAGCTATTGCGTTTGTTGGACGAAGTCAAGCGCGCTCGTATACGAGATCCAGCGGCTTGCAAGGCATCCGACTCGCCGGCATTTTGACGGGCAAATGCAGGGGCATGGAAGGCTATTCTCTGAAATGTAGCGATACATCAGTTGCTTGCGAAATCTCCGGTACAGCCGTGGTTCCATGCTGATGGACGAGATGGTCGATGCGTGCCAGTCTGGGCTAAATGTGGGAACGTCGACGAAGCGCGGATTTGCCATATTGACGCCATCGCTCAAAGAACCTATCCTTTTCTTGTATACAAAACTACATTGATTGGTATGCCCGAACTCGAAATCGAGCTCGCGGCAATCTCAACCGGAGGAAAGCATGGATACCATTCGCCGCCGCATCGTCACGGGCGCCGTCGCGGCCGTACCTCTCGCCCTCACGGGTTCGCGTGCCTTCGGGCAGGCCCCGACCACGCTCAAAATATCGCATCAATTCCCCGGCGGCACGATCGACCAGGGCGATTTCCGCGATCGCCTCGTGCGCAAGTTCGCGGCCGACGTCGAAAAGAAGACGAACGGCGGGCTCAAGTTCGATATCTATCCGAACTCCTCGCTGGTGAAGGTGAACTCGCAGTTCAGCGCGCTTCGCCGCGGCGCCCTCGATCTGTCCCTCGTGCCGCTGTCGTACGCGGGCGGCGAGGTCCCCGAGACCAACATCGGCCTGCTGCCCGCGCTGGTTCCTTCCTACGAGGTCGGCAGCAAATGGAAGAGCGCCGAGGTGGGCAAGTTCCTGTCGCAGTTCCTGGCGGAGAAAGGCGTCATCATCGTCACCTGGATCTGGCAGGCAGGTGGTGTCGCCAGCCGTGCCAAGCCGCTCGTATCGCCCGACGACGCCAAGGG
>Ga0207683_10004376_pt1 | contig 12202 bp, 11 predicted proteins | sample KBSM73metaG_FD_184333 | JGI IMG/M metagenome (GOLD analysis project Ga0207683, IMG submission 184333) | Miscanthus rhizosphere microbial communities from Kellogg Biological Station, Michigan, USA - KBS M7-3 metaG (SPAdes) (version 2) | ecosystem: Host-associated > Plants > Roots > Rhizosphere >...
CTTCTTTACCCGGGCGCCGATTGCCTTCGTCGTTTTCAATCTCACCATCGCCGTCTGGCATCTCCCGCCGTTCTACAACGCGGCGATGGCGCATCACAACCTGCACATCCTCGAGCACCTGATGTTCATGGCTGCCGCGGTGTTGATGTGGTGGCCGCTCCTGAGCCAGCTGCCGGAGCTGCCGCGTCTCGCGTATCCCGGGCAGATGCTTTACAGCTTCCTCATGAGCATCCCGATGTCGATCGTCGCCGTGTATATCGCCATGGCGGACCGCCTGCTCTACCCGGCCTACAGCGCAGCTCCCAGGGTGCTCCCGCTGACGCCGATGGAAGATCAGCTGCTCGGCGCGCTGATCATGTGGATCCCGGGCGGGCTCATCTTCATGATCATCATGACCGTCGTGTTCTTCAAATGGAACGCCCGCGGCGAGGATTCGACCGCGGGCGCGCAGGTGGACTGGAAGCCGTCGGCCGCCTAGTCGTCAGTTCCTTCGAGGGCTCGCTTCAGCTGAGCGTTCAGCCGCGGATGCTTCCGCCACAGGTACCACAGCATCAGCGATGAGGCGAGCAGATTGGCGATAAAAATCTGCGCCCATGACATCCCGCCCAGCGCCGACTGCGTGAATACCGCGGCGATCATGTAGAAACCCAGCGTCATCATCACGAACGCCACCAGCAGTCCGGCGAGTATTCCAGGAGTCCGCTCGGCCTGATGGACGATGACCGTCAGGACGATGCCGACAAGAAAGAACGCCAGGTAGTGAAAGATCGTGTACCCCAACACGTGGGTGAACGTCGTGTCGCCCATCATGTTCTTGCCGAGGATGCTGACGACGCCCTCGCCGAGAAAGTTCGGTGTATAAAAGGGATGTCCGGCAATGGTATCGACGATGAGGAACCAGACCGCGATCGCTGTCGCGCCGATGAAACCGGTGATCACACCTTCACGCAAAAAGTTATGCGGCCGCTCAGCCATCGGTGTCCTCACATGGAGTGGATGCAACTGGGGGTTCGGGGAAATTACGCAACCCGTCGGTATATTCCAAGGCGAAGCGCCGCGGCCACAGTGGCGAGCGCGACGTCAGTGTGGCACCGTTCTCGCCTCTTATGTCGCTCCTGAATCGTTCGCTTTACCGCTCACCGTTTGAGAATGTTCTCTCGTAAAATCCGGATCGCCATCCTCGCCGCGCTCACAGTCTGCGCCGCCACTCCCACAATCCTCGAATCACAAGCAAAAAGAACCACCACGCGAAGGCGTGCGCGAAGAACCACCAGCAGGCCGCCGGCGGTTCCAGCGGTGCGTTACAGCACCACGCGGAGCTCTGACGACCTCGCCACGACCCTGGCGAACCTCGCTGGCCGAATCAAAGGTGGAATGTGGGGCGGAATGGTGATCTCGCTGACGCGCGGCGACACGCTCTACGCGTATAACGCGGGCGAGGAGATGCTTCCCGCGTCGACCATGAAATTGCTGACGAGCTCGATTGCCTTTGAGACCTTCGGGCCCAATTACCAGTTCAGCACCGATGCGTTGCGCGATGGCGCTGTCGGCCCTGACGGAACTCTCACCGGCAACCTCTACATTCGTGGAGACGGCGATCCGGCTTTGTCCGGAAAATTTCTGCCGGGTGGATCATCGGCCCCCATGAACAAGCTGGCCGACCTGGTGGTGCAGAAAGGAATCAAGCGCGTGACGGGCAATATCATCGGCGACGCATCGGGCTTCGACGATCAGAAAGTCCCCGCCGGCTGGCTCTCGCGCTATCTCCAGGCGTCATATGCCGCGCGGGTTTCCGCGCTCTCGCTGAACGAGAATCTCGTCGCGGTTGCCGTCACGCCGACAGCGCCCGGACAACCGGCGAAGGTTGCGTTGGAGCCATCGACCAGCGCCATTCCGCTCGTCGCAAACGTGCGCACCGTCGCGGGCGGCGGTGCCCGCCTTGGGTTCCGCAAACAGGGTGATGGAACGATCGTGGCGAATGGCTCCATCGGTACGCGCGCCGGAACCCGCCGCTACGTCTACATCGTCGAGGATCCGGCGAGCTTCACGACCGGCGCGTTCAGGGATGCCCTCATATCGCGCGGGATCAAAGTCGACGGTGGAATTCAGATGGGAAAGGCGCCCGCGGCGGCGGTCAAAGTCGCGGGCCTCCTGTCGCCGCCGCTGGCGAGCATGATTGCCGCGATGAATCGCGAGAGCATCAACCATTATGCGGAGCTGTTGTTCCGAAACGCCGCTCGCGGGACGGACCGTTCGGCTGTAGGGAGCGTGGCCAACGCCAGCGCCTTGCTCGACAAGTTCTTCGCGACGAAGGTCGGCGCCGACACATCGAAGCTGACTTTTGCTGATGGCAGCGGGCTCTCGACGCTGGACCGCGTCACTCCGCGGGCCCAGGTCCAAATGCTGAGCTACGCCCATCGTGCGCCGTGGGGGCCCTGGCTCCACTCCTCACTGCCGGTCGCCGGCGACTCTGAGCTGCTCAAACGCCGGATGAGAAACACTCCGGCCGAGGGGAATCTGCACGCCAAAACCGGCACCACGAACGACGTTATTGCCCTCGCTGGCTACGTAACAGCCGTCAACGGCGAAATCCTCGCTTTCTCCTTTCTCTACAACGGTCGCGACCGGTGGACTGCCAAGTCGATGATCGACGTCATGAGTGAAACTCTGGCGAGCTTTGGAAGGTAGAATAATCAGGGGCTAACCCCTTTGAAAACATAGTTTTAGCAAATGTTAATGATGGGCTGCAGGTGGCATTTTTCCTGCACCTGATGTGCTGCGAACCGCGTGAGGAAAACCGCGTGAGGTTATAGAAATGTCCTATCGCACTTTCGTTGACAGAGACGGCGCATATTGGCAGGTGTGGGACTCGCAACCGACCAAGGTCGAGCGGCGGGTTTCCCAGGCAGACCGCCGGCGACCGGGCTTCTACCAGTGGCGTGGCGCGGAGCGCCGCACCGGTGTCGACCGTCGCACCACAACTCAGCGCAGAATCACGCTGTCCGAGGGATACGGCGGGGGCTGGCTGACCTTCGAGTCACTCTTCGAGAAGCGGCGGCTGATTCCAATTCCGAGCCGCTGGGAAAATCTCAGTCAGGCGGAGCTACGCGATCTTTGCGAGAAGGCAAAGCGGATCGCCCGGCTCGAGGGAACCAGTAACACCCAATAAAAAAACTCCCAGCCGTCCGCCGGCGAGGGCGAACCGACTGGGAGGTCGAAGCGGGTTCGTTTCTGGGTGCGCCGACGAGGTCCCGCTTCTTAGTGACAGTCCAATCCGCCGCCGGTCAGCGATAGCGTTCCCGTCTTGACGACGCCGTCCTGCGTGACGGAGATCTGAGCCGTGTTCGTTCCATCGAAAGTGATTACTTCGCGACGCGAGGATGTGGTCGGGCTCTGACCAGCGAGCGTCACCGTCGCCTGCATCGAGCGAACGATGGTGCCCGCGGTTGGGAAGGTCGGCCGGCCGTTCTGGAGCGGGATTACCACGCCCGTGACGGTGTCGCCGGCTACGCGCATCGCGGTGAACTTCACTCCATCGCGATTGGTGCCGACCGTCGATTCTGTTCCGGCGGTCGTTCCATTCACAGTGCGCTGGGTGCTCCCGGTGGAGAGTCCGGTGACGGTGATGTCGCTCTTGCTGTTGACGGTGCTCGTGTCGTCGTCGTGATGGACCCTGGTGCCCGCTACTGTGGTCTTTGCATTCACGGTGTTGGTCGTGCCGGTATCGAATGCCTGCTGCACCGCACCAGCCGCGTCGAGATACGAGAAGGAGCGGTTGATGGTCAGCCCGCGCCGCTCAACCGGCGCGCAGGTCACCCGACTGTCGGTCGACGAGAAAGCGCAGCCCGATGCATTCCGCAGGTCGCCGAACGGGCCTCTGCCGAAGCCCAGTCCAAAAAGAATCCGTCCCCGGAAAACGTCGGCGATTCCACCGCCCATCAGGCTGTTCCAGCCCGGACCGCGATCGTTATCGCCGCCCCTGTGATCATCGTCACCATCGTGATGGTCGGCGTCGTCGAATGTCCCGTTCATCGATCCCGGCTCGAAACCATCGTTCGTCTCCGAGCTGCCGACGAAGCTGGTATTGATCTGATCGAAGCTGATGGGGGCAGTTCTGAGCGCGGATGCGGCCAGTGCTGAGGTGACGGGTGTGGTCACATTGTCTGAGCACGCCGCGGCGACCATGCTGGCGCCGGCGACAACTAGCAACGCGGAAATCTTCTTCATGTCTCTCTCCAGATTCGTTTCGAAGCTTTCGACTTTGCAAACGTTCTGGCTACGAGACACGCGTCCCGCGAACTACCCTACGGCAGCCATTGGCTCAGCCGATTTCTCAGCTCGGCGAGCGCCTGCCCCATTCGCTTCTCTACAGTCTTCACGGAGATATCCAGCGCGACTGCGATCTCGGCGTACTTGAGTCCCTGGTATCTGCTCAGCTGAAAGATTTCGCGCGTCTTATCCGGTAGTCTGTCGATCGCCGAGCGCACTGCATCCTCGAGCTCAGTTCCGAGCATCTCGTCCTCGGCGGACGGAGCGCTGCGCGGATCGATGGCGGCGATGGCTGCTTCACGCTCGACCACGCGCTGATGGCGAACCTGATTGAGAGCGCGGTTGCGGGTCGAGCGGAGGAGATAGGCGCGAAAGGATTGCTCGACCTGGAGAGTTTCCCGCCTTCGCCACAGCTCCAGCATTACTTCCTGCGCAACTTCTTCCGCCCTGGCGGTCTCGCGAAGGACCGAATCCGCCATCCTCACCAGGTGCGGATAGTGCGCGCGGAATATGGTGTCAAAAGCGCTTTCGTCTCCGGCCCGGATGCGCTCCTGAAGCTCCCGGTCGCTGGCGTTCGTGTCCAATAGGGTGGCGTTCGGTTCGGGTGTCTGTCTAATTAATGAATATGTCGAGTCCTGACGGACCTTCACCGAGAATCAGTCCCGACGAGTGGGAGCGCATCGCCCGCTACGTCACCGGTGAGGCTGGTCCGAGCGAAATCGAGACCACGAAGCGGTGGATGGAAGCCGATTCCCACCGCGCCGAGCTCGTGCGGCTGCTCGAATCCATTGTCAGGAACGTAGAGCGCGACGAATCGTCTGCTACTCCCATCGATGTCGAAAGTGCCCTCAGCAAGGTGAAGGCGCGGTTCGGAGAGGCGACGGTCATTCCTTTCACCCCACGTCCCGACGACACCAGCTCCCGGCGAGCCACGCTCGCCCTGCTCAAGGTCGCCGCGGCGGGCGTCATCATCATCGGCGGCACCGCACTCTGGCAGAGTCTGCGTCGCTCGGAATCGAACGCAGAGGCCAGGACCTACGCGACCGCGGTGGGAGAACGACGTCAGGTCGTGCTCAACGATGGCACCCGGGTGCTGCTGGGCCCAACGACCAGACTCGTCGTGGTAGGCGACGGCAAAGACCAGCGGCTGGTGAGTCTGGATGGAATCGCGTACTTCAATGTCGTGCACGACGCGGCGCGGCCTTTCACCGTGAGGGCCGGGGCCGTCAGCATTCAGGACGTCGGCACCGCGTTCGCGGTGGAAAGCGACGACAGCGCCGGCACTCGGGTGGCGGTTGATTCGGGCTCCGTGGCGATCGGAGCGGCGGATCAGCGGCGCGTTCGTGGAGCCTTGCTCAACGCCCGGGACCGAGCCTCAGTAGATGCTCAGGGAGTAGTCTCCGTCGAGAGATCAGCTGTATCGGCGGATGACCTGGCCTGGACTGAGGGTCGGCTTGTTTTTCGCGATTCTCCCCTGGTATTTGTTGGGGCAGAACTTTACCGCTGGTATGGAGTAAGGCTAAAGGTGGCGGATTCGTCTCTCGCGAACCTGCACCTGACTGCCTCTTTTTCCGGTGAGCCGGTTGATCGGGTACTAAATGTCATTGGACTCTCACTCGGTGCTCGCATCGAGCGGCAGGGAAACGTCGCCATTCTCTACCGTGCTTCTTCAGGAAGTCAGCCCTAACAGTCGCCGCTCGACTGGAAGCGCGCGCGCGCTGCTCTCGATCGGCTTTGCGATCGGGGCGCTGACAGTCGTCTCCCCAGCCAACGCGCAATCCTGCGCTACGGGGATCGGATCGCAGGCGACCCCCACCGCCTGGAATTCACCGCTGGACCGCCGCATCTCGCTCCACGCCCGCGACATCTCGCTGCGCGACGCGCTGGACCGCCTTGCTTCCGCCGGACGCATCGAACTCTCTTACGCCTCGGAAACCATTCGCCTCGACGACAGAGTTTGCGCGGCGTTCGATTCGATTCCGCTCGGCGAGGCGCTTGGCGTACTCCTCCGCGGGACGCCGGTGCTTCCGGTATCGGCTGGCGGATCTCATGTCGCGTTGACCCCGGCGCCCAACCCCGCGGGAGACGCGCGCATCGCGCGCACGCTCGATCGGGTAGTGGTCACCGGCAACACCATCGAGGCGTCGGCGCGTCCGCTCACCGTCGCCATGAATGTGGTGACCGGCGCCCAGCTCTCTCGCTACGCCGAGGGGAATCTGTCGCAGGCTCTCAGCGACGTGGTGCCGGGATTGTGGGTGTGGCAAAGCGCGCCGACGTCGCTCCTTGCGCACTATGGAAGCATCCGCGGCACCAGCTCTTTCGGGTCCAGTTATCCCAAGGTGTACGTGGACGGGATAGAGCTCGCCAATCCCCTGCTCGTCACGCAGTTCACGCCTGAAACGGTCGAGCGAATCGAGGTGATTCGCGGGCCGCAGGGCGCGGCGCTTTACGGAAGCGACGCCATCAGCGGCGTCATCAATATCGTGACGCGGCACGACGGCTCGAATGGACGGCCAACCACCGTCGCGCGCACCGCCGTCGGCGCGGCGTTGAGCGACTACGTTTCGCGGGCGGCGATCACCCAGGATCACGCGGTGACGGTACGTGGTGGCTCGAACACACAGACCGGAACCGCCAGCTTCACGTCCGGCGGAGTCGGCGAATACCTGCCCGGCGCGTACGTGCGTCACACCAGCGGCAGCGCCGGGTTTCGCATCGTCCACTCGAACGTGATCGCGACCGCGACGGGACGACTCTTCGCCAGCGAATCAGCGGATCCGGCGAGCCCGCTCTTCCGTGATTCAGTGAGCGCCGCGCGGGCCGGAATGGTCGTGCCGCAGTCAGTGCAGGAGTACACGCTCGGCGGCAGCACCACCTTCATACAGAACGACCAGTGGACGCACAACATCGTCGCTGGCTTCGATGGCAGCCGGCTGACCAATCTCGCGGACTACCACACACCGCTGCCTTCGGGATCGGCGCCGGACCTCGGCAGCGCCGGTGGCAATTCGAACCTGGCGTCACTCCGCGTGAGCAGCGTTGGCAAGCTGGGCGACCCCGACAAGCTGGCGACAACGCTGACATTCGCGGCTGAAAATTCGATGCTCGACTTCCGCGCCCAGGCAGAGGCGCCGGCGACGCAAACCGGAGAAGCTGCGCCACCGCTTCTTTCCTCAGTGGTGCGACGCTGGACGACCGCGGGTATCGCGCAGGCAAATCTGGGCTGGAGCGATGCCGGCTATCTCACCGCGGGGATGCGCATTGAGCGCAACTCCGCGCTCGGCAACGTCGCGACGCTATCGATGCTGCCGATGCTGGGCGTCGCTGCTCTGCGCGATGTTGGTCCGCTGACGGTGAAGCTTCGCTCCGCGTACGGCCGTGGCATCCGCCCGGCAACGACGCCCATCCGCGAGACGACCTGGTTCGATTCCCGACGAGAGGGGAGAGTGATGGACCTGGCGCCCGAAGAGCAATCGGGCATCGAGGCGGGAGTGGATGTCTTCCTCGGGAAGACATTGAGCGTCCAGGTGACGCGCTTCGACCAGCTCGCATCAGGGCTCATTCAACGCGTGGCGTACGTCGCGTACGACTCGCACAATCAGGGACCGTCGAACGGATACTACCCGCCGCCGCAGCAACCGATTGGTCCGGAGGATCGCCACATCGCTTACGCGCTGCAGAATGTCGGAGAGATCACCAACCGCGGCTGGGAATTGAAGAGCGACGTCAACGTTGGCTCGCTGGCGCTCAGCGGCACCTTCTCCACCGTGGACAGCAGGGTTCGACGAGTGGCGAGAAACTACATCGGAGATCTCCGCGTCGGCGACAGGATGCTAGAGGTTCCAGCGAAGACGGGCAGCTTCTCGGCGGCATGGGGGGGACGAGGGTGGAACACTTTCGTGGTGGCGTCCCGGTCGTGGGACTGGATTGACTACGATCGTATCGCGCTGGCGGGAGCGTTCTCCAATTCGACGCAGGCGGACGCGCAGCTGGTGGGACAGCAGCTGAGGACTTACTGGCTGCAGTACAGCGGGGTGACGCGGTTGAGGGCGAGTCTGGGGAAGAGCCTGTATCGAGGGCTGTCGTTTACGCTGAGCGGGGACAATCTGCTAAATCGACAGCATGGAGAGCCGGACAACATTACGGTGATTCCGGGAAGGACGCTGAGCTTTGGACTTCGGGCAGTAATGTAGTCGTCGGTCTTAGTGTTCGGCCAGAAAATAGATCGCGGTGATCGCGAGGAGAAAATAGGGGACGAGGGCGGCGGCGCCGGCGTAGTCTTTGGAGACGCGCTGGCCGAAAAAGAGGGCGACGAGGTTGGCGCCGGCGATGAGGGCGCCCCAGAAGGCGACCGTGGCGTTCCGCGTTAGAAGGAGCAGCACGAAGCCGACCGCGCTGAGGGTGCCGGCGGCTACTTCTAGAATGGTGATGACGAAGAACATCGGCCCTACCGTGCCGGCGAGGGGACTCCGCGCAAAGTGCTGGTCGAGATAGGCGCGGTTTCCCTTTCTGTCGATCACCTTATCCAGTCCTGACTGCAGGAAGAGCACAGCCAGGATCGCCGAGACGAGCAGCTGAATGATGTACCACGACCATTCCGGCGAGCGGAGATTCGGCATGCTCTAACGCATTTCCCTGATCATCACGCCTCGCAGGGCCAGCTCCTTGATGTACTTCTCCGGCGGCATCGCTTCGTCAGGTGTGAAGACTCCCGCCTTTCCAATCTCGCCGCGCGCCTGCATCTGCCCGGTGATCGAGAGTGAGTAACCCGTCGAGCGCTCCATGGCGCTGATTCCGGTTTCTTCGTCGTAGTAGTCGACCATCTCCCAGCCAATCCGCTTCGGCTTGTCGGCCTTCTTGCCTTCCGTAATCACCCGAAGAGCGACGAGATCATGGCCGTTGGCCTTGGTGAGGCGCGGCCCCATCGCCGCTACCACCAGATCGCGCGGGACGACCTTCATTCCCTTCACATCGACGGCCTTGAGCTCCAGCAGGCCGAGCTCGCGGATTGCTTCCATGATTCGAGCGTGACCGGGGTAGCGGAGCGTCTTGTATTCCATCGTCGGGATCTTGCCTTCGTAGCGGAACGCCATCGTCGACAGCCCGCCCGCGGTGTGGAATCCCTCGAGCTCGCCGAGTGATCCGCCGAAATACACCGCCTCGATCTCGGAGAGGGCCTTCACCCTCGTGCGTTTTCCTTTCCGCAGTACCCAGGAGAGAGTCGTGTAGTAATCGAGCACGCCCTCCAGCGAGTAAACGATCTGATAGTTGAGCGGTGGCTCGGGATGCTGCGGCAGACCGCCAACGAAGATGCGAACCGAGTCTACTGAGTCGAGCTGCTGAATCCCATACTCAGCCAGGATGTTGACCATTCCCGGAGCGAGCCCGCAGTCCGGGATGATGGTGATGTTTTTCTTTTTGGCGGCGGCGTCGAGCTCTTTTTGCTTGAAGACGATCTCGGTGTTGCCGCCGAGATCGGAGAAATGGACGCCCGCTTCCACCGCGAGCTCGGCGAGCTCGAAGTTAAAGTAGTAAGGGATGGCACTCATCACCGCGTCGCTCTCTCGCATCAGCGCGAGCACCGCTTCCTTGTCGCGGACATCAAGCGGAGTGAAGATGAGGCGCTCGCCCGAATAGGGCGCCAGAAACTGTGGCAGATGGCCGGTGTGCAGATCAGCCAGTCTGACAACCTTCACATCGGGATTTTGCAGCAGATCATAGGCGCACGCGGAGCCCTGCAGCCCCGCGCCAAGCACTAGCATTCGCATTAAGTGTGGATCTCCAGAATTTTTTTGAGCTGGACTCGCTCTTGCAATTTATTGACGCGACGTCTTTCTCGTTACCCCGTGCGGGCACTTGATACGCTCGCGCTTCGACCAGCTGCGCACGCTCCCCAGGCGAGCTCAATAGAGAAAAACAATGACAGCTCAAACCAACGGCGCCGACTGGCGCGACCATTTGATCGAGTCGCCCGCGCGCATAAAGGATCTTCTCGAAAACACTCACCGGGTCGCCGTGCTCGGCATCAAACCCGATTCTGCCCAGCCCGCCTACTATGTACCCGAGTACGCCGAGCAGGCCGGCTACGAGATCGTCCCCGTCCCCGTTTACTACAAGGAATTGACGGAGATGATGGGCAAGCAGGTGTACCGGAAGCTCGTCGACATTCCCGGCGAGATCGATATGGTCAACGTCTTCCGTCGTCCCAATGATATTCCCCCGCACGTTGACGACATCATCGCCAAGAACCCGAAATCAGTCTGGTTTCAGCTGGGAATTCGAAACGATGATGCCGCGGAGAAACTCGCGAAGGCGGGAATCGATGTCGTCCAGGATCACTGCCTTCTGGTGGAGCTCCGCCGCATCGGGCGGTAAGCGCGGATTCGCTCTACCAGGTGACGGTGTAGACCACCGGCTCGATCGTCATTCCATTTGGATCTGGCGTCGCCTTCGGTGCGAGTGCAACGATGTAGCGTCCTCCCGCTGTCGCGGCGAGTGCTACTCCCGCGCCGACGACGCGTTGCGGTCCGGTGGCGCCCGAACTGGGTGGATCGGAGATGGTGATCACCCCTCGCGTCGTCAGGATCATGTAGGTCTTGTTGTCCCGCTGAATCTGGATGGACGGTGCCTGCGTCAAGTCGATCGGAACTGATCGATCGAGGGACGGTCCCATCGTGAATTTCACTTCAGCGAGTGATGCATTGCCGGGAAGTGATCCGTGCAGCTGTCCCGTTCTCGGATCGAGCGCAGCCCACGTCTGGCTCGGCTCGTTGTCCTCGGCGCGGCCCGGATTATTGCCGAGCGCCAGCGTCGAGCCATCCGCCGTCCAGCGGACGCGCCATCCGCGCGCAATCGGAAAGAGTCGCGGCGCCGAGCTGTCGGCGGCGGACTGGGCGCGCGGATCGTCGGGGATGTGGATCACTCCCGGTTGGGCGATCGCCCGCGACATCGACATTCCGCTCGACGCGAAGGAGCCGGCTCTCAGAGTAGCGGTGTCGATCGAGGTGCGGCGGGCGACGTCGGCGAGCAGATCGGTTCCCGTCCCTTCCCCGCCCACCACCGTGTACGCGCGACCGAACCCAATCCACTTCCAGTCGGGCGAGGGAGCTACGTCCCACACGCTGTCCACCTGAACCTGGAACGCCCGCGTCTCATCCCCGAAAAAGAATCCATTCGGCACCGGCTCGTTCTCGACGCCGCCCGGATCGGCAACAACAAGCACCGCCTTTCGATCGGGCGAGAATGTCCACATCACCCGCTCCGCCATTCCACCCGCTCCACGACTGACCGGAGTGACGGTGATTACCGGGCCGGCATTGGTCGTGTCAGCTGTGGTTTGTTTTTTGGTTGAATCGACGACGCAGGCGAGGAGGAAGAGCGGGACGAGGGAAGCGGGAAGCGGGAAGCGGGAACGGCGGAGGAAAGTAAGCATTGGCAGGGTGGCGAACGTGGAAGCGCCAGAAGGGACGAGAGCGCCAGTATGCAAGCTCCGAGCTTAACGCTGTCTAAGCTTACAGCTCCCTGCTTCAGTTCTGTAGATCCCCGTCACAGCGTCGTGATCTCGACGCCGAGAGAACTACACGCAGACCAGATTCCTTCCGCCCGCCTTCGCCCGATAAAGCGCGCGGTCCGCGCAATCCAGCAGATCCTCCGCCGTCTCTACTTTCGGCTCGGGGAAATCGGCAACGCCGATGCTGACGGTGAGCTGCAACGGCTCGCCCTTGCCGATGTCGAACGGGTGCGACTGGATCTTGTCGCGCAGACGCTCGGCGAACGCGATCGCTCCGGCTTCGCCAGTCTCGGGAACAGCGATCACAAACTCGTCGCCGCCGTAGCGAGCGACGGAATCGACGCTGCGCGCGGTGCGGGCGAGCAGCAGCGCGACCTCGACCAGCACCTGATCACCAGCGAGGTGGCCGTGGGTGTCGTTGAC
>Ga0207683_10004378_pt1 | contig 12202 bp, 11 predicted proteins | sample KBSM73metaG_FD_184333 | JGI IMG/M metagenome (GOLD analysis project Ga0207683, IMG submission 184333) | Miscanthus rhizosphere microbial communities from Kellogg Biological Station, Michigan, USA - KBS M7-3 metaG (SPAdes) (version 2) | ecosystem: Host-associated > Plants > Roots > Rhizosphere >...
TGATCACCGCTTACGGCACCGTCGACAACGTAGTCGAAGCGGTTCGCGCCGGTGCGGAGAATTTCGTCCAGAAGCCTTGGGACAACGAAAAGCTGCTCGCGGATATTCGTTCTGCCGTTGCACGCTACCGCGCCGAAGAAGAAAACCTGCAGCTCAAGCGCACGCTCAAGCAGCGTTACAACTTCGCGAACATCGTTGGCAAGAGCGATACCATGCTGCGCGTCTTCGACTTGATTGCGCAGGTGGCGCCGAGCCGTTCCACCGTTCTCATCCAGGGAGAGAGCGGAACCGGCAAGGAACTCATCGCCAAAGCCATTCACGCCAACTCCCCCCGCCGCGACAAGCCATTCGTCCCCATCAATACGGGCGCCATGCCCTCTGAACTGCTCGAGTCCACGCTCTTCGGCCACGTAAAGGGAGCGTTCACATCGGCTGTCGCTTCGAAGAAAGGTCTGTTCGAAGTAGCCAACGGCGGCACTCTCTTTCTCGACGAGATCGCCACCATGGGCATGGATACCCAGGCCAAGATTTTGCGCGTCCTTCAGGATCGCCGCTTCATGCACCTGGGCGGAATTCAGGAACTCCAGGTAGACGTACGCATCATTGCCGCTACCAACATCGACCTGCGCCAGGCCGTGCGTGAGGGCCGCTTCCGCGAAGATCTCTTCTATCGACTAAATGTCATTACAGTCGATCTTCCCCCGCTGCGCGCCCGTCGCGAAGATATTCCTCTCCTCGTGACTCACTTTCTTGAGTTCTATGCCAAAGAAAACGGCCTCTCAACGCGAAGGCTGTCGTCTGACGCAATGCGTGCGCTCGTAGATTACGAATGGCCCGGCAATGTGCGCGAGTTGGAGAATTCCATCGAACGCGGAGTAGTGCTCTCTTCAGGTGCCGTAATCGGCTCAGACCTGCTGCCCGGACACATCACCGGTCGCAATTTTCAAGATGCGCTGCTCGAACACAATCCGAATGCATCCCTGTTCGACATCCTCGAAGATATTGAACGCCGCATCATTATTGAAAAACTCGAGAGATGCAATTGGAATCAAACCGACGCCGCCGAGCAGTTCCGAATCCCGCTCTCTACTCTCAACCAGAAGATCAAGCGCCTGAACATTGAGATCCGCAAACGCGGCCGCGAATAAGATTCACGAGCCGCTACTAACTGCGGTCACGACTCAAAAGAAAATGTGCGCCAGGCGACGCCGCCCTTTTCATAAGGTCTGGAAGAAACAGGCGCGCCTGCGAATCCGGCGATCGCCCGCTGCCAGAACTCGCAACCCGCTTGGTTAGATTCCATCACGCGAATCTCCCATCGCCCTGGCACTCGCCGCCACACTTGATGCGCCACTTCGGAGCCAATTCCGCGCCCTCTGTATCGGCGGAGAATGAAGAATTCCGCGATGTCCCAGATTGCTGGATCACCTGACAGCTCAGAGCCCCTCTTTACGAGAACAAACCCCGCCAGCTTTCCCTTCACTCTGACGAGGAATGGCAACCGGCTAGCGTCGCTCCAATAGAGCGCGAGTTGCGGATAGCCGAACCGGCCTTCCTCCCCGACATCCACATCATGAAACTCGCTGAAATCGTGAGCATACAACTCAAAAAGATTCGCTAGAACGAATCTCTGGTCTAATGTCGCGGCGATCACTTCAACGTCTGATTGCAGCGATTCGACGTGTCCAGTCGTCATTTCGAACTCTGCGGTCCCAGTGCCGAAACCCATTGTTGCAGGAACCCTCGCAGCTCTTCCGGCGGCCTCAGCCATACGTCCGCCGCGGTCTCTCGCCATTCGCGCCGCATCAGCACGCTCAGGTGCGGCGCCTCTGCGCCGTTCACCGAACGAAACGCGCTTTCGTCCGTCAGGTCATCGCCCAGGAAAGTCACCGGACGTCCCGGTCCGGCCTCCGCCATAATTGCATTCACTGCTCCGCCCTTGTCGCGGCCCACGCGCAGTTCTACTCCTGCTTCAAAATCCAACAGCGAAAGTCCATCCATTTCTGCAACAGGTTCAAACAGTGCGCGAGCCTTGCGTTCGATAAGCCTGGCCTGGTGGGGAGTATGGCCACGCCAGTGCATCACTACCGCATTCGGCTTGTCTTCAAACAATCCTCCGAGGCTGTCGCGCTTCAGTCGCTCACGCAACTCTTCGAGTCCATGGCGCGCCGCAGGAGAGGCCTCTTCCAACTCACGTCTTCCGTCGGTATAAAGACGCTCCGCTCCGTGCAATCCCCAAACTTCAATGGGAGAATCAAGCTGCAGCATCGAATTCACTTCCGCTGCCGGACGGCCCGAGATTACCGCCATCCGCGTGCGCCCTCCGCTCTGAATCTCTGTAAGCAACTCGCGCACACCTGCCCAGGGCCGCGCGGTGAACCGGTCAATGCGGAAGCCCGCGAGTGTTCCGTCGTAATCGAGCAGCAGGAGTGGATACGCTCCTCCAGTGAAGGAGCGAAAAAATTCTTCCAGTTTTTCTGCCGCTTCGGGGGTCAACGATTGCTCGCTTTCTAAGCCATCTTACGGCGCTCGTCTGCCGGGGCAGGCTCAGACGAAGGTCCGGCACTGTAAGCTGCAATGCCGTCGTCGATTTCAAGGCGAACGTCGCGCAGATCGCCCAGAATCATGGCCGCCCATCTGTAAATATTGTGTTCCATCACGACGCGCCGCATGTGTTGCATGCGTTCCCTCCGCTCGGCACGTGGCATATCCAACCCGCGGTGAATTGCCTCGGCAACTTCCGCGATGTCATAGGGATTCACAATCAGCGCATCGCGCAACTCCACCGCCGCGCCCGCAAACTTGCTCAGCACGAGCACCCCATCCTCGTCGTCGCGGGCCGCCGCAAATTCCTTGGCAACGAGATTCATGCCGTCATGCAACGAAGTAACCAGGCAAATATCCGCGGCGCGATACCAGCGGCTTACCTCCTCGTGCGTGCATTGGCGATCAATCAAAACGATCGGCTTCCATCGAGACGTCTGAAAGCGTTGATTGATGCGATGTACTTCTTCATCCACGCGCCTTCGCAGCTCTACATAGCTGGGAATGCGGGTCCTGCTTGGCGCGGCAATCTGCACCATCGTCAACCGTTCCCAGTGCCACGGGTGTTCTTCAATCAACTGTTCAATGGCCAGCAAGCGCTCAACGATGCCTTTGGTGTAGTCGAGCCGATCGACGCCAATCGCCATACTCTCCGCACGCACGCCAAATTCCGACAGCAGGAATTTGCGTTCTGCCGCGCGATCGTCTTCATCCTGGGAGAGAATTGCCCGCAGCGATCCGGGAATTCCGCCGCTGAAGGCAACACTCACTGGATACGGCCGCACCATCGTTGTGTGTCCATGACGGCGTGCAGTCATGTGTTCGCGGTCCGTTCGTGACTCGAGAACGCGGTCGACCGTGGATAGAAAATTGTTGCAGTGAAGGGGAATATGAAACCCGATCAGGTCCGCGCCCAGCAGTCCGTCAAGCAACTGCGCCTGCCACGGGCAGATTCCAAAAGCCTCGGGATTAGGCCACGGAATATGCCAGAAGATTGCGACACGTGCATCAGGCCGTGCCGCCTTGATCAGCCTCGGCAGCAGCGCAAAATGGTAGTCCTGCACAAACACGAGTGGGTCCACGCTGTCCTTCATCTCTTCCAGCACCGCAGTGGCAAACTTTTCATTCACTCGCTGATAGCATTCCCAATCCGCTGCCCTGAACGTAGGGCGCGTGTGAGCAATGTGGCATAGCGGCCACAATCCCTCGTTCGAAAACCCATCGTAGTACTTTGATTCCTCGTCGGCCGAAAGCCAGACCCGCCGCAATGTATAGCGCGGGTCGTCAGGCGGTACGCGGAGCCGGTCAAATTCATCAACGTTTGCAGCGTCCGCATTGCCGTTGCCGCTTGCAACCCACACACCATCGCAAGCACGAAGCACTGGCTCGATCGCTGTCACCAATCCACTGGGAGGAACAATGCAAACCGTTTCTCGCCCCTGGCGCACATGCACGTACGGTTCGCGATTCGAGACTACAAAAATTCGCCCGTTGCCGGTCCTGTTCCGCATGTGGATCGCAAGCCGCTCCGGCGTCCAGTAGTTTTCTCGCGCATCGAGCAGTCGCGCCTCTGCTGCCGCTGCAGCACGCGCGGCAAGCAGGCTCTCCGCCATCGTCTCCACTTCGCGAGCCAGAGGGCTGAATAGATTCAGATCGTTCGATTCGCCAAACCCTTTCTCAAAATGCCCCAGCCGCAGACGCCTCAACCGCTCCGCGACCCGCGTGAGAGGCGTCATCAGGAACCAGCGAACCATCAAGAACGTGACGCCGACAATCAAAACAACCGTCACGACGATTCGAAAGAAGCTTCGCCACCACGAGTCGTAGCTCTGATCGCGGATGTACCCCGAATCAACCAGAATGACCAGAGCGCCCTTTAGGTCATTTCCGTCATGAAGCGGGAATACCTCTTCAAGCCACTGCGTGTCTCCGGTGTGTCCGAACACATTGATCGGAGTTCCCTTCTGCAGTGATTTCTCAATCTGCGTTCTCGACAGGGATTGCACGGGGGTCTTGGCGAGGGATTTGAAAGGTGTTTCCGATATGGCTTGGAACACTTCGGGAACGCCGCTGGAAGCTATCAACTGGCCTGAGGGGTCATATACACCTACTCCGAGGGCGCCAATCTGAGATTGCGCTCGCGCAACGAGTGCAGGCAGATCGGCGGGGTTCCCGCCCGATAAAATGCGCTCCACATCAGGCTGGATACTGGGTCCCATCCACGTTGAACGCTGTTCCAACTCTTTGCGCAAGGCGTGTTTATGAGCCAAGACTTCAAAGTAGGTCGATGCGACAGAGACCAATGTCACGCCTGCAATAAGAGCGAGGATCAGCCGCAAGCGGAACGAATGCATGAAAACTCCCCCTGTAATCTTTACCTATACTCCATATTTAGATGCAAAACCTCCACCGTGGTGTCAGGCAAGCGGTATACCAAAGCAAATTCCAGCAGCTTGAGACACTTAGAGCATGGAAGATTCACTCAGTGGGCCGATCTTGCACTCTCGCGTGTAAATCTTGCGACGCGAAGAGAAAGAGAAGAGTTATCCGATTCCGTAACCTCCATGCGCTATCCTGTGCAGGAGACCACGCACTCGCTCCCGCAACCCACAGGCTGGCAACCAGATGGCTTTATCAGTCGAAACGACCGCCAAGAATCTCGTGCTCACCATTCAGGACTACTCCCTGTTTGCGTACCGTGGCGCGACCAATCTGTTTCGTCCTCCCATCTATTGGCCTGACTTCCTGATTCAAGCCGACATTATCGGAGTGGGTTCGGCCTCTATTGTATTGCTGTCCGGCTTCTTTACCGGAGGTGTTTTGGCGCTTCAGTCCGCCGCGACCCTCTCGCAATTCGGCGCCACCTCCGTCACGGGCCGGTTTGTGGCGATGTCCATGATTCGCGAATTGGGCCCCGTCCTCACGGGCATCATGGTCTCCGGTCGCAACGCTTCTTCCATGGCAAGCGAACTCGGCTCGATGGTTGTTACCGAACAGATCGATGCAATGCGCGCCCTGGGCGTCGATCCGATTCGTAAACTGGTAACTCCACGCATCTTCGCGTGCGTGACCATGCTCTTCTTTCTCACCATCGTTGCCAACTTTTTTGGGATCCTCGGCGGGGCCGCCGTCACCGTCTTTATGAATCACCAGAACGGCACCCAGTATTTTTCGATGGCTTATGAGTACCTGCACCTTGCCGACATCCTGCAAGGTCTTGTAAAACCCCTTTTCTCCGGATTCATCATTGCCTCCATTGGTTGCTTTTATGGCCTCAGAACCACCGGCGGAACCGAGGGCGTTGGCCGCTCGACGATTAAGGCCGTCGTCACTTCCTCGGTGCTCATCATTTTTGTAGACTTCCTCCTTACCCAGATCATGCTCACCCTATTCGGCTGATGACTGATTTTGCCATCCCCGTTCCTCTCAAGCACGACTCTGGCCCCGCCTCGCAAGACGGGCCCGTTCTCTCATTTCGCGATGTCTCCATCGCATTTGCCGGGCCGCCGGTTTTGGAGGACGTTAGCTTCTCCGTCGCACCCGGAGAAACACGCATCCTCCTCGGACCCGCCGGCGTAGGAAAAAGTGTCCTGCTCAAACTCGCCAACGGCCTGCTCCGCCCAGACGAAGGCAGCATCCACTTGTTCGGAGAAGAGATCTCGCGCATGCGCGAACAGCAGCTCTTCCATCTCCGCACCCGCACGGGCATGGTCTTTCAAGAGGGCGCCCTCTTTGATTCCTTGACTGTCCGCGACAACGTCGCGTACCAACTCATTCAGGAGCGGGTAGATGACGACGAAATCAATACTCGCGTCCGTGAAGCCCTGAGATTCGTGGGATTGGAAGAGACGTTCAGCCTTTATCCAGGCAGTCTCTCGGGCGGCATGAGGCGTCGCGTCGCAATCGCCCGCGCGCTGATCCACAATCCCGATCTGCTTCTCTACGATTCGCCCACTGGCGGACTCGATCCGATCACCTCGACAACCATCATCGAGCTGATTGTCAAACAACGCGATGTCTATCGCACGCCCTCATTGCTGGTCACGCATCGGCTTCAGGACGCGTTCACCATGTGCACTCATCATTTCGACAGCAACGAGGGTCGCATGGTTCCCCTCCCAAAAGGCCAGACGCACGCGACCACAACCTTCCTGATGCTCGCCGAGGGCCGCCTTATCTTCGATGGCTCGCTTCAAGACATCGTCGCCAGCGAGAACCCCTTTGTGCGCGAGTTCCTCGAATAGATCATCCATCGCGCTTACCCTTTTGCCAGGGGCACTTGCATCCATCCGCCACCGCCTATCGCCCGCCTGGGCCTATAATTGGCACGAATCATTCCAACAGCTGCAAGATGCCTCTCCCCGACACCTGCGACTGCGGAGACCAGCATGATCAAGTCGCTCCTTCTGATTACCACAGCAGTTCTCATCACGTCCGCGTCCGCATCCGCTCAGGCTCAAATCCCTCAAGATGCTGCTCCCGCGGGCAACACAAAAATGCTGTATCAAAGGGATTGCGCCATCTGCCACGGCACAAACGGCGACGGGAAGACCGATATCGCCAAGGATCGACAGCTCGGAATGTTGGATTGGACAGATCCAAAATCACTAATCGGATTTACGGATCAACAACTGTTCAGTCTCATTCGCAATGGCAAAGGCAAAATGCCTGCCGAGTCCTTTGGCCGCGCCAACAATGAAGAAGTGCGCGCTCTCATTCGATACATCCGCGCCTTATCCAAAGATCAAAGCCCCGCAACGCCTGGAGCCGCCTCGCCTAAATCTTGAATCATCCTCAAATTCCCACAACTTACGCCCGAGCGCGTAAAAGAGATCACGCTTCGCAGCCTTCCCGCCCAGGAACCATAGTTTTCGTCACGCCAAAGGGACGAACCGCTAGTAGCTAGGAGCCTAGGAACTAGGAACTAGAAGCTAGAAGCTAAGAGCTAGGAGCTAGTAGCTAGCAGCTAACAGCTAGGACTCGCAGCTAGCAGCCGAGAGCTAGCGGCTCCCCCAATCTGCTACCCTTGCTGTTTCGAGCTCCACCCAGAACGGCAGGTACTTATGGCTTTCAAATTTCAGGGCGTCGACTTCCTCCATCTCGATTCCAACTTCACCGAAGATGAACTTCTCGTGCGTCGCACCGCACGCGACTTCGTCGAAGACAATCTCATCCCCATTATCGAGGAGTGCTTCCGCACCGAGCGGTTCCCGCGCGAGCTGGTTCCCGTCATGGGCGAACTCGGCTTCTTCGGCGCCAATCTCGAGGGCTACGGCTGCGCCGGCATGTCCAATGTCGAGTACGGCCTCGTCATGCAGGAACTCGAACGCGGCGACTCCGGTTTTCGCAGCTTTGTAAGTGTTCAGTCCGCGCTCGTCATGTACCCCATCTACACCTTCGGCTCCGATGAGCAGAAAGACACCTGGCTCCCGGCTCTGGCCTCCGGCAAAAAGCTCGGCTGCTTCGGTCTCACCGAGCCCGGCTTCGGATCAAACCCCGGCGGCATGACCACAACCGCCCGCAAAGTTGGAGACGAATACATCCTCAACGGCGAAAAGATGTGGATCACCTCCGGCAACATCGCCGATGTCGCCATCATCTGGGCCAAGGTCGAAGAAGAAGATGGTTTGGTGCGCGGCTTCCTCGTCGAAACCGAGCGCCCCGGCTTTACCGCCTACGAGGTCCACGGCAAGTGGAGCCTTCGCGCCTCCATCACCAGCGGCCTCTCCCTGCAGGATGTCCACGTCCCCGCCTCCAATCTGTTGCCCGGCACCGGCGGTCTCAAGAGTCCGCTCATGTGCCTCAACCAGGCCCGCTACGGCATCGGTTGGGGCGCGATCGGGGCCGCAATGGATTGTTACAACACCGCCCTGACTTACTCCAAAACAAGAAAACAATTCCACAATCAGCCCATCGCCAGCCACCAGATCGTTCAGGAAAAACTGGTTTGGATGATCAGTGAAATCTCCAAGGCCCAATTGCTGTCGCTCCACGTCGGCCGCCTCAAGGACGCGGGCACCGTCGGGCATCAGCACATCTCCATGGCCAAGCGTAACAATGTATGGATGGCGCTCGAAGCCGCCCGCATGGCCCGCGACATCCTCGGCGCCAATGGCATCACGGAGGACTACCCCATCATGCGCCACATGATGAATCTGGAATCCGTGAAGACCTACGAAGGCACCCACGACATCCACGCCCTCATCCTAGGCCAGCACATCACCGGAATCGCAGCCTATTAGCCCTATCTCGATAACTCAATTCGAATAAGAGGCTTTCGCCAGTTCTGCTTTCCGCTGCTGCCTTGACGGGGCTTCGAGTCCCGGTTAACTTAAGAGCAATTCATTTCAGCTCCTGCCCTGTAGCCTCCACCCGGGCGCTGAAAGTAGCATTCAACTCACCGCATTGCCCGGTCAGGCGACAGAGCCCCAGCCAACGCCGTGTGCGGAAAAGAATGCCGGATCGCTGGGCAAGGTCTTTCGGAGCAGAGTCTCAAATGCAGACGCTTTACAAACGATCCAGCGTCATCGGCTGCTTTGCACTGTTGCTTGCCATTGTGATTGGCGCTGCTTTTATCACCAAGCGCCAGCTCGACATCCAGGTTCGCACAGCTGTCTCGGTCATTCACACGCGCCAGGTCCTGCTCCAATTGAGCCAGACAGAATCCCTTCTCAAAGACGCCGAAACCGGCCAGCGCGGATATCTCTACACCGGGAAAAAAGAATACCTCGCCCCTTATCACCTGGCAGTCTCCAATGTCGACTCGCACATCGACGCTCTCGCCAAACTCACCGCAGACAATCCTGAACAACGAGCGAGAATTGTTTCCTTGCGCAATCAAACACGGGCCAAACTGGCAGAGTTGGCCGAAACGATCAGAATCTACGAATCGGGTAGTAAGGATAAAGCGAGAGACTTGGTGATCGCCGACAGTGGGCTCGTCTACATGAACAATATCCGTGCGATCGTTTCCGCCATGGAGGACACGGAGGAAACGCTTGAGTCCACCAGGCAAGCGCAATATCGAAAGAGCATCCGCCTCACAACGACGTGCATCTTTCTCACCAGCATCCTCGCTGCACTAGGCCTCGTGCTTCTCGCTTACTACATCATCCGGGAAATCAACCTCCGAGAGGCGCATTCGAAAGACATCCGCACGCGGGAAGAGTGGTTCCGGGTTACTCTCACCAGCATCGGCGACGCGGTAATCGCCACTGACCAGAATGGCAATGTAACCTTTCTCAATCCAACCGCGGAAGACCTCACCGGAATCACGACAGCCGCCGCCATCGGCAGAAACATCGTCGAAGTCTTTCCAATCTTCAATGAAACCACTTTCGAGCCCGTTGATAACCCTGTTGCCAAGGTCATCCAGCAGGGCCGCGCCATGGGCTTGGCAAACCATACGGTTCTCCGCAAGCCCGACGGTTCCCTCACCCCGATTGATGACAGCGCCGCGCCCATCCGAGACGACAGCGGCAATCTGATCGGCGTCGTCCTCGTCTTCCGCGACATCACCAACAACCGCAAGACAGACGACATCCTTCGCAAGACCGAAAAACTCGCCGCCGCTGCTCGCCTCGCTGCGACCGTCGCTCACGAAATCAATAACCCTCTCGAAGCTATCGTGAACCTGATCTACATCTCGAAGGCCGAGTCAGGTTTGCCGCCACAGGTTCGAAACCAACTGGTCCAGGCCGAGCACGAACTTGAGCGCGTAGCGCATATCACTCGCCAGACCCTCGGCTTTTATCGCGACTCAAATGCGCCGGAGTCCGTGCAGTTGGAATCCCTGATTGAATCGGTATTCCGCCTTTACGAAAACAAGCTCAAGAGCAAGAAGATTACGGTCGAGCGGCACTTTGGCAAATGTCCGCATATTCAAGCCGTTCAAGGTGAAATCAAGCAAGTCGTCTCGAACCTCATCTCCAACGCGGCAGACGCTGTGGCATTCAACGGGACTATCTCCGTAACGCTGGAGTGCATCGAGCAAGTGGACGGCACGATTGTTCAATTGAAAATTGAAGACAACGGACCCGGAATCCCGAAAGAGATTGAGGGTCGAATCTTCGAGCCCTTCTTCACCACCAAGCAGGACGTCGGCACCGGTCTCGGCCTGTGGGTCACGAAAGAAATTATCGAAAGACACAACGGCAGTATTCACGCCGGCTCGCGTTTGGATGGATCGTCGGGTGCCGCTTTCACAATCGCACTTCCTGCCGGATCTAATGGCCATCTTGACGGAAGAAATATCCAGCGGCAAGGCGCCGCGCAAATCGAGCATCCATAGGCTCTCGACGTGCGCAGGATTTCCCTTCGAGATGCGCTATTGTTCGAATCTAAGTTTTCATGCTTTAATGTGACTGCCCTAAATCCCCGCCCCGAATCTTGATTGAGGTTTCGATGCTGCAGGCTGCTACCAACCCACCGCCAGCGGGCACAACTGCTCATGCGCCGACTCCCGGCACACACTTCCTGTCGACCTACGAAGGCGAATTGGCATTGGTCATCGTCGGATTGGGAGTCGTAGTCCTGCTCACGCTCACGGTGCTCCTTTGGAGAAAGGAGGCGTCTGCCGAAGATTCGATACGAGCTTATGCGCTTGTCCTCATCATCATTGGAACCATCGTCCTCATCTGCGCGGGATACAGCAATGATCAAATCGCGCCCGCGGTAGGTCTGTTTGGAACGGTCGCCGGGTACTTGTTGGGGCGGAAAGGGAGCCAATGATGAATCGGTCCATTTTCAGAAGCGCGATCGCCGCGGCCTTCCTTGCCATCGCTTGCACCTCAATTACCAGTCAGCCGCCGCCACAGGCGCCGAAAGCACTCGCCATCATCCGCAATGACTCGACCTCGCAAGTCACCTTCGAGTACCGCAGCGGGGACACCTGGCAGAAGGTCACGCTCGACAGTCAGAAAGATGCCAACATCGGCGGCGATCGCGTCCGCATCGGAACAGACCGTCAAGACAAGGCGACCATCACCGTTGAACTTCCCATTGAACGCGGAAAGAAATATCTAGTCTTCTGGAATGATCCGCCCGGAATGTGGGACTTCAAAGGAACAGTTTAGCGATACCTTCGATGCGCGAAGCGCTGGATAACTACCTGAACGGAAAGGAAGCCAATCATGAATCGGACCCCTATCAGAATCGCGATCGCCGTTGCCTTCCTCGCCCTGGTTTGCATGAGTCTTCGCACCAAGCCTCAGCAGCCCCCGAAAGCGCTCTCCATCATCCGCAATGACTCAACCTCGCAAGTCACCTTCGAGTACCACACCGGAGGCGAATGGAAGAAAGTCACGCTCGATAGCCAGAAAGATACAAGCATTGCTGGCGATCGTGTCCGCATCGGTACAGATCGTCAAGACAAAGCGACCATCACCGTTGATCTCCCCATAGAGGGCGGAAAGAAATATCTGGTCTTCTGGAATGAACCGCCTGGCATGTGGGACTTCAAAGGTGCGGTCTAACAGGATCGCTCGCCACAGACTCTACTTTCACGCAACACAACGTCACGGGGCCGCGGGATACGCATTTTATGGCACCGCATACTGCCGCGCCAATTGCTATATTCATACCCATGCCTGCAATTCCTAATCGTCTTCGCCATATCCTGCTTTGTTCATCTTTCGTCTTCGCAGCAACCTTCGCCTGG
>Ga0207683_10004380_pt1 | contig 12199 bp, 11 predicted proteins | sample KBSM73metaG_FD_184333 | JGI IMG/M metagenome (GOLD analysis project Ga0207683, IMG submission 184333) | Miscanthus rhizosphere microbial communities from Kellogg Biological Station, Michigan, USA - KBS M7-3 metaG (SPAdes) (version 2) | ecosystem: Host-associated > Plants > Roots > Rhizosphere >...
GCGTCTATCGCCGCATGGGTGCTGCGCCGGCCGGCTAGCCCGGCAAGGTCCGACTAGTCAGTCATTGGCGCTGATCGTGGCGGGCGAGGCTGGCGAGCCATTCGTTGTACGCGGCGAGGCGGGCTTGGTCTTCATCGATATCGCCGCCGGAGCCGTCGCCGGTTCGATCGCGCAGCGTCGCGTCCCGAGCCTGCTCCAACCAGCTGTCGCGGTCGCGAGCCGACTGGCCGGACGTGCGCAACCAGGTAATGACCAGGGCCACCATGATCACAGCCATGATCGCATCGCCCCAGAACCACATGATCGCGCCGCCGGTTTGGGTGTCGGTGAGCGGATCGACCTGGAGGCCGGGTGCCGTCCCCATCGCGATCGGTTCGGTGGCGAGCATCAGGGTGATGCCGGTGAACGTGTCGACCGCCATGGCAACGGCGAGCAAGACCCAACGTACGGGCGTGGACAGCCGCCACTTGATCGGCTCGTCGCCGATAACCAGCACGAAGAACTGGTAGCCGACCACTAGGTAGACGACGTGTTCGATCTGGCTCGCCCCGGTCTGCTCCATGATGGTGTCCGTGAGGCCGGTCAGGTGGCTGCCCACGATCACGACTGCGTAGCAGGCGAGCGCGACCGGTGGTGACGTGAGGAGGGCGACGACCGAGCTGTTGGTCACCCGTTGGATGCGGCTGGCGGTAGCCGGCCGGCTTGCCGTGACGGCCAGCCGAAGCGGACCGCCGACGACCAGCAATGCGGGGGCGACCATGACCAGGGCCAGGTGGCCGATCATGTGGGCGCTGAACAGAACTTGGTCGTAGACGGCGATGGCGCCGCACGTCGCGTACGCACACACCGCGAGGCCGGCCACGAAACACGCCGTGCGCCACCACGGCCACACCTCGCCGGTGCGGCGGCGCACGAGGGCCGTTCCAGTGACGTACCACGCGAGGCCCAGCACTAGCAGCCCTAGCGCCACCGCATTTACCTGCCACTCGGTGAGCACCGCACTGCCGAGGAGGGGCGGCAGCGTGCGCGCTTCGCCGGCGCGGAACAAGGCGGCGGACGGATGCTCGTGGGCACTGCCGGCAGCCAGGTGACGGACGACGTTGACCGACAGCACGACGAGGATTCCCGCGGCCACCAGCCAGGCGATCCACACGAGGTCCGAGACTCGGCGCGCGGTCGCGTCGGATGTGGCGGCGGAACGGTCCGGCACGGCGTCCAGTCTCCTCTCCGTGTCCGACCAGTCTGCTCCGCGCGGCCGAGCCTGGTCGAACCGGCCGCAGGCGACGTTTCCCTGGTCAGAGCGCGGACGGCGTGAACGCATTGAGGTCGCCGATCCCGAGGGCCGCTTCGATGGCGGCGACTTGCTCGAGAATGTGACCAACGGCCCCGGTGCCGAACAACGTCCGCTGCTCGTCGGCGAACCGCTCACCAAGCTCCGTGAACACCCGATCCGGAGTGACCTCGCGAAAGGCCGGGAATACCACGGTGTCTTCCCAGGCCTCGTGCGGCTCGTACATCCGCACAAACGCGTCCAGTCGGCGGGTCAGGGCAACGCGGGCCACCGCGGTGCGGACGCCGTCGGCCGTGAGCTCCGTGATGCCAGCGGTCAAGTGACGCCCCCGGTCATGCTGGATCAGCAACGTTCGCACGAGACCGGTCAGGCGCCCGGCCTGCTCCAGCCGAGGAAAGACATAGGCCTCCTCGAGCGCCTCGTGGTAGCTCTCGATATAGGTCTGAATGAGTGCGGCCGCGGCTGCGGTCGGCGCGACCGGCACGGGATCGCCGGCCGTGACCTGGCGGCTGACCTCCCGGTAGGAGAGCAGGATCCGCTTGAGGATCCCGTGGTCGACCATGAGGTCCTCGGACGGTGGGATCGTTGCCGCCGGCGTCGGTGATGACGTCAGCGCGCTGATCCCGACGGCAGCGCCCGCCCCCAGGGCCGCCCCCGCGCCCACCGCACCGGCCGTGATCAGGGTCCGGCGGCTGACTCGGGTACCGAGCTGGGCCGGCTCGCCGGCCGGCGGGTTTTCGCTGCTGCCCTCGGTCACGGCTGGCCCTGCTCGTTCAATACGACCGGCTGGCCGGACGGTCGCATGACGTACCACGGGCCGCCGTTAAGGGTGAGGCCTTGGCCATTCGCGGTTCCGGGATCGACGTCACCGGCATAGCGGTACAGCGGCCAGCCGTCGTAGGTCACGACGCGATCCGATGCGCCGGGGCGGGCGATCGTCCCGAGCTTCGCTGAATCAGCCCCGGATCCCGCAGCGACTCTGCCGCCGCTGGTGACGGTCAGGGGCGGCCAGGTGCCCTGGCAGGCGCTGTCGCAGAGGACGGCTGCCCGGTGATCGGGAGGGAACACGTACAGCGAGTGCCCGCCGCTGGTGAGGATCTGTCCGAGGGTGCCGATCGTTGTCGTCGTGACGGTCACCGAGGAGGGTGCTTGCGTGATCTCCAGAGACGGCTTGCCGGACCCGCAGGCAGCCACGAGCAGGACGGCCAGCGCCGCGGCCGGCCACCCTGCGACCGGCCGGAACGGCCTATTGTGACCGGCGTCACAGCGATGGCGGGAAGTTGAGCGCACCAGACTCAGTTCTTTTGACAGTGGCCCAGGACACTGGGCACGATTGACGAGCACATCAGGCAATCAATTATCGAGGAGACATCTATGACCCGAGCGGTCGGCATCGACCTGGGTACCACCAACTCCGTAGTCGCGGTGCTGACCGGCGGCGAGCCGGAGGTCATCGCCAATGCGGAGGGCTCACGCACCACGCCTAGCGTGGTCGCGTTTGCCAAGAACGGCGAGGTCCTGGTCGGCGAGGTAGCAAAGCGCCAGGCCGTCACCAACGTCGATAGGACAATCCGCTCCGTCAAGCGCCACATGGGCGACGCGAGCTGGAAGGTGATCATCGACGGCAAGAACTACACCGCGCAGGAGATCAGCGCGCGCGTCCTGCAGAAGCTCAAGCGGGACGCTGAGTCCTACCTGGGCGAGACCATCACCGACGCCGTCATCACCGTCCCGGCGTACTTCAACGATTCGCAGCGCCAGGCCACCAAGGAGGCCGGACAGATCGCGGGGCTCAACGTGCTCCGCATCATCAACGAGCCGACTGCCGCTGCCCTCGCCTACGGACTGGACAAGGGCGAGAAGGAGCAGACGATCTTGGTCTTCGACCTCGGCGGTGGCACGTTCGACGTGTCGTTGCTGGAGATCGGCGAGGGCGTGATCGAGGTCAAGGCCACGAGCGGTGACAATCACCTCGGTGGCGACGACTGGGACCAGCGGATCATCGACTGGCTCGTGGACAAGTTCCGCGCCGGCCACGGCATCGACCTGGCCCGCGACAAGATGGCCATGCAGCGGCTGCGCGAAGCGGCGGAGAAGGCGAAGATCGAGCTGTCCTCGTCCAACCAGACCTCGATCAACCTGCCCTACATCACGCAGGACACCGAGAAGAACCCGCTGTTCATGGACGAGTCCCTCTCCCGGGCGGAGTTCCAGAAGATCACGCAGGACTTGCTCGACCGCACCCGCGCGCCGTTCCAGAACGTCATCAAGGACGCCGGCATCAGCGTCGGGCAGATCGACCACGTCGTGCTGGTCGGTGGAGCGACCCGCATGCCCGCCGTCGGTGACCTGGTCAAGGAAATGACAGGCGGCAAGGAGCCCAACAAGGGCGTCAACCCGGACGAGGTCGTCGCCGTCGGCGCCAGCCTGCAGGCCGGCGTGCTCAAGGGCGAGGTCAAGGACGTGCTCCTGCTGGACGTCACTCCGCTGTCGCTCGGTATCGAGACCAAGGGTGGCATCATGACCCGGCTCATCGAGCGGAACACGACGATCCCGACCAAGCGGTCGGAGATCTTCACCACGGCGGACGACAACCAGCCGAGCGTGCAGATCCAGGTGTACCAGGGCGAGCGTGACATCGCGGCCTACAACAAGAAGCTCGGCATGTTCGAGCTGACCGGGTTGCCTCCGGCGCCGCGCGGCGTACCGCAGATCGAGGTCACCTTCGACATCGACGCCAACGGCATCGTGCATGTCTCGGCCAAGGACCTGGCCACCAACAAGGAACAGGGCATGACGATCACCGGCGGCTCGGGCCTGTCCAAGGACGAGATCGATCGGATGATGCGGGACGCCGAGTCGCACGCCGAGGAGGACCGCCGGCGCCGTGACGAGGCGGAGACGCGCAACACCGCGGAGACGCTGCAGTACTCGACCGAGAAGTTCCTGGCCGACAACGGCGACAAGATCCCGGCGGACAAGAAGTCGGAACTCGAAGGCGCGTTGGCTGAGCTGAAGACCGCGCTCAACGGCGCCGACTTCACCGCGATCCGGGCGGCGCAGGACAAGGTCGCTCGGGTGTCACAGGAGGTCGGCGGCGCGATGTACGAGTCGGCGCAGGCCGCGAGCGCCGCGGCCGGCGATGGCGCAACCGGCGGTCCGTCTCAGGGCGCCGGATCGAGCCAGGCCGGCGACGACACCGTCGTCGACGCTGAGGTCGTGGACGAGGGTCCCGAGGGTGACAAGAAGTGACCGATCGTTCCGGCCCCGACGAGCCGGATCGGGTGGTGATCCACGACAGGCGGCGGATCGACCCGATCACCGGTGAGGTCCGTCATCCGGATCCTGACCCAGCAGCGGATCGGGCCACGTCTGTGGCCCCACCGCTGCCCGGCGTCGGCCGATCAAGCGAGGCCGAGCTCGCGGAGCGCACTGCGGACCTACAACGCCTGCAGGCCGAGTTCGCCAACTACCGCAAGCGGGTCGACCGCGATCGCGTCGTGGTTGGCGAGCTCGCCGCCGGTCGGGTAATCGCCGATTTGCTGCCGGTGCTGGACGATATCGATCGGGCTCGGGCGCACGGCGATCTGACCGGCGCTCTCAAGGCGGTCGCCGACCAGCTCGACACGGTTCTCGCGAAGCACGGCTTGGTCGCTTTCGGCGAGGTCGGCGATCGATTCGACCCGGCTCGGCACGAGGCCGTTATGCACGAGGAAAGCACTGCGGTCCAGGTACCGACGACCACTACGGTCATGCGCCGCGGCTACGAGTACCACGATCGACTGCTACGTCCGGCGATGGTGGGGGTGACGGATCCCGTTGCCCCCGGGCCCGCCCCGGACAAGCAGGCTGAGCCGAATGCGGCTCCGGTCGACCCGGCGCCCGACTCTGCCTCCGACGGGTGAAACGGGCGTCCTCTCAATTACCGACGGCACCATGAGAAGGAAAGCGAGGTGACGCACCAGTGAGCACGAAAGACTGGCTCGAGAAGGACTACTACAAGGCGCTGGGCGTCACCAAGGACGCCAGCGCGGCGGACATCAAGAAGAGCTACCGCAAGCTCGCTCGTGAGTTGCATCCGGACAAGAACCCGGGCAACGCCGAAGCCGAGGCTCGGTTCAAGGAGGTCTCGGAGGCATACGACGTCCTCTCCGACGAGGCGAAGCGCAAGGAGTACGACGAAGCGCGGTCAGTGTTCGCCGGCGGCGCCTTTCGCGGCGGTTTTCCGAATTCGGGCAGCACCGGTCCCGGCGGCGTGACCTTCGACATGTCCGACCTGTTCGGCGACAGCACCGCAACGACCACCGGCGGCGGTGGCCTGGGCGACTTGTTCGGCGGCCTGTTCGGCAATTCGCGTGGGCGCACCCGCACTCGGACCGCAGGCTCGACCGGCCCGACTCGAGGCCAGGACCTCGACGCATCGATCAGCCTCGGCTTCGACGAGGCGGTGCACGGGGCGACCCTGCCGTTACAGCTTTCCGGCCCCGGTACCTGTCCCACGTGCGGCGGAATCGGCGCGAAGCCGGGAACCGCGCCGCACATCTGCACCAACTGTGGCGGTTCGGGGTTCGTCAGTCATAACCAGGGTGCATTCGGGTTCAGCGAGCCCTGCCGGGTCTGTCAGGGCACCGGCCAGGTGATCGACGAGCCCTGCCCGACCTGCTTGGGCTCGGGCGTGACCACCCAGACCCGGACCATCACGGTACGGGTGCCGCAAGGCGTGCGAGATGGGGCGCGGCTGCGGATCCCGGGCAAGGGCGCTCCAGGTGCGCGCGGCGGACCGGCCGGCGACCTTTACGTCACCGTGCATGTCACCCCTGACGATCTGTTCGGCCGTAGTGGCGACGATCTGACGTTGACCGCGCCGATCACGTTCGCCGAAGCGGCGCTGGGCACCACCCTGCGTGTGCCGACCTTGGATGGGTCGGTCTCATTGCGCGTACCGGCCGGCACACCGTCTGGTCGCACGCTGCGGGCGCGGGGCAAGGGCGCGCCCAAGCGGGGCGGCGGCGCGGGCGACCTGCTCGTCACCGTCGAGGTCGCTGTGCCACAGAACATGAGCGGTGACGCCAAGGATGCGCTGCAGAAGTACGCCGCGGCCCAGAGCGACGATCCGCGTCCGCAGATCACGGCCGCCCTCGCGCGTGGCGGCCAAGCGACATCGGGAGGCCGACGTGGCTAATCGCCGGTCGGTTCCGAAGGAGGTACCGGAGGACGCGCCGGTCTTCGTGATCTCGGTCGCTGCCTCGTTGGCGGGCATGCATGCCCAGACGCTCCGGCAGTACGACCGGCTCGGCCTGGTGACCCCGGGCCGGACGGTCGGCGGTGGGCGGCGTTATTCGGCGCGGGATGTGGCCTTGCTGCGTGAGGTGCAGCGACTGTCGCAGGACGAGGGCGTGAATCTTGCGGGAATCAAACGCATCATCGAGCTCGAGTCCCATGTCGACGCCCTGCAGTCGCGGGTAGCCGAATTGATGGCGCAGCTCGAGCAGCTTTATTCCGAGCTGGATACCGTTCGCGGGCCGTCCACAGCGCTTATGGTCTGGCGCCCGCGCCGCTGAACTCATTTATTACGGTCGGATTGGGGTGACGGCGCTGTCAGACAACGATGAGGAGAAGAAACCAATAGAACCTGATCAGGGTCCGCCGCGTCGCCGATTACCATTAGGTGGAAACTACAGCTACAGTCCGTTCTGGATGTACCTTGTTATCGCCATCATCCTCATTATTGTGATCATTGGCATTATTAGACGGTGATTGTCCCGCGTCCGCGTTTTTCCCCAACCCAGCAAAGAGCCTGCGCCCCCTCCCGGGCGCAGGCTCTTTGGGTTACGGACCTCGCTAACGCCTGGCCTCATACACGAGATTGAACGGCGTTTCGGTGGCCCGGCGAAAGCGGGTGAACCCGGCCTTGGTGACGACTTGCTGGATGCGGTGTTCACCGGCTTGAGCGCCGAGCGAGTAACCGCCGGATTGGGACAGTCCGTTCGGTACGCAAAGGAAGCTCGAGAACGAGTAGCACATGCGTCCGATCGGATTGAGGTTGTCTAACACCGCGTCGCCGGCGTAAGGCTCGACGATGAGCCAGGTTCCGTCGGCGGCGAGCGCATCCAGGATGTGGCGAGCCGCTCCGAGCGGGTCGCCCATGTCGTGTAGGCAGTCGAACGTGGCCACCAGGTCGTAACCGGATCCGGTGAAGGTCTGCGCGGTGCTGACTTCGAACGAGATCTGGTCCGCAACACCGGCGTCGTCGGCTCGGCGCCGTGACACGTCGATCGATTCGCGGTGGTAGTCCGAACCGACAATGGTTGTCCGGGGGTAGGCCTCGGCCAGCAAGACGGACGAAGCGCCATGACCGCAGCCCACGTCCGCGACCCGCCCACCGGCGGCGAGTTTGGCCTCCACGTCGTCGAGTGCGGGGATCCAGTTCGACACCAGATTCGCGACGTATAGGGGCCGGAAGAATGCTTCGCAGCCGGTGAACACGTCCGGATCATGCTCGTGCCAGCCGAAGCCGGAACCGGTCCGGAATGCTTCGGTGATTCGAGGCTCGGCTCGCAGCGCTCCGGTCGCCATCAGGAACGCCGCCGGTACGTTGAGGCCATCAGGATCGGCCAGTGCGAAGGCCTGTTCCGGAGACAGCGAGAAGGTGCCGGTTGTGGCGTCGTAGCTGACGTAGTCTCCAGCCGCTTGGCCGGCCAGCCATTCGATCACATACCGCTGGTTCGTACCCGTCCGCTCCGCGAGTTGCTCGGGTGTCGCCGGGCCGACGGCCAACGCCGAATACAAGCCCAGCCGATGTCCGACGACCACGCTGCCCGCTGCCATGGTCGCGCCGAGGTCGCCGACGAAGCGCCCGATGAACTCCAGCAGGGCGTCCTGATCGACAGTCACGTTTTCTTGATCGACAGTCATTGGTACCTCCTGGGTTTTGAGTTGAGCCATAGGTTCAGTGCGCGATTTGCGTTGCCGGGTCGTGGTGGCGGAGTCGGCTGACAAGCAGGCTTACGAGCAGCGTGACCGCGACCGCGGCTGTGGCGACGAGGACGAAGGTCCACCACGGCGATCCGTTGTTGACGATCGTCGTGTTCGGCGGGCTGGTCGGTGACTGTGGCACCGAAGTCGGGAACGGGTTGCCGTCGTTGGGGTCGACCGGCGAGGCAGCGGCAACGGCAGCGGTGGCGAGCAGCCCGAGGAGGGACGCGACCGTGGCGAGGATGGTGGCGGTGATGCGGCGGACGGCGGTCATGGCCGGGCTCCTTAGGTGAGTCGTCCGGTCCCCTGGGCCGGGCGGTGTTGCCTAGCCCACAGCGGACCGCAGGGCGCTCGGAGACGGCTCGATAGCTGTTTGGAAACCGGTTTGGAACCGGCTTGGACCCAGGCACCTGGGGAGCCCGTCAATGAGTTGCGACGGCCGTGCGGTCGAGATTCAGCCCGCTCAGCGGGTTGAGCCAGGTGCTTTCGCCCCAGAACTGCTGGTCGGTTCGGCCGCCGTCGACAACTAGGCCGACCGGGGTGAAAGATCCGTCGTTACCTGGATCGACCGGCTTGGCCGATGCCACCGGAGAGCAGGTGACGATCGCGGCCGCGACGGCTGCCGTGAGGGCGGTGGTGAGTCCTCGCTTCATGATTTGCTCCTGAGGTCGGTCGCCAGCAGGTGGCTGGCGCGGTGATCTCAGGGTTGGGCTAAGGGGTCGGCGGACACATCGGCCGATCTGCTAGTTCCAGCCGCGCCGGGTCCTTAGTTTCGCGGCCGAGGTCCTTAGCGACTGCTAGTCCTGGTCGAGCAGTCCCGCTCGTTCGGCGGTGGTGGCCGCCTGCACGCGGCTGCCGGCGCCCAGCTTGCGAAGGATGTTCGTGACGTGCACGCTCGCGGTCTTCGGACTGATGAACAACATGCGGCCGATTTCGGCGTTGGTGTGCCCCTGGGCCAGCAAGCGGAGAACGGCGAGTTCCCGCTCGGTCAGGCCGAACTTCGCCAGTCCGATCGGGCCTGCTTGCGGCTTTGGCGCGTCGGCGTCGGTGAGCGAGATCCGGGCGCGCCGGGCCAGCTGTCGGATCTCCCGCATGAGGGGCTCGTGGCCAGATCCCGCGACGGCTGCGCTTCGCAGGACCGGCTCGGCCGCCGCGTGCATCGTGTGATCGGCAAGCATGGCTTCGGCCTGCCGGTACAGCGCGTAGGCCCGTCGGTGCGGTCGGCGCAGCAGATGCCAGGCGACAGCGGCGTGCGACCAAGCGTCCGGATCTGACCGGCGCAGGAGACGAGACCGTTCCGCCGTCCACAGCTGACCGGCGGCGACGGCCGTCTTGGGTACCGGTCCCGCGAACGGGTCGGACCTGGCTCGGCTACGTAGGCCGACCAGCTCGTCGAAGGCGGAAGTGGCTTCATCGGTGTCGCCCGCTTCGGCCAGGTCCGCGCAGGCGCGGATGCCCAGCATGAACAGGTTGCCGGCCGCGCCGGGACCGTCCGTGCCCTCGAGCGCCTTGAGCATGGTCAGCACTTCGCCGAAGGCGAGGGCGGGGTTGCCCATCCATAGCGCAAGCTCGGCCCGCAATGCGGCGTGGTTGTGCGCCTCGCTGAGGACCAGCGACCAGCTTCCGCGGATGCTGGGTTCGGCGCGCCAGAACTGGTCCGCCGCGGCGAGGTCCCCGCGGACCATGTCCAGGTTGGCCCGCTGCTCATACGCAATACGTGAGCTTCGGAACTGTCCGGGCGGCGTGATCGGGTCGAGCAATTGGGCCGCCTGAGAAACTCGGCCGAGTTCGAGCAGGGATTCGCTGACCATGACGTACAGAAGCTGCGCCGAGTAAGTCTGCCTGGCGTCCCATTGCTGCACGTCGTGAAGCGCCGCAAGGCCGATCTCGATGACCTTGGGCAGGTCGTCGAGCACAAGATGGGCTCGCATCTCTTCGCCGAGGCAGTCCATCGTCAGGCGAGGGTCGATCGGGCCAGGGTCGATCAGGCGCGCTTCCTCGATCCGGGCGCGGGCAAGCTCGTCGTTTCCCGCGACGGCGAGCCACACCGCCTCCCCGTAGCCGAGATACTTGACCATCGGCGTCAGCTTGGCGGCTTTCGCCACCGCTATTGCTCGCGCGGCGTACGGCCGAGCTTGGTCATATTCGTATTGCCAGCTGAAGATCAAACCGAGCCCTTCGCAGGCCTCGGCGAACTGCTCGTCCGGCGGCAAGAGCGCGCCAATCTCGACAGCACGTTGGAAAGCTTCGATCCCGCTCTGCGGGGACTTGGTATACCAGCGGTACCCGCCGAGGGTGCAGTACAAGCGCACCGCGTCGGCACCGCCCACCGAGTCGGCCAGCCGCTCGAACGCCAGCTCTGCCAGTTCAGCCCCTCGGATCTCCAGGCCCGCGTCGTCGGCAGTGTTGATCACCCGGTCGAACGCCTCGGCCAGGTCGATCCCGGCGCGGTCGCCGGCCGTCGGAACGCTGTCCCAGATCACCATGAGCCGTTCCCAGTGGCGGAATGCCTCGGTTGAGGCGTAGACCGATTCCGCCTGCCGGGCCGCTCGGACGCGCCAGCTCAGCTCGTCGTCGAGACGTCCGGCGGCGGCGAGATGTTCGGCGATCCACGCGGGAGAGGATCCGCCCTCGTCGATCAGAAGTTGGGCCAGGCGGGCATGAAGTTGACGACGTTGACTGGCGATCATGGAGTCGGCGATCGCCTCAGCGAGGAGGGCGTGGCGAAGCTCCGGTGCTTCGCCCGCGTCGACCCGGCGGAGCAACTGCCGCTGCCCGAGCTCGTCCAATCCGGCCCGGACGCCGAGCTCGGTCGCTTCGCAAAGGGACACCAGCTGGTGCTCTTCGAGCGGGTGGGTCCCCACTGCGAGTGCGAGCATGATTTCCCTCGCCAGGCCGTGGACCGGGCGGGCCCGGGAGAGCAGCAGTGATGTCAAACCGGGTGGCAGTGTCGTGATGGTCCGGCGGTCGGCGGACTGCTCCCGAGTGGCGGCGACGAGCTGGTCGGTGAAGAAGGCGTTGCCTTCTGACCGATCGAAGATCTCGTCGGCCAGCTCGGGTGGGACCGTGTGACCGAGCAGGCCCTCGATTTGCTCGGCCGTCTCGGATCGGGTCAACGGCGCGAGCTCTATGAACCGCACCTCACTGAGTCGACGCAGCCGATCGAGCCAGTCTTCGACGTCGGCTCGGTGCGCCTCGCCTGATCGATAAGTGAGGAGCAGCTTCTCCGGAAGGCCGCGGCCAGGCGACAACAAGTAGTCGAGAAATTCGAGCGTCGTGCTGTCGGCCCAGTGGATGTCTTCGAGTGCAAGCACAATCGGCCTTGGCGTGACCAGGTTCGCGAAGAACTGCGCCAAAGCGTCGAACAGCCGCGTCCGCATCCACGGCTCATGCGGCGGGGTACCGATGTCGTCGGGGGCCTCGGCCAGCTCAGGCAATACCCGACGCAGCTCAGCAGCCACGTACGGCGGGCTTGCCGCGAGCGACCGTGCGCTCAGAGCGGGCTCGTACCTCTGTATGCCGCGCAGCAGGTCCACGACGGGCAGAAACGGAAGTCCTTCCGAACGAGGCAGGCACCAGCCGACGAAGACCAGGAACTCGTCGAGCGTCGCTATTTCGGTTACGAGTCTCGACTTGCCGACTCCCGCATCGCCGAGCAGGACGACCGCGCGATAGGGACTGTCCGGCGTCAGGTGCTCGCGTAACGCCGCGACCTCCTGCCGCCGGCCAGCCAACGGTCGGGCTTGCGGCATGACACAAGGTCAGCAGCGGGTGACCTGGGTGTCAACCTCGCGCGTCCCTCGGAACCTCCGAGGGTGCTTGGAAGGTGCTCGTTACCCCGCGTAGCCTCTGGCTACGTCCTGGGGAGGGGCGGCGGCATGGTGGAGGCCGAGGCAAGCGAACCGGACCGGGATTACGGGTTCGGGGTCTTGG
>Ga0207683_10004381_pt1 | contig 12197 bp, 9 predicted proteins | sample KBSM73metaG_FD_184333 | JGI IMG/M metagenome (GOLD analysis project Ga0207683, IMG submission 184333) | Miscanthus rhizosphere microbial communities from Kellogg Biological Station, Michigan, USA - KBS M7-3 metaG (SPAdes) (version 2) | ecosystem: Host-associated > Plants > Roots > Rhizosphere >...
CACGGTGCGCAGGTTGGGTGGCGCATTGCGCAGCAGGTAGGCCAGCGCCTCGCGCGACGCCGCCGGCAGGCGCTCCGCCTCGTCCACCACCAGCACCACGTCGAGCGCCGTCTGCGCCAGTTCCGCCAGCCAGATGGTGATGCCCTCGAGGCCGCTCGGCGCTGCCGCGTCGAGCAGCACGTGGCCGAAAGTGGAGCGCCCCGCCGCCCGCCGCACCGCCAGCGCCAGCGCCTGCGCCAGGCGCTGCGGCGTGTCGCGCGCCTGCGCCGAGACCCAGGCCACCACCAGGCCGTGCGCGAGATGCTCGAGCCGCCATTGGGCCAGCAGCGAGGTCTTGCCGAAGCCCGCCGGCGCCTGCAGCAGGATGGCCGGGACATCGCGGAACGCCGGGTCGGCCGCCAGCAGCCGCGGCCGCGCCACCAGATGGCGCGGCACTCTCGGCGGCGAGACCCGCAGCAGCAGGTCGTCGCTGCCGCCGTCGGGACGGGTGGTGTCGGGAATCAATTGGGCCCTCGCTGCGTGGAGGGCGCCGGCGGAACCGCGCCCGCGCCTACTGTACGTCGACCTTTCTCCAGCCCGCATCGGGGTCGAACCGGGTCATCGCCCGTGCGGCGGCGTCCGTGCCGGCGCCCAGGTTCTTCTCGTAGAGCACCCCGTCGTGGTTGACCATGAAGCTCATCACGCCGGTCTCGCCGTACTTGACAGGCCAGGCGACCAGCGCGAAGCCGCCGCGCATGCGATTGCCGATGACGTAGTCGTAGGCGCCGCCGGGTGCGTTCGGACCCTGCGCCTTGAGGATCTTGAAGTGGTAGCCGTGGTAGCCCTCGCCGGCCCGGGCCGGGGCGTAGAGCGGGCCCAGCGGACTCTCCGCCTCGCCGGGGCCGGTGTGCCAGTACAGGCCGTCGTGCTTGCCCGGCGTGCTGGCGAACTTCTGGGCGAATTCGAGCACGCCGTTGCCGTCGCGGTCGACCTGCGCGTACTCCCGCTGGGCATCGAAGTAGGCGAGCGCGGCCCGCATGGCGGCCAGCTCGTTGCGACCGATGCGGCGCGTCTGCATCTGGTCGGCGCCGGCGCGCGGGTCGAAGTGCCAGCCGCCCGCGCCCTTGACGATCGGGATCGGCAAGGTCCAGCCACTGTCGCCCGCCCCCAGCAACGCCCGGTCGGGCCGGTCGGGCACCACCTTGTGCTGCTTGGCGTAGGCGCCCAGGAAATCGTAAATGTCCTCGCGATCGACCTCGCCCGCCGGCACGAAGCGTCGCCAGTCGTTGCCGAGCACCGTCTGCAGCGCCTTCTGGTCGTTGTCCGCCAGCGCCCGGAAGAATGCCTCCGAGGCCGCCTCGGGACTGGGGTACGCGCGCTGCGCGAAAGCGGGGGCGGAAAGCGCCAGCATGAGTGTGGCCATCGCAGCAGCCGCTGCTGCCCTGGTGCGCATCGGATTCAGCATGTTCGAGCCTCGCATGAAGTGGAGTGGGTTCATCGCCGTCATCGCTCGCGCGCCTAGCGCCGGCCTCCGCCGCCGCCGCGTCCGCCGCCACCACCGCCCCTCATGCCGCCGCCGCCACCGCCGCCGGCGCGCGCGCCACCGCCCGCATGGCCACCGCCGTAGGAACCGCCGCTCGGCCGTGCACCGCCGCCGGCATGCGCACCGCCACCCCCGTACCCACCGCCGCCCGCACGCGCCCCGCCGCCACCGGCCCCGCCCATCGACTGGCGGCTCGCGTTGCCGCGATCGGCCTGTTGCCGCGCCTGGGCGCCGCCATCGCCCGCGCCGCGCAGGGCATTGTCGGAGCCGCCCCGATGCTGGACCTGCTCGCGGCCGCCGGCGCCGCCCCGATCGAAGCCGCCGCCCTGTCCGCCCTGCCCGCCGCGGTCGAAGCCGCCGCCGGCCCCGCCCTGGCCGCCCCGCTGGCCGCCGCGGTCGACGGCCTGCTGCGCCCGTTCACGCGTGCCCGGATCGTTGCGCAGGTTCTCGCGACCCTGCCCCGGGTCCATGCCCCGCTGCTGGAGCGAGGACTGCGCCTGCTGCCGCTGCGCATCGCGGCCCGCGTTGTCGCGGCCGCGGTAGTCCTGGCGCTGGCCCGGATCGCCGGCGTTGCGGCCGTACTGCTGCTGGCTGCGCGAATCGCGGTACGGCACGCCCTTGCGGTTGGCGGCGTTGTGCTGGAAGTTGGTCTGGTTGGCCGCGATCTGGCGGTTGGTGTTGATGCTGTTGTAGCGGTTGACGTTGACGTTCACGTTGCCGCCGCCCCAGTTCGCATTGCCCCAGAGCGCACCCACGGCGGCCACGCCGACGCCGAAGGCGATGCCGGTGGCGAGCGCGGCGCCCGGGTAGTAGGCCGGATAGGGCGGGTAGTAGTACGGCGGATAGGCCGGATAGGGCCAGGCGCCATAGACCACGGTCGGGTTGTAGGCCGGCACGTAGACCACCTCCGGGTTCGTGGGCTCGATCTTGATCACGGTCTGCTGCGTCTGCGGTTCCTGCTCGACGATCACCTTCTGCTGCTCGGTCGTCTTGAGGCTGCCCTGCTGCTGGGCCTTGGTCCGCAGCCGCTGGGCCGAGTCGAGCACGTCCTTGGACGAGGCCAGGAAGGCGTCGCCGAGGTTCTGCGTCCAGTCGGGCTGGTCGCCCATCATCTGGATCACCTGCGGGAAGGCGACCAGCGACTGCACGCTCGGGTCCCAGGGCTTGTCCTGCACCGCCTTCACGGCGGCATCACCCTGCTGCTTGGAATTCGCCTTCGACCATTTCGCGGCGTCGACCACGTCCGCTGGGTAGGTGGAGGCCATCAGCACCTGCGACAGCAGCGAATCCGGATAGAGCGCGATGGGCGCCATCATCTGGTCGAGCTGTTCCCGGCTGAAGGTGGGCGCCTGCTGCGCCGTCACCAGGGACGCCGACACCAGCAGCGAGATCGTCACTGCCAGCATGCGCGTGAAGCGGGTCGCAACAGAGAACATGGGCACTCCCTTTCAGGTTGGCAGCCAGCATACGGGGGTATGCCGGAGGCCGCAATTGGCTGACGGTAGGCAGTCGATGGGCAACTCACTACGATCGCGGGACGATCGATCGGAGACACGAATGAAGTTCATCATCACCTTCCTGCGGGTCGCGGCGTTGGGCGCCGCCCTGGTTGCCAGTGGCTGCTACTACCCGCCGCCCGCGTACCCCGTGACCGTGGGGGCCCCGGCCAGCTTCGACCGATCGTTCGCGGCCGCGGCCGGCGCGATGCGCGACCAGGGACTGGCGATCGGCACCGAAGACCGCAGCGCGGGCATGATCATCGGAACGGCGGGCAGCGCCACGGTGTCGGCCAGCGTGCGCCAGCAGGCGGACGGCAGTGTCCGCGTCCAGTTCGACGCCACCGGCGCGCGCGATCCCGCGCTCATCGATCGGGTCTCGCGCAGCTACGACGCCCGCATGGGTCGCTGACCTCGCGCCGCTTGGGTGTGCGTTCGCCATCGCGCTAGACCCCTCCACCCAGGGCCAGGTACAGATTGGCCCGCTGGGCCAGCTGCTCGCTCTGCACCCGCAGCCTCGACGTCCGCGCCGCATAGAGCGCCAGCTGGCTCTGCTCGACCGTGCGCAGGTCCGCCGTGCCCACCTGGTATTGAATCCGCGCCAGCCGCAGCGCCTCCTCGTTGTCGCGGATCGCGGCCGTCAGGACGGCTTCGCGTTCGCGCAGGATCGATTCCGTGCCCAGCGCGGTCTCGACCTCGCTGAACGCCTTCTGACCCGCGCGCGCGTATTCGGCCACTGCCTGCTTCTGCTCGGCCGACCGGATCTCGACCTGGGCCCGCAGCGCGCCGCCCTGGTAGATCGGTGCGATCAGGTTCGCGCCCAGGCTCCACACCGGGCTGCTGACGTCCTTCAGGACGATCAGTTCGCTCGACACGTTGCTGCCGCCTGCAGTGAGCCTTATCTTCGGCAGCTGCGCGGCCTTGGCTTCGCCCACCCGATTGAAGGCGGCCGCCACGCGACGCTCGGCCGCGACCATGTCCGGCCGGCGCTCCAGCACTTCCGAGGGAACCCCGACAGGCAGCGGCGGCGGCATGCGCGACAGCTGGTCCGCGACCGCGATCTCCGCGCCCGGGTAGCGGCCGACCAGCAGCTCCAGCGCGCGCAAGGCCTGTTCGCGCGACAGCTCGACCTGCTTCAGCGTGTCGCGATAGCCGTTGACGCTCGCCCGCGCCTGCGCCGATGAAAGTGCCGTCCCGTTGCCGATCCGCAACCGGTCGTCGGCCAGGCGCATCAAGCCCTCGGAAGAGCTGAGCGAATCCTTCGCGATCGCCCGCTGCATGCCGGCCTCGACCGCCAGGAACCAGCTCTTCGCGACCATCGCGGCCAGCGACTGGCGCGCGTAGGCGTAGTCGGCCTCGGCCGCGGCGAGCTGCTCGCGCGAGGCCGCGCTTTCATAGCGCAGCCGGCCCCAGACATCGAGTTCGAGCGAGGCGTTCAGGAAGACGCCGTTCAGCCCGCCCCCGCCGCCCGACTTGTCACCGCCCAGGGCGGCCACGCCGACCGACGGCAGCAGGCCGCCGGACGCCACCTTGACGTAGCCCGCCGCCTGCTCGACCCGGGCCGCGGCGACCTGCAGATCGGCGTTGTAGGCCAGTGCTTCGTTGACGAGCGTGGTCAGCGCCGGCTCCTCGAAGGACGCGAGCCAACCGTCGGCCACCGGTGTCGAGACGCCGCCGCCGGCCCTGAATGCCTCGGGAATCGGCCCCTGCTGCAGCACCTCCTTGCGCAGGTCGTCGGTGGTCGGCGGCGGCTTGAGCGCGCAGCCCGCCAGCGCCGCCGCGAGCGGCGCCGCCAGGACCCAGGGACGAAGCGAGGGCATGGACATCAGTGCAGTTTCAGCACGAGGTAGTTGGTGATCGAACCGACGCGCAGGATCACCATGCGCAGGATATGGATGGCCGCGACGTGTGCGGTGTAGATCGCGCCCTGCCCATCCGCGCCGGCGGCGAGGAAGAGCCCCGCGTCGGGCTCGTCGACGATCAGCTTGACCGGAAAGCGGCCCGGCACCTGCGGGAACGCGCCGGTCTGCGGCAGCGTGCCCGACTGCTGCACCTGCCCCTGGCCCTGCGCCCACACGATGGAGTCGACCGTCGCGCTGATGATGCGGCCTGGATAGGTCTTGAGCGTGAACTCCGCCTTGTCGCCCGGCTCGACCAGCCGCAGCTCGTTCTGGTCGAAGAGCGCGATCACCTGGTAGGTTTCCTCGACGAAACTCATCGCGGGCGCGAGCGGGACCGAGACCACGAAGGAGCCCGGCCGCAACTGCACATTGATCGCATAGCCATTGGAGGGCGCGTAGACGGCCGTCTGGTCGAGGTTCCATTGGGCATTGCCCAGCTCGGCCCGGCTGAGGTCGACTTGCGCCTTGGCGGTCGCGAGCTGCGCCCGCGATGTGGCGACCGACGCCTGCTCACCGTTGACCTGCGCCGCCAGCCGCTGGGAGACCTGCGTCTCGTTGGCGGCGGCGGTCGCGATCTGGCCCTGCAACTCGGCCAGCGTGGATTCGGCCTGCTCGAGGGCGAAGCGCTCGCCCGCGCCAGTGGCGACCAGTTCGCGGTTCTGGCGCACCCGCAGGCGGGCCAGTTCGAGCTTGGGCTGCAGCGCCTTGACCTGGCCGGTGGCGGCCTTCAGCTGCTCCTGCAGCTGGCGAGCGCCGGCCGAGGCATCGACCAGCGAGGCGCCGGCCGCTGCGAACTTCGCCTCGTCGGACGCCAGCTTGGCCTTGGCCGCGTTGAGTTCGTTCTCGTACTGGGTCGGGTCGATGCGAAACAGCAGCTCGCCCTTCTTCACCAGCCGGTTGGGCTCGACCGGCACCTCGAGCACACGGCCACGCACCTGCGGCACCACCTGCACCACGTACTTGAGCACGCGCACGTCGGCGGTCGACGGCGCGACGACGTTGAGCGTGAGGATCAGGATCGACAGCGCGACGATCGGGATGATCACCACCGTGACCTGCCACGCGGTGTTCCATGGCAGCCACTTCAGCTTGATGAAGATCAGCCAGACGAAGAAGGCATAGATGCCGAGGAGAAGGATGTCCATCAGGTGCTCGCGTCTCGGGTGGCGTCCGCCTCGGCGCGCCGCGCCTGCAGCGCCGCGGCCAGGTTCCGGCGCACCTGCTTGAGCTCGGCGGACAGCGCGCCCTTGGCCTCCATCGCATCGAGTTCCTCGCGCAGGTGCGCGATCTCGTGCTCCAGCAGCTCGCCCGCGTGCGCCTTCTCGCTCTGCTCGTGGAAGTAGTCGTCGTGCTTCTCGGTGCCGTAGGCGGCCTGGTAGCCCACCGGCTTGACGAAGGCCCACAGCCAGGCCAGCGGCCACAGCATGCCGCCGAACACCAGCGACAGCAGGCACAGCGTCTTGATGGCATCGCGCTGCGGGTGATGCCGCTTGTGCGCGATCTTCTCGGGCAGCACGTGCACCATCCAGAACAGCACGATCACGGCGATGGGCACGACGAAGACGACGAACCAGGCGATGCCGGTGGCGGCGGAGGCCAGCATGTCGGGCGGCAGGAAGGACGCATGCGCCGCCGGCGCCGCAATGAGTGCGCCGATGCCAAGCAGGCGCGGCGGACGGAGGCGCTTCGCCGCATGTTCCCTGAGTGCGAGAGTCATTTTTTTCCAATCAGGACCGGTTGCGAGCCATCGCCCGAAGCGTCACGACCGGCCAGCGGCTAGGCGATTGAAGAGGGGCATCCGTTCGTTCCCGGTGGGGCGGCGTGGTCGGCTGCTCTTCAGTAACGCTCTTCGATGAAGCGCATCGGATGGTTGGACTCGCGGTAGCCGTCCGCCTTCTGCCGCTTGGGCAGCTTGATCTTCTCGCGATGCACCTCCCGGTACGGCACCTGGCTCAGCAGGTGCGAAATGATGTTGAGGCGGGCCCGGCGCTTGTCGTCGGACCGCGCGACGTTCCACGGCGCGAACTCGGTGTCGGACGCCGCGAACATGTCGTCACGCGCGCGGGAGTAGTCGTACCAGCGGCTGTAGGACTTGAGGTCCATCGGCGTCAGCTTCCAGATCTTGCGCCCGTCGTCGATGCGCTCCTCGAGCCGCCGGGTCTGCTCCTCGGGACTCACCTCGAGCCAGTACTTGACGAGGATGATGCCGGAGTCGACCATCACCCGCTCGACCTTCGGGATCGCCTCGAGGAAGCCCTTGACGGCCTCGTCGCTGCAGAAACCCATGACCCGCTCGACACCCGCGCGGTTGTACCAGCTGCGGTCGAAGATGACCACCTCGCCGGCCGCCGGCAGGTGCGGCAGATAGCGCTGCACGTACATCTGGCTCTTCTCGCGCTCGGTGGGCGCGGACAGCGCGACCACCCGGAACACGCGCGGGCTCACGCGCTCGGTGATCGCCTTGATGGTGCCGCCCTTGCCCGCGCCGTCGCGCCCCTCGAACACGATGCACACCCTCAGGCCCTTGTGGACCACCCACTGCTGCAGCTTGACGAGTTCGACGTGCAGGCGTTCGAGCTCCTTGTCGTACTGCCGGCGGCCGAGCTTGCCCTTGGTCGTCTCGGCATCCTTGGGTTTGGCCTCGTCGTGCGCGGCAACGGCTTCGTGCTCCGGCTTGTCCGACGGTCGGTGTTTCTGGTCCATGGCAACCTCGCTCGTCATTGTTGTGCGTCGAACGTAGCGCAGCCGACCGGGGGCGCAAATCCTACTTTGGTCGGATTTCGTCGGCGGCGCTGCGCAAGCCCAGCCGCGGGCCGCCTCACCCGCCCAGCAGCGCCGGCACGATGTCGACGAACAGGATCTTGATGATCGTCATGCCCGGAAAGATCATCGCGTAGCCGATGTCCGGCTTGTCGGTGGGCGCCAGCTTGTTGGCATAGGCGAGGATGGCCGGATTGCCGCAAGCCCCGGCCACGATGCCGGCGACCTCGTCGTAGGGCATCTTGAAGACGCCCAGGCCCAGCAGCAGGATCGGCAGCACCAGCGCCACCACCACGATCGCGCCGAGGCCGAGCATCAGGAAGCCCGTCTGCGACACCGTGGCGGCGAACTTGGGCCCTGAGGCCATGCCCACCTGGGCCAGGAACAGCGTCAGGCCGAGGTTGCGCAGCACCAGATTGGCCGACAGCGGGATGGTCCAGTTCAGTCCGCCGGTGCGGCGCATCTTGCCGAGCACCAGCGCCACGATCAGCACGCCCGAAAGCCCCAGCGCTAGCTTGCCGACACCCGGCAGCGGGAAGTTGATCGCCCCGAGCAGAAAGCCCAGCGCCATCCCGAAGCCGATCGAGATGTAGCTGAATTCGGCCGTGCCCTTGATCGAATCGCCGAAGAATTTGCGCAGCGCGGCGAAGTCGTCGCGGTGCGCCAGCATGCCGATGCGGTCGCCGAACTCCAGCACCAGGTCGGGCCTCGGCATGATGTCGGCGTCGCCGCGCCGGACCTGGACCAGCGCGTGGGGACGGCCCTCCGGCAATTTCAGGTCGCCGAGGCTGCGGCCGACCACGGCCGCACGCGAAGCGAAGATGCGCACGTAGTCGAGGTCGCGGCGGTCGCCGGTCACGCGGCCGTGATGGACCTCGCCGAGCTGCTTGGCGGCCTGCTCCAGCGCCTCGCGGCTCGGCCCCGTGACCAGCAGCACGTCGTTGGCCGCCAGCGCCATCGAGCGCGAGGCCGGCAGGTTGTGGTGCGCCCGCCGCAGCGCCGCGATGTCGATGCCCGCGGGCAGTCCGGCGAGCAGGTCGCCGATCGTCTTGCCCTTCAGCGCCGAGTCCTCGGGCGCGATCTCGAGCATCTCGATGCCGCCGCCCGTGGGCGCCTGGATCTTCGGCTTGAGGACCATGAAGCAGATGTACAAGAACAGGATCGGCCCCGCCACACCCAGCGGATAGGCCACCGAATAGCCCACCGCCGGATCGTCGTTGCCCAGCTGCACGATGGCGGCCTGCAAGGTCGGCGTGCTGGTGCCGGCACCCGCGAACAGTCCCAGCGCGTGCCCGAGCGGCAGGCTCGACAGCTTCATGAACAGCACGCTCACGATGCCGGACAGCAGCACGCCGGTGAGCGCGATCAGGTTGGCCCGGCGGCCGTTGGCGCTGGTCAACCCGACGAAGAACTGCTTGCCGTACTGCACGCCGACGGCATACAGGAACAGCGCCAGCCCCAGGGTTCCGACCATCGGCGCGGGCGCCGACTTCGGCGCCAGCCAGCCCATGAACAAGGCCACGAACAGCACCGCGCCGACGCCGAGCGAGAAGCCCCTGATGTTGACCTCGCCCAGCAGGTAGCCGAGCGCGATGGTGAGGAACAGCGCCATCATCGGCTGCTGCACGAGTATGTTGCTCAATGTCTCCAAGGTCTTCTCCTCGTTGTTCTTGGTTCTGGTCCGGGATTCGTTTCAGTAGACCGTGAGACCGCGGCTGCGGAACTGGCCGCGCACCCTTTCGGCGAGTTCCGGCGACGGCGGCTCGACGTCCTTCAGCGGGTAGTCGAGTCCGAGCCGCTGCCATTTGTCGCGCCCCATCTGGTGGAAGCGCAGGATCTCGACCCGCTCCAGCGACTTCAGCCCGGCGCACACCTCGGCCACCTTCTCGACGTTGTCGAATCCGTCGGTGAGGCCCGGCACCAGCACGTAGCGCACCCACATCGGCCGGCCCAGGTCGGAGAGCCGGCGCGCGTAGTCGAGCGTCGGCTGCAGCGGCTGCCCCGTGACCTGCTGGTAGATCGCCGGGTCGCCCGACTTGATGTCGAGCAGGTGCAGGTCGATCTGGCTCAGCTCCTCGTCCGTCATGCGCTCGCCCAGGCGGCCGGAGGTGTCGATGCAGGTGTGCAGCCCGAGCTGCTTGCAGCGCCTGAAGATCTGCATCGCGAACGCCTTCTGCACCATCGGCTCGCCGCCCGACAGCGTGATGCCGCCGCGGCTGATCTTCAGCACCTGCGCGTACTTCGCGATCTGCTGCATCGCCCGCGCCACCGTCACCGGCTTGCCGTTCTGGCGGTGCCAGGTGTCGGGGTTGTGGCAGTACTGGCAGCGCAGGAAGCAGCCCGTGAGAAAGGCGACGAAGCGGATGCCCGGCCCGTCGACGGTGCTGCCCACCTCCCAGGAGTGGACGTAGCCGACGATGTCCTCGCCGGTGTCCGGCGCCTGCTCGAGATCCGCCGCGTGGATCGTGTAGTAGTCCTGCGACTTGGTTTCCGCCGCCCACTTCCGCGCGACGTGCAGCTCGTAGCGGCTGCCGCTCAGTGACTGGCCCATGGGGTGCTCCGGGCCGGCCTACATCGCGCCGTGGAAGGTGCGGTTGATCACGTCGAGCTGCTGTTCCTTCGTGAGCTTGATGAAGTTCACCGCGTAGCCGGAGACGCGGATCGTGAGCTGCGGATAGTTCTCCGGATGGGCCATCGCGTCCTGCAAGGTCTCGCGGTTGAGCACGTTGATGTTGACGTGGAAGCCGCCGCTCGCGAAGTAGGCGTCGAGGGCGCCGGTGCCGCGCGTGAGGCGCTCCTCCTCGCTGCCGAGCGCCGAGGGCACCACCGAAAGCGTCAGCGAGATGCCGTCCTCCGCGTCGTCGTAGGGGATCTTGGCGACCGACATCAGCGCCGCCAGCGCACCGTGCGTGTCGCGCCCGTTGGACGGGTTCGCGCCCGGCGCGAACGGCTCGCCCTTCTTGCGGCCGTCCGGCGTGTTGCCCGTGCCCTTGCCGTAGACCACGTTCGAGGTGATCGTGAGCACCGACTGCGTGTGCACCGCATTGCGGTAGCTCGGGTACATGCGGATCTTGTTCATCATCATCGACACCAGCTCGGTCGCGATGCCGTCGGCCCGGTCGTCGTTGTTGCCGAAGCACGGGAAATCACCGGTCGTCTGGTAGTCGACGATGAGCCCGCGCTCGTCGCGCACCGGCCGCACCTGCGCGTAGCGGATCGCCGACAGGCTGTCCGCCGCGTGCGACAGGCCCGCGATGCCGCAGGCCAGCGTGCGCAGCACGTCGCGATCGTGCAGCGCCATCTCGATCGCCTCGTAGCAGTACTTGTCGTGCATGTAGTGGATGACGTTGAGCGCGTTGACGTAGGTCTTGGCGAGCCAGTCCAGCATCGGGTCCAGCCGCTTCATCACCTCGTCGTAGTCGAGCAGGTCGCCGGTGATGGGCGCGAGCATCGGCCCGACCTGCTCGCCGGTCAGCTCGTCGCGCCCGCCGTTGAGCGCGTAGAGCAGCGTTTTCGGCAGGTTGACCCGGGCGCCGAAGAACTGCATCTGCTTGCCCAGCCGCATCGCCGAGACGCAGCAGGCGATGGCGCAGTCGTCGCCCCACTTGGGGCGCATCAGGTCGTCGGATTCGTACTGGATCGAGCTGGTGTCGATCGAGATCTTGACGGCGAAGCGCTTGAAGCCCTCGGGCAGGCGCGGCGACCAGAACACCGTGAGGTTCGGCTCCGGCGCCGGCCCGAGGTTGTTGAGCGTGTGCAGCATGCGGAAGGCCGACTTGGTGACCAGCGTGCGGCCGTCCTCGCCCATGCCGCCTTCCACCTCCGTGACCCACACCGGGTCGCCGGAGAACAGCTGGTTGTATTCCGGGGCGCGCAGGAAGCGCACCAGCCGCCACTTGATGACCAGGTCGTCGATGATCTCCTGGGCCTGGGTTTCGGTCAGCGTGCCTTCGCGCAGGTCGCGCTCGAAGTAGATGTCCCAGAAGGTGGAGAGCCGGCCGGCGGACATCGCGGCGCCGTTCTGCTGCTTGATCGCGGCGAGGTAGGCGAAGTACGTCCACTGCACGGCCTCGCGCGCATTGTTGGCCGGCACGGAGATGTCGAAGCCGTAGCGCGACCCCATCTCCTTCAGCTCCTCGAGCGAGCGGATCTGCTCGGACAGTTCCTCGCGCAGGCGGATGGTCTCCTCGGTCGAATGGCGCTCGTCGAGTTCGTGCTTCTCGCGCGCCTTGTCGGCCAGCAGGAAGTCGACGCCGTAGAGCGCCACCCGGCGGTAGTCGCCGACGATGCGCCCGCGTCCGTAGGCGTCCGGCAGGCCGGTGATGACGTGCGACGAACGCGCCTTGCGGATCTCCGGCGTGTAGGCATCGAAGACGCCGGCGTTGTGGGTCTTGCGGTACTTGGTGAAGACGTCGACCAGCGCCGGGTCGGGCTCGTAGCCGTAGGCGCGCAAGCTGTCTTCGACCACGCGCCAGCCGCCGAAGGGCATGATCGCGCGCACCAGCGGCGCGTCGGTCT
>Ga0207683_10004383_pt1 | contig 12194 bp, 11 predicted proteins | sample KBSM73metaG_FD_184333 | JGI IMG/M metagenome (GOLD analysis project Ga0207683, IMG submission 184333) | Miscanthus rhizosphere microbial communities from Kellogg Biological Station, Michigan, USA - KBS M7-3 metaG (SPAdes) (version 2) | ecosystem: Host-associated > Plants > Roots > Rhizosphere >...
GGGCAAGACGTTCCGCCTCGGCCGCACGATCAGCCCCGAGGACATCGACGCGTCGTGGAAGGACGTCACCAGCTTCGACAAGGGCGCCGAGCATCCGGCGTCGGTCGCCGAGTCGATGCAGCCGATCATGGCGAACGTCGAGGCGGGCCCGTCGAAGGGAGGCAACCAGTTCATCGACGTCGATGCCGCGCTCGGGTTCAAGTATCCCGAGCAGACATGGTCGTACGACACGCGTGATGTGTCGCTGTACGCGCTCGGCGTCGGCGCCGCGAAGGATCCGACGAACGAGGCCGACCTCGCGCTCGTCTACGAGATGAGCGGCAAGGGCATGAAGGTGCTGCCGTCGTTCGGCGTCGTGCCGGCAATCACCATGGTGTTCGACCAGGCCAAGCGCGGCGTCACGGCGCCGGGTTTGAATTTCGGCCTCGACCGCGTGCTTCACGGCGAGCAGTACACCGAGGTGAAGCGCCCGCTGCCGACGACCGGCAAGCTGACGACGAAGGCGAAGGTCAAGGACATCTTCGACAAGGGCAAGAACGCGCTCGTCGTCACCGAGTTCATCACGTACGACGAGAACGGCGACGAGCTGATCAAGAACGAGCTCACCACGTTCGTGCGCGGCGCGGGCGGCTGGGGTGGCGATCGCGGGCCGTCGGCCGACGTGAACGTCGCGCCGGATCGCGCGCCCGACAAGGTGATCGAGGACAAGACCTCGGACAACCAGGCGCTGCTCTATCGCCTCTCCGGCGACTGGAACCCGCTGCACGCCGATCCGGGCTTCGCGAAGGCGTTCGGCTTCCAGAAGCCGATCCTCCACGGCCTGTGCTCGTTCGGCTTCGCGACGCGCGCGGTGGCGCAGGCGTTCGCGCCCGAGGGCGACCCTCGCTACATCAAGAGCATCAAGGCGCGGTTCGCGTCGACGGTGCTGCCGGGCGAGACCCTGATCACCGAGATGTGGAAGGACGGCGACAAGGTCCTGTTCCGCACCAAGATCAAGGAGCGCGGCGAGGTCTGCATCAGCAACGCTGCCGTCGAGCTGTGGAAGGAGCTGCCGCAGCCGAAGCCGAAGGCGGCCCCCAAGGCTGCTTCGGCCTCGGGTGGTGCGCCCGTTCCGACGAGCGCGGACATCTTCCGCGCGATCGGCACGTTCGTCGGCGGCAACCCGGCGACGGCCGAGAAGGTGAAGACGACGTTCCTGTTCAACCTGTCGTCGCCGAACGCACAGTGGACGATCGACCTGTCGACGCCGCCGGGCGCCGTGCATGAAGGCGCGGTCGGCAAGGCCGCGTGCACGCTCGACATCAGCGACGCCGACTTCATGGCGATGGCGACCGGCCAGGCCGATGCGATGAAGCTGTTCTCGAGTGGCAAGCTGAAGATCTCGGGCGACGTGATGGCGTCGCAGAAGCTCGGCTTCCTGAAGAAGATCACGCCCGAGATGGTGATCGCCGAGGCGAACAAGCGCTCCGGCGGTGGCCACCAGGCGGCCGCAGCGTCGGTGCCGGCGGACTACACGCCGACCACCGAGGACGCGTTCGACGTGATCCAGGAGTTCCTGACGCAGAACCCGTCGGTGACCGAGAAGGTCGGCGTGGTCTACGGCTGGAAGGTCGGCGGCAAGAGCTACCTGCTCGACCTCAAGAGCGTGCCCGGCAAGGTCACGCAGGGCGAGGGCGCGGCCGAGTGCACGCTCGAGCTCGCGGAAGACGACTTCCTCGCGATGACGCAGGGCAAGGCTGACCCGATGAAGCTGTTCACGAGCGGCAAGCTCAAGATCAGCGGCAACATCATGGCGAGCCAGAAGCTCAACTTCCTGTCGAAGATGGACCCGTCCAAGGCGATCGAGGTGATCGCGAAGAAGAAGGGTCTCGCGGCAGCCGGTGGTGCGCCGGCAAAGGCCGCGGCGGCTCCGGCGGCTTCGGCGGCGAAAGCCGACCCGAACGCGCCGAAGTTCTTCGCGGCACTCAAGAAGCGCCTCGACGAGAACAAGGCCCTCGCGAAGGAAGTCGGTGCGAACGTCACGTTCAACGTCACCGACCCCGCTGCCTCGTTCAACATCCTCGGTGGTGACTCACAGGCCACGCTGACGATCGCCGATGCGGATCTTCCGGCACTCGCGAGTGGCAACCTGAAGTCTCTCTATCAACACGGCAAGCTGCGCGTCGACGGCGATCTCTCCGTCGCGCATCGTCTCGGTTTCCTCAAAGGAGTCATCTAATGCCCCGCAAGGTAAACGTCATCGGCGTCGGAATGGTTCCGTTCCAGAAGCCGGGCAAGAGCGAGGAGTATCACGTGATGGCGAAGAAGGCCGGAGAGGCCGCACTCGCCGACGCGAAGGTCCCCTACAACGAGATCCAGCAGGCGTTCGCCGGCTATGTCTACGGTGACTCGACGTGCGGGCAGCGCGCGGTCTACCAGCTCGGCCTCACCGGCATCCCGGTCTTCAACGTCAACAACAACTGCTCGACCGGCTCCTCCGCGCTCATGCTCGGAGCCCAGGCGGTCGCGGGCGGCATGGCCGAGTGCGTGATCGTCGTCGGCTTCGAGCAGATGGAAGCCGGCGCGCTCCAGGCCAAGTGGACCGATCGCGCGAACCCGCTCGACAAGTTCGTCAACGTGATGAACGAGGAGCAAGGCTTCAACTCCGCCCCGCCCGCCGCGCAGATGTTCGGCGGCGCCGGCCGCGAGTACCGCTGGAAGTACGGCACCAAGCGCGAGACGTTCGGCAAGATCGCCGAGAAGGCGCGCCTCCACGCGTCGAAGAACCCGTACGCGCTGTTCAAGGAGACCTACTCCCTCGAGCAGATCATGCAGTCGCCCGAGGTCTTCGATCCGCTCACCCGTTACCAGTGCTGCCCGCCGACCTGCGGCGCGGCCGCGGCGGTCCTCTGCAGCGACGAGTTCGCGAGGAAGCACAACATCGCGAACCCGGTCTACATCGCCGGCCAGGTCATGACCACCGACTTCCCCTCGAGCTTCGAGGAGCACTCGATGATCAAGATGGTCGGCTACGACATGGCCAAGTCAGCGGCGAAGAAGCTCTACGAGCAGACCGGCATCGGCCCCGATGACATCGACGTCGTCGAGCTGCACGACTGCTTCACAGCGAACGAGCTGCTCACCTACGAAGCCCTGGGCCTGTGCAAGGAAGGCGAGGCCGAGGACTTCATCTGGAAGGGTGACAACACGTACGGCGGCAAGTTCGTAACGAACCCGTCGGGCGGCCTGCTCTCGAAGGGCCACCCGCTCGGCGCCACCGGCCTCGCGCAGTGCACCGAGCTCGTCTGGCACCTCCGCGGCACCGCGGAAGCTCGCCAGGTCGAGGGAGCGAAGATCGCGCTCCAGCACAACCTCGGCCTGGGCGGCGCGTGCGTGATGACGATGTACCGCCGCGACTAGGGTGGGTCAACGTCGTACCGCCCGGCGCCGGCTGGCCGGCGGTGCGAGAAGACATGTGGCGAAGCACGGGCCGTCTTGGGTAGAGTCCACTCATGTGGCGATTCGCGGTTCTGGGGATCGTGCTCGGAGTGGGCTGCGGTGATTCGAAGCGTCAGCGCCCGACGGGGCCGACGGCTGACGCACCGGTCGACGTGACCTACGTCGTGCCGGATGCACCGCCGCCGAGCGTCGATGCAGCGCCGCCGCCGGTCGAGGCGTGCCAGATGGATGCCGGCCAGTGCCAGCTGCCGCCCTCGACGTGCCTCGACACCCAATATCTCGTCTATTACACCGGCGGCGACTGCGTCGACGGTACCTGCCGGTTCATGACGAACGTCATGTACTGCGGGGGCTGGGGCTGTCAGAACGGTGGCTGTGTGCCCGCGTTCACGTAGCTGGCAGCGCCTGCACCTCGTGATCGGAGCGCTCGCGATCGTCGTGTTGCCGGCGCTCTCCTGGCTCGACGGTTCCGGGCAGCTCGCGTGGACGATGTTCTCGCGCACGGGCCAGTACCGACTCGTGCTGACCGCCGACGGCAAGCAACTGAACCCCACCGAGCTCGCGGTCGCGGCATCGCCTGGGCCGACTGCGTTCGCGCTGGCGGGCGCAGATCACTTTCGCCACCAAGACGCGCTGCGCGCGACGATGCGCCGTCATCTCGATGACGTCGCGCGGCTCGCGTGCCGGCTGCGACCGGGGGCAACGATCCATGCGCGTCTCGAGGAGCGCATGCACACGACGTCGGAGATCATCGCGAACGAGACGACGGTGCAATGCGCTCGATAGCCGGCGCACCCGAGCTCCGGCCGCTCGGGCTCGCTCGGGCTGCGTTCGGGCTCGTGTTCCTGCTGCGCACGACGCCCGTGCTCGCGGCGTTCCATCCGACGTTCCTGACCGGCTCGGGCTGGCTCGGATGGCCGGATGCCGGCTGGCATGTCGCCGCACTCGAGCTTCCGCGCAGCGTGATCGAGTTGCTCGTGATTGCAAGAACCGCCGGAGCGCTCGCGGTGATGCTGGGGTTCCACACGCGTATCGCAGGGCTCGTCGCCGGCATCGCCGGATATCTGGTGCTCGCGCAGGATCCGTTTGGCTACTTCCATCACCTGCACCTGCTCTACCTGGGCGCGATCCTGTTTGCCGTCGTCGATGCGGATGCCGCGTGCGCGGTGCGACTCGTGCCAGGCCGTTCGCCTCGCTCGAGCCTCTTACTGATGCGCGCGTTCGTCGCGTCGATCTATGTGTGGGCCGCGATCGGCAAGCTCGCCTCGGAGTGGGGCACCGGGCGTGCACTCGCGCTGTTCCGCGAGAGCGGCGCGCTGGATCGTGCGCTCGTCGGTGGGCTGCTCGCAACGCCGGTGCGCTGCGCGATCGTCGAGATCGCGGTCATCACGGGCGAGCTCGCCATCGGTGCGGGTCTGCTCTGGCCGCGCACGCGGCGGGTCGCGTTGGGCGCCGCGATCGCGATGCACCTCGGGCTCGAGATCGTCGCGCACGTCGATTCGATCGGCTGGCAGATGCTCGCGCTGCTGCTGGTGTTCACTCGCAGTGCGCCGCTTCGACCGGCCACGCAATGAGCGCCTGCTCGCACTTCTCGTCGGAGAGCTTCGGCCCGGGGAGCACCGTCGCATCGGTGGGGTTCTCCCAGGTGCACATGCTCGCGATGCTCTCGCCCCCGGCGACGTCGATCGAGACCGGATAGGCGTGCTGCGTGTCGTAGGTGAACGGCACGACATCGACGAGGCCGTGAAACTCGACGCCGATGCGATGCATGTGCGGCCACACCGAGATCACGTGCAGCGGCTCGGCGATCGCGCACGATGAGCTCGACGAGATCCGCTCGTGCGGCCCGATCGCGGGCGTCGGCACGCGTAGCGGCAGCCAGGCGGCGAGGTGCATCGGGTCGCGGCGCGTCTCGATCACCACCTCACCGCTCGCCGCCGGGCCGTCGTCGGAGCGCAGCGCGTGCGCCTGCACGATCAGGTGCGTCGTGCCGGGAGGCACTGCGATCGCGAGATCTGGATCCAGCGCGAGGTCGCCCATGCCGAGCGCCCACACGTGCAGCGACACCGCATCCGCTGGCATCGTCTCGCACTCGACCGGACCCGGCGGAAAATCGGAGGTCGCCGCGTAGAGCGAGACGTGATGAAGCGTGACCACGCCCGCCGGCGCATCAAGCGACATGGCGCCGATGTCTGCGCCTCCGAGCAGCGCGGCATCGAAACCGAAGCACAGATACTCCTCGCTGCCCGGCGGGCCGGGATCCGCGCTGAACGCCAGCTTCACCGGTGGATCGCCGCTGCTGCACGCCGCGACGAGCAACAAGGCAAGCGCGCGCATCGCCGACGATGATACCGCGGTCAGGTGAGGTCGCCGGCGAAATCGAGGAACGTGTAGCGGTTGCGCATCATGCGTGCATATCCGAGCGCTTGCTCGAGCAGACCGGTCGGCCAGCCGAGGTCGGCCGGCGTCGTCGGGGCACCCGCGGTGCGCAGCACCTCGAGCATGCGTGGCGCACCGAGTGTCACCCGGGCGATCCGCTCGCACATCGCCGGCCAGTCACGCTCGAGGCGTGCATTGACCTCCGCGGTCTGCGCGGCGTCGAGGCGCTTGGGCTCGAGCTCGCGCCAGCACGCCTCCCCCTGCGCGGGGCCGAAGTGCGCCACGCAGCTCTCGCGATCGATCGCGGTCGGGCGCAGGCGCGGCGCCGGCAGCGTCAGGACGCGGTCCTGCAGGCGCGCCATCGCCAGGCTCGCCACACCGATCTGCTCGCCGTGAAACGAGTGCGGGATGTCGCCGCCGGCGATCAGCTCGACGTAGTGGCCGATCAGGTGCTCGCCCTGGCTCGCCGGGAAGCTGCCTCCGCACAGGGTCATGCCGAAGCCCGAGAGCACGAGCGTGCGCACGAGGTGACGGACCGCCGTGGTGTCACGCGCGACGAGCGCGGCAGGTTCGGCGAGCAGCGCGGCCTCGTCGGCGGCGAGCATCGCGAACGGCGCCTCGCGATACGGGCGGCCGAGGATCAGGTGCTGGAGCAGCCAGTCGGCTTGCGCGGTCGGGCGCGCCACCGAGTCGCCGAGGCCCGAGCGGATCAGACGCGAGGGCGCCGCGGCGATCACGCCAAGGTCGAAGAACGCTGCGGTCGGAGTGATCGCGCGGACCGAGCGCTTGAAGCCGTGCTCGGTGAGCGAGGCCGAGAGCGATGTGTAGCCGTTCATCGAGGGCGCGGTCGCGAACACGACCTGCGGGCAGTTGCGCCCCATCGCGACCATCTTGCAGATGTCGTTGATCGTGCCGGAGCCGACCGCGATCACCGCGTCGACGTCGGGCTCGACGACAGCGGCGACCTTCGCGATGGTCTCCTCGTCGGTGACGACGCCATCGTGGAGGATGATCGACTGGGCGCCGAGCGCGCGCACGATGCGATCGCCGAGCACCGGCTGCGTGTTGACGTCTGCGACGACCGCGAACCGGCGGCCGATGTCGAGCCTGCCGACGAGCTCGGCTTCCATGCCGTCCAGCGACGGCTCGATCGCGATCGCGCGCGCGGTGGCGGCGAGCGGCTCGCCGGTTTCGGGATCGGGATAGCGACCCTCGAGCAGAAGCTCGAGAGGGTCACCTGACGGCATCGATGATCGCCTCGAGCTGCGCCCGCAGCGTGCCCTTACCTGGCGCGAACGAGAGGTCGAAGGCCGCGGAGCCGACCGTGAAGGCATCGGCGCCGGCATCCTCGAGCTCGCGCACGCGCGCTGCGCCGTCGACGCTGCCGGCGACGAGCAGGTAGCCCTTCATCGCCTTGCGCGCCGCGCGCACCAGCGCGATCGGATCGGCCTCGGTCGCGCGATACGCGAGCAAGTCGACACCCGCGCAGCCGGCCTTCTCGAACCGCGCGCAGTCCGCCGCGATGTCATCGGCCGAACCGCCGAGCTTGGTCGGGTGATCGTGCGGCTTGCCGGGGAACGGCAGGTACTGCGTCGAGCTGCCCTTCAGCATCGGCACGACGGTCTCCGCATCGGTGCCGCCGAGCAGACGATCGATGCCGATGTCGCGGCCGAGCGCGGCCGACGCGGTGATCGTCTCCTTCGACGTGCTCACGACCTCGAGGTACGTGGTCGCGCCGGTGGCCTTGAGCGCATGCGCGAGCTCGCGCGCGGCGTCGGGAGCGATGCCGACATCCTTGAAGCCCACATGCTCGAGGCCGAGCGGCCGGATCTCGTCGAGAACTTCGCGCCAGTTGGAGATCGTCCGGTCGGCGCGCGTCAGCATGAACACGAAGTCCATACTGTCTGGGTAGCATGCTCAGCGGCGGCGGACGCGCTGGATGACCACAAGCTGATCGGGAGCGTCCTTTGCAAACGGGCCGTTGGAGCCGGTGGGCACACCTTTGATCTTGTCGACCACGTCCATGCCCTCGGTCACGCGGCCGAACACCGCGTATCCCCACCCTGCCCCGTCCTTCGCCTTGTGGTCGAGGAACGCATTGTCGACCACATTGACGAAGAACTGCGCGGTGGCCGAGTGCGGGTCGCCGGTGCGCGCCATTGCCACAGTGCCGCGCGTGTTCTTGACGCCGTTGTCGGCCTCGTTCTGCACCGGCGGCCGCGTCGCCTTGCGCTCGTAGGCCTGATCGTAGCCACCGCCCTGGACCATGAAGGTCGGGATCACGCGGTGGAAGATCGTGCCGTCGAAGAAGCTGGCGTCGACGTATGCGAGGAAGTTCTCGACCGACTTCGGCGCGCGCGCCGGATCGAGCTGGATCGTGAAGGTGCCGTGGTTGGTCGTGACATCGACGACGGGATCTGCCATGGCCGGGACGATACAATGACTCGTGCGCTGGATCTGGCTCGTCCTGCTGTGTGCGTGCGGCGATAACGTCGCGCCAAGACTCGTCCCGGTGACCTACGAGGTCGGCGACGTCACCTACACGCGAGGGGGGCAGTTTCACGACACGCAGCGCGGCGAGGACTGCGAGCCGTGGGGCTGGGCGGATGGCGCGACCTATTGCACGCCCGCGCATTCGGATCCGGTCTACACCGACGCCGCCTGCACCGACCCGATCGCTGGTATCCGTGACAGCTATATCGCGACGTACTTCACGATCGCCGGGATGACCTCGCTGCGCCGACTGCGCCCGACCACGCCGAGCACGCGCAATCCTGCCCAGTACTGGGTGCAGAACATGGGCGGATGCAACGGCCCGTACCCGGCACCACCGGGCGCGCAGTGGCGCGAGATCGGCGACGAGCTCGACGAGACCGCGTTCGTGCGCCTGTTGCGGTCCGCGCCCGAGGGCGACGGCCGGCTCCAGACGATCGCGTGGCACACCAGCGACGGGCTGTATCAGCCGATGGGCTTCCACGACCGCGACCTCGGCGTTGACTGCACGGTGACCACCGAATTCGGTCGTGATCGCGACCACGTCGTGTGCGCCCCGCCCGCCGACATCATCGAGTACTACGCGGACGCTGCGTGTACGCAGCCCGTGGTCGGCGCCCCCGACGGACCGCCACCGAAGGTCGTCCAGCTCGGCTGCGAGGCGTTCGCCGGCATTGGTAGCGAGCGAACCGGCGACGTGTACCAGGTCTTTGGAGGCGCCGGATGTATGCCGAGCTCGTTGGCGCCGGAGTGGCGACAGTACGAGGTCGGTGCCCCGGTCGACGTCCCCGTGCTCTCGCGCGTGCGCGCCGGCAGCGGACGCATCCAGTCGATCACGCTGGTCGCGGGCGACGTGCACGTGCCCGATCGGTATCTCCACGACACGATGATCGACGCGGACTGCGAGCCCGTCGCGAGCGACGACATGACCCGCTGCCTGCCGACCTGGCAGAACATCGACACCTACTACCGCGACGACCAGTGCATGCAGACGGTGGGGATCGTCAGCGAGAACGTCGGCTCGTGCGCCGCGCCGGTCCAGTACGGCCGCGATCCGGATGGCTTCCACGAGGTCGGTGCCATCGTCACCAGTCCGCTGTACGTGCCGAGCACCGGGGACATCTGCATGGAGCAGCCTCCGTCCGGCGAGCCGCACGAGGTAGGACCGGCGGTCCCCGTCGACACGTTCGTTCCGGCCTTGTGAGATACTGGCCGGCAGGGTGAGCAAGAAGATCCGCGATCCGCGCCAGGATCCGCCGGAGCCCGAAGAGGTTCCAACGAACTTTCACGTCGATCGCGTGTACGGCGGCCCCGTCGCGCGCACGAAGACGACCGATCCGAGTCAGGTCGCGTCGGAGCTGCTCGCGCGGCGCGCCACGAAGACCACGCCGCCGCCGAACATGGCCGGCGCGGGCGAGGACGTCGAGGTGTCGCTGCGGCGTCAGCTGTCGCGGCTCCAGCGCCAGCTCGCCGAGGCGCAGCGCGAGCTCGCGGACAAGGATGACGAGCTGGCGGCCGAGGCCGAGAAGCGGCAGCAGCTCGCCGAATCGCACGATGCTGCACTCGAGCAGCTCAAGGATCAGCAGGCGCGGATCGACGAGCTGACCGCGTACGAATCGCGCACGCGGGGCATGGAGCAGCGGCTCTCCGAGAGCGCCGCCACCGCCGACGAGCTCGGTGGAGTGCTCGATGCCGAGCGGCGCAAGACCGCGGCTCTCGAGCAGAACCTCGACGAGCTCGCACGATCGTTCGAAGAGACGCGCTCTCTGTGGACGACCGAGAAGAAGACGCTCGAGGAGCGCACGACGGCCGAGCTCGCGCAGCTCGAGGCGCAGCGCGCAGCGGCGGTCACGGCCGGCGACGAGGCGCTCGCGCAGGCGACGGCACGCATGACCGAGGCCCACGAAGCGGAGCTCGCGCACCTCCGCGAGGCACACGAACGCTCGGTGTCGACACTGCGCGGCGAGCTCGAGCCAAAGGTCGCCGAGGCGCGCACGCTGGCCGAGGATCGCGAGCGGCTCGCGAGCCAGGTCGAGGCGATGAAGTCCGACGTGGTGCGCACCGCGCTCGAGCACACCGACGAGATCGCCCGGCTGCGCACGCAGCTCACCGAGAAGCATGCGGCCGAGCTGACCGCCCAGGCGCGAGCCGCCGCGGCCGAGCTGGCCTCGGAGACCGGCGAGCGTGACGCGCAGATCCTCGAGCTGCAGCAGGCGCTGCGAGCGGCCGAGTCGCGTGCCCAGACCGCCGAGGATGAGGTCGCGTTGCTCCGCGAGGGGCTCAAGACCGTGCAGCGCGAGGCCACCGACGCAACCGAGCGCGCGACGCAGCTCGAGTCCGACACCAAGTCGCTCGACGAGCGGCTGAAGCTCGCGGTCGCGACGGCCGAGAAGCTGGTCGAGACCCAACGCGATCTGCGCGAGCAGCTCGAGGCGAAGGAGCGCGAGACGCGGCGCGCGGCGATGGATCGGATGCGCTTCGTCGCGTACCTCGAGGAGGGCCTGGCGATGCTCGGTGCGTTGCCGCCGACCGCCGAGCCGCCCGAGATGCCGTCGATCGAGACCGAAGGCGGCGACGAGATCGTCTAGTGCCGCGGCGCCTTGTCGCTCGCGCAGATCCCGACGAACGCGCCGAGCAACACGCGATCGGGGTCGTTGAAGTGGACGTCGTAGGTCGCTGACACCGACAAGCACAGGCCGTTGCGGAGCGGCGCGATGCCAACATCGAGCGTCGGAGACAGGGCCGACAGCTTGGTGTCACCGTCGAGCGTGCGCTGCGAGTTGATGACGTCGAACATCAGGCGCCCGAACGCGAACCCGCTGCCCACCGGTACCGCCCCCGCCCAGCCGATCTGCCCGGCGGTCTGCATGTGCTCGTCGCCGATCTGCCGCCACGCCATGCCGTACGCGTTCGGCATCAGCGGATTGTGATCGAAGCCATTGCTGGCGCCGAACACGCGGACCTCGACGCCGGTCGGCTCGCCGCCCTTCGTGTATGTGGACGCCGCCGTACCGGCTGGCACGTTGGCCGGTGCGTTGGGACCGGTCGGCATCACCGCGCCGGTCGTGAGTCCGCCGACACATCCGGAGAGCAGCAGCACGGGGACGACGCGCATGCGGCACATGCATGCAAGCGCTCGCGCAGCGGCAAGACGAGGCACGAACGAGAAACGCCCGGCAGGATTCGCCTGCCGAGCGTGGTGCGAACGCTACACCGGCGCGGTCACTGACACGACAGCGTCACGCTGCCGCTCTTGCCGGTCGATGCACTCCACTGCGCGACGTTGGAGCCGTCGAACGTGACGGTCAGCGACGCGCCGCCGAGGAAGTGGTGCGTCAGCATGCCGGTCGGGCAGCCGCCCGCGCAGCGCATCAGGTTGACGTCGTTCGAGCGCGCGGCCGAGGCGCTGCCATTCGAGAACTCCGTCGACCAGTGGCCGGCGATCGAGCGGCACTCCGAGCTGACGTCCCACGTGATCGTGTACTGACCGGTGTGATCGATGTCGTTGCCGCGCGGGCCAGTGCCCGAGCCCATCGTCTGCACCGTCAGCGTGTGCGTCGTGCCGCTGACCGCATAGGTCGCATCGCTGTCGATGTCGATCGTCGCGCGGTTGACCATCAGCGCGGTCGCCGCGGCGTGCACGCTGATCGTGCCGTCGAGTGCGACCGACGCCGTCAGATCGAGCTCTCCGGTGATGTGCAGCAGGCCGCGCGGGCCGGTGCAGTCGTTCAGCGTCAGCTTCACGTTCGAGCCCGTCGCGGTCGCGGTCGCGCACCCTGCCGGCGTGAAGCGCGTCGAGGCGTTCGCGGCGATGTGGGCGGCGACCTGGTCGCCGGTCAGCGCGGTCAGGCCCGACATATCGGCGCCGTCGACACTGGCCATCA
>Ga0207683_10004388_pt1 | contig 12191 bp, 12 predicted proteins | sample KBSM73metaG_FD_184333 | JGI IMG/M metagenome (GOLD analysis project Ga0207683, IMG submission 184333) | Miscanthus rhizosphere microbial communities from Kellogg Biological Station, Michigan, USA - KBS M7-3 metaG (SPAdes) (version 2) | ecosystem: Host-associated > Plants > Roots > Rhizosphere >...
GAGCGAGGCCCAGAACGGCGAGGCGGCGCTGGTGCCGCCGTTGGGCGTGAGCAAGGTCGAGCCCGCTATTCCGTTCACATAGTCGCTGCTCAGCGTCGAATACTTGGCGTCGCCGGAAGAAAGCGCGGTGATCGGAACCGCCCGCATGGGACAACGCATGGTACCGAAGATCCGGCCGTTCGACCTCCTGCGGAGCACGCCGCTTACCGGCAACCGAGCTCGCGCGATGATCTTCGAGGGCGACAGCTTGCGGATCGCGACGGAATACCTCGAAGGGCGGGAAGCCCAGCTGACTCGAGCGGCGGACCACGATGTTATTTATTTACAGTTTTCGGGTTGCTCGACTATCGAAAGTGAATCGGGCGTTGTCGAAGTCGCGCCGGGCGAGATCGTGCTCGTTCCCTCGGCGATTTCCCATCGTTCCATAGGCTCGGACGAATGCCTACGCGTGCGAGTGGCGACGCAAGAGTTTGTCACTGAAGGCGTTGATCCGGAAAAGCCGACGATACAGAGAAGTTTTTCCGTGCGCGCCTCAGAGCCGATGCCGGCTTCGAACGGACACAAAGCCAACGGCGCTGATACTGGCCCGGTGTTGGAACATATCAGCTTTTGGGATCCACAATCCGATCTCTGGGTGGAACGGGATGTAGCGGCACTGATTGGCTGCAAGCGTGAAGGCGGCAGAATTGTCAGGAAACTCAGCGCCTTCAATTATTTCACCGGGATGACTGGAAAGGGCGGGGCGCGCGCTCCGGTGCTGTACAATGGTAAGGAGTTCCGGGTCGACGTCTATAATCTCGAGGAAGAACAAAATGGCTTTCACCGAGGTTGCGACGAGGACGAAATCTGGTTTCAATTCCGCGGTCGTTCACTGAACCATACGGAATGGGGCGCGCTCGAGCTCGATCCCGGCCAGATGTCTTATATTCCACGCGGCGTGGCGCACCGAATCACCGGCAGTCCGGGATTTCTGCGCATGGTGCTCTATAGCCGCAAGCTGGTTCATCCAAAAGCTTTTAATAACGTTTCCGAGCGCGAGACGCGGTACGACGTGCAGTAAGCTGTTCCGAATATGCGTCTGATTCTCTTGCTCGCGCTTCTGGTGTCGTGGGCAATTCCGTGCGGCGCGCAGGCGCCGAAGCTTGAGGATCTGCGCGTGTCATTTGCCAGCTTCGGCGTTATCTACTATCCGCATTTCATCGCGAAGGAATTGGGGTTTTACCGGGACGAAGGATTCAACGTCGAATGGATCGCCATGCCTGGCGGACTCGCGACTCAGGCGCTGGTGGCGGGCGATCTGCATTTCAGCACCTCGTCGGGATCGTCGCTGACCGCCAGCCTGCGCGGCATCAAGCTCAAAGTTGTTTACGTCAACCTCGACCGGCCGCTGTATCGTCTGCTCACCTGGCGCGACGATATTCGCAAAGTCACCGATCTCCGCGGCAAAGGGATCGGCGTGGCGTCGCGCGGTGATACCATGGAAGGATCGGCCAATCTGCTGCTGCGAAAATACGGCATGGATCCGGTGCGCGACGTGATCTGGGTCGCGCTCGGCACCGGTGGGCGGGTGAGCTCGCTCATCGCCAAGACCGTCGATTCCGCGGTGTTGGGATTCGCCGACTCGCGCACCTTGCAGACGCGCGGCTATCCTGTTCACGAAGTCGCCAATATCGGCAAAGAGATCAAAATGCTTTACACCGGCCTCGCGACTTCGGAAGAAATGCTAATCAAACGGCCCGACGTGGTGCGCCGGTTCATCCGCGCCACTGTCAAGGGTCGCGAATATCTCAAGCGCTTCAAGACCCAGTCGCTTGCGCTCGGAAAAAAATACGATCGTGCGCCCGACGACGTGCGCAGCGCCGACTACGACGCGACGATGGAAATGATGACCGCCGACGGCACGGAAGATCTGGAAACGCAGAAATCCGATATCGACATCAGCCGGCGCGCCCTCGCGGTGCAGAAGGAAATTCCCACTGATCAGGTGTTTGACTTTCGGTTGACTCGGGAAGTGTACAAGGAGTTGCGGGGAGCGGGTTGGGACCGGGTGCTGAAAGCGGGAAGTAACACCTCGGGGGTGAGGCGTCAGGAGTAAGGCGTTCAACCCGAATTGCTGGAAAAATTTACGCTTTAAATCGGTAATGGAATTCGGATTGCTTCTGCACACGCGTCAGCTCGTGCGCTCAGAAGATGCATCGAAGAGTTTCGATCAACTGTGGGCGGACGCGGCGCAGGCCGAGGATCTCGGCTTTGATCATATCTGGCTCGGCGACAGCGTGACGGTTCTGGACAAGGCGCGCGGCGATTGCCTGACCACAATGGCGGCGCTGGCAGCGCGCACCGAAAAAGTCCGGCTCGGCGCCGTGCCGATGCTCGCCGCGCTGAGAAATCCGGTTCTGCTGGCGCACGCGCTGGCGACCATCGACGTGATCTCGAACGGCCGAGTCATCATCGGCGTTAGCGTCGGACCGACCCGGGATTATATCCAGCGGCAATTCGCCGCCTGCGGTGTGCCGCCCCAGGAGAAAGCCGGCCGTTTGAGTGAGTGCGTCGAGATCATGCGCCGGCTCTGGAGCGAGAAGACCATCGATTACGAAGGCCGCTATTACAAGTTACACAATGTGGGCATTCTGCCGCATCCCGCGCAGCGCGCGGGCATCCCGATCTGGATCGTCGCCGACCGAAACGAAAACGGATTCAAGCGAGTCGGCCGGTTGGGCGACGGTTGGGTGACTCTGGCGCCGAACCTGGAGAGGTTTTCCGGAGCGCGCCGCAAGATCGATCAGTACGCCGCGGAACACGGCCGCGCAGATCGTTGCCGGACGAGCGCGCTTTACGTCGCGTTCAATCTACATTCCGACGGCGAGCGCGCCCGTTCAGAGGGCTGGCGCTGGATGGAGCATTTTTTCGCACAGCCGAAGGAACAGCTCGCGCATTTTTTTACCCTATTCGGTACGCCGGCGGAGTGCGTGCAGGTGCTCAAGGATTATGCGGCGGCAGGGCTGACGACGATTATCGCGCGCATCGCTTCGGACGATCCGCGCGAGCAATCGCGCATTCTGCTGGACGAAGTCAAACCGCAATTGTCGTAGCGCGAGGTTCTAGAAACCAACCGTAAAAGAATTAATATGGCAAATCTGCGCCTGACCCTGTCTTGCAACGAATACGACCGCACTCGTTTTCTGGTCGACGGCACGATCAAAGCCGAAGGGATCGATTTGCAAATTCTGGCACTCCCTTCCGAAGAGCGCCACCGGCGCTTTTCGCGCGAACTCGAGTTCGATGCGTGTGAGCTGCAAATGGGCGTGTTTCTCGGCTGGATCGTGCGCGGCGCACCGTTCAGGGCAATCCCGGTTTTCCCGCATCGCAAATTTTGCCACGGCAACGTGCTCGTGCACGCCGCGAGCGACATTCAGAAACCCGAGGATCTCGCCGGGAAAACGATCGGCATGCGCGCGCATTTCAATCCGGTGTCGCTGTGGATGCGCGGCATTCTCCAGGACGAGTACGGCGTGCCGGCGCGTTCGCTCAAGCTGCGCACCAATCAGCAAGAGCAGGTGCCCGGATGGGAGCCGCCGGAATGGATGGACATCGAGCGGCTGCCGAAGGGGCAAAAGATCGAAGACGTGCTTCCCACGAGATCGATCGACGCGTGCATGCTGCCGGAGATTTCGCCGAAGCACACGCGCATGCCCGGTGTGCGCCGCCTGTGGCCGAACTTTCGCGAGGTGGAAAAGCAATACTATCTTCGCACCAAAATGTTTCCCATCCGCCACGTGGTCGTCGTGAAGAATGAAATTTTGGAGAAGCATCCATGGGTCGCGCAGAGTCTCGTCACGGCATTTACCGAAGCCAAAGAGCGGGGCATCAAGCACGTGAGCGACACGCGGCGATCGTTTCTCGCCTGGTATGGGGCCGAGCTGGAAGAAGAGCGGGAGCTGTTCGGCGGCGATCCGTGGCCCTATAACATCAAAGACAATCGCGCCGTGCTGGAAACGATGACGCGTTATGCGGAGATGACTGGAGTGACGGAACGCAAGCTCGAAATCAGCGACATGTTTGTTGAGAGTGCGTGGAGTAAGGAAAATGTGTGAGTTATGTCATCCTGACGGCGAAGCCAAAGGATCTCGGCTTTCCTCTGCTGATAAGTCGAGATGTTTCGCTCCGCTCAACATGACACCTATAGCATGGTACGAAGCGCAGCACATTCCTGAACATGGGCGCGATCGAACGGCGCGTCAGTCCAACTCGGCAGAGCGGCGAACAGTCTATTTGTTTTCTTCCGCACCGGCGCGCGCCCACTCGGGACGGTAACGATCGTCGGTGACGCCGGCGACCGTGTAGCCGCCGTCGACGTAGAGAATGGTTCCCGTAATGTAACTGGCGCCATCGCAAGCGAGAAAGACGCAGGGCTCGACCATGTCCTCCGGAGTTTCGGTTCTACCCAAGGGCAGACGGCGCACTCGCTCAAGAACGCCGGCGCTCCAGGGTTTGCGCGCGGTGTTGCCGCGCGCGAGGCCGTTCACGGTGATACCGTAAAAGCCGAGCGCATGCGCCGCCGCGCGGGTGAGACCATTGACGCCGCCGCGATCCGCCGTCCACGAGGCAGCTTGGCCGGGACCGAGCACACCGACGATTGAACTGAGATTGATGATCCTGCCTGCGCGCCGTTTGACCATCTCGCGCGCGACGGCCTGGCAGGTGAGAAAATAGCTCTTCACGCCGCGGTTGAGCGAGTCGTCGAAATCTTCTTCCTTAAAATTCAGAAATTCCTGGTTGTGCGACGCCATGGTGCAGTTGACCAAGATGTCGATGCGGTCGAAAGCTTCTATAACCTGCTTGACCATGGCTTCGACTTCGTTGCGTTTTCTGAGGTCGATGGCGATGGAGAGCGCGCGACGGCCTTTTTGCCGTACTTTTTCCGCCGCCGCGTCGGTGTCGGCCTGTTTGAAATCCACGCAAACCACGTCGCAGCCTTCCGCGGCAAAGCCGGGCACGATGGCAGCGCCGAATTCGCCGTTACATCCAGTGACAATTGCGATTTTTCCTTCGAGTTTCATGATTTCACCGAGCCGGTTGCCAGCCGGCGGCTTTCAGTTGAGCGTAATTTTTTCGCGTGATCGAATAGTCGAAAACCGCCCCAATGCTCGGCGGCTTGGCGACTTTGGTAAGCTCCGACCGGGTCGCCACTTCCTCGCGTAACACATCGTCGGGAAGCGAGCCGTCGTCGGTCATGGCCACTCGGGTCACATCGTAATCGACCTTGATCGCGTCCAAGGATGACGGATCACGTTTGCTGATGAGCGCAATGGTCTCGTCTTTGTACCGGCGAGCAAACTCGCGCCCCTTGGCCAAGCCGCGCAGAAAGCGCTCTACCAATTGCGGATTTTCCGCCAGGAGCTTGTTCGAGGTCGCTACGCCGTTCCAGACGAGCTGGATCTCCTTGCCGAGATCGGCGAGCACGACATGCTTCTGGTCCTTGATGACCACCATATCGCGCGGCACCAGCGGCGCCGCGTCAATGGCGCCGGTCTTTAGCGCGGGAAAGCGTACTTCGTTTCTTCCCACGGCGATAAACAAAACCGACGACGGATTGACCCCCATTTTTTTGAGGTAGAGAATCGTCGCCAGATGGCCGGTGTCGCCGAAGCTGTTGATAGCGATTTTCTTTCCGACGAGCTCTTTGGCAGAAGTGATGTCCGGTTTGATCGAAACCAAGGTATAACTTGGCCGCGAAAGATTGGTGTAGACGATTTTCACCGGGCCGCCGCGCACGGCTGCGCTTACTGCCGAGCTGGCCGAACTGCTGAACTGAAACTGTCCTGACAACAAGCCGGGAGTCGCGACGCCACCGGGAGCGCGAATCACCTCGATGTTGAGCCCTTCCTCGCGGAAGTAACCTTTGTCCATGGCGCAGATGTGATCCATATACGCCGCGCTGAGGGTGGCGTAAGAGACACGGATGTTGTCGATAGCGAAAACAGGTGCTGCCGTTGTCAGCACCATGATAAGGCAAAGCCATGCGATCGGCGATGATATAGCGCGTGGCGGAAATCGGCTCATTTATACGATCGGCTGTCCTGCGCGTTTGGCGCGGTGGATGAATTCATCCGCCAACCGCACCGGTTTTCGCGTGTAGAGAATGATGCGGATCGTTGCCATGTCCCCGACATTGCGGTGCGAGGTGCCCGGCGGAATAAGCAGAAAATCGCCGGTCTCGAGCATGTATTCTCCCTGGTTGGTGCGCGTCGCGCGCCTGCCGGAGAGCTGAAAGGCAATTTCGTCCTGGCCAAAACCGCGATGATAGATTCTCTGCGCATCCGAACGGTGGGTGGTCTCGATCATGATGTCGGCGTTTTCCACAAGCTCGAAGTGCTTGCCGCCGGAGCCGCCTTCATCCACCTGATCGAGCACGGTGGTCGGTTTGAGCAAGGTGCACTGTTTATTCGGTACGACGCTCTGCTTGACCGGATAACTCAGCGCGATGTCGACCGTGTTTCTCGTGTATACGATCAGACGTGTCGTTGGGCCGTCGCCGCTGTTCTCATGAGTGATACTCGGCGGCACGACCAACACGTCGCCTTCGACCAACTCGAAATCGCCCTCGGAGGTTTTGGTGATGCGCTTGTTCTGCATCTGAATCTGGGTTTCGCAAAATCCCGCAGGTCTGCGGCCGTCCGCTCCCTTCGCTGAACGGCAGTGCATCAGCTCCATGCGAACGTCATCGTTGACGAAAATCGGGATCTGACGTGTGTCGCCGTCGCCGGGCAGATCTCTCTCGAGCAATTTCAGCGGCGCGATCAACTGGCAGGGGCGATCGTATTTGTCTTTGCAGCCGACGATGTCTATTTCCTCGTCGACTTCCTTCCAGACTTTTTCCGCCTTCGGACCTATGTTGCCGATGAACGACAGCGTGTTGATCTCTTTGAACTTGGCCCCCATACGAGCGTTCTCCTCGCCGAGTTTTGCGCTTATTTGTTTGCTGGCGGGATTTCGAACGGCGCCCACACTTTACCCCAGGGCGGGCGAAAGCCATCTTCGGTAACGGCGGCGTTGGCGTACCCGGCGTCGACAAATAAACTCTCGCCGGAGACGAAGTTCGAATCGCCAGTGGCCAAAAACACAGCCGCCCCGACGAGATCTTCAGCCTTGGCGAGACGTCCGATCGGAATGCGCCGGATGCGCTCTCCGATTTCTTCTCGGCTCAGGGCATTTTCGTCCAGCGGTCCGCATACCAGCGAATTGACGTTGACGCCGTAAAATCCAAGCGCCTGGGCAATGGCTCGCGTCATAGCGTCAACGCTGGAATAAGCGACGCTGTTGCCGACGGACTCTCCGGAAGCGATGCGCGCGTCTGTCGTGGATAGATTGATAATTTTTCCAGAGCGCTGCGCAGCCATTTGCCGGCCAACCGCTTGGCACGTTAGAAAATATGCCTTGGGTCCGCGCTCGACGCATTGATTGAACGCTTCCTCGGTCAAGCCAAGAAAGTCAGCCTGCTGAGTGATGCCGGAACAGTTGAGCAACACGTCGATACGCCCAAACTCGGTTACGGCTCGGCGCACCGCTTCCTCAACGGATAATTTTAGCGTTAGGTTAAAGGACAGGGACAGCGATTGCCGGCCGAGGGAGCGAAGTTCCGCTGCAAGTGTCTCAGCACGATCAGCAACCTCGTCGCCGACGACACAGTGGGCTCCTTCGCTGGCAAACCCTAGCGCGATTGCTCTGGCGCAAGGATGCTGGGCACTGGTGATGAACGCGACTTTGTCTTGTAATCTCATTCAGAGTTCCCAACGGTGTCGATTCGCAATCGTGTCTTATAGAAAGCCTCTAACGCTGTCAATCTGATGCCTTTGTGGTGATAAGTTTAATGGGCAGATTAGAAGATCCAAACCGTCGATTCCCGAGCAAGGGGGAGTGTGTCGGAGTCTTCCGATTACGCGGCGAGGAGCGCTGCCGTAACATTCGTGTGTCTGAAGCACGCCTCACACCTTCGGCATCAGTCCCGCGGCTTTGATCCCTTCGATGGCGCAGGCTTCATCTTCGTCGGCAGTCCCGCCGCTGATCCCGACCGAGCCGATGATTTCACTGCCATCCATAATCAAGACGCCGCCAGCCACCGGCACTACTTTGCCGCCGGACATATCTGAGAGCGCGCCTAAAAAAGTGGGACGCTCTTTCAGACGCTCGCTCAGCGCGCGGCTCGATTCGCCCATACCGACCGCGCCCCAGGCTTTGCCGACGGCGATATTCGGTCGCAAAATGCTTGCGCCGTCTTCGCGCTTGAGAGCTTTGAGGCAGCCGCCGTCGTCAAGCACGGCGACGCACATGGGTCGATATTTCGCTTCGCGCGCTCTGGCGAGCGCTTTATCGACAATGACAGAGGCTTTTTCAAGCGACAATTTCATTGGATCTCCTTGAACAAGTTGTTCAGTTAATCTGCCTTTTGTCTGACGACGTCATGACCAGAGTCGGGTCCCTTGATGGAATTGAAGGCGCTATCCGAATTGCAGCTATTTGAGCAATTCTCGCGCGATTAGCAATTTTTGAATTTCCGATGTCCCTTCGTAGATGCGAAGCGCACGCACATCGCGATAAAGCCGTTCCATGACATGCCCGGCTACAACACCATTGCCACCGTGAATTTGCAGCGCTTGATCAACGATTCGCTGGGCCGCTTCCGTCGCGAACAATTTTGCGATCGAGGATTTGAGCCCCGAATCGGGTCCGTTTCGGTCATGCGCTGCCGTGGCTTCGTAGACCAGAAGGCGAGAGGCTTCCAGATCCGTGGTCATTTCGGCGAGCTTGAATTGAATACCTTGAAACTCTGCGATCGCCCGTCCGAACTGTTGCCGATTGCGCGAGTAAGCGATTGCTTCGGCCAAAGCTCTGCGCGCGAAACCGACCGCGCTGGCTCCGACGGTGCATCGGAGAATGTCCAGCGTCTGCAAAGCGATTTTCAAGCCGTTACCTTCGGCTCCGAGCAAGCCATCTTGAGAAACGAAACAGTCCTCGAATTGCAGTACACCGATAGGATGGGGAGACAGAAGACGAGTCTTTTCCCGCACGCTGAAACCAGCGGAATCACTTTCAACTATGAACGCGCTGATTCCTTTTGCCTTCGCGCTGAAGTCGGTGGAGGCGAAGACAACGTAAACTTGGGCGACGCCGGCATTTGAAATTAACTTCTTGGTTCCGGTTAAACGGTAGCCGCCGCGGACCTTGTTGGCACGGAGGCTAATGGCGCCGGCATCGGAGCCGGCATCGGGCTCCGTCAAAGCGAAAGCTCCGATGTTTTCGGCGCGAGCTAATGACGGCAAGTATTTCGCTTTTTGTTCTTCCGTACCCGCAAGAATAATCGGTTGAGTAGTGAGCGCCTGAACGCCGAACATCACATCAGCGAGGGCGCCGAATTGCGCGAGTTCCTCACGAATCACGCACAGATCCCGGGCCTGAACCGTGTCGCGAGCCCCGCCGTAGGAACGCGGCGCCACATAGGCCATGAAACCTTCTTGCCCAAGCTGATGTGCAAGGGATGTCGCTTGATCCTCGAGATTTTCCTGGTCCGTTTGCCAAAATCGCGGATTTCGTTCCGACCACGAGCGCAAGTGCGCGCGCAGCTCGTCAATCTGATCCAATTCCGGAAGGTTCATGTCAGTACGAAGTCGGTAAGCAGTGCAACATGCGACAGCTACGAGAGCTGTATTGATCAGCAGCGATTGAATTGCAACGGCCGCTTTTCGACGAATGCGTTATAGCCCTCGACAAAATCCGCGGTGTTCATGCAGCGGGCTTGAGTTGCGGCCTCGATTTCCAAGGTTAAATTCGTTTCCGTTTCGAGCAGCTCTTTAGTTACTCCAAGGGCATACAACGGCCCGGCTTTGAGACGATTGGCCCATTTGTACGTTTCATCCATCAATTTGTCGGCGGGCACAACCCGATTAGCCAAACCGATCCGATGAGCCTCGGCGGCGTCGATGGTATCGCCGAAGAAAACCAACTCCGTCGCTTTACCGAGCCCCACTATTCTTGGCAGCAAGTAGAGTGCGCCCATATCGGCTCCGGACAGGCCGACCTTGACGAAGAGAAACGCCGCGCGAGCTTGATCCGAGAAGATGCGCAGATCCGAGGCCAACATCAGCCTTGCGCCGGCTCCAGCGGCGATGCCATTGACAGCCGCAAGGATCGGCTTTTTCAGCTGGCGCATGTTTTTCACGACATTGCAGGTCATTCGTGTAAATTGGTACCGCTCATCGTCCGTCATTTTAAGCAGCGGCCCGATGATGTCATGCACACTACCGCCGGAGCAAAAACCTTTCCCCGTTCCCGTAATGACGACCACTTTGACATCGCGGTCGTGCGCCAAATCAGCCATGACGTTCTCAAGTTCGCGGTACGTTTCGAAGGTGAGCGCATTTAATTTTTCGGGGTCGTTCAGCCATATCGTCGAAACGCCATCGCGGCTTTCGAAAACGAAGCTGGAATAGCTCATGGCGGCTCCTTGTCGTCCGAGGGTTTAGAACGACGATACTCAGTCCCATTGACTAATCAATAGCCAGACCTCTCGCTCGATTGAGCGAGATGAGATAGAGCTGTAAAGAATTCCTCAGGCCGGGCAGGGTAAAAACCGCGGCTTAATGTAGGATCGTAGTTCGCGCGCGTTCTTAACCGCGTAGCCCTGGGCGTCATTATTGAAGTAGCCGAACACGTCGAGCCCGCTGCTTAATTGTCGATCGATCCATTCGACCTCACGGGATAATTGCACTTCGGAGTAACTGCCGGAATAGTGGTCGCCGTGATAGCGCAGATAAGTCCACTCTGCGGTAAGGAGCCGGGGATGATTTTTTATCATATCGTGAATGCATAGCGCCGCGCGATACCGCTCCAAAACCTTGTATACTTCAGGGCACAGCCAACGCTCATCGCGGAACTCAACGGCGAAACGCAGACCGCGGGGTGCGGCGGCGAGGAACGCGTCCAGCCGTTGGGTATTGACATTCCAATGAGGGCGAAGTTGGACCAGTATCGGGCCGAGCGTCTGCTTGAGACGTTTGCTGACACTGAGGAAATTGCCGAGGGTTGAGCGCGGCTCCTTTAGCCGCATGAAATGGGTACCGTAGCGGTTGAATTTTACCGCATAACAAAAACCGCGAGGTGCTTGCTTTCTCCAAGAGTCGAAAGCCGCGGCGCTAGGGAGGTGGTAAAACGTATTGTTAATCTCGACCGTATCAAAGGTTTGCGAGTAGTAGGAGAGCCATTGCGCTTTGGGCAGGTTTTCAGGGCAAAAAAACGCCGCGCCAGTGGTTGTAATGATAGCCCGATGTGCCGATGCGGGCCGTGCCTTTGCGACGCACTAACAGACACCTTAGCTCCGCTCACGGCCAGGGTGACGCTCGAATGACCGTGATGCTGTCCTGTAGCCGGGTGGCGCTCGGCGGAAAGTCCGCAGCGCCACCCGGAAAATTTACGTTACTAGTTTGCTACCGCCGCGCTCGGCGATCGGCTTGAATATCACGCTCGATATCTCTGATGCGTGCTTCATCCTCGGCAATTTTCCGTCGGTTCGCATGGTGGCGACGATCATAGTCTAATTGCCGCCTGGCTTGTTCCAAGTCATGACTGTCGCTTCGCAGATCGGCGCGCCGATCCCAGCGGTTGTGATCTTTAGACCAATGCCAATAGTCTCTCGCTAATACTGCGGAGGCAGGGCCCAGCAGAGAGACTGTTACCAAACTGCAGCAAGCGAGAAGCTTAATTTTTTTCATCATAACAAGTCTCCTTTCTGCGGGGAAAAGGCGCAAGCGCCGTGCCACAGCTAAATACCATTGAAGTCAGGATTTTGTCTCGAGTGTGGAATTTTCCGTCGGGCGAACGACGGACCAATCGGAGGAAATTGCCGTCGGAACCTTGCTAAAATCTCGGCATTCATAAATGCATTGGAAATTTTGGACAAGGGTTGCGGGAAGTCCGAGCCATATTGGAGGCTACATATTGGAGGCTAACAGCGTCGTGATCCAAGCCACGTAGTATTCCGCTTTGAACGAGGTTGCCGACGCCGCTTTGCGGTTGTCATCGTTGAGCGTCTTTGCTAGCCTGCGGGCGCGATTTTCAACTCAGATGTTGGCGAAGGTCAATAGTGCGGCTCTGTACGGCATCGATGCGCTTCGCGTAGAGGTTGAAATTGATCTCGC
>Ga0207683_10004389_pt1 | contig 12190 bp, 15 predicted proteins | sample KBSM73metaG_FD_184333 | JGI IMG/M metagenome (GOLD analysis project Ga0207683, IMG submission 184333) | Miscanthus rhizosphere microbial communities from Kellogg Biological Station, Michigan, USA - KBS M7-3 metaG (SPAdes) (version 2) | ecosystem: Host-associated > Plants > Roots > Rhizosphere >...
TCGTGCAGCGGCTCGCGCGCGACGTCGTCGTCCTCGACGGCGGCCGCGTCGTCCACGCCGGCCCCGCGGCGCAGCTCCTCGCAGACCCGGAGCACGTCCGGCGGCTGCTCGGCGTCCACGGAGGCGCGGATTGAGCACCTTCGTCCTCTTGACCATCACCGGGCTCGGCCTCGGCGCGATGTACTTTCTCGTCGCCTCGGGTCTCTCGCTCATCTACGGGCTGATGGGCGTCCTCAACTTCGCCCACGGCGCGCTGATCACCGTCGGCGCGTACGCGGCGTGGTGGTTCGGCGACCAGATCGGCGGCGGGGCGTGGCAGCGACTGCTGATCGGGGGCCTCTTCGGGATCGTCGCCGGCGCCGTCGTGGCGGCGCTGACCGAGCTCGTCCTGATCCGGCCGCTCTACCAACGGCCGGTCGAGCAGGTGCTCGTCACCGTCGGGCTGGCGCTTGCGCTGGGCGCGCTCGTGCAGGGCATCTGGGGCGCCGACTCGCAGCCTTTCCCCCTGCCGGGCTGGATGATCGACACGACGAGCATCTTCGGCGCAAGCGTGCCGAACGACCGGTTCGTCGAGATCGGCGTCGCCGCGGCCGTGCTCCTCGGGCTCACCGCGTTCCTGCGCTACACGCGCTTCGGGCTCGTGATCCGCGCAGGGGTCGAGAACCGCGCGATGGTGAGCGCGCTCGGGATCGACGTGCGGCGTGCGTTCACCATCGTCTTCGCGCTCGGCGGAGCACTGGCCGCGCTCGCGGGTGTCCTCTCCGGCGTCTACTTCGGCGTCGTCGACCCGGGCCGCGGCACGTCGCTTTTGATCTTCGCCTTCATCGTCGTCGTGATCGGCGGGTTCGGCTCGATCGGCGGCTCCGCGATCGCCGCCGTCGCGGTGGGGCTCATCCAGCAGTACGCGAATTACTACAGCTCGAGCGGCACCGGTGACCTCGCCGTCGTCCTGCTGCTCGCCGCCATCCTCCTCGTCCGGCCCGGAGGGCTCGCCCCGAAGGTGGCGCATTGAGGCGCGTCCTCGGTATCGCGATCCCGGCCGCCGTGCTGATCGTGCTCGCGTTCGTGCCGAAGCTCTCGCTCGACATCCCCGTAATCCTCAACGGGCCGCTCGACAGCCCCGGAACGCTCCAGCTGCTCGCGCTCTGCCTGCTCTTCGCGGGGATCGCGCTGACCTACGACGTCCTCTTCGGCTTCACGGGCCTGCTCTCGTTCGGGCACGCGCTCTACGTCGCCGTCGGCGTCTACATGACCGCGATCGCGCTGACCCGCTGGGAGTGGGGCCTCTGGCCGACGATCGCGTTCATCCTCGCGCTCGGGATCGCACTGCCGCTCGTGCTCGGGGCGGTCAGTCTTCGCGTCAGCGGGATCGCGTTCGCGATGGTCACCCTCGCGTTCGCGCAGGCGGGGAACGTGCTCGTGCAGAAGAACCCGTACGGCTGGACGGGCGGGGAGGAGGGCACCGGTTTGAACTACGACCACATCCCCGACGCGTTCGTCGGCGTCCTCAACACGAAGAACCTCTACTGGCTCGCGCTCGGCTATGCGGTGCTCGTGTTCGTCGTCGTCCGTCTCGCGGTCAACTCGTCGGCCGGGCACGTGTGGCGCGCGATCCGCGAGAACGAGCCCCGGGTCGAGGTGCTCGGCCTCTGGCCGTATCCGTTCAAGCTGATCGCCTTCGTGCTCGCGGCCTTCCTCGCCGTCCTCGGTGGCGTCGTGTGGTTGCTGCTGATCGGCGGCGCGACACCCGAGGTGACGACCGCGAACTTCACGCTGGCGCTGCTCGTGATGGTCGTGCTCGGCGGAGCCGGGACGCGCTTCGGCGCGATGATCGGCGGCTTCCTCTACACGCTTCTCGACCAGCGGCTCGGCGCACTGTCGGGCTCGAGCCGCGTGCAGGATCTCCCGGACGTGCTGCGCGTGCCCCTCTCCGAGCCGCTCTTCCTCCTCGGGACGCTGTTCATCCTGCTCGTGTTCTTCGTCCCGGGCGGGATCGCGAGCCTGCCCGCCCGGTTGCGCGGGATGCGGCCCCGCCGCGAGCCGCTGCCCGAGGAGGCCGCGGTATGAAGATCGCGTGGGACCGGCGCGGGAACGGCGCGCCGCTGCTCCTGATCCACGGGCTCGGGTACGCACGCTGGGGCTGGGAGCCGGTGCTCCCCGAGCTCGCCGAGCAATTCGACGTGATCCTGTTCGACAACCGCGGGATCGGCGAGAGCGACGCTCCGCCCGGCCCGTACACCGTCGCCGAGATGGCCGCGGACGCGGTCCAGGTGCTCGACGAGGCCGGCGTCGCGCGAGCGCACGTCGTCGGGACGAGCCTCGGCGGGATGATCGCCCAGGAGCTCGCGCTCGCGTACCCCGAGCGTGTCGACCGCCTCGTCCTCGCCTGCACGACTCCGGGCGGGCAGAAGGCGCACCCGATGCCGCAGGTCACGGTCGCGCTGATGGCCGAGGCGGCGACGCTCGAGCCGGCCGTCGCGCTGCGACGGTTCGTCGAGAACGCGCTCGCCCCGGCGACCGTCGAGGCGCACCCGGAGATCGTCGAGCAGATCATGGCCCACCGGCTCGCGACGGCGCAGCAGCCGGCGGCGTGGGCCGCGCAGGCTTCGGCCGGGGCGACGTTCGACGCCTACGACCGGCTCGGAGCGCTCGCTGCGCCGACGCTCGTCCAGCACGGCGACGAGGACGTCGTCGTCGACCCGCGGAACGCCGACCTGCTCGTCGAGCTCCTTCCCGACGCGCGGCTCGAGCGCGTCCCGGGCGGCCACCTCTTCTTCTGGGAGGCGCCCGAGCAATTCGTCTCGTCGGTCTCGGGATTCCTGGAGGACGCGTGACGGGGAACGAGCTGACGATCGGCCGCTGGCTCGCCGACCGCGCGAGGCTCACGCCCGACCGCGTCGCGATTCGCTCCCTCGGCGGCGAGCTCACCTACGCTGAGCTCGACGGCCGCGCGACACGGCTCGCGGCCGGGCTCGCGGAACGCGGCCTCCGCCGCGGCGACCGGCTCGCGACCCTGACGCAGACCTCGCCGGACCACGTCGCGACGCTCTTCGCGTGCGCGCGTCTCGGCGTCGCGCTCCAGCCGATCTCGTGGCGCCTCGCGCCGGCCGAGGTCGCGTATCAGCTCGAGGACGCCGAGCCCACGCTCCTCCTCGCCTCGGATGACCAAGCGGAGCTCGCGCGGAAAGCGGGCACGAACGTCGAGATCGCGCGGATCGGCGACCCGACGCTCGAGACCGACGGCGACGTCGAGGACGTCGCGCGCGACGACGACCCGCTGCTCCTCGTCTACACGTCGGGGACGACCGGCAAGCCGAAGGGCGCGCTCCTCACCCACGCGAACTGCTTCTGGACGAACCTGTCGTTCGACCGGACGACGAGCCTGCGCGACGACGACGTCGTCCTCCAGGTGCTCCCGCAGTTCCACGTCGGCGGCTGGAACGTGCAGCCGCTGCTCGCGTGGTGGAAGGGCGCGACGGTGGTGCTCGAGCCGTCGTTCGACGCGGCGCGCTCGCTCGAGCTCATCGCAGAGCACGGAGTCACAACGATGATGGGCGTCCCGGCGACGTATCTGTTCCTCTCCGAGCAGGAGAGCTTCGAGAGCGCGGATCTCTCCAGCCTGCGACTCGCGGTCGTCGGCGGCGCGCCGATGCCCGAGTCGCTGCTCGAGACGTGGCACGCGCGCGGGATCGAGGTCGTCCAGGGCTACGGCTTGACGGAGGCTGCGCCGAACGTCCTCTGCCTCCCGCCCGAGGACGCGAAGCGCAAGCTCGGCTTCGCGGGGAAGCCGTACCCTCACGTCGAGGTCGCGCTGCGCGATGCCGACTCCGGCGCGTTCCTCGACGGCGCTGCGACCGGCGAGCTCGTCGTTCGCGGCCCGAACGTCTTCGCCGGCTACTGGCGGAACGCCGAGGCGACTGCCGCAGCGCTGACCGACGGCTGGCTTTCGACCGGCGACGTCGCCGAGCGCGACGAGGAGGGCTTCTACCGGATCGCCGGAAGGATCAAGGACATGGTCATCTCGGGGGGAGAGAACGTCTATCCGGCGGAGATCGAGGACGTCCTTCACGCGCATCCGGACGTCGTCGAGGCGGCGGTCGTCGGCGTCCCGGACGAGCGGTGGGGCGAGGCGTGCGCGGCCTTTGTCGTCCTGCGCAGCGGCGCGACGACGAGCGCGGAGGCGCTCGCCGAGCATTGCCGTGAGCGGCTCGCGCGCTTCAAGGTGCCGAAGAAATTCACCGTCGTCCACGAGCTGCCGCGCTCGTCGATGGGCAAGGTGTCGAAGGACGACCTGCGCGCGTCCGTGGCGGAGACTCCGCGATGAGCGAGACCGCGACGAGCGTCGACGGACGGCCGCTCTCGAAGCGCGGCGAGCGCACGCGGCGCAAGCTGCTCGAGGCGGCGGAGGCCGTTTTCGCAGAGCTCGGCTACCACGACGCGTCTATCGTGAAGATCACCGAGGCCGCCGGCGTGGGGCAGGGCACGTTCTACCTCTACTTCGCGAGCAAGAAGGACGTCTTCGACGAGCTCGTCGTCGACCTGAACCACCGCGTCCGCCAGGCGATGACCGAGGCGGCGTCGCAGGGTGCGACCCGTGCCGAGATGGAGCGTCTCGGCTTCGCCGCGTTCTTCCGCTTCACCGCAGAGCACCCCGCGCTGTACCGGATCATCCGCCAGGCGGAGTTCGTCTCGCCCGAGACGCTCCAGCTCCACTACGAGCGCCTGACGAGCGGCTACGTCGCCGGTCTGCGCGAGGCGATGGAGGCCGGCGAGATCGCGGAGGGCGACCCCGAGCTGCTCGCCTGGGCGCTGATGGGCATCGGCGAGCTCGTCGGCATGCGCTGGATCCTCTGGGCCGGCCGCGACGAGCTCTCGCCGGAGATGCTCGACGAGCTCGGTCGGATCATCGCCCGCACGATCGGCTCCGGAAACGGCGGCCGATGAGCCGCGTCGGGCTGCTCGCCACCGCCCACCATCTCCCTGAACGCGTCATGACGGCGGCGGAGGTGGCCGCCGCCAGCGGCATCCCGGAGCCGGTGGTCGTCGAGAAGTTCGGCCTCAGCGGCAAGCACGTCGCGGCAGACGACGAGCACGTCTCCGACCTCGCCGTCGCCGCCGCCGGACGGCTGCTCGAGGACCACGACATCGACCCCGCCTCGATCGGGGCGCTCGTCTACTACGGCTCGACGTGGAAGGACTACGCCGTCTGGCAGGCGGCGCCGTGGATCGCGCACCGGCTGGGCTGCGTGAACGCATACGCGATCGAGTTCGACAACGTCTCCATGGGCACCCCCGTTGCCCTGCGGCTCGCGAAGGCGTACCTGACCGCCGAGCCCGAGCTCGGGAACGTCCTGCTCGTCGCCGCCTGCCGCGAGTCCTATCTCCTCGACTACACGAACGAGCGGTCGCGATTCATGTTCAACTTCGGGGACGGCGCCGTGGCGGGCTTTCTCGCCGGCGGTGCCGACCGAAACCTGCTGCTCGGCTCCCATGCCGTCACCGACGGGTCGTTCTCGCTCCAGGTGAAGGTGCCGGCGGGAGGCAGCGTGGAGCCTCCGTCGCATGCGACCGTCGAAGGAAGAAGGCACTTTCTCGATGTCGCCGATCCGGCACAGATGAAGGGCGGGCTCGACGAGGTCTCGTTGCCGAACTTCGTCGCCGCGGCCGAGGGCGCGCTGGCGCGGAGCGGAGCGACGCTCGCGGACGTCTCGTACCTCTGCGGGATCCACATGAAGCGGTCGATGCACACGGCGATCACCGATGCGCTCGGCGTGCCGCTCGAGCGCGCCGCGTACCTCGACGACACGGGCCACATGAGCGGCGTCGACCCGCTGTTGGCACTCGACCGAGCTGTGCGCGCCGGCGAGGTCGCGGACGGCGACCTCGTCCTCCTGCTCGCGGCCGGTACCGGCTACACGTGGGCTGCGAGCGTCATACGCTGGGGCGCGGACACGACCGGACGAAACGAAGGAGCCCGATGAGCGCGTTGACGGACCTGATCGGAAAGGAGCTCGGACCGACGGAATGGTTCGAGGTCACGCAGGAGCGGATCGACCAGTTCGCGGAGGCGACCGACGACCCGCAGTGGATCCACACCGACCCGGTGCGCGCGGCGGACGGGCCGTTCGGGACGACGGTCGCGCACGGGTTCCTGACCCTGTCTCTGTGCGTGCCGCTGATGACGCAGACGCTCGCGCTGACCGGCTACTCGATGGGCGTCAACTACGGCGTCAACAAGGTGCGGTTCCCGGCTCCGGTCCCTTCCGGCTCGCGCATCCGCGCGCGGTTTGCCGTCCAGACGGTCGAGGAGGTCACGGGTGGCGAGCAGGCGGTCGTGCTCGGCACCGTCGAGCGCGAGGGCGGGGAGAAGCCGGTCTGCGTCGCCGAGCTCGTCGTGAGGATGTACCGGTGAGCCGCTTCGAGGGGAGGACGGCGCTCGTCACGGGCGGTGCGAAGGGAATCGGAGCCGCCACCGCGACGCGCCTTGTCTCCGAGGGCGCGAGCGTCGTCGTCGCCGACTTCGACGAGGCCGCGGCGTCGGAGACCGCCGAGCGGATCGGCGGGCGCGCGATCCGCTGCGACGTCACCTCGCGGGCCGACGTCGAGGCGGCGGTGGCCCTGGCGGCCGACAGTGGCCGCCTCGACGTGCTCGTCACCTCCGCGGGGATCATCCGCGACAACCTCGTGCACAAGATGACGGACGACGACTGGGAGGCCGTGATCGCCACCCACCTGCGCGGGTCGTTCCTCGCCGCGCAGGCGGCCCAGACGGTGATGACGAAACAGGACGGCGGCGGCGCGATGGTGCTCATCTCGTCGACCTCGGCGCTCGGAAACCGCGGCCAGGCCAACTACTCCGCGGCCAAGGCGGGCATCCAGGGCCTGACGAAGACCCTCGCGATCGAGCTCGGCCGCTTCGGCGTGCGGGCGAACTGCGTCGCGCCCGGGTTCATCGCAACCGCGATGACCCAGCAGACGGCCGACCGCCTCGGCGTCTCGTTCGAGGACTTCCAGACCGCGATCGCCGAGCAGGTTCCGCTCCAGCGCGTCGGCCAGCCCGAGGACGTGGCGAGCGTGATCGCGTTCCTCTGCTCCGACGACGCCGCGTACGTGAGCGGGCAGGTGATCTACGTCCGCGGCGGTCCCTGAGTGACCGAGGCCGCCCTCGTCACCGGCGCCGCGAGCGGAATCGGCCGCGCGATCGCCGAGCGACTCGTTGCCGACGGATGGGACGTGCTGGCGGTCGACCTCACGCCGGACGAGGACGGCCCGGGCGAGGCCTTCGCGGCCGACCTGACGACGCGCGAGGGCAACCGCGCCGCGGTCGACGCGGCGCTCGAGCGCTTCGGACGTCTCGATGCGCTCGTCCCCAACGCGGGATTCCAGCATGTCTCGCCGGTCGAGAGCTTCGACGAGGACCGCTGGGACGCGCTGGTCGCACTGCTCCTCACGAGCCCGTTCCTGCTCGCCCGCTACGCGTGGAGCGCGCTCCGCGAGTCGGGGAACGGCCGCATCGTCGTCGTCGCCTCGGTCCACGGTCTCGTGGCATCGCCGTTCAAGGCGGGATACGTGTCCGCGAAGCACGGCGTGCTCGGGCTCGTCAAGACGCTCGCGCTCGAGGGGGCGCCGACCGGGATCCGCGCGAGCGCTGTCTGCCCGGGCTACGTGCGGACGCCTCTCGTCGAGGAGCAGATCGCAGATCAGGCTCGCGCCCACGGGATGCCGGAGGAGCGCGTGCTCGAGGAAGTGCTCCTCGCGCCGCAGGCCTTGAAGCGCATGCTCGAGCCCTCCGAGGTCGCCGACGCGGTCGCGTATCTCCTCGGGCCGCGCGCCGCGGTGTTCACGGGGGCGCCGCTCGTGATGGACGGCGGCTGGACAGCGCGCTGAGAGCAGGTCGAAGGTGGGGCCGGCCCCACCCTCCGTGCCGTCGGTCGAGGCAGGACCGGCGGCGAAAGCCTGACCGAGGGCGCGCCCGCTTGCAACCGCCCTTTGGGGTGGCGCCGTCGGCGGCCGTTTCCCTCGAACGGGGGCTTGATCCCGGGCGGTGGTCGTTCCGAAGCAGCAAACGAGACCACGTACACGACTGCGGAGGAATGACGAATGGGCACGCGGCAGCCCACCCGGCTCACACCAATTGCATACGGCCTGCCCGAGGACGCGATGTCCGACGGGCCGGCAGACGACCACGGCGCCGGGCGCACCGGCATGTACCTGCTCTTCGCGCTCGTCATCGCGCTGGCGGTCGCGACCCTCTGGTACGTCGCACGGCCGGCTATCGACCAGAAGCCGGCCGCCGAGCGCTCGTGTGAGGTCATCATCCTCGCGTCGGGCTCGCCGAGCTGCGTCGACCCGCAGTCACGCGCGGAGCACGCGGCTACGGCGAAGCGCACGACCAAGCGCTGACAGAGCAGGCCCTCGCGCGGACTTGCCTACGATGCCCGCCGTGTCGTTCGATGGCGAGTTGCGGGAGTGCCTCGGGCTGATTCTGGGGGCCGAGGCACCGGAGCCGGAGTACGACGCGCTCCTGTTCTTCAGGCAGTGGCTCGCCGAGCGCAACCTGGGGCTGGTGCCGATCGAGAAGCCGGCCGAGTTCGAGTGGCCAGGCCACTGGATCGCTCGCGTCCGCGCCGGCGGTGACGATCACGCGGTCGTGATGTTCGGCTCTCCGTCCGGCGCGCTCCACGATCCGACGGGCGCACTCGCACGCCGTGGGACGATCGAAGGCGGCTGGCTCGTCGCTCGGCTCGACCTTCGGCTCCCGACGGACGACCCGTACGGCAGTCGCTCGACCTCGGGAACCGTGGTGGGCCTGCTCGTCGCGCCGGACGCGGAGCAGCCCCTGGTTGCGGTCGACTCCGTACGCGCCGTCGCCGGCTGCGGGCTCGAGGGTGACCGTTACTTCGACGGCCGGGGAACGTTCAGCGGCACCGGACGGGGATACCAGCTGACGCTCGTCGAGGAGCAGGCGCTCGAGGACGTCGACCTGTCGTGGGAGGAGGCGCGGCGGAACATCGTCACGCGCGGTATCGCGCTGAACGCGCTCGTCGGCCGGCGCTTCACGGTGGGGACGGCGGAATGCGTCGGACGCAGGCTGGCCGAGCCCTGCGCCCATCTCGAGCGGCTCACGCGGCCCGGGATCATCCGCCCGCTCGTCCACCGCGCAGGCCTCCGCGCGGACATCCTCAGCGACGGAGAGATCGCGCTCGGCGACACGATCGTCCCGCGCTGAACGTCGATCCGGGTGATCCGCCTGGCCGGGTCGCGCGACCGTGCTGGCGGATCGGACGGCATCGACTCGCCCGCCGGGGAGGGATGCCGCTGCTCCAGCCGCCGATGAGCATGACATGACATTCGCACTGAAGCGATGGCGCTGGAAGCTCTCACCGGCCGCGCGCCGAGCACGGCGCAAGCACACCGAGCGCGTCACCGAGCTCGCACGCGCGAAGCGCGCCACCTGGGCGTAGCGCGCACGCCGGCCCATCGTTCGCTGGGCCAACGGGCTGATCCTCGGCTACCTGATGTACAGGCCGGGCTCGTTCCGCGCCGCAGGGCATGGTTCGGGCTGATCGGTGGACCGCTGCTCCTGGTCGGCAACTTCGGCATCCTGTTCGACGGGTGGGACCAGCCCCGGCGTGTTGTGGTCGCCCCGAAGCTCATCTGGGAGGCATTCCTCGGCATCTACTGCGCTATCTGGGGTTTCAGGCGCGACTCGCGGATCCTGTGTCGCTCAAGCCCTGCGTCGTGACGTTGCTCCTCGGTTAGGGCGGCGCTCCTTCCTCGGCGTTTGGATTCTTGACCGAAGTGACACGCCTCGGTCGGCGTGTACTGGCGGCACGACATCTACCTGGCCGGCGTCGCCGTGCGAGCCCGCGACGCGATCGAGCTGATCTGGCGGCTCCGGAGCTACGGCTTCAACGACACCGCCGAGCGCATCGAACGAGCCCTCACGATCCGGACCCTGCCGGCCGAGCTTCGAGACAGCGACCGTGATGCTGTCCTCTACGCATTGGTCGACCGGCGCAGGGGCGGCGGCCTCGCAACCCTCCGGGCCGCCTTGCTCGACCAGCGCGAAGCCTGAGCTCCACGACATGCTCATCTGCGACGGCGGCCGGATGTCGGCGTTTCGGCGCCTGCCCGACGAGGTACGCCTCCACACCCGTGGACGACGACAACGCCGAGAGAGCAGACGTCCCCGCGGCGGAAGAAGACAACGCCGACGAAGCAGTCTCGTGGCCCGTGCTCTCCGACCTCGACCTCTCCGTCTGCATAACCGACAGCACAGCCCCGAACATTGCTCCTCGCCCTTCCGTGGCCGAGCCCAGTGAGCCAGCGTCCTCGGCCAGACAGGCTTGGGAGCGCCAGTGATGGTCCAGCTCACGGCTTGACCAACGGGTAGCGCCGGATCCGGTCGTGTGGCCCAGGCTAGGTGCATGAGCCTGTTGCTGAAACACTTGCGCCAGAAGTACTCCCCGGCCGCCCGTCGCGGTCGCGAAGCAGCCATGAAGCACGCTGCCCGCCTCGAATACGAGGGGTGGGTGGCAGCGCAGAAGAAGGCACTGACGCACAGCGACGACAGCGCTGCGGCCGCCAAGCTGTAGCTACGCCGGCGCACAGTAGGCGTCCCGGCTATTGCTGCGCGGGCTACTGGGCTGCGTCGTGGACGACGATCGCGCGCACGGGAACGCCGTCGACGCTCGGCCGCAGGTCGGCAGCGGCCACGCGCTCGGCGAACAACGCCTCCTCGTCAGGGTGCAGGGCGACGAGGATCTCGTCCGCGTCGAACGTTGCAAGCGCGTCCCGGATCGCCAGCATCACATCAGCCTCCCCCTTGCGGGCGTCCACGACCTGCGGAAGCTCGTCGGCGAGCCTCGATGCCTCTTCCTCGGCCTCGGAGGCGGCGCGCTCGTCGTTCGCGAGCCAGTCGAAGAACCCCTGTCGAACGACCGGAACGACCACCCTCACCTCATCGACGTCGTCACCCAGGCGCGCTCGCAACGCCGCCTCGGCGTGCTCGACTGCCTCGACGACCAGAATGTTGCGACCCATCCCGGTGTCTGTTCCCCGTCTCGCGATCGGCTAACCCCCCGGGGCAACAGCTGCCTCGGAGATCGCCGAACCGCTGCCGGAAATCTGAGACCGGGCGTCCGTGTCATCGGTTACGCTCGCGCCGCTCGACTCAGACGGACGAGCGATTCGCTCCCAATGAGATCGGGCGTCAGCGGACATGAAAGTCACACGTAACGGCATCGACACCTTCCGAGGCCCTGGGGACTGGTTCACCGGCACGGTGTTCATCGACGCAGTCGCCGATGCTCCGCCCCTCGGGGCAATCGCCGTCCATTTCGCGCCCGGCGCTCGAACAGCCTGGCACACGCATCCGCACGGCCAGACGATCTGGGTAACCGAGGGGATCGGGCTCTGCCAGCGCGAAGGTGGTTCGATCGAGATCATCTACCCGGGCGACCGCGTCTTTTTCGAACCGAACGAGAACCATTGGCACGGCGCTGCGCCAAACCGGATGATGACGCATATCGCCATAGCGCTTGCGGACGACAGCGGCAGCCCCGTGACCTGGGGAAGACACGTAAGCGATGAGGAGTACGGTGAGGCGCCGGACGTGACGGCGTGAGCGAGTAAGCATCACGCTCGCCCGCATCTGCGGCGGTCGCGAACACGTCGAATGGCTCGAGGAGCAGTTGGATGACGACCCGGCCGGCGATCGGCTCTGCCCTGCGCTCGACAACGACATCAGGATCCTCGGCCTCGAGGTCGCGGAGTGGGAGACCATCCTCGCCGCGCTCAACGACCCGTCCGCGCAGGCCTCGTGTAGCAGTCCGAAACGCTGGTCAACGAACACCTGGCGGAAGCGAACGCCACGGGCGAGCAATATGGTTGGTGGCATGGGCACCTTTATCGAGCTGCGCCTGACGACAGGCGAGAAGCGCCATGTCGAGACGGGCGAAAGCAACGCTCAGACCGAGATCGATAGGTGGGCTCAAAGAGAGAAGACGTCGTGGATCGAGACCGTTGAGGGGATTTGGGTAAACCCCGAGCACATCCTGGAAGTTCGTCTCGTCGAGCTGCCAGGTCCACCGCGGCCAAGCGAGTAGCCTCCGGCCGCGTTTGCCCAAGAGACGGTGAGGGCACACGCGTCCCATGCCAAACCAGACGCCACTCCCACCCTCAACCA
>Ga0207683_10004393_pt1 | contig 12184 bp, 11 predicted proteins | sample KBSM73metaG_FD_184333 | JGI IMG/M metagenome (GOLD analysis project Ga0207683, IMG submission 184333) | Miscanthus rhizosphere microbial communities from Kellogg Biological Station, Michigan, USA - KBS M7-3 metaG (SPAdes) (version 2) | ecosystem: Host-associated > Plants > Roots > Rhizosphere >...
CGTCAGCGGCTGGCCCATCGCGACGATGCCGGGATGCTCCATCGTCCCCCAGTAGCGAGGCACGACCGCGACATCGAGCTTGCCGTACGGGTAGTCCATGTCGAAGTAGTCCTCGAGCGCGGCGACCACCTTCGGCGTGATCTGCTTCGCGTACGCGAGCTCGTCGACACGGCCCTTCGGCACGATGAACGCGACCGGCGTCTTCGCGCGGCCCGCCACGCCGTCGTCGATCACCTCGAACGGCCCGACGACGAACGCGACCAGGTAGCTCGGGATCGGCTTGCTCTCCGCGAGCTCGACGCGCTTCATGCCCGCAGGCTCGTCGACCTCGCGCACGACCGCCGCGTTGCCGCGCGCGACGTCGGTCTTGCGCACGTGGAACACCAGCGTCCACGGCACCTTGTAGCCGGGCTCGTCGAAGCAAGGGAAGGCGCGCCGCGCGTCGATCGCCTCGAAGAACGTGTAGACGTAGTCGTCCTTGCCCTCGCGCTCGCTGTAGATGCCGCGGCTCTTGTCGCTGTCGATCCGCGCGATGTACGCGACGTCGATCGTCGTGGCGCCGGGGGCGAGCTCGCGATCCGCCGCGATGCCGACGAAGTTGTCGCCGCCCGCGATCACGCGCGCCGCCCGACCATCGATCGTCGCGTGCTGCACCTCGATGTCGCGTGCGTTCAGCCACACGACGCGCGTGGGGCGCTTCACCGTTGCGTCGATGTGGATGTCGCCCTGCACGCGCGCATGACCTGGAACGATCAGCTGGTCGAGCCGATAGCGCACGGGCACGACGTCGCCGGGCAGCCGGAAGGTGGGCGGCGCCGGATCGTGGACCGCGGTCGCCACGGCAGGCTGGCCGGGCACGGCCTGCGCGACCGGCCCGGGCTGGACAACCGGCGCGGGCCGCGGCGCGGAGCAACCAACCAGCGCGAGACCAACCAGCGCCAGACCCACAACCACGTGCACGAGGGCCCTTCGCATCGTCGTCAGACTAACGAAAGTTGCCCCCTCCTTCGGGCGTTTCGTACGATTTCGGCATGAGGTTCTATCCCCGCGTCATCGCTCAGGGACTGTGCGGCGTCGTCACGCACGGCGAGCTGCGCCACGCGACGATGGTCGATCTATCGACGATGGGGATCCGGCTCGAGAGGCCGTTTGACCCTGCGACGGCGAGCCGGGCCGTGCAGCTCGAGATCGAGCTCCCCGAGTGCGACGAGATCGTGTGGGCCAAGGGCCACGTCACCCACGCGCACCTGCGTCCGATGGGCGGCCTCCACGCCGACGGTCAGCCGCGCCTGTGGTGCAGCGCCGGGATCCAGATCGACGCCGCCGCACTCCGCGAGCTGCGCATGCTCCGCGAGTACGTGATCGAGAAGCGCCGCTCCGCTCAGGAGAACTGGCGATGGTTCAGCACCGCGGCCTCGACCGCCGCGTGAAGCGCCGCCGGCACGTCCGCCGCGATCCGCGCCGTTGACCGCGCGCGCCGCTCCAGCCACTCGCGACCGAGCAGCGCGTGTGCGATCGGCCGATCGCCCGGCTTGATCGCGATCGTCGTCTCCTCCTTCGGCCCCGAGGCCACGCCGCGCGCGACGTCGAAGCCGGCGGCGAGCAGCGAGGATCGGATCGCCGTCGAGTTGCTGTAGGTCACGAGCTCGACCCCGCGGGCGAGATGATCATTCAGGCGCTGGAACGTCGCGAGCGACCACATCTCGCGGTCGACCTTCGACGAGAACGGATCCCAGAAGATCACGTCGGGCTGCGGCGCAGCGGCGAAGCACTCGAGGAAGTCGCCCTCGACGAGCCGCCAGGTGAGCCGGTCGCGCTCGAAGTGCCCGCGCGCGGCGAGGATGTTCGGCGCAGGATGCCGAAGGTGCGCGAACGGGCCGGTGTGCGCGAGCGCGAGTCGCAGCGCATCGAGGTCGCGCTCGAAGCTGATGATCTCGACGGGCGCGTGTGCGGGCGCGGCATCGAGCGCGCGGACGAGGGCCATCGCGTTGTGCGCCGCGCCCAGCCCGACGTCCCACACGACGATCGGCCGCACGCCGGCGAGCGCCTCGCCGATCGCGACCGGCTGGCGCACGTACACGTTCTCCGCCTCGACGTCGGGCTGCACGACCGAGTGCATGACCTCGCCCGATTCCAGGTGCTCGATGCTCGCGAACCCGGCCTCGGCGACGCGCACGCCGAACGCCCCACGCACCGGCACCTTTGCCGCGCGCGACACCGGCGGCACCGACGGATTGTCGAGATCGTCGGCGGCGAGCAGCTTGCGATGCTCGGTGTAGAACGTCGCGAACGTGTCGTCGGCGATGCGCGCGCGGATCGTCTCCATCAGGCGCAGGTAGAAGCGCAGGTTGTGAGTCGCGAGCAGCTGCCAGCCGACCGGCTCCTCGGACTTCACGAGGTGACGCAGGTACGACCGCGAGTGCCGCGCGCAGGTCGGGCAATCGCACGCCGCATCGAGCGGCTGATCGGCGAGCCGGTGGACGCCGCGGCGGATGTCGATGCGTCCGTGCGACGTGAACGCGCGCCCGTGCTGCGCCCACGCGGTCGGCAGGATGCAGTCGAACATGTCGACGCCGCGGTGCACGGCCTCGAGGATGTCGAGCGGCGTGCCGACGCCCATCAGGTAGCGCGGCCGGTCCATCGGCAACACCTCGGTCGTGACCGCGGTGATGTCCTCGCGCTGCGCGCGCGTCTCGCCGACCGCGAGCCCGCCGATCGCGAAGCCGTCGAACGGCATCTGCGTGAGCGCGCCGGCACTCTCGCGCCGCAGATCCTCGAAGCACGCGCCTTGCACGATCGCGAACAGCGCCTGCGGCGAATCCCCGCGTGCCGCCAGCGACCGTGCCGCCCAGCGATGCGTCCGCTCCATCGCCGCGCGCGCCACGGCATGCGGGCTCGTCGAGTCGATGCACTGGTCGAGCACCATCATGATGTCCGAGCCGATCGCGCGCTGCATCGCGATCGACTTCTCGGGCGTCAGCTCGACCGTCGGGCCGTCGGTGCCGTGGCGGAACCGCGCGCCGTCCTCGTCGGTGCGGCCGGCCGCGAGCGAGAACACCTGGAACCCGCCGGAGTCCGTGAGCACCGAGTGCGACCAGCCCATCCAGCGATGCAGGCCGCCGAATTTCTCGAACAGCTCGATCCCGGGCTGCACGAGCAGGTGATACGTGTTCGCGAGGATGAGCCTCGGGCCGAGGGACTCGAGCCGGTCCATCGACTGGGTGCGCACCGTCGCGCGCGTGCCCACGGGCATGAACACCGGCGTCTCGATCACGTCGTGGAGCGTGGTGAGCCGCCCCAGCCGCGCGCGCGAACTGCTGGCCGTCTTGCGCAGCTCGAATGGCATCAACGGCACGCGGCGATTGTATAGTGCAGCGCGGCCATGAAGTACGTCCTCCTCCTCGCGCTCGTCGCATGTCAGGACAAATCGCACGCGCCAGCGGCTGCCGGCTCCGCCGCGCCGGTCGGCTCGGCTGCATCGATGGGCTCCGCCGCGCCCGTCGCACCACCGGTGGCCCCGGCCACGATCTGCCTCGACTCGCTCGCCGCGATCGAACACTCGAGCTGCAGTAACCAGCAAGCACTGCAGACCGCGCGCACGTCGTTCGAGGGCATCCTCAGGACGATGACCAACGTCGGCGGCGGCGACGCGCACAGCTACGACATCGTGTGCGCGCGCATGCTGCTGGCGCTCGAGCGCGACATGAAAGCTGGCTCCGGCTCGGCGGGCTGCGCGCTCGCGATCGACCCCGCACTGCGCGACCGCGTCCAGCGCACGCTCGACGAGTACTTCAACCAGCGCACGCCCGTCACGAAGACCGGCGACAAGGCGACCGACGACGTGATTGCAGCGTTCGCCGCGATGCGCGACGCCGCGTGCGAGTGCCGGACCTCGCCCTGCATCGACAAGCTCGACGCGCAGGCCGCAAACCTGCCGCTCATGCCGGTCAACGCCACGCAGGCCGCGAAAGATCTCGCGAGCAAGATGATGGACGAGGCCGCCCGCTGCGCTCAGCGCGCGCGCATGTAACTCGCCGGGCGAGCGCCGCCACGCTACGCGAGCGACGTCACGCTACAGCGACGCCATCCACACGACGGCAGCCGCACCGACTACGAGCGAGATCGCGAGCCACCACCAGGTCGGCTTCGCCTCGACGGGCGTCTCCTCGATCGCCGCGAGCTTGTCCTCGTCGTCGTCGAACCACACGCGCTCGAACGGCACCGTCGCACGCGACTGCGGGCTGCGCTCGGCCTCCGAGATGGTCCGCACGAACGTCGTGGGACGCGCCCGCTTGAACGTCACCGTCAGCGAGCTCATCGCCGGCATCTCGTCGCTCGAGAGCTCGACGCGCTCGTACGGCGCCGAGTGATCCACGCGCTCGTAGGGCGCCGTGTGCTCGACGCGCTCGTAAGGCGCCGTGTGCTGCACGCGCTCGCTCGCCGCCGAGCCATCCACGCCGGCCGCCGAGAACCGCATGAACCGGCCGGTCGTCGCGAGCTCATCGATCGCGGCCTCGTCTTCCCACACGACCTCGATCGAGATGTCGCTGTCCGACGCGAGCTTGATCGGGAGTTGCACGGGCGGGCCGAGCGCATCCAGAGCGAGCTCGTCGAGACGGCGGTGGAGCGTCAGATGAGACGAGAGCATGGCGTCCCACTCCGTACGCACGTCTCGTTCCAACGATCTCCATCGAAACTCCGCAGACTTCGCGCGCGCCTTGATGCTCCCCGGCCACAGTGGCTACCGGGCTAGCCAGCGCTGTCATGTGCGGGACCGGGTGAATGCCATTTTGAGTGCTTCCCCGTACAGGCAGTTCGGAGATCTCGTCCCACCTTGCAGGGCAGGAGGAAGCCATGACGTGGACCATGAGGACGGTGTGTGTGCTGCTGGCGGTTGCTCCGGCTGCGGTTGCCGACAACGGGGGGATGAAGGACAAGATGGCCGACAAGAAGGACGCGGTGACGCTCAACCCGGGCGACATCAAGTGGGGCGAGGCGCCGCCCGATATCCCGAAGGGCGCGCAGCTCGGCGTGCTGCACGGCGACCCGATGAAGGCGGGCGAGTTCACGATCCGGCTCAAGCTGCCCGACGGCTACAAGATCCCACCGCACTGGCACACGAACCCCGAGCAGCTGACGATCATCTCGGGCGCGTTCACGATCCACATGGGCGACACGATGAAGGCCGACCCGCACAGCCTCGAGCCGGGCGCCTATCACTTCTTGCCGGCGAAGATGCACCACGCCGCCGAGGTCAAGGGCGAGACGGTCGTGCAGATCAACGGCATGGGGCCGTTCGACATCCACTACCTCAACCCCGCCGACAACCCGAATCCCAAGAGCGCGCAGAAGTAGGGCGCGATGCAGCGACCCTGGATCGTCATCGTCGACGACCGGCCGCGCGGTCTCTCGGCGTTGCTCGAGGCAATCGCGCGGCGGTACGGAGGCGACTACGAGACGAAAGGTCACGTCTCCGCCGCCGCGGCGCTCGCGGATCTCACGCGTGCGCGCGATGAAGGAGACGACGTCGCGCTCGTCATCGCCGACCAGTGGATGCCGGAGATGACCGGGCGCGAGCTGCTGCAGCGCGCCCACACACTCCACCCCGATGCGCAACGCGCGCTGCTCGTCGGCTGGGGCGACAAGCGGTCGTCGGATACCATCCTCCAGGGCTGCGCGCTCGGGCAGCTCGACAACTACATCCTCAAGCCGTGGTCGCCCCCGGAGGTCCATCTCTACCCGGCCATCGGCGAGTTCCTCTCGGAGTGGGCGCGCAGTCATGTCCCGCGACTCGAGCTCGTGCGCGTGGTCGGCAACTCGCCGTCGCCGCGCGCGACCGAGCTGCTCGATCTGCTCGAGCGCAACAGCGTGCCGCACGGCTTCTACGCCGCGGAGTCCGAAGGCGGCCAGAAGCTGATCCACGATCTCGGCGTCGATCCGGCGCGCCTGCCCGCGGTGCTCCTCTTCGACGGCACCGTGATGCACGACCCGACCAACGCGGCGCTCGCGGATGCGCTCGGCGAGTCCGCGCTCGGAGGCGAGCAGTACGACATCGCGATCGTCGGCGCGGGGCCCGCGGGTCTCGCTGCTGCCGTCTACGCGGCCTCCGAGGGCCTCACGACCATCGTGATCGAGCGCGAGGCGATCGGCGGCCAGGCGGGTGCGAGCTCGCTGATCCGGAACTTCCTCGGTTTCCCGCGCGGCATCCGCGGCGCCGAGCTCGCGCAGCGCGCATGGCAACAAGCCTGGCTGCTCGGCGCGAAGTACGTGCTCGCCCGCCGAGCTGTGGGCCTGCGCGCCCAGGACGGCACGCGCGTGATCACGCTCGACGACGGCCGCGAGGTCACCGCACGCGCAGTCGTGATCGCAACCGGCGCGCAGTATCGCCGCCTCGGCGTGCCACGCATCGAGCGCTTCGAAGGCATCGGCGTCTTCTACACGGTCGGCCTCGACGTCGCGGCAGCGCTCGCGGGCAAGGACGTCATCGTGGCCGGGGGCGGCAACTCCGCGGGCCAGGCCGTCGTTCACCTCGCGAAGCGCGCGCGCCGCGTGATCCATGTCGTGCGCGGCCGCACGCTCTCGCTCACGATGTCGGCGTACCTCGCGCAGGAGATCCTGCGCCAGCCGAACATCGAGCTGCGCTTCGAGACCGAGGTCGTCGACGCCGACGGCGCGCCCGCGCTCGAGAAGGTCGTCCTCAAGAACCGCAAGACCGGCGCGTGCGAGTCGATCGCAACCCCGGCGCTGTTCGTGATGATCGGCGCGATGCCGCACACGGAGTGGCTGGGCGGCGTGCTCGAGCGCGACCGCAACGGCTTCATCCTCACTGGCGACGACATCGCGCACGAGGCACGCGGGGCATTCGACGACCGCCCGCCGACGCTGCTCGAGACCAGCGTGCCGCGCGTGTTCGCCGCGGGTGACGTCCGCTACGGCTCGACGAAGCGAATCGCCTCGGCGATCGGCGAGGCCGCGGTCGCGATCCGCGTGCTGCACGAGGTCCTCCGTACGGAGGCCGAGGAGGAGCCGAGCGTGCCGCGTTACATCCCGGACGAGGCCCGCCCATCGAACCCGTGACCCCTATTTTCCCCGACGAAACACGGGCGAAACCTGGGCTCGCTAGGCTGAGCACATGTTTCAGACGATCCGCGACGTGCCCTCCGTCATCGCCGATTACACGGTGGGCACGGTGATCGTGCTGTTCCAGCTGCGGTTCCGGACGCCTCGCTCCCTGCGCGCCGGCCGCGCGCTACGCGGCGAAAAACTCTAGGAGCGGCGGAGCGAGGACCTCGGGCACGAGATCGTGAGTCGCCTGCTCGAGCACGCGCGCACGGCCGTCGGGCAGCGCGCGCGCCAGCACCTCGGCCGTCTCGCGCATGAACGGCGGGCCCTTGCCGGCGGCGATTGCCAGCGTGGGCGCGCGAACGGCGCGGACCCGATCCATCGGCAGCAGCCCATCGCCGAGGACCGTGGCCTCGTAGACGAGCGTGTGGGCCATCGCCTCGAGCGCCGCGCGGAACGGCGCGTGTCGCTGCTGCGCGATCACGGCCTCGGGCATCCCGACCATGCGGCCCTGGAAGTACTCGACGGCGTCGCCGCGCCGCCCCGCACGCACCAGCGCGTCGAGCGCCGCCGCATGATCGACCGGATTCGCCGGGCCACCCGCTCGCAGCGGCAGGTCGAACAGCGCGAGCCGCGGGATCGCGAGCCCGTGCGCCGCCGCCGCCAGCGCGAGCGCCGCGCCCGACGAGAACCCGAACACGGCAGCCTTGCCGCCGACTTCCTGGATCAAGCGGTCGAGGTCCTCGATCTCGCGCTCGACCGAATAAGACGCGCTGTCGCCGCTGTCGCCGCGGCCGCGACGGTCATACGTGAGGACGGTGTGCTTGTGAGCGAGCGCCTCCGCGAGCGGCGCGCCGGTCTCGCGGGTGTTGAACGCTCCGACGACGAGGATCACCGGCGGGCCGTCGCCGAGCCGATCGAATGCAATGAGGGGCTTCATGCATGGTTAGACTGCGTCCGCCGAAAAAATCATCGGTAGCTCGAACTGCCGGCACAGGGCGGCCGAGAACGTCGTGATCTCGGCAATCTGGTCGCCCTCGACCCGCAGCACGTGAATCCCCGAGAGCCGGAAGTCGGAGCCGCCGTGAGGCCGCATGTAGCCGGCCGCCGCGAGCTGGCGGTTCGCCGACGCGGCGACGAAGCGGTGATCGCCGTGAAAGCGCATCGGGTACTCGGTGAACAGCCGCTCGACCATCGGGCGCCCCTGGAACCACAGCGCCGCCGGCGGCATCGCCCAGCGCACGTCGTCGCGCAGCATCATCGTGAGCGCGCTCGCATCGCCGACCTCCCACGCCGCCATGTACCTCGCGAGCAGCGCGCGTTCGTCGGCGCTCGGAGGCGCGAGCGGAGCCCACTCGGTGCGGCCACTCGGCGCCAGCGCTCGCATCGTCTCGTGTGCACGCTGCAGCGCGCTGGTCACCGCCGCGACGCCGAGCTCGAGCAGCTCCGCGACCTCCTTCGCCGACCACCCGAGCACGTCACACAGGATCAGGATCGCGCGCTGGCGAACGGGCAGGTGCTGCAGCGCCGCGAGGAACGCGAGCTCGATCGACTCGCGCGACGCGACCAGCGACTCGGGATCGAGCAACCGATCCGGAAACGGCTGCAGCCACGGCACCTCGGGCGCGAGCGGCGGCGTCGAGCGTGGCTTGTCCGTCGGCGACACCGCCGGCACCACATCCTGTGGCAGCACGCGCGGCGCGCGATCGGCGAGCGCATCGATGCACACGTTGGTCGCGATGCGATGCAGCCACGTCGACAGCTGCGCGCGTCCCTCGAAGCTCGACCGCGACCGCCACGCCCGCAGAAACGTCTCCTGCACGAGATCCTCGGCCTCGTCGACCGAGCCGGTCATCCGGTAGCAATGCACGCGCAGCCGGGCGCGAACCGCCTCGAACTGCTCGGCAAAGGCGGCCTGCTCGCGATCGCTCACGCGACCTCGGCCCACCGGCGCGCGATGTCGGCCTCGAGGCGCGTCATGTCGACGCCCGCGCCGCGCGCGACCTCCAGCTCCTGGCGAAACGACGTGCCCATCGGCGTCGGATCGTCGCTGCCGAGCACGCAATGCACGTGCGCCCGCTGCAGCGCCACGAGCGGCATCGCGCCGTGCTCGCGCTCGAGGACCCGCAACGCACTCGGGATCAGCAGCCGGTTGCTCGTCGGACAGACCTCGAGCGTGACGCCTTCCTTCGCGAGTCGCTCGAGCGTGGCCGCGCTCTGCAACGAGTGCACGCCATGACCGATCCCGCGCGGGTGCAGCGCGAGCGTGCGATCGACCGACGCGTGCCCGGCAAACTCGCCCGCATGGATCGTGAGGTCGGGCAGGTGGGCGCGCAGGTCGTCGAGGATCGCGACGAGCGGCGCCGGCAGCGGCTCGGTGTCGGGCCCGGTCACGATGCCGAGCACGTCGAGACCGACGAGCCCACCGGCGTGCTCGACGACCATCTCGGCAAGCGCGCGGTAGTGCGGCTCGCTCTCGAACGTGCGCGACAGCCCGAGCCGCATGCGCATCGGCTTGCCGGTGGCGGCCTGCGCCTCATCGCGCGCCTCGAGCGCGGCCAGCAAGATCGGACGTGCGACCTGGTCGGCAAACTCGACGGGCGGCACGTCGCGCCAGACCCGATGCTGATTCTCGAGCAGGGTCCGCGCCATCGAGAACAACGACAGGCGCATCTCGAAGCCGTCGGTGTCGTCGGCCGCCTCGCGAAAGGCCGCGAGCGCGAGCGCCCGGATCGCCGGGACGCTGACATACGCCGCCCGCGCCCGCACGATGCACTGGTAGAAGACGTTCGCGTCGTCGGAGGGCATCTGCATCGTGAGCTGCGCGCCGAGCTCCTCGGGTGTGCGGAACGCATTCGTCGCTGCGTCGAAGAACAGCGGATTCTTGATATCGAACGCGCGAGCGACGTCGAGTAACGCCCGCGGGCTATGCGAGCCCTCGAGGTGCCGGTGCAGGTCGAGCCACATCGCGGGGAAATACCACACTCACAGCCGTCGACTCGCGGGTCGCAGCGCCCACGACGCCATCGCGATGCCCGCAAGCACGAGTGGCACGATGACGTGGCGCACTGCGAGGCCGCTCGCCGCCGACGAGATGCTCGCCCCGGTCAGATCGAACACGATGCCCGCGTAGGCCCACTCCTTGAGTCGCGGAAACCGCGGCACGACGATCGCGAGCCCACCAAGCACCTTCCACACGCCGATCAGCGTCACGAAGTAGATCGGATACCCGAGCCGCACCACGCCGGCGACGGTGTCGTGCTGCCCGAAGGTCTGCGCGGCCCCGCCGGAGATCATCGAGAAGGCGACGACTGCCGTGGTCGTCCAGTACGCGATCGCTTGCTTCCTCATATCGAGATGACGGATGGGCCGCACGGAATGTGACCGGGTCCGCGCATCGCCTGCCGTCGTCGATGAGCGAACCGCACGGGCTGCGCGAAGTGGTGCTCCGCGGGGGTGCAGCGCACGGCACGGCGGATGCTGCTGTGGGTGGGCATGCGAGTCAGCGAGCTGTGCTTGATGTGTCTGGTGGTGTGCTCCTGTTCGCGTGCCGACCGCACGCAACGCGATGATGCCGCGCAGCTTGCGCCGGTCGAGACGCCGCCGCCGCCGGCGCCGCTTGCGCCGGATGCTCAGGCGGCGTTGCCTGCGCCAGCACCGCAGGCCAGCGCGCCGGCTGTTCCGGCGCCGGCGACAGCAACCACGCCGGCGGCCTCGGCGCCGGAGGCGACCGCCTCCGCGCAGGAATCCGACGCGACCGTGCTTCCGCCGGAGAGTGCGCTACCGCCTCCCGAGCAGACGGCCGAGTATCCGGCCTACGACGAGCCGGTCATCGAGCCGGTCGCCCAGCCCGTCGTCGGCGAACCGATCGTGAACGTCGACGTCTTCTACGATCAGCTCGAGCCCTACGGCACCTGGTACGACGATCCCACCTACGGCTGGGCGTTTACGCCCGAGGACACCGGCTACATCCCGTACTCGAACGGCTACTGGCAGGACACCGCGTGGGGCGCGACCTGGGTCTCCTACGAACCGTTCGGCTGGGCGACGTCGCACTACGGCCGCTGGCTCTATCGCAACCGCTGGGTCTGGATCCCCGGCACGACCTGGGGCCCGGCGTGGGTCACCTGGCGGCAAGGCGCGGGCGTGATCGGCTGGGCGCCGATGGGCTACGCCGCCGACGCCTACGTTCCCGATCCGTACTGGCGGTTCGTCGCCGCACCGGCGCTCTTCTATCCGGATCTCGACCGCTACTACGTGGCTCGCGACCACCGTCGCTACTTCGATCGCACCGTCCCGATCGCGCGCTACCACCGCCACGACGGCACCTACTGGCCCGCGGGTCCGAGCCAGGACTGGATGCGTCGCAACCGCGTGGCGTACGTGCAGACGGCGCCGCAGCCGGCCACGATCGGCCGCTTCGATGCACAGCGCCGCGCCGAGCTCGACCGTCGCGCCGAGGCCCGCGCACCCGAATGGAACCAGCGCCGCGGGCGCCTCCAGCAGGTGCGGCCGGTCCTCGACCAGCGGCTGAATGCGCAGCGCCAGGAGCAAACGCGCCTCGTCGCGACCCAGCGCCAGATCGCGGACGAGCAGCGCAAGCACGCGGGCGAGCTGGCGCGAATCGACCAGCAGAAGCAGCAGCTCCGCGACGCCGAGGCGCGCGCGGCAAATCCGACCGAGAAGCGCCGGCTCGCGGACGAGCAGCGCAGGCTCGCCGCGGCGACGCGAAAGGCGGATGAAGATCGGGTGAGGATCCTGCAGCAGCAGCGCGCGACGGAGCAGACGGAGGCACGGCGCCGCGACGCCCAGGTGCGCAAGGACAAGGCCGAGCAGCAGCGCGTGAAGACCGAGCAGGCGCGTCGCCTGGAGACGCAACAGCGAGCCGAGGCGCAGGGCCTCGCGAAGCGCAAGACCGAGATCGACAAGCGCAAGGCGGAGGACGCGCGGCAGACGCAGCAGCAGCGGAGCGCGGCCGACGAGCAGCGCCGGCAGCTGGCTGCGCAGCAGCAGAAGGTGGAGCAGCAGCGGAAGCAGACGGAGCAGCAGCAGAAGGCGCGTGCCGACGAGCAGCGGCAGGACGCCGACAGGCAGCGCAAGCAGCAGGCCGATCAGCAGCAGC
>Ga0207683_10004395_pt1 | contig 12182 bp, 8 predicted proteins | sample KBSM73metaG_FD_184333 | JGI IMG/M metagenome (GOLD analysis project Ga0207683, IMG submission 184333) | Miscanthus rhizosphere microbial communities from Kellogg Biological Station, Michigan, USA - KBS M7-3 metaG (SPAdes) (version 2) | ecosystem: Host-associated > Plants > Roots > Rhizosphere >...
GTCTGCGGCGGGCTTTTTGTCGACCGCAAGCATGCGCTTCGTTTCGCAATGCTGGAGAATGGAAGCCGCCCTCAGGCGGTTGTGATGGTGCCGGGAATTTTCGAACTGGATGTCAATCGCGGCGGCGAGACCGCGTACGACAACGCCAACGTGCCTGGTCAGCGAAAGGTCGCCTGACGGGCGGAACTGGCCACACTTCTCCCACCCCTATAAGGTTTCCGACGGGATCAAGAATCCATGTCGGCGAATATCCTCATCGTCGGATGCGGTGCCATCGGCGGCTTGTTTGCCGCCGCCCTCTCGTCCGTTGCAAAGGTGACCGCGCTCGACGCCAACGACGAACACGTGAAGGTCATCCGCTCGCGCGGTCTGCGAATAACTGGCAGGAATCCGCGCGTGGTGAAGATCGAAGCGACCAGCGATCCGTCCACCCTGAAAGACAAGAGATTCGATGCGATCATCTTTCTCATCAAATCGAAGATGACCGCGGCTGCACTGTCGCAATTGCAGCCACAGCTCTCTGGAAATCCACTGCTTGCGACGCTTCAGAACGGCATGGGCAATGCCGAAGTCCTGCTGTCGGCATCCGATGCGATTGTCGTCCGCGGGGTCACGATGAACGCTGGGCGCTATGTTGAGGCTGGCTCCGTCGAGGGTTTGATCGAGGGCAAAACATGGCTCGGTCCGGTGCGCGGCAACGTCACAGACGTGCGTCCCCTCGCCGACCTGCTCAACAAAGGCGGCATGGAAACCGACGTGGTCGCAGATCCCATGGGCGCGGTCTGGTCCAAGTTCGTTTTCAATTGCGTCATGAATCCGCTCGGCGCCCTGATGATGGGCGACAACGCAGCCCGCTACGACGCACCCGAGATGCGCGCCCTGATCGATGACATGGCGGCGGAATGCACCGCGGTCGTCCAGGCGTTGGGTGGCACGTTTGCCTTTCCGCCGATGGACTATGTCGACAAGGTCCGGTCCGGCGAAATTCCGCGCTCCCGCCACGCCGGATCGATGGCCCTCGATATCGAACGGGGCGCACCGACCGAAATCGACGAATTAACCGGCTTCATTGTTCGCGAGGGCGAGCGGCTGAAAATCCCGGTACCGAACTGCAAAGCCGTGTATCGCCTTGTTAAGGGGCTGGAACTTGCCTCCCAACGCCGGGTTACCAAGCCTAGATAATTCAAAGAGTTAGTGCCGAACTTCGTCCGTTTGGCCCCGGATTCGCCGCGCCACGTCGTGCACAGGTTTTGCCCGTTCCGCCCGTTAATTCGATAGGCCAAGGGCTAGAATGGTCGAGCAGCGTATGGCAGCCATCACATTGCAATGGATGACAGCGACGAGGCGCTCATTGCCCGGGTGGCGCGCGGGGACGAGCGCGCGTTCCAGCTGCTTTCGCGCCGCCATTTGCCGGCCATGCTTGGGCTCGCCCGCCGCATTCTCGGCAATGCCGGAGACGCGGAGGACGTCGCGCAAGAGGCCTTCGTGCGCGTCTGGACCCACGCACCGCGGTGGCAACCGTTGGCGCAGTTCCGGACGTGGCTTACGCGCGTGGTCGTCAATCTCTGCCTCGACCGCAAGCGACGCGCACCCTGGGTGGATCTCGACGCGGCCGGCGAGGTGGTCGACCCCGGACCCCGGGCGGATGAAAAGGCGGAAAGTGACGAGCGTGAGCGAATGCTCACTGCGGCGATCGACAAGCTTCCCGCGCGCCAGCGCGACGCAATCATGCTGACCTACACGGAAGGTATGAGCAACGCGCAGGTGGCGGAAATTCTCGGCACGTCGGTTTCGGCGGTCGAGACCCTATTGGTCCGCGGCAAGCAGAACCTGCGCCGCACGCTCGACGGTGTGATCGACAAGGACGATTGAAAATGACGGACGAGCAATTCGAAGATTTCCTGCGAACCACGCTAAAGCGTGATGCGAAGCCCGCCGATGCCGACGCCGTTGATCGCGTGCTTGCGCGATTGCGCGGCCCGCTGCCGCGGCAGAAGCAGCCATTCTGGCGACTCCCTGGCGTGCTGCTCAACTGGGATTTCGCACCGGCCTGGCCGCGCATGGCAGCGCTCGCCTGCTGCGCGGCACTCGGCTTTATGTTTGGCATTGCCGGACTTGATCGTCCGTTTGACCGACTGGATGGATCGATCCTCACCAGCAGCCGCGATCTTGGTTCGCTCGTGTCTGAACCCGACTCGTTGACGGGAGAACGGCCATGAGCATCGCCCAGGCATTTCCGACGATGGACCGACCCTCATCGCGCTGGCTGCTGCTGGGCTCTCTGGCGCTCAACCTGTTCTTTGTCGGGATCGCCATCGCCATGATGGTACGGTCGCCGGCCCCATCCTACTGGGACCGCAACGTGTTCGTGCGTGTTGAGCGGCTCGCCGCCACGCTGCCGCCAGCGGATGCCGATATCCTGCGCGGCGAAATCCAGGCCAATCGCGCGGCCATCGAAAGCACGCAATCCGCCTACCATTCGGCACAGGACAGCATTCATGACGTATTACGCCAGGAGCCGTTCGACCCTGAGGCATTGCGAGCGGCGATGGCGAAGACCCGGGCGGCCCGGTTGACGTCGGATCAGACGATTCAGGGCATTTTTGCCACAATCGCTGCGAAGATTTCCCCGGCCGGCAGACAGGCCTTGGCCAATTGGCCGCCGGGACGTAAGCCCGCCAGCGACAAACGGTAGTAGTATCGATGCCGACCGAGTCGCTCTGGCCGGGTTTTGAAAGACGCTTTGAATGCAAGGGGTTGGGAAACTCAAGGAGGCGGGAACGAAAGCTTGGGGGCGCCCGTTCTGGATCATGTTGCAGGGTCTGAGCCTGACACTGCCCCTCGGCGGCTGCCTGTTGACCGGCGACAAGCCGGACCCGGCAATCGATATTCCGCCGTACTATAGCTATGGCCCGCGCAAGCCGGTCGCGGCGGAGGCGGCTGTCCCGCCGATTGACTGGTGGCGCAACTTCCGCTCCCGCGAACTGACCGAAGTCATCGAAGCAGCACGCGAAGGCAATCTCGATATCGCCGCAGCCGTCGCCCGCATCGTGCAGGCCGACGCGAATGCCCGCATCACCGGAGCCGCGCTCCTGCCGGTTGTCGACTTCAACGGCAATGCGCTGCACACGCAGCAATCCAAGACGACCGGCAGCACGAACGTCATCAGCGTTTCGCAATCCGGCGCCGGCGTCGCCATCATCCGTAACGACCTGACGGCCACGCTCAACGCCAGCTACGAAATCGATTTCTGGGGCAAGAACCGGTCGCTGTTACAGGCGGCGGAGGAGACCGCGGTTGCCACCCGCTATGATCGTGAAGTGGTCGGTCTCACAACGGTCGTGGCCGCCGCCAACGCATATTTCCAGGTCCTTGCGGCACAAGACCGGTTGCGCGTGGCCCATGAAAACATCGCAAGCGCCACACGTGTGCTCAACCTGATCCAGCAGCGTCTGCAGGCCGGAACCGCCTCCGCGCTCGATACGGCGCAACAGGAAAGCCTGGTCTACACCCAGAAGGCGAGCATCCCTCCGCTTGAGCAAACGCTGCGCCTCAATCGCGTCACTCTCGCAGTCCTGATGGGGCGGCCGCCCGAGGGCGTGAAGATCCGCGGTGGAAGTCTGCGCAGTATTGCTTATCCGCGTGTCACACCCGGCTTGCCATCGGAATTGCTCGCACAGCGTCCCGACATCCGCGAAGCCGAAGCCAATCTTGCCGCCGCCAACGCCAATGTCGTGAATGCGCGCGCACAATTCCTGCCGAGCATCCGGCTCACGGGTGAAGGCGGCTACGAAAGCGCAATCCTGAAACTGCTGCTGCGCCCCGAGTCGGTGATCTACACGGCCGCGGCGAGCCTTACGCAGCCGATCTTCCACGGCGGCTCGCTGCTGGGGAATCTCGATCTGCAGAAAGGCAAGCAGGACGAACTGCTGCAGGTTTATCGCAAGGCGGTGCTTTCCGGCTTTGCCGATGTCGAGAATGCACTCGACGATATTCGCAAGACCGCGGAGCGGGAAAAACTTCAGATTCAGGTCGTGGACAGCTCGCAACGCGCTTTCGACATTTCGGAACAGCGACTGCGCGAAGGGACTGTCGATCTGGTCACAGTGCTGCAAACGCAACAGACACTCTACGTCGCCCAGGATGCGTTGGTTCAGGCGCGACTTGCGCACGTCCAGGCCATCGTGAGCCTTTATCAGGCTCTCGGCGGTGGCTGGCACCCGAAACCCGTGGTGACGGCCGATGCACGGTGAAATCCCGAAGCAACTTCTGGCGAAAGCGCGCGGCAGCACGCGCCGCACACTGGCGGTTGCATTCATCCTGATCGCTATTCTTGGCGCGCTTTACTACGTCTTCGGCGGTCCTGGTGCACAGCAGCGCCGCGCCGGACGCTTTGCCGCCGAAGGCCCGGTCCCCGTCCTCGCGACTACCGTCACGCGCGCTGACGTCCCGGTCTATCTCGATGCAGTGGGCACAATTAAAGCGCTCAACACCGTCACCGTGCGTCCGCAGGTCGATGGCAGGCTACTCAGCGTCAATTTCAAGGAAGGCGAAGACATCAAGAAAGGCGACGTGCTGGCGCGCATCGACCCCGTCATCTATCAGGCGCAACTGGATCAAGCGGTCGCCAAGAAAGCGCAGGATGAGGCGCAGCTGGCCAATTCCCGGATCGATCTCGATCGCTACGAGAAACTTGCCACCACCGCGGCCATCAATAAACAGCAAGTCGACACGCAGCGCGCGTTGGTGGCGCAAAATGTCGCTCTGGTTCAGGCCGATCAGGCGGCGATCGACAACGCACGCGCGATGTTGGGATACACCACGATCATTGCGCCGCTCGACGGCCGAACCGGCATTCGCATGGTTGACGAGGGAAACTACGTCCGCGCCGCCGATGCCACATCGGCGGTCGTGGTAATTACCCAGCTGCGTCCGATATCGGCGCTGTTCAACCTGCCGCAGCAGGAACTGCCTCAGTTGAATTCCGCCTTTGCCAAGGGCCCGCTTAGTGTCGACGCGCTCCGCTCGGACAATGACGAAGTTATCGATCGCGGCCAGTTGAAGGTGGTGGACAACCAGGTGGACCAGACCACCGGGACGGTGAAGCTGAAAGCCGAATTCCCCAACGCCAACCTGCAGCTTTGGCCGGGGCAGTTCGTCAACATCCGCCTGCTGGTCGATACGCTCAAACAGGTTGTGGTGATTCCAACCGGCGCCGTACAGCGCGGGCCCACCGGCACCTTCGTCTACGTCGTCAAGGACGACAGCTCGGTGGCTATGCGTCCAATCGCCGTGCAGAAGCAGGATGAAATCCAGACCGTTGTCAAAAGCGGTCTCGAAGCGGACGAGCGGGTTGTAACCACGGGTTTTGTTCGTCTCACCGAGGGCAGCAAGGTTGCGGTCGGTAGTGCCAACGTGACGCCGACGCCGGCGGAACGCGCGCCACCGCCGCGTAATGGTCAGAAACGGCAACGACAACAAGGAAGCAACGCACCGCCGCCGTCCGTACCGCAATGAGCGTATCGTCGCCATTTATTCATCGGCCTATCGCCACGTCGCTGCTTGGCGTCGCGGTGATGTTGGGCGGTTTTCTCGGCTACTGGTGGCTGCCGGTTTCCGCGCTGCCGCAGGTTGATTTTCCTACGATCCAGGTCACAACGCAGCTGCCGGGCGCCAACCCCGACACCATCGCCGCGCTGGTTACCGCGCCATTGGAGCGCCAGTTCGGACAAATTCCCGCACTGCAGACGATGACCTCGTCCAGTTCATTCGGCATCAGCCAGGTCACGCTGCAGTTCGACCTCAATCGCGACATCGACGCCGCCGCTCAGGATGTGCAATCGGCCATCAATGCCGCCGCATCCACGCTTCCGCGCAATCTCCCCTACCCACCGCTCTATTCTAAGGTGAACCCGGCCGACTCGCCGATCATAACGCTTGCGCTGACCTCACAGAGCATCGACCTGCGTGCGCTGAGCGATATGGCCGACACCATCATGGCCCCGCGGCTGTCCGAGGTGACGGGCGTCGGCCATGTTTCGATTCAGGGCGGGATCCGGCCCGCGATCCGCATTCAGGCCGACCTGTCGCGGCTCGCCGCCTACGGGCTTGCGCTGGAGGATGTGCGTACAGCCATCGTCGGCGCCAACGTCGCCGGACCCAAAGGCTCGCTCGACGGTGCGCATCAGTCCTACACCATCTCGGCCAACGATCAGATCACCGCCGCCTCGGTTTACCGGGACATCGTCGTGGCCTTCCGCAATGGCGCGCCGGTCAAGATCAGCGATCTCGCCGACGTGATCGACGGACTAGAGAACACCAAGGTCGGCGCGTCGTATCGCGGCAAGCCGGCAATCGTGATCGACGTCCAGCGTCAGCCCGGCGCAAACGTGATCGAGACGGTCCAGCGGGTCCGCGCGGAACTGCCGCGCTTGCGGCGCGCGATGCCGGCCGGCGCCGATCTGACAATCGTCAACGACCGTACCACCACGATCCGCGCCTCCATCCACGACGTTCAATTCACGCTGGTGCTGAGCATTGCGCTCGTCGTGCTGGTGGTCCTGATATTCCTGCGCACGATCCGCGCAACCATCATCGCTGGCGTCGCGCTCCCGCTCTCGTTGATCGCGACGTTCGGCGTGATGTGGTTCTGCGGGTTCTCGCTCGACAACCTGTCTCTCATGGCGCTGACGATCGGCACGGGTTTCGTCGTCGACGACGCCATCGTCATGATCGAGAACATCGTGCGTCACATGGAAGATGGCGAAGACCCGCTGCAGGCGGCCCTGCGCGGCGCAAAGGAGATCGGGTTCACGGTCATTTCGTTGACGATGTCGCTGATTGCGGTCTTCATCCCGCTGCTCTTCATGACCGGCCTCGTCGGCCGGATGTTCCGCGAATTCGCGCTGACCCTGACAATCGCCGTGGTGGCCTCGGCGATCGTTTCGCTGACGTTGACGCCGATGATGTGTGCCCGATTGCTGCGCCATGTCGACGGCGGCGCCAGCATCGTCGGGCGCAGCGCCCTCGCTGCCCGCTTCAATCAATTGATCGAACGGACGGTCGAGGCCTACCAGCGAAGTCTCGAATGGGTGCTCCGTCACCAGCCCGAAACGCTGCTGGTCACGCTCGCGACGCTGGCAGCGACCATCCTGCTTTATGTTGCCGTGCCCAAGGGATTTCTGCCGCTGCAGGACACCGGCCTGATCACCGCGGTAACCGAAGCCGGAACCGATGCCTCGTTTGCCGAAATGCAGCGCCGCCAGCGCCTCGTCGAGGACGCGATCCGCACCGACCCTGACGTCACCGGCGTTGTGTCCGTAATCGGCGTCAGCCCGATCAACGCCACGCCCAACACCGGCCGTCTCACCATCACTCTAAGACCGCGCGACTCGCGCAAGGCGCGGGTCGACGAGATCGTCCAGCGGCTCAAGCACGCCGTCGCGGGGGTTGCCGGCGTGACCGTGTATTTCCAGGCGACGCAGGACATACAAATTTCGACCCGCGTCAGCCGGGCGCAGTATCAGTACACATTGGTCGCCACCGATCGCGCCGAGGTGATCGAATGGTCGGACAAACTGGTGCACAGTCTGCGCGGAAACGCCGCTTTCAGCGAGGTCGCTTCGGAGGCCCAGGAAGGCGGACCCCGCATGCAGATCGAAGTCGATCGCGAGCAGGCCGGCCGGCTCGGCGTCTCGATGCAAAGCGTGACCGACACGCTCAACGATGCGTTCGGCCAGCGCCAGGTTTCCACGATCTACGGGCAGGCCAACCAATACCGGGTCATTCTGGAAGCGCAGCCGCGATATCAGCAGGATCCGAACGCCCTCTCGAAGCTCTACGTGACCGGCGCCAGTACCTCCACCGGCACAGCGGCAACGGTCGGCAACACCGCCACCGGCACGACGAGCACCAACACCACGGCGACACCCAATGCGGTGACGAGCAACAATCAAGTGCCCTTGTCCGCCTTTGCCCGTTTTGTGCCGACGTCGGCGCCGCTCGCCATCGCGCACCAGGAGCAGTTTCCGTCCGTCACGATCAGTTTCGACCTTAACGAAGGCTACGCGTTGTCGGACGCGGTCGCGATCATTCGCACGGCGGAACAGACCATCGGCATGCCGTCCTCGGTCACGGGAAGCTATTCGGGTGACACCGCCGAGTTCGCCAAATCGCTGGCCGGCGAGCCGTGGCTGATCCTTGCGGCGACGATCGCGATCTACATCGTGCTTGGCGTGCTGTACGAAAGCTTCATCCATCCGCTCACGATTCTGTCCACGCTGCCTTCGGCCGGTGTCGGTGCGTTGCTGGCGCTGATGCTGCTCGGCTACGACCTTTCGGTGATCGCATTGATCGGCATCGTGCTGCTGATGGGCATCGTAAAGAAAAACGCGATCTTGATGATCGACTTCGCAATCGATGCTGAGCGACGTCAAGGCCTTCCGCCCGAAGAGGCCATCGTGCAGGCCGCGCTGTTGCGCTTCCGGCCGATCATGATGACCACGCTAGCCGCGTTGTTCGGTGCACTTCCGCTGGCGCTCGAATCCGGCACAGGTTCGGAATTGCGCAACCCCCTGGGCATCACCATCGTCGGCGGATTGCTGCTGTCCCAGCTGCTCACGCTGTACACGACCCCGGTGATCTACCTCTACATGGAGCGCTTGCGCGCCCGCCTTGCCCCTGCGCTGCGACCACCATCGCGCAGGGTGGCCGGGAGCGGCCCGTGAACTTTTCCGCCCCATTCATCCGGCGGCCGATCGGCACGACGCTGATGGCCATCGGGCTTTTTCTCGTGGGTGCGGTGGCTTACGCTTTTCTGCCGGTCGCCAGTCTGCCGAGCGTGGAATTTCCCACCATCAATGTGACGGCAAGCCGCCCGGGCGCCGATCCCAATATCATGGCGGCGACCGTTGCCGCGCCGATCGAACGCCGCCTGGGTGAGATTTCGGGCGTTACCGAACTGACCTCCGTCACTTCGCTCGGCCAGTCGCGCATCACGATCCAATTTGACCTGAGCCGCAGCATCGAGGGCGCGGCGCGCGATGTGCAGGCCGCACTCAATGCGGCACTCAGCGATCTGCCCACCGACCTTCCAACGCTGCCGACGTTCCGCAAGGCAAATTTTGCGGCGGCGCCGATCCTCATATTGGCCCTCACCTCCAAGACGATGCATCCCAGCGCGATCTACGACGCCGCGGACAGCATCATTGCCCAACGCCTCTCGCAGGTTTCGGGCGTAGCCGACGTCACCGTCGCCGGATCGGAGCAGCCCGCGGTGCGCGTCCGTGTCGATCCGACGCGCCTGTCTGCCATGGGCCTTTCCATGGAGGATGTGCGCACGGCGATTTCCAATGCGAATGCCGCCGGCCCATTGGGCACCTTCGATGGCGACAAGCGGGCCGTGACCATCGGCATCAACGATCAACTGTGGAATTCCAACGAATACGACCCGCTGGTCGTGAGCACCGTGAACGGCACGGTGATCCGCCTGTCGAACATTGCGAGCATCCGCCCCAGCGTGCGCAACAGCCGTGCCGCCGGCTGGTTCAACCGCGATCCTTCGGTCCTGCTCATCATTACCAAGCAAGCCGATGCGAACGTCATCGACACGGTCGATCGCATTTACTCACTGCTGCCGGAGCTTCGGCAGTGGGTGCCGGCCGGGCTGGAAATCTCGGTTTTGAGTGACCGCACGCAGACCATTCGCGCCAGCGTGCGCGACATGCAGCTCACGCTCGCCGCTACCGTCGTGCTCGTGATGCTGGTGGTGTTTCTGTTTCTCCGCCGCGCCGCCCCGACCGCCGCCGCCGGCGTCACGGTGCCGCTCGCGCTATCCGGTACCTGCGCGGCCATGTGGGCGGCGGGGTTCTCCATCGACAATCTATCGCTGATGGCGCTGGCGGTCAGCGTCGGCTTCGTTGTCGACGACGCCATCGTGATGATTGAAAACGCCTTTCGTCACCTGGAGAAAGGTGCCTCGCCCCTGCGGGCCACATTACAGGGCGCGAAACAGATCGGCTTCACCGTCGTTGCCATTTCCGTCTCTCTTGTAGCGGCGTTCATCCCGCTCTTGTTCATGGGCGGACTTGTCGGACGACTGTTTCGCGAGTTTTCAGTCACGCTCGCTTTCGCAATCGCCATTTCCACGGTCGTGTCGCTGTCAGTCACGCCGATGATCTGCGCCTATTTCGTGCGCCAGCCGCCGAGCCGCGATGCCACATGGCTCGACCGATGGGTGGAAGGCTTGCTGTCACGCATGATCCGTTTCTACGATCGTACGCTGACATTCGCGCTCGCTCATCGCGCGCTGATGCTGATCGTGTTCGTCGCAACGATCGTGCTCACGATTGGGCTCTATATAAAAGTCCCGAAGGGTTATTTCCCTCAGGATGATACCGGGTTGATCTTTGGCGGCACCGAAGCCTCGACCGATATCTCCTACGAGTCCATGGTGGACTTGCAGCGCAAGGCGACGGAGGTCGTGCTCGCGGATCCTGCGGTTGCGGGCGTCGGCTCGTCAGTCGGTCCGTCGCCATTTTCGGCCTCGGTCAACCGCGGCCGCCTGTTCATCAGCCTCAAACCGCTCAACCAGCGCGGCAATGTCAGCACTTTGCAGGTGGTGGCGCGACTGCGCGGCAAGCTGAACCAGGTCCCCGGCATCCGCACCTTCATGTTCCCGGCACAGGATCTGCGCGTCGGTGGGCGACAAAGCGACGCCCAGTATCAGTTCACGCTCTGGAGCGCGGATATCGATGAGCTGCAAAAATGGGTACCGCGCGTTGTCGATCGCGTTAAACGCGTTCCCGGCATCGTCGACGTAACAACTGACCGCGAGCAAGGCGGTCTACAGGCGAATATCGTCATCGACCGCGAGGCGGCGGCACGTTTCGGCGTGCGCGTTCAAGACATCGACAACGCACTCAACAATGCGTTTTCGCAACGGCAGATCTCGACGATCTACGGCCCGCGCAATCAATACCGGGTCATTCTCGAAGTGGACGCCGCCTACCAGCGCGACCCGACCGACCTTGCCCACATCTATGTGCCGGGCAACGGCAATGCGCAGGTGCCCCTGTCGGTTGTGACCAAATACGAGCGGGGCATCGCGCCTCTGGTGGTCAACCACCAGGGTCAATTCCCCTCGGTGACCATTACGTACAATCTCGCACCCAATGCATTGATCGACGATGTCACGCGCTCGCTCGAGCAGGCCGTTGCCGAGATGCACATTCCCGATGTGATCCGCGCCGATTTCTCAGGCGACATACAGGCCTACAAGCAGGCGGTAGGAGCGCAGCCCTTGCTTCTGCTGGCGGCGCTGATCGCGGTCTACATCGTGCTTGGCGTACTTTATGAGAGCCTTGCGCACCCCCTGACCATCATCTCGACGCTGCCATCAGCGGGCCTGGGAGCCTTGCTGGCCCTCGAGATCTCAGGGACCGAACTTTCGGTGATCGCGTTTATTGGAATTATTCTGCTGATCGGCATCGTCAAGAAGAACGGAATCATGATGGTGGATTTCGCCCTCGACGGTGAACGACGACTGGGATTGCCCCCTCAACAAGCCATCCACGATGCCTGCCTGGCGCGATTCCGGCCGATCCTCATGACGACGATGGCAGCGATGCTAGGTGCATTGCCGCTTGTCATCGCCATCGGCCCCGGCTCGGAACTGCGGCGGCCCCTCGGCATCACCATCATTGGCGGCCTTCTGGTCTCGCAGGTGCTTACCCTTTACACGACGCCGGTCATCTACCTGTTGCTCGACCGATTGCACCGCAAGCTCGGCGGCGCCAACATTTCATTCATTCGCCGACGTACGCCGCCGCTTCAGCCGGCGGAATAGTCAGACACCCAGATAGCGGTGCTGCACATCAGTCGCCGCGGCGAGTTCCTGCGACGAACCCTTCCACACCACACGTCCGCGCTCGATCAAAAAGTGCCTGTCGGCAACACGTATCAGCGCTCCGACATTCTTGTCGATCACCAGGATCGACAACCCTGATTCCTTCAGTCGCGCGAGGCAGCGCCAAATCTCGGCGCGGATCAGCGGTGCGAGGCCTTCCGTTGCTTCGTCGAGAATAAGCAAACGTGGGTTGGTCATGAGCGCGCGCGCGATCGCCAGCATCTGCTGTTCGCCGCCCGACAGTTGATTGCCCATGCTGGCGTCACGTTCCGCCAAC